>OEIU01000361.1_pt1 | contig 44506 bp, 31 predicted proteins | sample 1539221 | NCBI WGS metagenome assembly OEIU01 (sample SAMN03792071, study PRJEB22550) | activated sludge metagenome | feature: wastewater treatment plant; material: activated sludge; isolation source: Wastewater treatment plant of a petroleum refinery complex | place: Argentina: Zarate | collected... | reverse complement strand
TACCCCGACGACCCCCCGCCCCCCGCGAAGGCCCCGGCCCTCGCGCCCCGGGGGGGGCTCGGACGGGGGGGTGGGCAGGGGGGGCGGTGCAGGGATACGGGGCGGGCGCGGGAACTCCTGGGGTGGCGTGCGCGGGTGGGGCTGGAGGAGGGGATCGGGCGGACGGTGGAGTGGTATCGGGGTGAGCGGGTGAGCAGGTGAGCAGGTGGTTTTGTGCGGGGGTCCTATGATCGGGCCGTGTCATCACTCACCCACCCGAATGCTTCGCAGACGCCGCTCGCGGTGATGCGCCGGACCTTGTCGCGCAGCGCCTCGCTTTCGGGGATCACGCTGTTTACGGGGGAACGGGCCTCGATCACGATCCGGCCGGAGCGGGATGGGCGGGGGATCGTGTTCAGGCGGATCGACCTGCCGGGTCAGCCGGCGATCCGGGCGGGGGTGATCCATGTGGTGCCCGAGGCGCGCCGGACGGTGCTCAGCGCCGATCCGGATGAGCGGGGGGCGGCGACGGTGCAGACCGTCGAGCACGTGATGTCGGCGCTGGCGGGGATGGGCGTGACGGATGTGATGGTGGAGCTCAGCGGGCCGGAGATTCCCATCGGCGATGGGTCGGCGACGCCGTTTGTGGAGATGATCGCGTCGGCGGGCGTGGTGACCGCGGGCGCGACGTCGCGGCCGACGGCCCGGGTGGTGGAGTCGATCGTCATTGAGGATGGGACGACGCGGATCGAGGCCCACCCGACGGAGCGGGCGGGGCTGGAGTTGACCTACCGGCTGGAGTATCCGGCGGGGTCGCCGATCGCGGCGCAGGAGGCGTCGGTGTTCGTGCCGCTCGGGATGCCGGCGGAGGGGTATGCGGAGGGGGTTGCGCCGGCGCGGACGTTTTGTCTGCGGCAGGAGGCGGAGGCGATGCGGGCGATGGGGATGTTCAAGCATCTCTCGGCGCGCGAGATGCTGGTGATCGGGGAGGATGGGCCGATCGAGAACGAGTACCGATTCGCGGATGAGCCGGCGCGGCACAAGTTGCTGGACCTGCTGGGGGATCTGGCGCTGTGCGGGCGGCCGGTGGTTGGGCGGGTGGTGGCGACGCGGACGGGGCATTCGCACAACCATGCGATGGCGGCGAAACTGGCCGGGTTAGAGAATGGGATCGGATCGGCGTAGGGGAGAAAGGCATCCCGCCACGGAGTGTCGGGGTACCCCGCGGCAATTTGGTGGCATGAGCGGGCGTTTGGCCCGATGCTGTATGGGTTCGGGCGGGGTGGGGCGATTCGGTGTGGGCATGGACTCTCTCGTGAAGCAATCTCGGCGCGGCCTGGGCTTCACATTGGTGGAGATGCTGCTGGTCATCACGATCATCGCGATCGTGGTGTCGATCACGATCCCGGCGCTGGGCGGGGCACGGGAGACGTCTCGGCGGATCGCGTGCCTTGCGAACCTCAAGAGCATGGGAACGGGGCTTCAGGCGTACATGAACGACTCGAAGGACCTGCTGCCGCGGGTGCGGCCGATCCATGATCCGAACGGCAACCAGAACGATTTGTCGCTGCTTGACGTGATGGTGGCGTACCTGTCGATCCCCGCGCCCGAGCGCGAGGACCCGACGAACCCGAACTCGCCGTGGATCCATGTGGCGGATGTGCTCAAGTGTCCGTCGGATCGGGTGGGGAAGGACGCGGCGACGAACTTCGAGCCGCTGTGGCGGAGCAGCGGGTTCAGCTACGAGTACCTGGCAGGGGAGATGATGGTGTTCGGCGAGCAGTTGACCGTGGCCGATCCGCAGAAGGGGACGACGCTGCTGTACAACGACCCGAAGTGGCGCGATCTGCCGGTGGTGCTCGACAACGACGACTGGCACACGGGGCGGAAGGGGGGCGTGCCGCGGAACGCTCTATTCTTCGGGGATTGGCGGGCGGACTGGGCGAGCAGCATCGTGCGGTTTGATTCGCAGGATCCGCGGCTGCGACAGCTGGTGTGCGATCTGATCGTGACGTATGGGCAGCGGGTGTTTCCGGGGTGCAACTAGTTCGGCGCGGCCGCTGGAGCATGCTTTCCGTGTCTCAGACCACTTCACAACCATCCCCCCCCCACTCGCACACGGCGCACTTGCCGACGGAGCGTTCGATCCTCGACGGCGTTGTGCCCGCGGGGCAGGGTGGCGCGGCGGAAAAACAGAGGGCCCCGCGGCGGTCGAGGCGCGCGCCGGCATGGCTGGCGCGGGCGTGGGGGAACAGGCGGCTGCGGTACGGGGGGCTTGCGCTGGTCCTCATCGGCGGCGGGCTGGCGGCGTTTGTGGCGCTGCGGCCGGTGCCGCAGCCGGACTATGCCGAGGACCCGATGGACGATGTGCTGGGGTACACGCTGCTGACCGACGAGTTCAACGCCTTGCCGGTGGACAAGCGGCTGGAGTTGCTGGGGGAGCTGATCCAGCGGGTGAAGACGATGTCGGGGGACGACTCGGCGATGATGGCGGCGTTCGCGGCGAGCATCGACACGGACAAGCTGCGCAAGCAACTGGAAGAGAACGCGTCGCGGCTGGCGCTGGATGTGTGGGACAAGTACGCGATTGATTACCAGGGCAAGCCGGCGGATCAGCGCGGAGACTATCTCGATCAGACGCTTCTGAACATGGAGAAGATGATGGAGACGGTGGCGGGGGTGAGCAGCGACAAGACGGACGAGCAGCGGCTGGCCGATGCGCGCAGGCAGGCCAAGCGCGATCAGGACCGGCTCTCGAAGGGCGAGGGGCCGACGGGGGGGCAACTGGCGCGGCTGGCGGACGTGATGCGCAACCGCGTGGGCCAGCACTCGGCGCCGCAGCAGCAGCAGCGCGGGATGCAGTTGATGCGGGACATGACGCGGCATCTGCGCGGGCAGGACCCGGTGACGGGGAAGCCAACTCAGGGCGGGTGAGCGCACGGCTGAGGGGGGCGGGGTGTTGCCGAGCACTACTCTCGCGTTCTCATTGGAACGGACTGCGTCATTGTGCAGTGGAGCACGTATTCGCGATCGTCCTTCCAGCCATCGGTTGCCGGGATCGGCACGCGGCCCTTTCGGGACTCGTCTCGGACTTTCACAGCACGGCCCTTTTCGTCGATGGAGTCCACGAAGGGGGTGGAATCCATGTCGATCGCCTCGATTCGCCATTCATAGATGAGAGGCGGAACACCCGGGAGTTTGTACAGCCGCTCGAAGTAGAAGAACGGATCGATGCCGAGGTACACATCGCCGGCGACCAGCGCGCCCTCCCTTGCCCATGATGGAGCGGCTTCGTCCCGGAAGGCCATCACGCCCCCGAAATCGACGACCCAGGCGTCGGGGCCCGCATGGCACACCCTTCCCCCGGCCGAGTACATCGCATTATCAAGATGCACGAGGCCGGGCGCCTCGCCGGACGCCGCGCGGAGTCCTCTTGCTGGGTAGAACTCGAGCGCAAAGCGGCGAAGTTCCCCGCAGGCGAAGTCGTCGTAGTTTCCGTCCTGGATAATCCAGGCGGAGAGGCCGATGTGCATGGGCGATGGGGCCATGAATGGTCTCCGGGTCTTTGCCGAGGCGGTGCTATCATTCGCGGATTCGGGAGGGAAGGGGACAACACGGTCTCACGCCGGGCTGATCGCTCGGTGATGGAGGATTCGCCAGATGAACATGATTCCCAAGCCGCCGCCGCGCGAAGCCACGCTCGGATTTCTGTACCTGCCGCCGTTTCGGGTGTTCGGGACGAGCGTGGCGGGTGAATCGACGTGCGTGGCGATCCCGGAACTGGACATCTGCTTCGATCTGGGGACGTGCCCGCGGGCGATGCTGGCGATGAAGCACGTGGCGATCAGCCACGGGCACATGGACCACATCGGGGGCCTGGCGTACTACTGCTCGCAGCGGTGGTTCCAGGGGATGGGGGAGGGGACGATCATCTGCGATGCGCGGATCGCGCCGCACATCGAGCGGATGCTGGCGGGGTACGTGGAGCTGGAGAACCAGAAGACGCCCTACAAGCTCATCGCCATGAAGCCGGGCGACGAGTTCATGATCAAGAACAACATCTTCATCCGCCCGGTGCCGGTGGAGCACACCGTGCCGACGTTCGGGTACGCGGTGGTGGAGAAGCGATCGAAGCTCAAGGACGAGTACGCCGGCATGCCGCAGGAGAAGCTCAAGGAGCTTCGGGACCGGGGGGAGGAGATCACGCGGATCCTCGAGGTGCCTCTGGTGTCGTATCTGGGGGACTGCGCCCCGGGGCCGTGGCTGGTGCGCGAGGAGGTGCGCAAGTCGCAGATCGCCATCTGCGAGTGCACGTTCACCGAGCCGGACCACGCCGAGCGGGCCAAGGTGGGGATGCACATGCACGCGGAGGCGATCGCGGAGTGGCTGCGGGTGCTCGAATCGCAGGCGCTGGTGCTCACGCATCTGTCGCGCCGGACGAACCTGCTCTTTGCGCGCCAGCGGCTGACGCAGCTGGCCGGGCCGCAGCTGATGAAGAAGGTCGAGTTCCTGATGGACTACAAGAACAACAAGGAGCGCTACGAGAAGCAGCTGGCCGACAACGGGCAGTTGCCGGACTGGCGGGCGGGCCGGGGGGGGGGGGGGAGGGGGGGGCGGGGGGGTGGTCGGGGGGGGGGCGGATTCGGCCGTCCGCCGAGGGGGCGCGGCGGGCCGGGTGGCGGCGGGGGCGGGGCGCGTCCGCCGATGCGGCCGCGTTCGTAGGGCGATCGCGACACTCCGCGTATAGGCGCGCCGACGGATGAGAAGCGTCGGCGGCGCGCGATTGCATTTGCGCCGGTGGATTTGACAAACGCGCCGGAATGATTAGGGTTGGGCCATTGGGAGGACCGAGCGCACGCGGCGCATCGGCAATCGCGCCGAGGCGGCCACGGTCGCAGGTCGAAGACAAACCATTGACGGACGACCGATCGTGAGGGACGATCGCACACACATGTCACGCATGAATCCAGAATCGCGCCACGCGCGGATGCGCCCGGATAGCCAGCTCTGGGAGGGAATGCTCGCGCACCTGAAGGCGCACCAGCAGACCCTCTGCCGGCAGTGGTTCGAGGAGGTCGAGCCACTGGGTATTGACGGGGGCGTGCTGCGATTGCGGACGCGCACGGATATCCATCGGGATTACCTGAGGAAGCAGTGCGCCGACGGATTCAACGACGCGGCCCGAACTGTTTCCAAGCACCTGCTGTCCGTGTTGTTTCTTGGGCCGGAGGATGCGCTCCCCGCGCCGACCGCGAAGCGGCCGGGCGAGGGGGAGAGCGTCGCCGGCGGTCTGCCGCCCGCGGCGCGGAATGGCCAGCATGGAGCGCCGGGCGAAGGTCGGAATGGTCCGGGCGTGCGCGTGGACGGGATGGAGATGAAGGTCTCGGCGGGGGGCGGGGCCAACGGGCACGCGGGCGCGCCGAAGTGGGAACTGGCGGGGACGAGGCGAGAGTCCGGGACGGACTCGCTGGTGATCAATCCGGACTACAGCTTCGAGAACTTCATCGTGGGGCCGACGAACCGGTTGGCGCACGCCGCGGCGATGGCGGTGGCGAACAACCCGGGGCGGTCGTACAACCCGTATTTCGTGCACGGGGGCGTGGGGCTGGGAAAGACGCACCTGCTGCAGGCGATCTGCCTGCGGATCAAGGAGCAGCACCCGCAGACGCGGATCTTCTACACGTCGTGCGAGGGGTTCATGACGCAGTTCATGGACGCGGTGCAGGCGGGGGAGATGACGGCGTTCCGGCACCGGTTCCGGGACGTGGATCTCCTGATCATCGACGACATCCACTTCCTGGCCAAGCGCGACCGGACGCAGGAGGAGTTCTTCCACACGTTCAACAGCCTGTACCAGTCGCACAGGCAGATCGTGCTCTCCTCGGATGCGCCGCCGGAGGAGATCCCCGACCTCGAGGATCGGCTGGTGAGCCGGTTCAAGTGGGGCCTGGTGACGAGCGTGACGCCGCCGTGCTACGAGACGCGCGTGGAGATCCTCAAGAACAAGGCGCGGATGCGCGGCATGGAGCTCTCCGACGACGTGGCGTGCCTGATCGCGTCGCGGATCGACGCGAACATCCGGGAACTGGAGGGGGCGATCGTCAAGTTGCAGGTGATGGCGAGCGTGGAGAAGCGGGCGATCGACATCCCGATGGCGGCGGCGGCCCTGGGGGACGAGACGATCAAGGGCGAGAAGCGGGTGCAGATCCAGACGATCATCGGGGCGGTGACGGAGTTCTACGGGGTGAAGATGACGGACCTGCAGAGCCAGCGCCGGCAGCGGTCGATCGCGCTGCCTCGCCAGGTGTGCATGTATCTGGCCCGCCGGAACACGCGGTTTTCCCTCGAGGAGATCGGGGGGTACTTCGGCGGCCGGGACCACACCACGGTGATGCACGCGGTGAAGACGGTGGAGGATCGGTGCAGCGTGGACCTGAGTTTCAACCGGGTGGTGTCGTCGCTGGAGTCGCAGGTGCAGGTGGGGACGGTTTGAGCGAAGCACGGCTCGGTAAGGCGCCGGCGCGACGGGAGGTCCTCGGCGCGATCGGGTGTTTTGTTCACCCAATCAGGGGTTGTCACGACGGTGAGATGGGGTTAGCGCCCATGTCGGTTTTCGTGTGGGTAACTTGTGGGCGAACGGGCGCGGGCGCGCTGGGGAGGGCGGGGGTGTGTGGTGGGGAGTTCGGGACGGTTTGTCGGGTGTGAAATCGCCCGATCCGCGGCCGCGCGAAGGCGACTGGAAACCGACAGGTTCAACACACGGCGCGTTCGCCTCCAAGTGCTTGATACCGATGGTTTTACGGTCTGCATTCCCCGATTGTCCACCATGCGACAGGACTCTCTTCCACTACTGCTAAAGCTATCTCTCTTATTGGTAAGAAGAAGAGCCGGACGGGGGGCGGCGAGTGGTGCGCGATTGGGGCGCACACATCCCGGAAAGCGGATCGGGAAAGATTGTGGATAACAAAGAATGGACCTTGGTTGAACACCCTAGTGGGGTCTGATCCGTGGGCGGGGTTGGCAGCGGGGGCACCAGACGGTCGTGCGTTGGACGAGGAGGGCGTGGGAGAGCGGCGAGCGGCAGATTGTGCACGGGAGGCCGGCGCGCCCGTAGACGCGGTGTGAGGCGACGTAGGTGCCTTGGGCGCCGTTGGCATCGGCGTAGTCGCGAAGGGTGGAGCCGCCGGCCTGGACGGCGGCCGCGAGGATGGAGCGGATGGCGGCCGCCAGGGTTGCGATGTTGGCGGGGGGAATCCCGGCGGCGATGGCGGTGGGATGGATGCGGGCGAGGAAGAGAGCCTCGTCGGCGTAGATATTGCCGACACCCGCGAGGACGGACTGGTCGAGGAGCGCGGCCTTGATTGGGCGCCGGGCCCGGGCGAGCGCGGCGTGGAGGTCGGCGTCGGTGATGGTGAGGGCGTCGGGCCCGAGGGCGGCCCAGTGGGCGTCGAGGTCGGCGATGGCGCGGAAGACGCGGAGGGAGCCGAAGCGGCGCGGGTCGTGGAAGCGGATGCGGAGGCCGGAGTCGAGGGACCAGAGGGCGTGGGTGTGGGCGTCGGGCTTGTCGCCGGGGGCGAGGGCGTCGAGGGAGCCGGTCATGCCGAGTTGGACGATGAGGGCGCGGTCGGGCTCGGGGGTTGGGGCGCGCGGAGAGCGGGCGATGATGGCGAGTTGCTTGCCGCGGCGGGCGAGGGAGACGATGGCCGCGCCGGTGAGGAGGTCGGCGGGGGAGATGCGCTTGGGACGGAGCGTCGCGCGATTGCGCTGGCGGGGGAAGCCCCCGGGCGGATCACCGGGGGCGATGAGGACGTCGCGGCGATAGAGGCGGGCGGCGGCGACGGAGCGGCCGAGGAGGTGCGGGAGGAGGGAGAGGCGGAGGGATTCGACCTCGGGGAGTTCGGGCACGGGGGAGGATATTGGCGGCACGGAAGCGAAGATCAGCAGCCAGCGAGCCACACGTTTATGAACTCGAAGATGTCCTGGACCTCGAAGTGGCCGTTGCCATTGATGTCGGCGCGGGAGGCGCCGGCGAACCAATCGTTGAGGAAGTCGAAGATGTCCTGCACGGAAGGGCCGTCGGCGCGGTTGTAGTCGGCGGGACAGAGGAAGTGGGCGGTGAGGGAGCCGAACCAGTCGAAGGACCACAGGGAGGGGCGCTGGGGCGGGACGGTGGCCTGGAAGTAGATGCGGTCTCCGGCGCGGGTGACGGACTTGATGTCGGCGCTGGAAGGGCCCGGGATAATCTCGAAGAGCATGAAGGTGCCCGCGGGCGAACCGTCGGAGGTCCAGAGTTCGATGCCGGTCTCGGGGGTGTAGGCGGTGAAGAAGATGCGGTCGCCGGCGGCGACGAGGTTGGCGGGGGCGGAGCCGAGATCGCCCACGCAGATGTCCTTGACGATGACGGTTCCGGCGGGGGTGCCGTCGGTGCGCCAGAGTTCCCGACCGTGGAGCACGTCGTCGGCGGTGAAGAACACGTACTCGCCGGCGGCGACAAGGTCGCGCGGGTACGACGCGTCGCCACCGGGAAGAATGTCCTTGAGCAGATAGGTTCCCGTCGCGGTGCCGTCGGATCGGAAGATCTCGTTGCCGACACCTACGCCGTTGACGGTGTAGTTGTCGGCGACGAAGATGGCCAGGCCGTTGAGGTCCGCGAACTTCTCCGGGTAGGACGCGCACCCGGGCTGGGCGCAGAGTTTCTTCACCTGCCGGGTCCCCGGGTCGGTGCCGTCGGAGGCGCAGGGTTCCGCGCCGTCGTAGTTATTGCCGTTGGGGATATTGCCTGCGGAGAAGAAGACCTGGTTGCCGACGGCGGTGATCGCGGCGGGGCCGCTGTCCGCCGCGCCTGGGGCAAGGTCCTTGACCATGTAGGTTCCCGCGGTAGAACCGTCGGAGCGCCAGAGCTCGGCGCCCTGGGCCGTGGTGGAGCCGCGGAAATAGAGGACGCCGTTGAGGCTTGCGGCGCTGGAGAGCGTTCCGCCGCTGGTGAAGGTGTTGAGCAGCAGCGATCCGGCGGTGGTGCCGTCGGAGCGATACAGCGCACCGCCGTCGAGGTAGAAGTACGGACCGGCGGTGCGAATGGCGTTGGCCGCGAACTGTCCGACGCCGGTGTTGACCGGTCCGATCATCGTCGGGGGTGCGCCCGTCGCGTCGAGGGCGAACACCTGCCATCCGAAGAGCGGGGTGGGGGTCGTGTAGAACAGGAGCGGACCCGCGCTGGTCAGGCGCTGCGGGGTTGTTGTCGGCGCGAGGTTGAGCATCACCTGCACGGCGTTGGTGGGGTACAGGGTGCGGCAGACCTGCCCGCCCGGGTTCCCGGTGGTCACGAACGCGAGATCGTTGCCGTAGCGCACGAACTGAGAGAAAGAACTCGTGCCGGGCGGGAGGCCCGCCGTCGAGATCGCCGTTGTGCCCTCGGGCGTGCCATCGGTTCGGTACAGGGCCCGGACCGAGTTCGACGTGCTCACGCGGGTGATGTACGCGACACTTCCCGCCGGATAGAGATTGCCGTAGGGAACAGACGCGTCGAGCGGATCGGTGACGTTGAGCTGGGCGAGGCCGGCGACGGTGCCGGTGTACGACCAGAGGTTGTAGCGTGTTGGCGAGGTGCTCTTGCCGACGATGTAGAGCGCGCCATTGAGGCCCTCGAACCAGCCGGCGATAGTCGAGGGAAACTCTCCCGGCGCGAAGACGGGGCGGGTGCCGGCCGCGGTGCCGTCGGTGGCGTACCACTCCAGCGGGACGCCGCTGGAGTTGGGCATGAAGAAGTACAGCAATCCGTTGGCCGCGCGGAGCCCGGCGGGGCGCGGGCCGTTGAACCCGCTCGGGTTTCCGGGGGTGAGATCGGCCACCTGGCGCGTGCCCGCGGCGGTGCCGTCGGAGGCCCAGAGTTCCCATCCCGTGGCGGCGCTGTAGCCGGCGAGGTACGCGAGTCCGCCGACAGCGCGGATGGTTGAGACGTCGAACGCCGACGGGCCGATCGTGTTGAGGCGTAGCGTGCCGGCAGGAGTGCCGTTGCTCATCCACAGACCCCCGTCGGGGCCCGTGAAGAACACGCCGATGGATGTGGGGACGAACATGGAGGGGGATTGGCCGCCCGAGATCGGCAGAAGCTGGACCGTGCCCGAGGCCGTGCCGTCGCTGCGGTAGATGCCGTTCTTGGCAAAGTAGAAGACCATGCCGTTGAACACCGCGGGCGGCAGGTCCTGGTTCCAGAAGCCATCGGCGGCCCCGGGGATCGCCTCGGCGACCAGACCGGTCCCCGACGGGGTGCCGTCGGAGTGCCACAGCTCAAGCCCCGTTGAGGCGGAGGCTTCGACGTAGAGCAGCTGGTTGTTGAGTCCGACGAGGTTGAACGCGCGGGAGCCGCCGCAGCAGTAGGGCTGGTTCGAGCCGATGATGTAGGTGCCCGCGTCGGTGCCGTCGCTGCGGAACACCGAGGGGGTGTTGGAGGTCGCCGGGGACTTCGCGTTGAACATCAGCACGCCGTTGTTGAACGCGAGCTGGCTCGGATAGGAGCCTCCCGTTCCGGGGTAGATGTCCTTGACCATGCGGGTCGAGGATGGTGAGCCGGAGGTGACGAACAGCTCGTTTCCTGCGGCGGATTCGGCCGCGAAGAAGAGGTCCTCGTTGCTTCCAGCCGTGAGACCGCTCAGGCCGGGCTGCTGGGCGCCGTAGATATGGGCCACGACGGCCGTTCCGTCGAGGGTCCCGTCGCTGGACCAGAGCACGTCTGTTTCCGGGCGGTTGAAGTTGGCGTAGTCCGTTCCGTTGAAGAAGAGGCGCCCTCCGAAGACCGAGAATGTCGATGGGCCGAGGCCGGACCAGTTGCGGGTGTCGCCCGGATGGGCGGGCTGCTCGGCTTCCGGGATCGGGTACACCTGGCGGGTTCCGGGGGGGGTGCCATCGGTGACCCACAGATTGGCCGCTTGCCCGGAGGGGCCGGCCGCAAAGTAGAAGAGGCCGTTGAGGCTCGCGTGGCCAGTCACGGCGGAGGCAAATAGATCCGTCGGCGCGGCGGGTCCGACGAGGTGCGTGCCGGCGACGGTGCCGTCGGTGAACCACCACTGCCTGCGCGAGGACAGCGTGGGGACGTTGAACATCAGGCCGCCCTGGTGTGGCACCATCTCCAGGGGGCTTTGCAGGCCGGTCGAGAAGTTGGTGAGTTGAGCGGCTCCGGCGGCCGTGCCGTCGGTTCGCCAGAGTTGCGTGTGGTTGGCGGCGTCTGGGGAGGTGAAGTAGAAGAAGTCGGCCGAGGCGACCCCGTCGTAGACCATCAGAGGCGACGGGAGCGGCACGGGCCCCGTGCCGGCGGGCGTGCCGTCGGTAGACCAGAGTTGCTGGGGCGGATTGGCGGAGTTGGCGCTGGTGAAGTACATTCGCCCGTGGGCCACGGACGAGGGGCCGGGGATGTAGACGCTCGCCGGTCCGGAGCCGAGGAAGGCGGTTCCGCCGATGGTGCCGTCGGTGATCCAGAGTTGCGTGTTCCCGCCGGTCGACGAGAAGGCGAACTCAACTGCCCGGTTGCCAAAGGGCACGGGCCGGCCGCTCTCGGGCGAGACCAGCGTGGTGTTGGGGACGAAGCACCCGGCCGCGGCGCAGGTGACGCCCGGGGCCTGGATGAACCCGGACGATGCGCGGCAGGTGTTCGCGGTCTGCACCACACAGAGTCCGGTGGTTCGGCAGCACGCGAAGGTCTGCTGGGCGCAGCGGGCGTCGTAGGACGTTGAAGTGCACGAGAGATTCGCGGCCAGCTGCGTCCCCGAGCGGTCGGCGCACTCGGTGTCGAACCGCATCATGAAGCACTGGCCGCTGGGGAGGCAGCAGGCTCGGGGCGTCTGGGCGCATGGTGCGGGGGAGCATGACGAGGTGATGAACAGGAACGCACCGAGGCACGAGGAGAGCGGGCCGACGGTGCATGTGCCGTTGGCCGCGCAGCAGACGAATGTAGCGGGGTCCGGGCATGAGCCGCAGGCTACGTTCGCCGCGCCGGGCGTTCCGCCCTGGGCGGCGCACGCCGGGGCCACGGCGTAGACGCACGACTTGTCGGGCATGCAGCAGACGACCGAGATTTCGTGGTTGCATACGAGGCCATCGCAGGGCACGCCCAGACCGCCCCACAATCCGGCCTGCGTTGCGCAAGCGATCGTGCTGGTGGCGACGCACGCGCCGGAGCGCAGGCAGCACGCGCCGAGAGGATTCAGCGAGGAGACGGTCGATCCGTCGTACACGCTGCACAGGCCGGGGCCCAGCGCGGGGCCGCTGGCATGGAAGACCAGTCCGGCGGGCGTGGATGCAAGATACTCCGGGCCCGAGGTCGGCGAGCCGGGGTATCCGTCGATAATCATGCGGGTGCCGGCGGCGGTGCCGTCGGTGCGCCAGATCTCGCGCCCGTGGGTGCCGTCGTCGGCGGTGAAGTACAGGACGCCGTTGCACACCGTGAAGTTGTCCGGAGAGGAGTTTCCGGCGCCCGGGTTGATGTCGCGGACCAGCGTGGTGCCGTCGGATGTGCCGTCGGTCCGCCAGAGTTCGCGTCCGTTGACGGCGCTGGTCGCTGCGAAATATGCGTATCCGTTGAACGTGGTGAGCGGGCCGGGCTGGTAGTTGCCCAGTATCGAGAAGGGCATGACGTACAGGTCGTTGACGACGAACGGGATCGGCGTCTGGGCGTGCGAGGCCGCCGAGATGAACGCGGCGACGAGGGCGGCGAGCGTGCGGCAGCGCAGGGAGCGATCGGGCATGGGATTTCTCCGGGGCGATCTGCCGTGGATCGTGCGGAGAGTATAACGGAAATGGTCGGACTTGGCCGCCCAAACAGGTCCGTCGGGTGCGAGAATCGCGAGTTGTGCATGAAAAAGGCCGCGTCTGAGGACGCGGCCCTGAGGAAGATTCGAGGGGGCCGGGGAATCAGGCGACCTGGAGGACTCGCATGGCGGTGGCGACGATGTCCTGGGCGGTGAGGCCGCACATCTTGAGCATTTCCTGGGGGGTCTTGGCGGACTTGGGGATGCGCTTGACGAACATCTGTTCGAGGGTGAAGCCCTCGCCGGACTGGGTGAGGGCGTCGGCGACGGCGGAGCCGAGGCCGCCGCCGTAGTTGTCCTCGAGGGTGATGATGTAGCCGCCGTTGGCGTTGGCCAGGTCGAGCATCTTGTCGGTGTCGAAGGGGATGGAGTAGGCGTCCACGAGGGTGGCGGAGACGCCGGCCTGGTCGAGGAGGTCGAGGGCCTTGTTGGCCTCGTGGACCATGTAGCCGGCGGCGACGAGGAGGATGTCGCGGCCCTCGGTGAGGACCTCGAAGCCGCCGAGGTTGAAGACGGTGTCGTCGGAGTAGATGAACTCGGTGTCGGGGCGGAGGGTCCGCATGTAGCAGCAGCCCTCGTACTCGGCCATGACGCCGGTGAGGGCGTAGGCGGCGTAGGCGTCGGCGGGCTGGAGGATGTAGCAGCCCGGGTTGCCGCGGTGGTCCTTCATGGTCGTCCAGGAGCGGAACCAGGCGACGTCGGGGAGGGACATCTGGCTGGGGCCGTCGGAGGCGAGGGTGATGCCGGCGTGGGAGCCGACGATCTTGAGGTTGGCGCCGGAGTTGATGGCCATCTCGATCTGGTCGTAGGCGCGGGTGACGAACTTGGCGAAGGTGGAGCAGAAGGGGATCTTGCCGGCGGCGGAGAGGCCGGCGCCGACGGAGAACATGTTCTGCTCGGCGATCTTGCACTCGACGAAGCGCGAGGCGAGGGCGGCGTCCTTGCGGAACATGTCGGCGAAGGTGGAGTTGGAGACGTCGGCGTCGAGGACGACGACGCGGTCGTTGACCTGGCCGAGGGCGCGCAGGGCGACGCCGTAGGCGCGCCGGGTGGCCATCTTGCCCGAGTGGACGACGGACTCCATGTCGAGCTTCTTCATGGTCTGGGTGAAGCTCGGGAGTTCGCCGCTCTTGGGGGAGCGCTCGACGGCCTCGGTCGGGGGCTGGATGGTGAACTGGTCGGAGGAGACCAGGGCGCTGGTGAGTTCGAGGCGGCGCTCGTCCATCTCGGCCATGGCGCGCTTGAGGGCGTCGCCTTCGGCGGGCTTGCCGTGCCAGCCGCCGCCCTGCATGGAGGGGCAGCCCCAGCCCTTGACGGTCTTGGCGACGATGGCGAAGGGCTTGCCGGAGGAGTTCTTGTCCTCGGAGCGCTTCTCGAACTCCTCGAACGCGGCCTTGATCTGGGCGGGCTGGTGGCCGTCGATGGTCTTCACGTCGTAGTTCATGGCCTCGAGGCGGGCCCTGATGCGGTCGGCGGACTGTTGCGGCGAGACGCGGTCGGCCTGGCCGTACTCGTTGCAGTTGAAGATCGGCAGGACGTTGGTGAGCTTGCGGTCGGCGATGAAGTCGAGGGCCTCGGTGATCTGGCCCTCGCGGCTCTCGCCGTCGCCGATGATGCAGTACACGCGCCGGTCGATCTGGTCGAGGCGTGCGGCCTCGCCGAGGCCGCCGGCGACGGAGAGGCCCTGGCCGAGGGAGCCGGTGGCCGCGTCGAAGAAGGGGAAGCCTTCCATGGGGTTCGGGTGGCCGTCGAGGTCGGAGTGCCACTCGCGGAGGGTCATGGCGTCCTCGATCTTGAGTCGGCGGCGGTTGGCGGGGTCCTTGCCGACCATGAGGCCGAGCTTGCAGGCCGCGGCGTAGACGATGGGGACGGCGTGGCCCTCGGAGAGGACGAGGCGGTCGGAGGTGGGGTAGTCGGGGTAGTCGGGGGAGTAGCGCATCGTCGAGAACATGAGGACGGTGACGATGTGCCCGAGGGAGAGGCAGGTTGAAGGATGGCCGGCGCCGGCGGCGGCGCACATTTCGAGGGAGAGTTTGTCGAGGTCGATCGCCTGGGCGTGGACGGCGGCTTCGTACGACATTGGGCAGATCCTTCCGTGTGTGGGGCGCGAACGGGTAAGCGACCACGATAGGCCCGCCGGAAGGCAAGAAACCCGCCGGACGATGAAGCGGGCGGGGTTTTTTGGATGTGGCACCGGGGTTGCTAAATAGTGAAGAGAAGGCGGATCAGGAGCAGTTGGGCGAGGATGCCGCGAACCAGGCGTTGAGATAGTCGAAGATGTCCTGGACTTCGAGCGCGCCGGAGCGGTTCCAGTCGGCGCGGGCGCTGCCGGCGAACCAGAGATTGAGGAACTCGAAGATGTCCTGGACGGTGACGGCGTGGTCCTGGTTCATGTCAAGGAAGCAGGCGGTGATGCAGTTCAGGACGGGCGGGTTCGGGAGGCCGGAAGGGGGAACGACGGTGGGGGGCGGCGTTGGCGTGGGGGTTGGATCGGGGGTTGGCGTTGGGTCCGGAATCGGAGTTGGATCCGGCGGGGGGGTTGGGTCTGGGGTTGGCGTGGGGTCTCGCGTGGGGGTTGGATGGGGGGTCGGAGTCGGATCCGGTTTTGGGGTCGGGTCGGGGGTCGGCTTGGGATCGGGCGTTGGCTTTGGGTCCGGCGCAGGCGTCGGATCGGGCTTGGGGTCGGGGGGAACTCCGCCGGTGTCGTTGTTGGTGCGAGGATCGACGGCGCCGAAGATCGCACCGGCTCCCGAGTAGACCTGGTCGATCTGGATCGAGTCGTTGACGCCGTTGCCGTCGCAATCGGGGGCGATCTTGAAGACGTAGGCCTTGGCGGCGGAGGGCTGGAGGGCGCAGGAATCGGCCCAGAGGACGGGCGGGGTTGTCAAGACGGAATCGCAGACGACGGAGGTGGGGATGACGCGGTAGATTCCGGGGGTGGGCGGGACCGTGCCGCGCGACAGACCGAGGGCCCGCGTCTCGTTGTAGCCGGAGACGATGGGGTGGAGGCGGACGCTGAACATGGCGTGGGCGTCGGACCACGCGCAGGGGTCGGCGTCGGTGCGGCGCTGGATGAGGACGGCGGCGTTGGGGCTGGAGATGTTCGTCGGAAGCGTGACCGGGCCGAAGGAGCGGATGACGACGGGGACCGCGCCGGGGTCGGCGAAGGCGGTTTCGACGACGCCGTCGGCGCGGGCGGTCTGGTTGTTCGGGGGCGAGCAGTCGGATTCGTAGAGCGAGAAGGAGGCGACGCCGAGCGCGCCGCCGCCGAGAGCGGACGAGGGGATGGGGTACGTGTCGCTGGTGATGGTGGTGGCGGCCGCGCCGTTGACGACGAGCTTGCCGAGCATGGCGCGCGGCGCGGCGACGCCGCCGTAGGTGAGGGGCTTGGGGTTGTTGGCGGCGTTGAGCGTGATCTGGCCGGCGAGGCCGACGGCGGCGCCGGTGGTGCCGAGGGTGATGCGGGGCTGGTTGGCTTCGGGGATGTTCAGGTAGCCGTAGAAGAGGCCGGCGGAGATGGCGGCGTCTTTGGGGAGGCCGTTTGACAGGGTGATGAAGTCGGCGTTGATGACCGCGGCCTTGATGAGGCCGCCGCGGGCGGCATCGATGGGCAGGAGCGTGGGGGCGGTGACGGAGCCGCGCAGGCCGCCGAGGGTGGACTCGACGCGCCGCACGCCCTCGGAGGCGGTGATATCGCTGCGGACGTTCTTGCCGACGACGGCGTCGATGATGCGGGCGGAGATGACGGTGGCGTGGTAGTCGAGGGCGCTGGAGGTGGACGGGCGAGCGCCGCCGACGTCGGCGCCGAGCGACTCGACGCGGCCGAGTGTGCCGGCGAGCGGGGCGGCGGGAGTCGGGGCGACGGGAACGACGACGATGGGCGGCATGATGTCGCCGCCGGCGGCGATGAGGAGGATCGGGCCGCCCTCGGAGCGGATGATGGCGGGGGAGGCGGGGTTGTCGAGATCGTCGGAGATGCGGCCGCCCGCGGTGATGGCGGAGCAGGTGGCGGTGGTGGAGGTCTGGCGGATGGCGGATTGGACGATGTCGCGGCCGGCGTCGAGACGGACGATGTTGAGGGCGCGGATGGAGGCGACGGGGCCGATGTCGCGCCCGACGCGGGCCTGGAGCGAGACGGGGGCGTTGTTGGGGATGAGGCCGCCGGTCCAGTCGAGACAGCCGGGCGCGGCCAGCGGGGCGGCGGGGTTGGTGGCGTTGTCGTCGGGCCCGCCGATGATGAGCGTGATGGGGCTTGTGGTGCTGGTGATGGTGAGCGTGCCGAGGGATTCCTGGGCGGGATCGGCGAGGCGGATGCGCCAGATACCGGCGGCGCACTGGTCGAGCGTGGCGTCGTACGAAGCGCCGGGGACGACGGCGAGGTTCTGGCCCTGCACGGTCCACGCGCCGGCCGGGGTGGCCTTGTACTCGACGATGATGCCCGCGAGCGCGGTGTGCGCGGCGGCGATGGCGAGGATCGCCGCGAGGGGGGCGGGGCGGACGGGGTGCGCCATGGTCGGCTTCTCCGGAAACAAAGGGGAGCGGGCGAACCGGGGCGTATCGGGAGGTGGCGCGGGCGGGTGAAGGCGGATGTGCGGATTGGGGGGAATGGGGGACGGGCGGGCCGCGCGATCGGCAGGGTCGATGGGCGAGCGGCCGGGGGCAAGTCGTCCGTATGGGGTCATCCCGAGAGGAGGGGAGGGGCCCAACCGGCGGTGGAGAAGGGGGTTGCGTCGAGCGGGAGGGTGAAGATGGGTAGATGGGCGGAGGCACGAGCCCGGCACAAGGGGGGCCGGGCGCGGTACACTAGCGGACTATGAAGGTCATCTGTGATCGTGGCGCGTTGATGGATGCTGTAAACCACGTGGCGAGCGTTGTGCCGCAGCGCACGCCGACTCCGGCGCTGTCGTGCGTGAAGCTGGTGGCGAAGAAGGTGGGCTCGGCGGGGGAGCTGACCCTCAGCGGGACGGACGCGGAGACGAGCCTGCATCTGACGCTGACGGCGGTGGACGTGCAGAAGCCGGGGGAGGTGGCGGTGCCGGCGGACAAGCTGCGGGCGATCGTGTCGGCGGAGGACGGGGAGCCGACGCTGACGATCGAGACGGAGGGGGATCAGTGCCACATCCGCGGGACGAACGCGCACTTCCGCGTGTTCGCGTATCCGGCCAAGGACTTCCCGGCGATGCCGGACTTCGGCGCGGCGGTGGCGGGGACGGGGCCGGACCCGGCCAAGGCGGTGTTCACGCAGTCGGCGGGGGCGATGCTGGAGCTGGTCTCGCGGACGGTGTTCGCGACGGCGCGAGAGACGAGCCGGTACGCGATCAACGGCGTGCTGATGAAGCGCGACGGGAAGAAGCTGGAGATGGTGGCGACGGATGGGCGGCGGCTGGCGGTGGCGCGGGCGCAGCTGACCGGGCCGAGCGCCAAGGGCGATGCGGTGACGTGCATCATCCCGTCGAAGGCGCTGAACATTTTCACGAAACTGGCGCGCGATCCGGAGGAGAACGTGCGGATCGCGGTGAGCGACTCGCGGGTGTACTTCTCGTTCGAGATGGCGGGGGCGAAGGACGAGAAGGCGGAGAAGGGCGGGCCGGGGCCGCGGGCGGTGCTCTCGAGCGTGCTGGTGGAGGGGTCGTTCCCGCCGTACGAGGATGTGATTCCCAAGGACCAGGACAAGAAGGTGGTGGCGGGGCGGGATGATCTGTCGAGCGCGGTGCGCAAGGCGAGCGTGCTGACCAACGAGGAGTCGCGCGGCGTGCGGCTGGCGTTCACGTCGAAGGACAAGCGGCTGAAACTCAGCAGCCGGGCCCCGGAGATGGGAGAGAGCGACATCTCGATCGGCCTCTCGAAGTTCGAGGGGGAGGACATCGAGATCTCGTTCAACCCGACGTTCATCACGGACGTGCTGAAGGTGATCCCGGATCAGGACGTGATCGTGGAACTCAAGGCGTCGAACCGGCCGGGGCTGATCCGGCTGGCGAACAACGAGTTCGTGTACGTGGTGATGCCGGTGAATCTGCCGGCGTGATGCAAGCCAGTCTCTCGCGGGGGCGCGCATGGCGCAGGGGAAGGCGACAGGTGTGCCTCACCCCGTGGGGGTCAGCGTGCGCGCGGTGGGCGCGGGGTTGGCGCTGGCGCGCCGGCGCGAGGCGCGCCAGGCGAGCAGCGCGAGGGCGAGTGTGGCGAGGGGGAGGAGGATGAGGCCAAGGAGGCCGAGGAGTTCGCCGGTGGGCAGGCCGGGGACTCTGGCGGGGGTGAAAAGGCGGAAGGCGAGGAGCCCGCCGGCGAGGGAGGAGGCGACGCCGATGCCGGCCGCGATGAGCGGGCGGAGGAACCCCGAGGAGGTGGGCATGAAGGGATGGTCTCGAAGAACGAAAGGGGGATTGTGGAAAGTGCGAGTCGGGGTGCGGGAACCGACAGGGGGCGGGATGATCGGCGGTTGGGGGGGATGGGGGTCAAAGGTTCGACAAATGGTGGGGAAGCAACCGATCTAGGGGACCGTGAAGACCAGCCGCGCCCGGAGGGCGAGAAGTGATGGTGTGCGCACCGGAGGGGTCCGGTTTGTGTTCTGCGCGGGGGGGCGATACTGTCCCGGCTTGTTGAGCCGGTCGAACAGCCATTTCGGAGCGCAGGGACGGGCGCGGAGCGTGTTGCGGGTGACCGCGGCGATGCTGGCGTTGTGCGTTGGCGGGGCGGTTTTGCTCGGGCAGCCGGTGGCGCCGGTGGAGCCGGGCGCTCAGGACGGGGCGGCGGGACGGCCAGGCCCCCCCACTTCTGCACCGGCGACGGCCGCGGCGATGGAGGGGCTGGAGCAGCGTCCGGTGCGGGCGGTGATCCTGAAGGGCTTGAGCAAGACGCCGGAGGGGCTGGCGCTGAACCAGATCCGGACCAAGGCGGGGCAGCCGCTGAGCACGGAGACGGTCCGGGGGGACGTGGCGCGGCTGAACCGGCTGGCGAAGTTCAAGGAGGTCAGCGCGAAGGCGGTGCCGCTGGATGATGGGAGCGTGGAGGTTGTGTACCAGTTCGTGGAGACGGCGGTGGTGCGGGCGGTGGACATCGTGGGGAACCGGCAGATTCCCAACTCGGAGATCGCGCCTCTGGTGAACGGGATGCGGGACACGCCGGTGGACGACTTCCAACTGGGGGCGGCCAAGGCGCAGATCGAGAAGCTCTACCACGACAAGGGGTACTTCCAGGCGACGGTGACGGTGGACCAGAAGGAGCTCGAGCAAGGGACGGTGCTGTTCCGGGTGGCGGAGGGAGAGCGGGTGCGGGTGACGGAGATCCGGTTCGAGGGGAACAACGCGTTCAAGGCCCGGCAACTCACGCCGCAGATCAAGACGACGACGGCGGGGATATTCGATTCGGGGCCGGTGGACAGCGAGCAACTGGACCGGGACGTGGGGTCGCTGATCGAGTTCTATCGCGATCGCGGGTACCTGGATGTGCGGGCGGACCGGCGGGTGATCTTCAGCCCGAACGGGAAAGAGGCGATCGTGGAGTTCGTGGTGGAGGAGGGGCCGCTCTACACGCTGCGGAGCGTTCGGGCCGAGCAGGCGGGCGAGGGGGGCGAGGCGAGGAGCGGGAAGTCTCCGGAGGTGCTCAGCGAGGCGCAGATCCGGGGGCTGATGGAGATCAAGGCGGGGGATGTGTACAGCGTGGACAAGGTGCGCAAGTCCACCGACGCGGTGCGGAACGCGTACGCGAGCATGGGGTACGTGGACGCGGTGGTGCGCGGGTTCGAGCTGCGCGATCCGGGGAGCCCGGTGGTGGACCTGCTGCTGGTGGTGAGGGAGGGGGAGCGGTTCCGGACGGGGACGGTGACGGTGAAGGGGGACAGCATCACGCAGCAGAAGGTGATCCTGCGCGAGGTTCACGACCTCAAGCCGGACCGGCCGCTGAACATGGCCTCGGAGCGGGTGGGAGACCGGCAGGTGACCGACGCGGAGCAGCGGCTCAACGACCTGAACCTGTTCGAGCCGGGGTCGGTGAAGCTGACGGTGCAGCCGGAGGACCCGCTCAACCCGGGGTATCGGGATGTGCTGGTGGAGGTGCGGGAGACGAACACGGGGTCGCTGAGCTTCGGCATCGGGGCCGGGTCGGACTCGGGGTTGATCGGGATCATCGGGCTCAAGCAGCGGAACTTCGACATCGCGGACTGGCCGGATTCGATCGGGGAGTTCTTCAGCGGGCGGGCCATGCGCGGGGCGGGGCAGACGTTCGACATCCAGCTCCAGCCGGGGACCGAGGTGCAGACGTACTCGATCAGCCTGACGGACCCGCACCTGTTCGATTCGGACTACTCGGGCGGGGCCAACGCGTTCTACTTCAAGCGGCAGTACGACCAGTACGACGAGCGTCGGCTGGGGGCGCACGCGCAGTTCGGGCGCCGGTTCGGCGAGCGCTGGGTGGGGAACCTGACGTTCCGGTACGACGACGTGGAGATCACGAGCATCGCGCCCGATGCGCCGGTGGACCTGTTCGCGGTGCAGGGGGGCAGCGTGGTGACGGGCGTCGGGGTCAAGCTTTCGAGGACGACCGTGGACTCGCGGATCCGGCCGACCAAGGGGTCGAAGATATCGGCGGAGGTCGAGCGGGTCGGGGCGCTGGGCGGGGACTACGACTTCACGCGGCTGACGCTCGAGCACACGGTGTTCATCCCGATCCACGAGTCGTTCCTGGGGTATCGCACGGTGTTCAGCTGGCGGACGCAGGCGTCCTACATCCCCGAGGGGAGCGACCACGCGCCGATCTTCGAGCGGCTGTACCTGGGCGGGCGCTCGTTCCGCGGGTTCCGGTTCCGGACGGTCAGCCCGAAGGGGATCCGCAACGACACGGGGATGCTCGGGAGCGACGGGGTCGGCGGGTCGTGGATGTTCTTCACGGGCGTGGAGGTGCAGCAGCCGGTGTACAAGGACATCGTGTCGGTGGTCGGGTTCGTGGACTCGGGCACGGTGACCGACGAGATCGGCTTCTCGGATTACCGAGTCTCGGTGGGCGCCGGCCTGCGGATCATGGTGCCGCAGCTCGGCCCGGTGCCGCTGGCGTTCGACTTCGGGTTCCCGGTCCTGAAGGAGGACGGGGATCGCAAACGCATATTCAGCTTCACGCTGGACCTGCCGTTCTGACGGGGGCGGCGGTGCGGACGGGATCGGGGGTGGTCGCGTGCAATCGGGCGATCCGGGGAAGACCGGTCGCTATGATCGGAATGGTTTGTGAAGACTAACACGAGTCTCTGACACGGAGGACAGCATGGCGAGTATGAAGAACCGGTGGATGGCCCTTGCGGGCGCGGCGGCGTGTGTGATGGTTGGGGCGTGGGCGGCGACGCGTGCGACGGCGAGCGCGCCGGTGCCCCCGGCCGCGCCGGTGGTGGCGACGATCGATCTGGAAGAGGTGATCAAGGGGTTGAAGGAGCGCGAGGACAAGGAGAAGGCTCTCTCGGCCAAGCAGGGCGAGTATCAGGGGAAGCTCAACCAGATGACCGAGGACGCCAAGAGCGAGAAGAGCAAGATCGAGAACATGCCCGACACGCCGGAGAAGATCGCCGCGGCGAAGAACCTGCGGGAGAAGCTCATCCGGGCGGAGTTCGAGAAGCAGTACGCCGAGCGGCTGCTGGGGGAGCTCAAGGGAGAGATGATGCGGGAGTTGTACGTGAAGATCAGCGAGGCGACCAAGAGCCTGGCCAAGCGGAACGGGTACCAGTTGGTGCTGAGCAACGACCAGAACGTGCCGGTGGGATCGGGGGATCCGGACGCGGTGCTGCGGGCGATCGCGCTGCGGCGGGTGATGTACGCCGCGCCGGAGCTGGATATCACCAGCGAGGTGGTGACGGAGCTCAACAACCTGTACGCGGCGGGGCCGACGAAGCGGTGAGAGCCGGACGGGGTGCGAACGCGAGACCGACGCGCGGGCCCGCCGGGCATGGCGGGCCCGCTTTCTTGTCGGGGCACGGGGGACACTCCGGGGGTCTTCCCGGGGAATGCGGGGCCTAAACTGACATAGAGATCGCTTTGTTCAGAAGAGAGGAACACGCCATGCCCCCGACTGTCGCCTCGACGCCGACCTGGACCGCCCCGTCAACCAAGGACGCGATGTGGAGCGCGCTGATCAACGACAGCGGGGCGGCGGTGGCGGTGTTTGATGCGGAGGGGTGGGCCCACTTTGCCAACGCGGTGTACCTGCGCATGGCGGGGGTGAGGACGCTCGACGAGCTCAAGCGGCTCTCGATCGAGGACCGGTTGCAGCACGACATGGCGGAGGAGCGGCTGGCGATTCTGCGGGACGTGATCCGCAACGGGCAGGCGCAGATGTTCAAGGACCTGCGGCGCGGGCGGGCGCTGGTGATCACGTCGCGGCAGTTTCCCGGGCAGCCGTCGTTCTGCCTGGCGGTGTTCCGGCCGGCGGATATTCCCAACTGGGTGAGCGACGCGGAGCCGACGGACGCGGACGCGGCGCAGATGAAGCACGTGGACGCGGGGCCGCTGGCGGTGCTCAGCGAGCGGGAGAAGGAGATCCTGTCGCTGATCGGGCAGGGGCTGACGAGCGCGCAGATCGCCAAGAAACTCTGCCGCACGATCAAGACGATCGAGTGGCACCGCAGCGCGATCGCGCGGAAGCTGCACACCAAGGACCGGGTGGCGCTGGCGCAGCTGGCGATCCAGGCGGGGCTGTGCTCGCCGACGTTCAAGATGCCGACGGGGAAGGGGCGGCGCGGGGCGGCTGCGGCGGGGATGGCGGGGTGAGAGGCCGGTTGACTGTCAAAGCCCTGCCGCATTTTCGAAACTTTGTGAATTGTGCGCGGTTGGGAAAAGAGTATCGCGGGGAGCGTTCGGCGCACTTTATGATCGATGTTCGGTTGGCGCAAGGATAGTTTTGGGCAGAACGTGATCAAAGGAGGTCTTGTTTTGTCCCAAACGTCTGCTCGTGGCAGATTGCTGGAGGGTTGACAAAGCCGGTCGCGGTTGGTATCTTGGCCGGCCGTGAGCACGCACAGGGTGAACTCGGCGTCGGCGACGAGGAGGGCGCGGCATCGTGCTGGCCGCGGTTCTCGGACGAGTGCGTTGGCGTCGGGCCGGGTCGGTGGTAGATTAGAACATCGATGCGCAAGTGGCCGGCGGAGAGAGACAGAGGAACTGTCCATGCTCCACGGACGCGGTTTGGCGGCGGTAGCGATTGGTGCGGCGGCGGCGGGAAGCGCGGCTTCAAGATCGCTGGCAGACATCGACCCGATGAGCGGGCTCGACTTCGTACGCGTGAGCGCTGTTGGTAACGCACCGTGGATGGGGACCAATCCCCCGATGCTGCCCGGACAGGATCGGGCCATCGGGCGGGGGCAGGTGAACTACGAGTACCACATCGGCAAGTTCGAGGTGACGACCGCGCAATGGACGGAGTTCTTCAATGCGGCCATGGATCGGCCGTTGAACGATCGGTTGCCGTGGATCAGCCCGCCCACGTTCTGGGGCGCGGCACCGATGACCGCGACGGTTCCCGGGGGACAGCGCTGGACGGTGCCCGCGGGCAACGAAATGCGGCCGGTGGGCAACATCTCGTGGCGCATGGCCGCGATGTACTGCAACTGGCTGCACAACGGCAAGAGCACCGACCGCAGCGCGTTCATGAACGGCGCGTACGACGTGAGCCAGTTCGGCGGCACGACCGATTTCACCGACCAACTCACGCACAACGCGGGCGCCCTGTACTGGATTCCCACGTGGGATGAGTGGCTCAAGGCGGCGCACTACGACCCGAACCGCGGCGGCCCCGGGCAGGGGGGTTGGTGGGAGTACAGCAACCGGTCGAACACACAACTCGTCGCGGGTCCGCCCGGCGCGGGGCAGGCAAACTTCGGGTGGCGGGACGCCGCGAACAGCCAGTGGACGGTGTTGCTCGGTGCCTATCCGGATACCACATCGCCGTGGGGTCTGCTTGACGTGGCGGGCGGGACGGCGGAATGGACAGAAGGGGGGCTGAGTTTTCAGGGAAGCCGTTGGCGCATGTACGACGGGAGTTCGTGGGGGTCCACGATCGGTGACGGCATCAGTGACGCAATCTTTGCAGCCTCGGGGTCCGACATTCCAAGCATCGACTTTCTGAATCTCGGGGTACGAATCGCGAGCACAGTGCCGACTCCTCCCCAGTCGGCATTCGTGCTGATCGGCTCGCTTTCACTTCTGGCGCGTCGGCGCAGGAGGCGGTATGAAGCGGCTGGTCTTTCTGGCGGGGTTGGTTGTCGCGGGTCTGTGCACTAGCGGCGCGCTCGCCCAGACCATTCGAGTCACAGTGCGCGGCATCGACAACCTCGAGAGGCAGGTGGGTTCTCTGCACGCCTCGGGGGACCCGATCACGATCACGACGGAGCAACTCGCTCAGGCGGCGCGGACGCCAGCGGACCCGTGGTATTCGTACTCGTTTGTTCGAATCTACGACACCAACTCGGAGCATGATGGCATTCCAACAGCGGACATCGGACCGGTCACGATCCAGCCCAACTCGCCCTTGCCGGCACAAATCCGGCTGCTGGTCGCACCGCCGTTCTTTGCGAGCGACTTGACCGGACTAGCAGACTTCAACTTCTCGCCTGACGATGCGATGCCTGCGGGCGCAAGGAGCTTTCGCTCGCTGAATGCGGCAGGCTGTGCCGGTGTGCGCTGTGCCATTGCCGTCACTCGCGACATCGGCAGTGCGAGCGCTTCGCCACGCGACAACATCGTTGTAGCCCAGGCCTACCGCCTTCAAGCTCCGGGGCAACAGGATGGCAGCGGGAACATCCACGCCGACGTCACGGCCACAATGGACAGCGCGGACTTTCGGTTCGGGGTGTTCACCGGTCGGCCGGCAATCGGACACGTAATGGCGGGTCAGAGCATCCAAGGAACGCTTTTGGCAAGTGGCGCTCCGATCGACGCCTTCGACGTTGAGTTGTTCAACGGAATTGGCAAGGTCTTGGCGGGGACGACCGCTCTGCGCACCGGCGGCGCGGTGTTCGGGATCACGGGCGATGTCAAGGCGGAGCGCGGAAGGATCGGGAGCATTCTCTGCAATGGGCCGATCGGAACGAGCGCGCGCAAGTCGCAGATTCGTGCGGGCAATGGGATCGATGAAGTTCGTGTTGCGTTGGTTGATCCGGGAACGGGGGTTGTGTCAGTCGCCGCGCCGTACGACATCTACGCCGACATCGCCGCGGACTTGGAATACCTGCCGACGCGTGGCGAGAACTCCGACGCGACCCTGAGAATGGTGCAAACCGATGGCGCGCTCACGGGGTCAATACGCGCGGGCAACATTCCGAACGGGGCGGGCACTCCGGCGGGAATCGTGGTCCGCGGCGTGGTCGATGCGCCCATCACCGTGAAGTACAACATGGGACATACGTCCATCATTGGGGCCTCTTTTACCCAGCCCATTTGGGTGGGCATTCAGGGAGGGGCAGACATCGTCGCAACGGATCGCGTGAATGGCACAATCCCGAGAGTAGAGATTGGATATGAGAGCACCATCCCCGACACATACTTCGGATTCGTTCGGGGCATGACCTCTATCCAGTGCGCTCCCATTCCACCCACTCTCAACTCCCCGAGCGATCCGAACTACACGTTCAGCCGCGACCACTTTGACGCGGACGATTGGATCATTCCCGACTCGAACAATCCGGATCGGTGTTTTGAGGCGGGAGCGGCGGACTCCCTTGTCCGGGCGAAGCACATTGGGGTGGCAAGGGTCCACACGATGAGCGGGTTCTACGGCGGCTTCCTCAAGCCGTACATTCCTCGCATAGAGGCAGAGACAATCGATTCCCTGGAAATCGGGGACCTTCGAGAAGGAATCGTGTGGTCGGGGCGACTGGAGTACTCGATGGGAGTGCTCGCCAACGATCCGTCAAATGACTACTCGAGCATCGGCATGATGACCGTAGGGATCGTCGGTCCCCATTCCGATGTGTGGTTCAAGGACTGCCTCGTCGCGAGGTTTACAGGAGACATCTATGGCGAGTTGCATTTGCCGGCACTCGCAGAGTCTGAGCGGATTGTGGTCAACGGGAGGTTGCTGAACTGGCCAAACTGTTCCGACCCGAACGATCCCGTGTATCCGCAGCCCTTGGGTTCGAGTATGTTCCCCTCGCCGCGGGGCGGACCGTGTGCGGAGCGTGGCGCGATCCGCATCCGTGACCCGTTGGGCCTCGCGGGCCAGATCATTCTGAACGCCGCAAATGCGCAGGCCGACCCGATGCCGACGCCCGAGAGTTTCTGGCAAGGTGACGTGATAGTGGGCTGGGGAACGCCCGCGACCAGTATCACGCTGAATCGAGACGCCTCGCAACCTTTCCGCGCGCCGATCTACTGGGCGACTCGCGCGATGCTTGGCGGTGGCGCGGTGGGCGTGGCGCCATTCCGCATGCACGAGTTTGACTGCGATCCGGTCAACAACTTCGGCATCGAGTACACGCAATGGGATGCCGTCACGGTCACCGACTCGCACTTCCTGGACAGTGGGACTCCGATTCCCATTCCGATCAAGATCACGTCGTACGGGCCTGTAGTGCCCGCGATCCGGGTGGGAACAACGCGGTTCCCCTGGCAGAGCGCTCATAGCAGCACCCTGGGTGCGATCGTGGTTCAGGGAGTGGACGAGCACAACCATTCACAGGTGATGGAGGTCACGAGCCTCTTCACGGTGGTGGCGCCGGGAACGAACGGGTTGGACTCACGCACGATCGGTTTGCGGCGGGCCGCGGCGGCGTCGCCCGCACCGGGGCTGTATCGTGTGTTGCCTCGGCACGTCGCGAGCGGGCTGATCGCCGGCGAGCCCGCGGTGGAGTGGCCAGTTCGGCTGGATGCCAACGGAGATCCCGACGGGGACGGCTCTCCTGCGTATTGGTTCCGTATTGCGCCCGACTGTGACGGGAATCACCTGAACGACCTGTGGGAGGCTCTCAACACTTCGGTTCCGGTGTGCCAATACACAGGCGACCCATGCCGCGCGGACTTCAACCGCGACGGGACCTTCGAGGTTCAGGACATTTTCGATTTCTTGAACGCGTGGTTCGCGGGGTGCATGGTCGTGGGCGTGACCCCGCCGAGCACATACAACTGTCCCCAGCCTGCAGACTTCAACGGCTCGGGTGCCTTGGAAGTGCAGGATATCTTTGACTTCTTGAACGCGTGGTTCGCCGGCCCATCGGTGTGCCACTAAGCCGACTCGTGCCCGCGGTTCCGCCCCGAGGCGAACCGCGGGCACGGACGAGCGGGCGCATGTCTACCGCATGACGGTGTCCATCTGCTTCTTCTCGGCCGCGGATGCGCCCTCGACGGGGATGTCCTTGAGCATGTTGTCGATGATGGCGTCGGTGGTGACCTGGTCGGCCTCGGCGTTGAAGTTTGTGAGGATGCGGTGGCGGAGGACGGGCTTGGCGACCTCGCGGACATGGTCCGGGGTGACGTGGTAGGAGCCGGTGAGGATGGCGCGGGCCTTGGCGGCGAGGATGAGGTACTCGCTGGCGCGGGGGCCGGCGCCCCAGCCGACGTAGGACTTGACGAGCTTCGGGCGATCGCCGGAGTCCATGGCCTCGCTCACGCGGGTGGCGCGGACGAGGCGGATGGCGTAGTTGATGACGTGGTCGGCGACGGGGCACTTGCGGACGAGGTCTTGCACGGCGATGATGTCGGCGGAGGTGAGGACGGCCTCGGGCGTGCCGCGGTTTCCGCTGGTGGTGCGCCGGACGATCTCGGACTCCTCGGCCGCGCTCGGGTAGGAGATGCGGATGTTGAACATGAAGCGGTCGAGCTGGGCCTCGGGGAGGGGGTAGGTGCCCTCCTGCTCGATGGGGTTCTGGGTGGCGAGGACGAAGAAGGGCTGGGGGAGTTTGTGCTGCATGCCGCCGACGGTGACCTGGTGCTCCTGCATGGCCTCGAGGAGCGCGGCCTGGGTCTTGGGGGGCGTGCGGTTGATCTCGTCGGCGAGGATGACGTTGGCGAAGATGGGGCCCTTGACGAAGCGGAGCTCGCGGACGCCGGTGGCCTTGTCCTCCTCGATGACCTCGGTGCCGGTGATGTCCGAGGGCATGAGGTCGGGGGTGAACTGGATGCGGGAGAAGCCGAGGGAGAGGGTCTTGGCGATGGTGGAGATCAGGAGCGTCTTGGCGAGGCCTGGGACGCCCTCGACGAGGGCGTGGCCGCGGCAGAACATGGCCATGAGCATCTGATCGACGACGGCGTCCTGGCCGACGATGACCTTGTGGATCTGCTCGCGGAGTTTGTCGTAGGCGCTGCGGACCTGGGCGACGGATTGCTGGGGGTCGGCCTGGGCGGCCTGGGGGGCGATGGAGGCGAGCGGATCGGGCATGGGAACTCCTTTTCGGATGCCGGGGGAGATGGTAGACGAATCGGCGATTGGGTTGGCGGTGGTGAGGGGAAGTGAAGACGGAGGGGACGGGGGACGGTCCTGAGACGATTGTGGGGTGTGTGGGCGCGGTGAACCAATGGCTACCGGGAACGGGAGTCGTAGTGGCAGGGGACTCGAAGAACCCGCCACGGAGTGTCGGGGTACCCGGAAGAGGCCCGCCACGGAGTGTCGGGGTACCCGGCAGGGGTCCGGCGCGGAGCGGCGGGGTACCCAAAAGAGCGACCGCCCGGGGCTGGTGGTGCCCCGGGCGGCCGCGAAGAGGTGTTCGGAAAGGGGGAGGGCGGAGGGGGAGGTGGGAAGTTGAACCCCGGGGGGCCGGTGGCCAGCGGGGCGTCAGGAGCGGGCGTCGGTTTTCTCTTCGGCCTGTTTTTCACGCTGCTCCATGAGCTTGCGGAGCATGTCTTCCATGTTCTTCATGCGGTCGTCCATGCCGGGGCTTACGGCGCCCGGGGCGGGGCCCGGGCCGACGCGCTTGAGGAGTTGCTCGCGGAGGCGATCGGCGTCGAGGCGGGCGGCCTCGGCCTGGGCCCGCATCTGCTCGGCCATTTCCTGCATGCGGTGGGCGAAGTCGTTCATGCTCTGGCCGCCCGCGCCGGGGGTGTTGTTGAACCAGAGCGTCATGGGCTTGCCGTTCTTGCCTGGGGGGGTGGCGATGAAGGGCTGGACGTTGACGGCGCCGTTGCCGCCGGCCCAGGCCTTGGCCCACTTGTCGATGTCGGGGTCCAGGGCGCCGGAGAAGGCGGCGATGCCGGGGGTTCCGGAGGCGGCGGCGATGGCGTTGACCTTGGCCTTGTCGAGCTTGTTCTGGTCGTACTTTTCGGGGGAGACGGCGAGGGTCTTTTCCTGGCCGCGGTGGATGACCCGGAGCGAGACGGACTTTCCGGCCTCGGTGTCGCGGAGGGCGGAGCGGACGGCCTCGACGGGGGCGGGGGACTTGCCGTTGATGGCGACGATGATGTCGTAGGGCTCGAGGCCGGCGAGCGAGGCGGGGAGGCCGTCGTAGACGGCGCCGATCATGGTGGATTCGTTTTCCTTGAGGCCGAGGTGGCCGCGGAGGGAGGCATCGGGCTCGAGGAGTTGGACGCCGATCATGACGGGTGGCGCGGCGGGCTCGACGCGGCCGGTGTGATCGCGGGGGCCGGCGACCAGGGCGCGCGGGCCCGAGAAGAGCGAGCCGCGCGGCGAGGTGAGCGCGAAGACGTCGCCCGAGACCCCGGAGGCGGGGGTCTGGGTGGCGAAGAGAGTGTTGCCCTTCTCGTCCTTGATGCTCACGGCATCGCCTTCGAGGGCCACGCGGTCGGCGGGGACGGGCGTGCCGTCGATCTCGGCCGTGACGGCGCCGTCCTTGCCGTCGATCTTGTAGGTGTGTCCGTCCTGGGTGGAACTGATGGACCACACCGACGAGCTCGAGACGATGGTGTTGGAGGTGGCGTCGATGGGATCGGGCGGGGCGGCGGGGGCGCTCTGGACCCATTGGAACTGGGCGCCGGCCGCGCCGGCGAGGGCGAGGATGGAAAGGGCGGCGATGGTGGTGCGACGGATCATTGGAAAACTCCCTTCGAGAGCGGGCGTCCGGGCCCGCGGATGGCGCAGAAACGGGGACTCATTCGGCCCGGGTCGGCTGGTCGGGAACGCTGATGCGGACGGGAATGGGGCGGTTGGCCTCGTCCTTGGTGAAGCGGTAGAGGTCGTTGACCTGGGCGCGTTCGAGGATCTGTCTGACATAGACGACCTCGAAGCCGCGCCCCGTCGTGGCGGGGCGGGAATCGAGCAATACGGGCATTTCGGCGATAACGCGCCCGGACTGCCTGCCCTGGGTGCGATAGAGGGCGAGGGCATCGTCGGGGTTGTTGATGGGGAAGTAGTTGGCGGGGATGACGCTCGCGGTGTTGGAGGGGCCGGGCGAGTCCTGGATGTTGATGACGCCGAAGCGATTGCCCAGGAACGCGAGGGCGAGGGCGGCGGCGACGGCCCAGCCGCCCATGGAGCGGGCGCGGGCCCACGCGGGGGAGTGCGAGGCGTCCTGGCGCCAGCGGCCGCGCTGGAAGAGGGCGTCGGCGGCGTCGCGGCCGGGGAGATCGACGTGGTCGGCGGCGTGGAGGGCGACGCCGACGGCGAGGGAGAGCGAGTGCTGGTCGCGCTGGGCCTGGGCGAGGGACTTCCAGGCCTCGGGCGTGTGGGCGGCGAGGGCGTTGAAGGCGGTCCAGTCGTCGGCGCTCGCTTCGCCGCCGGCGATGCGGCTGACGAGGAGGTCGAGTTGCTCGGTGTGGTTTGGTGTCGTGGTCATGCGCGGCTGCTTTCGTGCTGGGAGTCGGAGGGGCCCGCTCGCCCACGCCCGGGGCTCTCGGGGCCGAGGCCGGCGGCGAGGGCTCGCTCGCGGAGCATCTTGCGGGCGCGGGCGATGCGGGTTTCGATGGTGGTGTCGGGGAGGCCCATGACGTCGCCGATCTGCTTGTAGGACATGTCGTGGATGCACTTGAGCAGGAGGGGCTCGCGGTAGCCGTCGGGGAGTTCGGCGGAGAGGTCCATGAGGCGGCGGCCTTCGCGCATGGCGGGAGAGGCGTGGTCGTGGGCGCGCTCGTCGGCGCGTGCGCCGGCGAAGCCGACGAGGCGGAACCAACCGGCCTTGCGGACGGTGCGCCGGCGGGCGCTGGTCTTGGCGATGCTCAGGGCGACGGCGCGCAGCCAGGGCTTGAAGGCGGCCTCCTCACGCAATCCCGAGATCTTCGCCACAACGGCCACGGCTACCTCCTGGAGCAAGTCGTCGAGTTCGGCGTCCCGGGGCATGTGGGCCAGGAGGACGGCCGCCACCCAGCGGCGGTGGCGGTTCCACAGTTCGCGCAGCGATTCCTCGTCGCCGCGGATCGCTTCGCGAACCAGGGATTGATCCCCGGTCCCTGCGCCGTCGGCGGTAGGTGCCGCGGGGGGGCCGGCCGGGTCGTTCACAATGCACCTCTTTCAAGAGACCAAGACGTGCGAGCGGGGAGAATCCGTCGGCGTCTTGCGGGTGGGTGGGTGTGTGCTTATCGGGTGTACCGGGCGGGGGAGCGTGGTGTTCGGTTCGTCAGGAGTGGGACGGTCGCGCCAGTGTGTCCCTGCCAGATGGCGAACGGGGCGTACGCTCAACGCCCGGGGGAGCCGGGAGCCGACATACGGGGCGGCGGGGATGGCGAAACCACGAGATGGCGCGAGACATCAACGACAAGCCCATGTCCATCGGCGAGCATCTGGAGGAGTTGCGCCTGCGGCTGGCGCTGGCGATCGGGGGCGTGGTGCCGATCTTCGTGGTGGGGCTGTGGTTCGGGCACGAACTGCTGTACATCCTGGCCAAGCCGCTCCTTCGCGCGATGGAGGACGAGGGCGTGGCGGGGGCGATGCAGGCGACGCAGGTGCTCGAGGGGTTTCTGACGTACCTGAAGATCGGGGCGGTGCTGGCGATCGTGGTGGGCGGGCCGTGGATCGTGTTCCAGTTGTGGAAGTTCATCGCGCCGGGGTTGTACTCGAAGGAGCGCCGGTTTTTCTACGTGCTGGCGCCGATGAGCGTGTTCTTCTCGGCGCTGGGCGTGGCGTTCATGTACTTCGTGATGCTGCCGTTTGCGCTGTTCTTCTTCGTGCACTTCAACAACACGCTGCTGCCGCGTCCGGCGACGCCGATAGTGCAGCTGGACCCCGGGGCGGCGCTGCCGACGATCCCGCAGGTCATGGGAGATCCCAAGGACGTGAAGGCCGGGCAGATGTGGCTGAACCTGGAGCGGCGGGCGGTGCGGGGGGCGATGGTGAATCCGAAGGCGAGGGGGGCGACGGAGGAGGAGCGGGCGAAACAGCCGCCGCTGGTGCTGAGCCTGCCGCTGCAGGCGGACTCGCAGGTCATCCAGCACTACAAGGTGGCGGAGTACGTCGGCCTGGTGCTGACGTTCGCGCTGGCGTTTGCCGTGGCGTTCCAGACGCCGATCGTGGTGCTGCTGCTGGGGTGGACGGGGCTGATCGATCGGAGGACGCTGTCGAAGTACCGCAAGTATGCGCTGCTCACGTGCACGCTCATCGCGGCGGCGATCACGCCGCCGGACTTCTGGAGCATGCTCTCGCTGATGGCGCCGATGTACGCGCTGTTCGAGGTGGGGCTGGTGCTGCTGTGGCTGTTGCCGGCCAAGCGGGTGGCGTCGGGGCGGTTTTTCTCGAAGGAGCCGACGAGCGATGGGGATGGGGGCGGCGAGGGAGGGAGATGAAGGGGGAGGGTGGAGGGGGGAAGGGGGAAGGACGATTCGGCATGGGACCGGCCGCGAACGAGACCGATGTGGCGATGATGCGGCGGGCGCTGGAACTGGCGCGCGGGGCGGCGGCGATGGGAGAGATTCCCGTCGGGGCGGTGGTGTATGAGACGGCGACGGGGGCGGTGCTGGGTGAGGGGGCGAACCTGCGGCACACGCGGAAGGATCCGGCGGCGCACGCGGAACTGATCGCGATCCGCGCGGCGGCGGCGAGAGTCGGGGACTGGCGGCTGAACCACTGCACGCTGGTGGTGACGCTGGAGCCGTGCGCGATGTGCGCGGGGCTGATCGTGAATGCCAGGCTGGGGCGGGTGGTGTTCGGGTGTGCGGACCCGAAGGCGGGGGCGTGCGGGTCGCTGTACCGGCTCACGGAGGATGCGCGCCTGAACCATCGGGTGGAGCCGATCGCGGGGGTGCTGGGGGAGGAGTCGGCGGAGTTGCTGCGGGGTTTTTTTCGGGAGCGGCGGCGGGCGGGGGGCGGCGAGTAGGTCCCCGGGGCAGCGCGGGTGGATCGAACTACAATGGGACGATGAGCACCGTGCACACGACTGGGACGATTGCCGCGGCGGTTGAGGGGCGATTGGTGGGGCGGGCCGATCTTGCGATCACGGGGCTGGCGGGGCTGGATCAGGCGGGGCCGGGGGCGCTGACGTTCATCCGGGATCGCGGGTTTGCGAATCAGTGGCGGGAGTCGAAGGCGTCGGCCGCGCTGGTGACCGAGGGCGTGGCGGTTGACGGGCACGACGGGTCTTCTCGAGCGCTGATCTACGTGAAGAACGCGGACCTGGCGATGGTGAAGATCCTGGGCGCGCTGGCGTGGAAGGCGGAGGTCCCGGCGGCGGGGGTGCATGCGTCGGCGGTGGTGGACCCGACGGCGAGGATCGCGCCGTCGGCGCGGGTGGGGCCGATGTGCATCGTGGGAGCGCGGACGGTGGTGGGCGAGGGGTGCGTGCTGGTGTCGCGGGTGACGCTGGGTGCGGATGTGGAGATCGGTCCGGGGACGACGCTGCACCCGGGCGTGGTGGTGTACGACCGGTGCACCATTGGGGCGCAGACGGTGCTGCACTCGAACGTGAACATCGGGGCCGACGGGTTCGGGTACGTGCCCGCGCCGGACGGGCGGGGGCTCTTGAAGGTGCCGCACATCGGGACGGTGAGCATCGGGAGCGGCGTGGAGATCGGGGCGGGCTCGTGCGTGGACCGGGGCAAGTTCGGGGCGACGGTGATCGGGGACGGGGCGAAGATCGACAACCTTGTGCAGATCGGGCACAACGTTCGCGTCGGGCGGTGCGCGATCGTGTGCGGAAGCACGGGCCTGGCGGGGAGCGTGACGGTCGGGGATGGGGCGATGATCGGCGGGGCGGTTGGGGTGACGGACGGGATCAGCATCGGCGCGGGGGCGAGCATCGGGGCCAAGAGCGGGGTGATGTGCGATGTGCCGGCGGGGGAGACGTGGACGGGGCTGCCCGCCGCGCCGCACCTGGACCAGATGCGGACGTGGTCGGCGGCGAAGCGGCTGCCGGAGATTCTCAGGGAACTCAGGCGGTTGGCGAAGGCGGCGCGGGCATCGGGGATCGAGGTGGAGGGGGCGAAGATCGCGGAGGGGAAGCAATCACACGGCTTTGGCGGGATCGACTGAGTGGACCCCGGGGGCGGGGCCGCTGGGCCGGGGCGGGGGGATGGCGCCGGTGGCGATGCGGGAGAGCTTGTCGCGGTAGAGCAGCTCGATCATGTACTCGTAGACGGACATCATGGTGGCCATGTGCAGGCCGGCCTGGCCGTCGAGAACGCCCAGGCGGAGCATGTACATGTAGCAGAAGCGGAGGAGGGGCTTGAGGGGCGTGCGGGGCCAGATCTCGCGCCGGAGGTACTGGCGGTAGCGGAGGGTGTGGCGGAAGAGCTGGCCCGCGCTGGCGCCGGCCTCCTGGCCGAAGCGGAGCTTGACCCACTCGTCGGACTCGAGGTCGGCGTAGCGGATGTGCTTGCGGATCCACTCGTGGACGCTCTCGCCGCGGATGTGGAGCATCTCCTGGCGGAGGTAGTCGGTGGGGCCGTCGCAGACCATGTGCTCGTGGACGGAGCGGTCCTCGTAGCGGCAGGTGCCGCGCTTGAAGAAGCGGAGGTTCCAGGAGGGGTAGAGGCCGCCGTGGCGGATGGCGTGGCCCATGAAGAGGACGACGCGGTTGACGAAGAAGCCGTCGGCGGCGTTGGGGTCGTCGATGGTGGCGAGGACCTCTTCGCGGAGCTGGGGGGTGATGCGCTCGTCGGCGTCGAGGATGAAGACCCAGTCGCCGGTGAAGGGGAGGTTCTCGAGGCCCCAGTTCTTCTGGCGGGCGTAGCCGAGGAACTTCTGCTCGATGACGGTGGCGCCGGCGTCGCGGGCGATCTGCTGGGTGCCGTCGGTGGAGCAGGAGTCGAGGACGAAGACGGGGCCGAGGGAGAGGGCGTTCTGGACGGTGTCCTTGATGACGGCGGCCTCGTTGAGAGTCGGGATGAAGATCTCGACGCGTCCGTTGGAGGTGTTGTAGAGGCCGGCGGGGTTGGGGGGGGGGGGGGGGGGGGGGGGGGGGTGGCTGGGGGGGGGGGGGGGGGGGGCGTGGAAGTGGGCCGGCTCGGCGAGCATTTTTTCGACGCGCCGGTTGGTCGCGGCGGTCCAGGAGTGGGCCCGCTCCTTGATCTTGAGCTCGGTCCAGTACTCGTAGGAGGCGATCATGGCGCAGTAGCGGAAGCCGGCGACGCCGTCGAGGAGGCCCATGCGGAGGATGTAGTTGTAGAGGAAGCGCCAGACGGCGCGCCCGTGCATGAAGTAGGACATGTTCTTCCAGGCGCGGCGCTTGGAGACGTGGTCGCCGCGGAAGAGGTGCGCCAGTTTCGGGCGGCCCTGGGCGCGGATGATCATGGCCTCGCCGGCCTCGCGGGTCGAGTAGTGGTTGTGCTTGTAGAACCACTCGAGGAGGCCCTTGGAGAAGTTGTAGTGGATGTAGGGGGACCGGAGGATCTCGATGGGACCGGTGGTGTCCTCGCGCTGGCCGTGGCCGAAGTCCATGAAGCGGCACTGGCCGTAGCGGAAGAGGCGGACCTGGTAGGAGGGGTATCCGCCGGACCACTTGAGCCACTTCTGCATCAGGATCATCTTGCTGGGGCACTGGTAGCAGGCGGCGGTGGACTTGGAGCCGTCGGGGCCGAGACGGGCGAGCATCTCGCTCAGAAGTTCGGGGGTGAAGCGCTCGTCGGCGTCGAGGTGGAAGTGCCAGGGGTGGGTGCAGGGGATGTGGTCGATGGCCCAGTTGCGCTGGTCGCCGAAGGAGGTGAAGGGATTGGTGTGGACGGTGGCGCCCATGGCGCGGGCGATGTCGCGGGTTCGGTCGGTGGAGCCGGAATCGAGGACGTGGACGTCGTCGCACCAGGCGCAGGAGGCGATGCAGTCGCGGATGTTCGCTTCCTCGTTGAAGGTGAGGATGACGACCGAGACGGGGATGCGCCCCGGGGGGCCGCCGCCGGGGGAGCCGACGGGGGGCTGGCCGGTGGTGGGCGCGGCGGCGACGAGTTGGGCTTGGTCGGGGGCGGACATCAGGAGGTGCGCCCCTGCGTGCCGACGCTCACGGGCTTGGCCTGGGCGACCTTGCGGGCGACGACGAAGAAGGACTTCCAGAAGGGCCACGGGCGGCCGTAGCCCCACCAGTGGACGGGCTCGAAGCCGAAGGTGCGGAGGGAGCGGTCCATGCCCTTGGTGTCGAAGAAGCGGATGTGCTGGCCCATCGGGTCGTAGTGGCCGGCATAGTTGAGCAGGTCGATCATGATGTTCTTGGCCAGGCCGTGGTAGGGCGTGGTGAGGATGAACAGGCCGTTGTCCTTGAGCAGGTGGTTGATGGCCATGAGGTAGGTGCCGACGTCGAAGAGGTGCTCGATGACCTCGGAGGAGAAGACGGCGTCGAAGGCGCCGGCGCGGGTGGGGAGCATGTCCTCGACGAGGCAGGCGTGGAAGGTGGCGGCGGGGAAGTGCTCGCGGGCGTACTTGACGGCGGCGTGGGAGAGGTCGGTGCCCTCGGCGCGATGGCCCTGTTTGATGAAGAAGTCGCAGAACTCGCCGCGCCCGCAGCCGACGTCGAGGATGAGCGAGCCCTTGGGCAGTGGCGCGAGGGCCCTGGTCAGGAGGGCCTGGCGCTGGGGGGTGGTGGGGTCGGAGTAGGCCTCCGGGTCTTCCCAGTAGTTCTCGTAGTACTGCTCGATGCTGGGCATGGGTGTTCCTGGGAAGGGGATCGGTTGAAGGGGCGAACGATTGGAGCGCGGCGAGCGAACAATCGGCTGGATGGGATAGGCTGCCGAACCGATGAGATCAGGGTTCGTGAGCCCGATGCCCAGAACCTCATGACTCCCCACGCCCCCCCCACTTCAGGCACTGCTTCGATCCCGATAACACAACGGGGCGGAGAGAATGCGGAGTCATCCTTGCACTCCACCGGCGGGCAAGCCGCGGGGGCCGCCACTGCCGCCGTGCGTGAGCCGGTGCATGTGAGTCCGTGGACGGTGCGGCAGCGGATCGTGCGGCAGTTGTGGTTCATCGTGCAGGGGACGGTGTTTCGGTTCTCTTTCTACAACGCGTTCCGGTGGCGGCGGTTCTTGCTGCGGATGTTCGGGGCGCGGCTCGGGGAGAACGCCCGGGTGCGGCCGAGCGTTCGGGTGGATGTGCCCTGGAACCTCTCGATCGGGGCGAACTCGTCGGTGGGGGACCACGCGATTCTGTATTGCCTCGGGCCGGTGACGATCGGGCGGCACGTGACGATCAGCCAGTACGCGCACCTGTGCGCCGGGACGCACGAGACGGACACGCACCGGATGCTGCTGCTCAAGCCGCCGATCACGATCGGGGACGACGCGTGGATCGCGGCGGACGCGTTCGTGGGGCCGGGCGTGACCATCGGCGCGGGGACGCTTGTCGGGGCGCGCTCGAACGTGTTCGGCGATCTGCCGCCGATGGTGGTGGCGCTGGGCTCGCCGGCGCGGCCGGTGCGGGCGAGGGTGTTCGTGGAGAACGAAGAGAGCGTGCCGATCCCGGAGCTGGCGCAATGAGCGAGCAACCTGTGGCGGCGGCCGCTCCCCTGCGAGTGGCGCAGTATCTGAGCTCGATCGACCTTCGCGACGGGGGCGTGGTGCGGGCGGTGCTGGACCTCTCGGATTCGCTGGCGCGGGCGGGGCAGCGGGTCACCCTGCTGACGCTCAACGATCGGGATGTTCCGGCGTCGTGGGCGCGGGAGGCGTGGGTTGGCGAGGGCGTGCCGGCGTGCGTGCGGCTGCCCGGGCCGACTCGAGTGGGCGGGCGTCTCTCGAGCGAGGCTTTGGGCGCAGCGCGGGCGGTGATCTCGGGCGCCGATGTGGCGCACCTGCACGCGATGTGGATCCCGTCGAATGAGCAGATGGCAGGGGTGTGCCGGCGGGCGGGAACGCCGGTGGTGTGGAGCCCGCACGGGATGCTCGACGACTGGTGCATGGAGCAGAGGGCCCTCAAGAAACGGCTCTACCACGCGCTGTTTGCGCGCCGGGCCATGGGCGGGGTCGCGGCGATGCACTGCACGGCGGAGGCGGAGCTGGCGCAGGCGTCGAAGTGGTTCGGTCGGGCCCGCGATCGCGGGGTGGTGATTCCGCTGCCGTTTGATCTGGGAGACTATCGCGACTTGCCGGGTCCGGAGCAGGCCCGGGCGAGGTTCGGGCTCCGGGTCGGGGAGCCGACGCTGCTGTTCCTGAGCCGCCTGCATCCCAAGAAGGGCGTGGAGGTGCTGGTGCGGACGACGGCGGAGATGCGGAAGGCGGGGAGGCCGGTGCGGCTGGTCATCGCCGGAGGGGGCGAGGAGCACTACGAGCGGTCGTTGCGGGCGCTGGTCGAAGGGCTGGGTCTGGGCGAGAGCGTGGTGTTCGCCGGATTTGTGAAGGGGCGGGAGAAAGTGTCCTTGTATCAGGCCGCGGACGTGTTCGTGCTGCCCTCGAGCCAGGAGAACTTCGGGTACGTGGTGGTGGAGGCGATGGCGGCGGGGACGCCGGTGGTGACGACGCGCGGGGTGGCGCTCTGGCCGCAGTTGGAGCGGGAGAACGTCGCGGTGCTCGTCGAGCCGCGGGTGGAGGAGCTGGCCGGGGCGGTCGGGGCGCTGCTCGACGACGGGGCCGGGGCACGCGCGCTCGGCGATCGTGGAAGGGCGTGGTGCCTGAGGGAGATGGAGCCCGCTGGTATCATCGCGAGGTTTGTTGGGATGTACGGCCGCGCCAGGGCGCGGGCAGGGATCTAGGCGGGCACTCGGAGCGATTCACGAATGCGTGTGGCGATCGTCTGGCATTCGATCTCGGGGTACATGGCGGCGTGCTGGCGCGCGCTGGCGGCGGAGATGGGGGACGATCTGCTGGTGGTGACGCAGCGTCCGGACCCGAAGGGGACGACGCCGTTCGATCCGGGGCTGGTCAAGGGCGTGAACGTGGAGCTCGTGGAACCGGCGAGGTTGGAAAAGCGGGATGGGGTAGTGGATGTGGTGGCGGCGCACCGGCCGGATGTGGTGGTGCTCAACGGGTGGTTTGTACCGGCGTTCGCGGCCCTTGCGAGCGGGGCGCGGCTTGCGAGCGCGCGGAAGATCATGGCGATCGACCGGCCGCGCGAGACGTGGTGGAAGGACCACGCGAATCGGGCGCGGCACAGGGCGCTTCTGCGGCGCTGCGACATGGTCTTCGTAACGGGCGAGCGCTGCTTCGAGTTCGCCCGCTTCCTCGGGTTCGAGGAGCGGCGGATTCGGAGGGGAACCTACGGGGTGGATGTGGACGCGTTCGGGCCGATCTATGAGCGCCGGGCGGCGCGGCCGGGGGGCTGGCCGCGCTCGTTCGTGTACATGGGGCGATACGACTCGGAGAAAGGGCTGGATGTGCTGGTGGAGGCGTACGGTGAGTACCGGGGCGGAGTGGCCGATGCGTGGCCGCTGGTGTGCTGCGGACGGGGAGAGCACGGGGGGCTGCTGCGGGGCGTGGCGGGGGTTCAGGACCGGGGGTTCGTGCAGCCGGCGGACCAGCCGGCCCTGCTGGAGGAGCAGGGGGTGTTTGTGCTGGCAAGCCGGTTCGACCCGTGGCCGCTGGTGATTGTCGAGTCGTGCGCGGCGGGCCTTCCGGTGGTGTGCAGCAACGCGTGCGGATCGGCGGTGGAGCTCGTGAGGAGCTACTACAGCGGTCTTCAGGCGGCCACGGGGGACGCGCAGATGCTGGCGCGGTCGCTTCGGTGGATGCACGGGCATCGCGAGGAGCTTCCGGAGATGGGGCGGCGGAGTCGAGAGCTGGCGCGGGCCTATTCCGCGCAGATGTGGGCGACGCGGTGGATGGCGGCGTTCGAGGAGCTGGTTCGGGAAGGCTGAGCGGAGCCTACTCGTGGGCCGGGGAGAGCTCGGGATCCTCGTACTCGTCGTGGTCGAGGCGGGCCTGTTCCGAGGCGGCCTGGCTTGCGGCGATCTCGTCGCGGATCCAGACGCCGATGGCGGAGAAGATCAGGAGCATGAGCAGGGGGATGAAGCTTCGGGCGAGCATGTATCCCTCGAAGACGGCCCCGGCGAAGAACATGGCCATGAACGCCGTGAAGAGATCGACGACGGCGCGGCGTTCGCGATCGAGCCAGCGCTTCTGGAGGTTGAAGCGGGTGCACTGCCAGACGCTGACGCCGAGCAGGCACAGGATGATGAAGAAGCAGATGATGCCGTAGGCGCCAAGAGCCCCGAGGTAGCTGTTTTCTGTGCCGACCGTGCCCGAGCGCCAGCCGGCCCCGAGAATGGGGTTCTCCAGCGCGGCCCGGATCTGTCCGGACAGCACGCCCTCGCGGGTGTTTTCCGTGCTGATGAACCGCTGCAGATTCGACGAGATCTGGAGGGCATCGGCGAGATAGGAGAGCCCCCACACCAGGAGGACGCCGATGGGCATGAGGAGCACCGCGTTGCCGATGCGGGTGTACAGCACCAGGGAGAGGCCCAGGACAAACATCAGCCCGCCGGTCCGCGATCCGGTCCAGACAAGGAAAAGCAGGTTGACGGCGAAGATGGCAACCCAGAGAATGCGGCGGCGTTTCTGGGGGTCGTGGAGGAAGAGCCAGACCGCGATGATCGCGAAGGGGGCGACCATAGCCGCGACGTGCTGCGCGTTGCCGAGCATTCCGTGGAACCGTCCGTTCCAGTTCACCAGGTATCGCGGGTTCAAGACGAACTGCACGGAGCAGCAGACGGTCCAGGCGACGCTCACCCACATGATCGTGCGGATGAGCCCCGAGACCCCTTCGAGGGACTTGGCGGACCTTCCCGCCGCGAACATGAAGCAGGGGATGGTGGCGAGGGCGAAGCCGATGGCCTCCAGGGCTGTCTGTGTGTCCTCGTGATAGAACTGGAGGAGACCGACGTAGATGGCCAGACCGAAGAGCAGGGCGCCCTGCGCGGAGGCGTACCGGACGTTCATGTCCCCCGCCACCACCACCAGAATCGTCAGGAAAATGCCGAGGGCGAGGTGGAGATCGGCGTGCTTGAGCTGCACGATGAACATCCACGTGGGGTTGTAGCGCTCGAGGACGGTGTCGACGGAGGGGGCCAGGCACGAGGTGAACAGAATCGCGGCGATGATCCAGTTGCGGAAACTCAGCTTCGCGAGGAACAGGGCCACGAGCACCATCGCCGCGACGCAGGCGATGAAGATCGCCTCGGAGAGTCGGCCCTCGAAGCCGTAGTTGTGCTGATCTTGGGCGAGCGTGAGGAGGTGCATAGAGGTGCCGGGGGTGGGGCGCGCCGATCGCGCACTTCGTGCGCATGGGAGTGACCGGAGATACGCTTATCGGCTTGCCGGGTTCTTTTCCGAAGCGGCGGTCGGAGGAATTCGCAGTTCCACAAAGACCGGCCGGTGCTCTGACCGGAGGCCGGGAGTGGCCCCGAAGGAGCCGACACGCCAGCCGACGACGCCGATGTCGGGCGTGAGCAGGGCGTCGTCGATGGCGATGCTCAGGGGCCATCGGGCGGGGATGTTGGTGGATTGTCTGGATCGAAGGCTCCAGGGCACCACATCCGGGTAGGTGCCGTCGCAGAGGAAGAGCGGCTTGGCGCGTTGGAGGCCGGCCTCGGCGCAGATGTGGCGGCTGCGCCAGCCGGAGGGGGTGGAGTTGAGGTCGGAGAGGACGACGACGGGCAAGCCCTCGGACTTGAGACGGAGGGCGACGGCGATGAGCGCGGAGGCGACGGCGTTGCCCTCTTCCCAGCGTTCGCGCCAGCGCGGGGAGCGGGGGTGGACGGCGATGACCGCGAAGCGGCCGGCGGGGCGCTGGACGATGCCGGCGATGAAGCGGGAGGACATCGGGCCGACAAACGAGCAATCGAAGGGCGTGATGGGCCAGCGGGAGACGATGAACGCCGGGGTTACCTCGGTGCCGAATCCGTCCTTGGCGGGGCGCCACTCCCGGACGAGTTTTCCGGGGTACTTGTTCTCGAGGCCGTCCTTGTAGATGACGTCGAACTGCATCTGGACCGGGGGGCCGAGGATCGAGGCGATGTCGGCGCCGGAGCGGTCGATGAGGTCGTAGACGAATCGCTTGTCGCTCAGGGAGCTGTCGTTGTAGTGGAGGAAGCGGACCTCGTCGGGGGCGCGGACGCGGGCGTCGTCGATGGAGCGCGGCCAGAACGCGGCGCGATGGACCACCAGCGGCGCGGCGTGGAGGACACACGCCAGGAGCGCCAGGGCGATGGGGGGTCGGCGGCGCGTGGCGGCGACGAGGATGGTGCACGCGAGGCAGACGAGGAACATCTGGGCGCCGAGGTTGGCGATCAGGTCGATGCGCCAGGACCATCCGGCGAACATCCAGAGCGTGGAGCTGGCGAGCAGCGTGGCCGCCGCGGCCCAGGCGAGGACGGTGACGGTGCGCCATTGCGCGCGGCGGGGCTTGGGGCTGGGACCATCCATGGCGGTGTCGATCGGGTCAGTCGGGTTGGGACCGCAACCACTCCCACTGTCGGGCGATGCCTTCGGCGAAGGGAGTCGCGGGGCGATAGTCGAGTTCGGCGGTGGAGCGCGTGAGGTCGGCCCAGGTGCGCTCGACGTCGCCGGGCTGGACGGGGGAGCGGGTAGTGCTGGGTTCGCGGCCGACGGTTCGGGCGATGGCGGCGACCATGTCGCCGAGGGTGACGGGGTGGTTGTGGCCGAGGTTCCAGATGCGGAAGCCGTCCCCCCACTGGTCGATGCGATCGTGCGCGGCGAGGACGCCTCGCACGATGTCGGCGATGAAGGTGTAGTCGCGGCTGGTGGAGCCGTCGCCGAATACCTGGATGGGCTCGCCGCGGGAGACGCGACGGAGGAAGAGGGAGATCGCCAGGTCGGGTCGCTGGCGCGGGCCGAAGACGGTGAAGAAGCGGAGGCAGGCGATGGGCATCTTCGTCAGGTGCCAGTGGGCGTGGGCGAGGAGTTCGCAGGCGCGCTTGGTGGCGGCGTATGGGGAGACGGGGGCGGAGACGTCGTCGGTCTCGGAGAAGGGGGCCTTGGGCGCGTTGCCGTAGACGCTGGAGGAGGAGGCCATGACGAATCGGCCCACGCCGGCGCGCCGGGCCTCTTCGAGCATGACGCTGGTGCCGAGGACGTTGGCGCGGGTGTACCCGGCGGGGTCGGCGATGCTGGGGCGGACGCCGGCCTTGGCGGCGAGGTGGATGATGCTCGTCGGGCGCGTGCGTTCGAGGAGGGAGCGCACGAGCGGGGCGTCGCAGATGTCCCCCTCGACGAACTCGAAGGCGTTGGGGCGGGCGGCGGCGCGAACGGCGTCGAGGTTGCGATGCTTGAGGCGAGGGTCGTAGAAGGGATCGAAGTTGTCCAGCCCGATGACGCGGTCGCCGCGGGCGAGGAGGGCCTCGCAGGTGTGTGAGCCGATGAATCCGGCCGCGCCGGTGAGGAGGATGGTGCGAGCGCCGGGCGCGGCGTGGCGGGGGGTGGCTTGGGGGAAGGGGGGGACGGTGGTTGGTGACCCGGGTTGGGGTGGGCTCCCCGCTGGGGGGGCAGGAAGTCGGCGCATTTCGGACAAGCAAAAGA
>OEIU01000360.1_pt1 | contig 44543 bp, 36 predicted proteins | sample 1539221 | NCBI WGS metagenome assembly OEIU01 (sample SAMN03792071, study PRJEB22550) | activated sludge metagenome | feature: wastewater treatment plant; material: activated sludge; isolation source: Wastewater treatment plant of a petroleum refinery complex | place: Argentina: Zarate | collected... | reverse complement strand
CGCCGCCCGCCCCCCCCCCGGGCCCCCCCCCCCCTCCCGCTTTGCTCCGACCGCGGTGACGCCGCTCTACGGCAAGTTCGCCGACATGCGCGGGCGGCGCGGCACGATGCTCTTCGCCATCGGGCTGTTCATCCTGGGCTCGATCGCCTGCGCGCTCGCGCCCTCGCTTCCGCTCCTCGCCCTGGCCCGGGGGCTCCAGGGACTCGGGGGAGGGGGCCTGATGGCCCTCGCCCAAACGATCATCGCCGATGTCGTCACGCCCCGGGAAAGGGGGCGCTACCAGGCCTATTTCAGCGGCGTCTTCGCCGGGGCGAGCGTGCTCGGCCCGGTGCTCGGCGGCTTCTTCGCGCAGATGCTGCACTGGTCCTGGATCTTCTGGATCAACCTGCCGCTCGGGCTCGTCACCTTCTGGCTGATCAACGGCCGCCTGAAAATGCTGCCTCGGCACGACCGGCGCCACCGGCTCGACCTGCCCGGCGCGATCCTGCTCGTCTGCGCGACGACGACCCTCATGCTGGTGGTGAACTGGGGCGGCCATGCCTATCCGTGGCTCTCCGTCCAGGTGCTCGGCCTTGCCGGCGTATCCCTCGCCGTCTGGGCCGCCTTCTTCTTCCGCATCTCCACGGCCGGCGAGCCGCTGATCCCGATCGCGGTCCTCGCCGATCCGATCGTCGCGGCGGCGACGTTCTCGGGCGCCATCTGCGTCGGGGTCAATATGGGCCTCGCGATCATGATGCCGATCTTCTTCGAGACGAGCCTCGGCTTTTCCGCGCGGCAATCGGGCCTCGCCCTCATTCCCCTGATGATCGGCGTGCCGCTCGGCGCGGCGATCTCGGGGCGCAGAATGGCGGCGGTGGCGCGCTACAAGCGCCTGCCGGTCGTGGCGCTCTCCGTCTCCATCCTCGCCCTCGCCTGCTTCGCGGCGCTCGCGGGCAGCGCCCCGTTCTGGCTCTGCGCGATCCTCCTTTTTTTCACCGCCTTCGGCATGGGCACCGTCATGCCGGTGGCGACGGTCGCCATGCAGAACGCCGTGCTGCTTCATCACCTCGGCACCGCCACCGCGACCATGAATTTCGTCCGGCAACTGTTCGGAGCGATCACCGTCGCCATCTTCGGGGCGATCGCGCTCGGCGGGGGCGGCGGCCTCGGCATCGAGGCGCTGGAGACGCACGGCACCGTCGATCCCGGCCTGTTTCGGGTCGTTTTCGTGCTGGCCGTGGTCCTCCTGTGCGTCGCCTATGCCATCTTCTGGGTGATGGAGGAGAGGCCGCTGCGCGGGCGCGCGCCGGCGGGCACGAAGGAGTGAGGCGCGGGTGAGACGCTACGCCGTCAAGGAGATCTTCCACACGCTCCAGGGCGAGGGCCTTCAGGCGGGCCGCGCCGCCGTCTTCTGCCGCTTCGCGGGCTGCAATCTCTGGAGCGGGCGCGAGGCGGATCGCGCAAGCGCGGCCTGCCGCTTCTGCGACACCGATTTCGTCGGCGCCGATGGCGATGGCGGCGGCCATTTCCGCGGTGCCGAGGCGCTGGCCGGGGCGATCGAACGCTGCTGGGGCGCGGGCGTCGAGCGGCGCTTCTGCGTGCTGACGGGCGGCGAGCCGCTGCTCCAGGTCGACGAGGCGCTGGTCGAAGCGCTCCATGTGCGCCGTTTCGAGATCGCGGTCGAGACGAACGGCACGCTCGCGCCGCCGCCGGGGCTCGACTGGATCGCGGTCAGCCCCAAGGGGGAGGCGCCTCTGGTCCTGACGCGGGGGAACGAGCTGAAGCTCGTCTTTCCGCAGGAGGAGGCGCCGCCCGAGCGCTTCGTCGACCTCGCCTTCGACCATTTCAGCCTCCAGCCGATGGACGGGCCGGACCGCTTGCGGAACACCGAGTTGGCGGTCGCCTATTGCAAGGCGCATCCGCGCTGGCGCCTGAGCGTGCAGACGCATAAATGGCTCGGCATCCGGTAGGATCGCGCCAAAGATCACGCCATGAAGATCACGCAGGCTTTCACCTTCGAGGCGGCCCACCGCCTTCCCCGCGTGCCCGAGACGCATCGCTGCTTTCGGATGCACGGCCATTCCTATCGGGCCGAGCTGGCGCTCGAAGGGCCTGTCGATCCGGTGACGGGATTCGTGATCGATTTCTTCGAGGTCGAGGCGGCCTTCGCGCCGCTCCTCGCCCGGCTCGACCACCATTGCCTGAACGAGGTCGAGGGCCTGGAGAATCCGACTGCGGAGCATATCGCGATGTGGATCTGGCAGCGCGCCAAGCCGCTGCTGCCTCTGCTCTGCTCGGTGCGCGTCTACGAGACGCCGCAATGCTGGGCGGACTATCAGGGTTGAGCGAGGCCGGTTCCATGAGCGAGTTCACCGCAACGTTCCCGGCCGCGCCGGAAGGGGAGGAGCCGTCCGGCCGCCCGACCCGCGAGCAGGCGGAGGAGGCGGTCCGCACGCTGATCCGCTGGGCGGGCGACGATCCCTCGCGCGAGGGGCTCGCCGACACGCCGGCGCGCGTCGCGCGGGCCTACGAGGACTGGTTCTCGGGATATCGCCAGGACCCGGCCACCTTCCTCGGCCGCACCTTCTCGGAGATCGCCAAATACGACGAGATGGTGATCCTGAAGGACATCCCGTTCTCCTCCCATTGCGAGCACCACATGGCCCCGATCACGGGCCGGGTCCATGTCGGCTACCTGCCGCGCAAGCGGGTCGTCGGCATCTCGAAGCTTGCGCGGCTCGTTCAGGCTTTCGCCCGCCGCCTTCAGATCCAGGAGCGGCTCACGGCCGAGATCGCAGATGCCCTCCAGCGGGAGCTTCAGCCGCTCGGCGTCGCGGTGATGGTCGAGGCGACCCATGCCTGCATGACGACGCGGGGCGTGAATGCGCGCGAGGCCGTGATGACCACGAGCCGCATGCTCGGCATCTTCCGCGACAATGCCAAGACGCGCGGGGAATTCCTGGCGGCGATCGGCAAGTGAGGCAGCCGGCTGCCTGCGGCAGGATTGTCACCTTCGCGGCCCTTGCCTTTGCTAGGGTGAGGCCGGAATTCGGCGGGAGAGTGGATTGACGACACGGCTGAACCAGCTTCGCCCGGCCCTGGCGGCGCTCGCGCTCGCCGGCGCGATGGGCTCGGCGCCGGCTTTCGCCGACGGGACTCCCTATTACGGCTTCTCCGGCTATTTCGGCGGCCCGGCGGCCTATTACACCTACGACACGGACGTGCAGCAGGCGACGCGCCTCAATGGCGGCCAGGGGGATTTCGGCGTGCGCGTCTACACGCCCGGCGGCCCCTTCTGGACCTACAAGGCGCACGGCCGGACCGGCCTGCCCTATCGCCGGCGCGCCGGCCCCATCCGCGCGAGGGGATAGCCTCTTGCGCGCAAGCCTGCCGCGAGGGCCGCGCCCTTCACCGGAGGGGCGCGGGGGCTCATAAGGGCACGATCCTTGCCCGGAGCCGTTCATGAACCTCCTGCCCCTCGCCAGGAAGCACCGCTCGACCTGTCCGCATGATTGCCCCTCGACCTGCGGCCTCGAGGTCGAGGTGCTGGACGGGCGCACGATCGGGCGCGTCCGGGGCGCGGAGGATCACAGCTACACGGCCGGCGTCATCTGCGCGAAGGTCGCGCGCTATGCCGAGCGCATCCACCATCCCGGCCGGCTGCTGAAGCCGCTGCTGCGGACGGGGCCGAAGGGATCCGGGCAATTCCGGGAGATCGGCTTCGAGGAGGCGCTCGACCGGGTGGCCGGGGCGTTCCTCGCCGCCGAGCGGCGTCTCGGCTCCGAGGCCGTCTGGCCCTATTACTATGCCGGGACGATGGGCCACGTGATGCGCGACGGCATCAATCGGCTGCGCAACGTCAAGCGCTATTCGGGCCAGTATTCCACCATCTGCACGACCTCCGCCTGGACGGGCTTCCTCGCCGGCACCGGGCGCCTCGCCGGGGTCGATCCGCGCGAGATGGGCCGCTCGGATTGCGTCGTCATCTGGGGCACCAATCCGGTCCACACCCAGGTCAACGTCATGACGCACGCCCTTCGGGCCCGCAAGGAGCGGGGCGCGAAGATCGTCGCCGTGGACGTCTACGAGAACCCGACCGTGAAGCAGGCCGATCTCGGCCTCGTGCTCCGGCCCGGGACGGACGGGGCGCTGGCCTGCGCCGTAATGCACGTCCTTTTCCGCGAGAACCTCGCCGATCGCGGCTATCTCGCCCGCTACACGGATTGCCCGGACGATCTCGAGGCGCATCTCGCGGCCCGCACGCCCGAATGGGCCGCCGTCATCACCGGCCTCGCCGTGGAGGAGATCGAGTCCTTCGCCCGGCTCGTCGGCACGACGAAGCGCAGCTTCTTCCGCCTCGGCTACGGCTTCGCGCGCAGCCGCAACGGCGCCGTGAACATGCATGCGGCTCTCTGCATCCCGGCCGTGACCGGCGCTTGGCAATACGAAGGGGGAGGGGCCTTCCATTCGAATTCGGGCATTTTCGGCCTGGAGAAGGGCACCGTCGAGGGGCTCGACAGGCTGGACCCGGGCATCCGCGTCCTCCAGCAGACCGAGATCGGCCGCGTGCTGACGGGAGACCCCGAGAGCCTGCGCCACGGGCCGCCCGTGACCGGCCTCCTCGTGCAGAACACCAATCCGGTCTCCATCGCGCCCGAGCAGGAGCTGGTGAAGAGGGGCTTTGCCCGCGAGGATCTTTTCGCCTGCGTGCACGAGCAGTTCATGACCGAGACGGCCATGATGGCGGATGTCGTGCTGCCGGCCACGATGTTCCTGGAGCACGACGACATCTATACGGGCGGCGGGCAGCAGCATCTCGGTCTCGGCCTCAAGGCGATCGAGCCGCCCGGCGAGTGCCGCTCCAATCACGAGGTGATCTGCGGCCTCGCGCGGCGTCTCGGGGCTGAGCACCGGGGCTTCCGCATGAGCGCGCGCGAGTTGATCGACGACCTGCTGCGGGCTTCCGGCCACGGCACGCTGGCGGAGATGGAGGAGGATACCTGGCACGACAAGCAGCCGCCCTTCGAGCGCGCCCATTATCTCGACGGCTTCGGCCATGCGGACAAGAAGTTCCATTTCCGGGTCGACTGGCCGAAGGTGCCCAACGGCAATATCGGTCTGGTCGGCCCGGCCGCCGACCTGCCGGAACTGCCCGATCACTGGCGCGCCATCGAGGAGGCGACGCCCGAGCATCCCTTCCGCCTCGCGACGAGCCCGTCCCGCTCGTTCCTGAACTCGACCTTCACCGAGACGCCGGGCTCGCTCGACAAGGAGAAGCGGCCCGAGGTGATGATCCATCCGGGCGACGCGGCGCGGCTCGGCATCGCCGGGGGCGACTGGGTGCGGCTCTCCAATCTCCGCGGCGCGGTCCTGATCCGGGCGCGTGTCACCGCGGGCGTGAAGCCGGGCGTCCTGATCGCCGAATCCATCTGGCCCAACGCCGCCTATCCCGACGGGCGCGGCATCAACACGCTGACGGGCGCGGACCAGATCGCCCCCTTCGGCGGCGCGGCCTTCCACGACAACCGGGTCTCGGCCGAGCGCGTCGCGCCCGAGAAGATCGTCTGGCCGGGCGGGGAGCAGCAGGTGCGCCGGCAGAAATTCCCGGGACAATTGGCGCTCGCGTAGCTCCTCCTCTCGGTTTCCGTGCTCGCGATGCCGGGAAAACTGGCGGCGCAGCGTGATCGCTGCCATGAACGCCCCTTTCGGGTCTGCCACGGACCCTCCTCCTTCCGGGATTTCCGATGCCGAATGTCTTCGTCCGCTCCTGCCTCGCGCTCGCGCTCGCCCTTCCCGGCGGCGCGGCCCTCGCCGGCGCTTCCTCGACGCCCTTCGGATATGCGCCGAATCCGGCCATGATGCGCGAGAGCCCGGCCCAGCTCGAGGCGCGGATCCGCCGCTCCTGCATGTCCACGCAGGCCCAACTCCAGAACGTGCCCGAATCGCGCGTGCGGCGCGGGTGCGGCTGCTACGCCTCCCGCGTGATCCGCAGCCTCGACGCCAACGAACTGATGGCCTACCGCACGACGGGCGTCTTCAACGACAGCGCCCGCGTGAAAGCCTTCGCGGCCCTCGACGGATGCGGCCTGCGCCGTCCGTGAGGTCCCTCAGGGGACGGATTTGGGACCGAGGCTCGCCGCCACTTCGGCGAGCGCCTTCGGATAGAGCGCGTGCTCGGCGCCGAGCACGCGCGCGGCGAGGCTGTCCGCATCGTCGCCCGGCAGGATCGGCACGCGCGCCTGCGCGACGACCGGGCCCGAATCGAGTTCGGGCACCACGAAATGCACCGTGCAGCCATGCTCGGCATCGCCCGCGGCGAGGGCCCGCTCATGCGTGTCGAGCCCCTTGTACAGGGGCAGGAGCGAGGGATGGATGTTCAGCATCCGGCCCCGCCACGCCTCGACGAGGCCGGGGGTGAGGATGCGCATGAAGCCCGCGAGGCAGACGAGGTCGATCGCATGGGCGGCCAGCACGCGGCCGATTTCCGCATCGAAGGCGTCCCGGTCGGGGAAGTCGCGCTGGCGGAGGGAGGCTGTCGGGATGCCGGCCGCGGCGGCGGTCGCGAGGCCGGCGGCTTGCGGCCTGTTCGAGAGGACGAGGGCGATTTTGGCCGGATAGCCGGGCTCGCGCGCGGCCTCGATCAGCGAGGCCATGTTCGAGCCTCGCCCGGAAATCAGGATCGCGACCCGGAGGGGCGGGCTTGCGGGCATGGCGTCAGAGCGCGAGCGCGCCGGCATAGGCGACGCGGTCGGTCGCGGCCGGCACGATCTCGCCGAAGACGATCGGCGCCTCGCCCTCGCGGGCCAGGATGTCGCGGACCGGATCGGCGTCGCGCCGGTCCACGATCGCGACCATGCCGATCCCGCAATTGAAGGTGCGCAGCATTTCCCGCTCGGCGATGGCGCCGGTCGCGGCGAGCCAGCCGAAGACCGGCGGCACCGCGACGGCCCGCAGGTCCAGCCGCGCGCCGAGCCCCTCGGGCAGCACGCGGGGAAGGTTGTCGGGAAAGCCGCCGCCGGTGACATGGGCCAGCGCCTTGATCCGCGCCCCCGATTTCAGGGCGGCGAGGAGCGGCTTCACATAGATGCGCGTCGGCTCGAGCAGCGCCTCTCCCAAGGTCCGGCCGGGCGCGAAGGGAGCCTCGGCGTCCCAGCCGAGGCCCGAGCGCTCGACGACGCGGCGCACGAGCGAGAAGCCGTTAGAATGCACGCCCGACGAGGGAAGGCCGAGGACCACGTCTCCCGGCCTGATGCCGGCATGCGGCAGCAGCGTGCCGCGCTCGGCCGCGCCCACCGCGAAGCCGGCGAGGTCGTAGTCGGCGCCGCCGTAGAGGCCCGGCATCTCGGCCGTCTCCCCGCCGATCAGCGCGCAGCCCGCCATCCGGCAGCCTTCCGCGATGCCCCGGACGATCGCCGCGCCCGTCGCCGGATCGAGCCGGCCCGTCGCGAAGTAATCGAGGAAGAACAGGGGCTCGGCGCCCTGCACGACGATGTCGTTCACGCACATCGCCACGAGGTCGATGCCGATCGTGTCGTGGCGCCCGGTCTCGATGGCGATCTTGACCTTGGTGCCCACCCCGTCATTGGCCGCGACCAGGATCGGGTCCCGGAACCCGGCCGCCTTGAGGTCGAAGAGGCCCCCGAAGCCGCCGATCTCCGCCTCCGCCCCGGGCCGGCGGGTCGCGCGCACCAGCGGCTTGATCGCATCGACCATCGCATTGCCCGCATCGATGTCGACGCCGGCCTGCGCATAGGTAAGGCTGTCCTTCGCGTTGCTCACCGGAGGTCCCGCCTGTCCATGGTCGCCACTTTTCTCGCTCACGGGGGCGGAGTAAGGGTCGGACCGTCAGGGCGCAAGGTCGAGGAGGGCCCGGAGGGCTTTGTTGCCACGTCGAATCCGTCATGAGGTCCCTTCGGCCGCGGGCTTCCCGAAGCTCCCGGCGGCGGGAATCCGCCATGTCCGCTGAAGGGGATCCCGGTGCGGGCGGGGCGATGACGATCCCGAATCTCATCACCATCGCCCGCCTCCTCCTGGTGCCGCTCGTGGTGGTCGCGATCGGGCAGGGGTTCTGGACGCTCGCCTTCATCCTCTTCGTCGTGGCGGGGATTTCGGATGCCGCCGACGGCATCATCGCGCGGCGCTTCCATCTGGGCAGCGAGCTGGGCGCCTATCTCGACGCCATCGCCGACAAGGCACTGCTCGTCTCCATCTACGTCACGCTTTCGATCACGGGGACCCTGCCGGGATGGCTCGCCGTCGTCGTCGTCTCGCGCGACGCGATGATCGTCTCCGCCGTCCTGGTCTCGCGGCTGATGGACAAGCCCGTCGAGATCAAGCCGCTCTTCGTCTCGAAGGCCAATACCGCCGCCCAGATCGGCTTCGCCGCCCTCGTGCTCGGCGCGATGTCGGCCGGGATCGCGCCCGGCTGGTGGCTGGTGGCCGGGATGCTTGCCGTCACGGCCTTGACCCTCCTCTCCGCGGCTGCCTATCTCGCGGCTTGGCTCAGACATATGGCGGGCTAGAAGTTCCGCGAATCCTCGCCGAATGTCGCGGCGCGGGGCTCGCGAAGTCTGGACGCGAGACGATGGCGAGGGTGAGGCTCCGGTGATGCAACGCCAGTTCGCGTTCTGGGCGGGGCTGCTTCTCGCCACGGTGCTCGTGCTCTACCTCCTGAGCGACATCCTGCTGCCCTTCGTGGCGGGAGCTGCCATCGCCTATCTGCTCAATCCCCTCGCCGGCCGGCTCGAGCGCCTCGGGCTCGGCCGCCTCGGGGGCACGATCATCATCCTGGCGGTGTTCCTGCTGGTCCTGCTGGTTGCGCTGGGGGTTCTCGTTCCGCTGGCTGCGCGGCAGGTGGTCGGCTTCGCGGAGCAGTTTCCCGGCTATGTGGACAAGCTCCAGGCCCTGGCCCTGAAGCACGGCGGCCCGCTCATCGAGCGGTTCGGCGGGCACGATGCGCTCCTCCAGCTCCAGCAATCCATCGGCAACCTCGTCGGGCAGGGGGCTGCCTGGGTCGCGGCTTTCGCGCGCTCGCTCTGGACGGGCGGCAAGACGATCATCGGCATCGTTTCGATCCTCGTGGTCACGCCCGTGGTAGCCTTCTACCTCCTGGTCGACTGGGACCGGATGATCGCGACCATCGACCGCTGGGTGCCGCCCCGGCACAGGGAGACCGTCCGCCGGCTCGCCCGCGAGATGGACAAGGCGGTGGCCGGCTTCGTGCGCGGGCAGACGGCCGTCTGCCTCCTTCTCGGCGCCTATTATGCGACCGGGCTGACGCTGATCGGGCTGAATTTCGGCGCGACCATCGGCATGCTGGCCGGCCTCATCAGCTTCATCCCCTATGTCGGCTCGCTGACGGGCCTGCTCCTCGCGATCGGCGTCGCGCTCGTTCAGTTCCTGCCCGACTGGACCTGGGTGCTGGCGACGCTCGGCGTGTTCATGCTGGGCCAGTTCGTCGAGGGCAACATCCTCTCGCCGAAGCTCGTCGGCGCCTCGGTCGGCCTGCATCCGGTCTGGCTGATGTTCGCCCTCCTGGGCTTCGGCTCGGTGATGGGATTCGTCGGGCTCCTCGTCGCGGTGCCGCTGGCGGCGGTCATCGCGGTGCTCGGGCGCTTCGCCGTCCAGCGCTACCAGGAGAGCCCGCTCTATCTCGGGCCTCCCGATCCGCCGCCACCCGCGCCGCGGGCCCTGATCGAGGCGCAGCCCCGCCGCGAGACCTGACGTGGCGCGCCAGCTCGTCCTCGACCTTCCCGTCACGCCAGCCTACGGCCCCGAGGATTTCCTCGTCAGCGCATCGAACGAGCGCGCCTTTCGGCTCGTCGAGGCATGGCCCGACTGGCCGGACCGGCTGCTGCGCATCGAGGGGCCGCAAGGCAGCGGCAAGAGCCATCTCGCCGCGATCTGGGCCGGACGCGCCGAGGCGGCGATCCTGCCCGCGGCCTCCGTGACGGCGCGGCGCGTGCCCGATCTCGCGGCGCTCCCGGCTTTGGTCCTGGAGGATCTCGACCGCGGCCTCGGGCCCGAGGGGGACGGCGCGCTCTTCCATCTCGTCAACCTCGCCCGCGAGCGCGGGAGCCATCTCCTCGTCACCAGCGCGCGACCGCCCGAGCTTTGCGGTCTCGCGACGCCCGACCTCCTCTCGCGCCTGCGCCTCGCGCCCTCCGTCACGATCGGGGCGCCCGACGACGCGCTGCTGCGCGCGGTGCTGGTCAAGCTGTTCCACGATCGCCAGATCGCGGTCGAGGCGGCGGTGATCGATTTCGTCGCGGGCCGCATGGAGCGCTCCTTCGCGGCGGCGCAGGCGATCGTCGCCGAGATCGACCGCGAGGCCCTTAGCCGAAATCGCCGCGTGACGCGGCCCATCGCCGCCAATATCCTCGGCGGACGCCTCCAGGAGGGTCCGTGAGGCGGAACCTTCATCCAGCTGTCACATCGAGGTCCTAGCGCGATGGCCAAGGCCGCACGAAAGCAGGGGGAAGCGGTGGTGTCGGATCAGGATCCCGAGGTTTCGGCGCCGGCTGAGATCAAGGCGCTCGAGCTGAAGGAGGTGCCGCGGCCGAAGCCCGTCGAGGCCAACCCGCAGGAGGGCGAGGCGCTGCGCAACTCGCCCGCGCGCTTCGTCAACCGGGAAATCTCCTGGCTCCAGTTCAATCGCCGCGTGCTGGAGGAGGCGTCGAACACGAACCATCCCCTGCTCGAGCAGCTTCGCTTCCTGTCGATATCGGCCTCGAATCTCGACGAATTCTTCATGGTTCGCGTCGCGGGCCTGCGCGGCCAGGTCCGCTCGGGGGTCTCCGTCCTGTCGCAGGACGGGCTGACGCCGGTCGAGCAGCTCGCCAGCATCGCGACGGAGGCGTCCAGCCTCGCGCGCGACCAGCAGCGGCGCTGGAGCGAGCTTCAGCCGCTGCTCTTCGAGAACGGCATCGTGCTGGCGGCGGGCAACGAACTGACCAAGGCCGAGCTAAGCTGGCTGGAGGAGCATTTCCTCAACTACATCTTCCCCGTCCTGACGCCGCTCGCGGTCGACCCGGCCCATCCCTTCCCCTTCATCCCCAATCTCGGCTTCTCGATCGCCCTCAAGCTGGTGCGCAAGAACGACGGGCGGCCCATGAACGCCCTCATTCGCCTGCCGGCCAAGATCGACCGCTTCATTCGCCTGCCGGATCTCGCCCAGACGGGCGGGTCGCGCTTCATCGCGCTCGAACAGGCGGCGGTTCTGTTCACGGGGATGCTCTTTCCCGGCTACACCGTCGAGGGGCAGGGCGCCTTCCGCATCATCCGCGATTCCGACATCGAGATCGAGGAGGAGGCCGAGGATCTCGTCCGCCTCTACGAGACCGCGCTCAAGCGCCGCCGGCGTGGCAGCGTGATCCGCCTCGAGGTCGAGGCGAAGATGCCTGACGACCTCGCCCATTTCGTCGCCGAGGAACTCGATGCGACGGCCGAGGAGATCTTCGACGTCGAGGGCATGCTCGCCCTGAACGAGCTGTCGCAGCTCGTCGGGCTCAACCGGCCGGACCTGAAGTTCAAGCCCTACAATCCGCGCTTCCCCGAGCGCATCCGCGAGCATGGCAGCGATTGCTTCGCGGCGATCCGGCCCAAGGACATCATCGTCCACCACCCCTACGAATCCTTCGACGCGGTGGTGCTCTTCCTCCAGCAGGCGGCGCGCGATCCGAACGTGATCGCGATCAAGCAGACCCTCTACCGGACCTCCTCGGATTCCCCCATCGTCAAGGCGCTGTCGGAGGCGGCGGAGGCCGGCAAGTCGGTGACCGCGCTCGTCGAGCTGAAGGCGCGCTTCGACGAGGAGGCGAATATCCGCTGGGCGCGCGACCTCGAGCGGGCGGGCGTCCAGGTCGTCTACGGCTTCGTCGAGCTGAAGACGCATTCCAAGCTGTCGCTCGTCGTGCGGCGCGAGGGCGGCCAGCACGTCACCTATTGCCATATCGGCACGGGCAACTACCACCCGATCACGGCGCGCATCTATACGGATCTGTCCTTCTTCACGGCCAATCCGGCCATCGGCCGCGACGTCGCGCGCGTCTTCAACTTCATCACCGGCTATGCCGAGCCGGACGAGCTGGAGCTGATCGCCATCTCGCCCGTGAACCTGCGCAAGCGCCTCCTCAAGCGGATCGACGAGGAGATCGAGCACGCGAAGGCCGGACGTCCCGCCATGATCTGGGGCAAGTGCAACTCGCTCGTCGACCCGGAGATGATCGACGCCTTCTACCGGGCGAGCCAGGCGGGCGTTCAGGTCGATCTCGTCGTGCGCGGCATCTGCTGCCTGCGCCCCGGCCTGCCGGGGCTGTCCGAGAACATCCGCGTGAAGTCGATCATCGGCCGCTTCCTCGAGCACAGCCGCATCTACTGCTTCGGCAACGGCCACGGGCTGCCCCATCCCGAGGCCCGGATCTACATCTCCTCGGCCGACCTGATGTCGCGCAACCTCGACCGCCGCGTGGAGGCGCTGGTGCCGATCCTCAATCCCACCGTCCACCAGCAGGTGCTCGACCAGATCATGCTCGCGAACCTGCTCGACAACGAGCAGAGCTGGGAGGTCTTGCCCAGCGGCGCGAGCGCGCGTATCCGTCGCCGGGAGGGCGAGGAGCCGTTCAACGCCCATCGCTATTTCATGACCAATCCCAGCCTGTCGGGCCGGGGCAAGTCGCAGACGAAATCGAAGCCACGGTCGCTCCCCAAGCGTGGCCGCCCTTCCCGATCCTGACCCGCAGCCCCGTCAGCGAAGCGAAACGATGCGCCCGGTCGCCATCATCGATATCGGCTCGACCTCGGTGCGGCTGGTTCTCTCCCACCGCCATTCGCGCTCGCCGACGCCGCTCTACAACGAGAAGTTGCTCTGCGGCCTCGCGCGCGGTGTCGCGACGACGGGCCGCCTGCCGGAGAGCGGGGTCGCGCGCACGCTGGAGGCGCTCGCCCGCTTCCGCAAGCTCTGCGAGATGGCTGATGTCGCCTGGGTGCGCGTGCTCGCGACCGCCGCCGCGCGGGACGCCGAGAACGGGCCGGCTTTCCTGGCCGCGGCCGAGAGGGCCTGCGGCTATCCGGTCGAGCTTCTGACCGGCGCGCGCGAGGCCGCCCTGTCCGCCCTGGGCGTCGTCTCGGGCTTCGACCGGCCGGACGGGATCGTCGGGGATCTCGGCGGCGGCTCGCTGGAACTCGTCGATCTGCGCGAGGGAGTGGTGGGGGAGGGCGTTACCCTGCCGCTCGGCGGGCTGGTCCTCACCGATCTCGCGGGGGCCTCGCCCAAGAAGGCCGCCCGGATCGCCCGCGAGGCGCTGGCGGACCTTCCCCTCCTGCGCAACCTCGCCGGCCGGACCTTCTACGCGGTCGGCGGCACCTGGCGGGCTCTCGCCAAGGTCCAGATGGCCGAGCGCGATTATCCGCTGCGGGTGATGCACGGCTATGCGCTGGAGATCGGCGACGGCTTTACCCGGATGCTCGAGCGCACGGCTTCGCTCGTGAGGACGGAGGTCGATATCTCGGCCGAGCGGCGTCCGCTCCTCGTCTACGGCGCGGTCGTGCTCGACGAGATCGCGCGGATCGGCAATCCGGCCGGGATCGTCGTCTCCGCTCTCGGGGTGCGCGAGGGCCTTCTCTACGAGGGGCTCAGTCCGGCCGAGCGCGCCAGCGACCCGATCCTCGTCTCCGCCGCCGAGTTCAACGAGCTGCGCTCGCGCTCTCCCCGGCACGGCTACGAACTGATCGAATGGACGGATGCGTTCATGCGCGCGCTCGGCGCCGCCGAGACGGAGGAGGAGGTGCGGCTGCGCCACGCGGCCTGCCTGCTCGCCGATATCGGCTGGCGCGCCCATCCCGATCATCGCGGCGAGCAGAGCATCGCCTTGATCTCGCAATCGGCCCTGCAAGCGGTTTCCCATCGCGGGCGCGCCTATATGGCGATGGCGGTCTATTTCCGCCACGAAGGCCTGTCCTTCGACAGGGTCTCGCCTGCCATTGCGAGCATCGCGGGCGAGCGGCTTCTCTTCCTGGCGCGGCTTCTCGCGGCCCTGATGCGGGTTGCCTATCCGATCTCGATCTCGGTCAGCGGCATCCTGCCCCGCGCGCCGCTGCGGGTCGATGCCGACGGCACGCTCTTCCTGAGCCTGCCGGCCGACCTCGCGCCCCTTGCCACCGAGCGCCTCGCCAACCGCTTCAAGGCGCTCGGCAAGCTGCTCGACCGCGCCACGCGGATCGAGGTGGAATAAGGGTCCCTCAGGCCCGCTCGCCCCGGTCGAAGGTGACCACCCGGCCGCGCTCGATCGAAAGCCCCACGGCGCCGCTCTTCAGCGCGAGCGCCTTCTCCCCGAAGACCTCGCGCCGCCAGCCCGCGAGCGCGGGGACGGAGGCGGTGTCGCTCGCGGCGATCTCCTCCAGATCGTCGACGCCGGCGATGAGCTTGGGCGCGACTTCCTCGTTCTCGGCGACGGCCCGCAGCAGGACCTTGAGAAGCTCGACGGTCGCGGCATTGCCCGAGCGGCCGCGCGGGCGCTGCGCCTGGGGCAGGGTCGCGGGATCGAGGGCGAGGCCCCGCTCGACGGCGGCGAGGATCTCCTGGCCGGTGCGCGAGCGCTCGAAGCCGTTGGGGATGGTGCGCAGCCGCCCCAGCGCCTCGACGCTGCGCGGCGCCGCCACCGCGACGTCCAGCACCGCCTCGTCCTTCAGCACGCGGCTGCGGGGCACGTCGCGGCCCTGCGCCTCGCGCTCGCGCCAGGCGGCGACCTCCATCAGCACCGCGATCTCGCGCGGCTTGCGGATCCGGCCCGAGAGCCGGACCCATGCCTGGGCGGGATCGTTCCGATAGGTGTCGGGGGAGGTGAGGATCCGCATCTCGTCGTCGAGCCAGTGCGAGCGGCCGGTCTTCTCCAGGCGCTCGCGCAATTTCTCGTAGACCGGCACGAGATGGGTCACGTCCGAGAGCGCGTAGGAGGTTTGGGCCTCGCTGAGCGGCCGGTGCGACCAGTCGGTGAAGCGGGAGGATTTGTCGATCCGCGCCTTGGCGAGATCGTTGGCGAGCTGCTCGTAGGAGACCGAATCGCCGTAGCCGCAGACCATCGCGGCGATCTGGGTGTCGAAGAGGGGCGCGGGGATCACCTCGCCGAGATTCCAGATGATCTCCAGATCCTGCCGCCCCGAATGGAAGACCTTCACGACGCGCGGGTCGGCCATGAGGTCGAGAAAGGGCCGCAGGCTGATCCCCGGTGCCAGGGGATCGACGAGAATGCCCGGATCGCCCGGCCCCGCCATCTGGATCAGGCAGAGGCGCGAGTAATAGGTCGTCTCGCGCATGAATTCCGTGTCGACCGTCACGAAGGGGAGCGCGGCGAGCCTCGCGCAGGCGAGTTCCAGCGCGGGCGTCTCGGTGATGAGCTGCATGGGCCCGCTATAGCCGAGCCGCACGCGCTTCGCGACGGAGAAGCGTCGCCCTCATGCGCTTTTCGGCCGGACCGGCCGGATGACGCGCTTGTGGGTGGGGCCCGACCTGCCCTCGCCGGCGATCTCGGCCTCGAGGTCGCGCAGGCGCAGGCTGACGGCGCCCGGCGCGCGGCCGTTCACGGTGAAGGCGGAGGCCGTGCAGGCGAGCAGGATGAGATGACGCAACAGGAGGGGCATGACCGAAGGTTCGCGAGAGGCCGCCGGGGTATGACCGGGCGGTGAATCGGACCTTTCGGATTTGAGTTAACGTCGTGCGGCCGGCGCATGCCTCCCCGTCGCCTTGCCTCTCCGGCCCGCACTGCTTGACATGAGGGCGGCCCCATGGTCGGAGCCCGGCTTCTCCGAAAGCAGCCTTTCGAGCCATGCACGCCTATCGCAGCCACACCTGCGGCGCCCTGCGCCCGTCCGACATCGGCAAGAGCGTCCGCCTTTCGGGCTGGTGCCATGTCATCCGCGACCATGGCGGGGTGCTCTTCATCGACCTGCGCGACCATTACGGCCTCACGCAATGCGTGGTCGATCCGGATTCGCCGGCCTTCCGGCTCGCCAACGAGGCGCGGGCGGAATGGGTGATCCGGGTCGACGGCAAGGTGCGCGCCCGCCCCGCCGGCACGATCAATGCCGACCTGCCGACCGGCGAGGTCGAGGTCTATGCGACCACGATCGAGGTGCTGGGACCGGCCGCGACCCTGCCCGTCCCGGTCGCGGGCGACCAGGACTATCCCGAGGAGCAGCGCCTCAAATACCGCTTCCTCGACCTGCGCCGCGACAAGCTCCACCGCAACATCATGAAGCGCGGGGCGATCATCGATTCGATCCGCCGGCGCATGAAGGAGGGCGGCTTCTTCGAGTTCCAGACGCCGATCCTGACCGCCTCCTCGCCCGAGGGCGCGCGCGACTTCCTCGTGCCCTCGCGCCTGCATCCGGGCAAGTTCTACGCCCTGCCGCAGGCGCCGCAGCAGTTCAAGCAGCTCACCATGATCGCGGGCTTCGACCGCTATTTCCAGATCGCGCCCTGCTTCCGCGACGAGGATGCGCGCGCCGACCGCTCGCCGGGCGAGTTCTACCAGCTCGACATCGAGATGAGCTTCGTCACGCAGGAGGACGTCTTCCAGGCGGTGGAGCCGGTTTTGCGTGGCGTCTTCGAGGAATTCGCCGAGGGCAAGCGCGTCACCGGCGAATTCCCCCGCATCACCTTTGCGGAGGCGGCGCTGAAATACGGCACCGACAAGCCCGATTTGCGCAACCCGCTGGTCATCGCGGACGTCACCGAGGAATTCAAGGACGAGGGCGTCACCTTCAACGCCTTCAAGAGCGTGATCGGGGCGGGGGGCGTCGTGCGCGCCATCCCGGCGCCAGGCGCGGCGACGCAGCCGCGCTCCTTCTTCGACAAGCTGAACGACTGGGCACGGAGCGAGGGCGCGGGCGGCCTCGGCTACATCATCTTCGGCGAGGAAGGCGGCCGGCTCGCGGGCAAGGGGCCGATCGCGAAATTCATCCCGCCGGACGTGCAGGCGGCGATCGCGCTCCGGGCGGGCGTCGGGGCGGGGGACGCGGTGTTCTTCGCGGCGGGCGAGGAGGCCAAGGCTGCGAGCCTCGCCGGCAAGGCGCGCATCCGCCTCGGCGACGATCTCGGCCTCAGCGACAAGGACCAGTTCGCCTTCTGCTGGATCACCGACTTCCCGATGTTCGAGTGGAACGAGGACGAGAAGAAGATCGACTTCTCCCACAACCCGTTCTCCATGCCGAATTTCGACCGCGAGGCGTTCCTGGCGCTCGCACCTGAGGACAAGGACACGATCCTCGCCATCAAGGCGTTCCAGTACGACATCGTCTGCAACGGCATCGAGCTGTCCTCGGGGGCGATCCGCAACCACCGCCCCGACGTCATGCGCCGTGCTTTCGCGCTCGCCGGCTACGGCGAGGAGGTGCTGGAGGCCAAGTTCGGCGGCATGCTGCGCGCGCTGACCTACGGCGCCCCGCCCCACGGCGGCATCGCGCCCGGCATCGACCGCATCGTCATGCTGCTCTGCGGCGAGCAGAACCTGCGCGAGGTCGTGCTCTACCCGATGAACCAGCGGGCCGAGGATCTCCTCATGGGCGCGCCTTCCGAGGTGACGCCCAGGCAGCTCCGCGAGCTGCATATCCGGCTCAACCTGCCGCAGAAATAGCGTGGAAAAGGCAGCCGCCATCGAGGCGGTCGTCGTCGCCCACGATTCGGCCGAGGTGCTGCCCGCCTGCCTCGCGGCTTTCCGGCGCGAGGGGGTGCCCGCGATCGTCGTCGACAATGCCAGCGGCGACGGCTCCGCCGAGATCGCCGAGCGGGGTGGCGCGCGGGTCCTGCGGATGGACCCCAACGAGGGCTACGGGCGAGCCAACAATGCCGGGATCGCGGCGAGCGGGGCCGAGTTCGTCCTGATCGCCAATCCCGATCTGGTCCTCGACGAGGGGGCGGTGGCGGCTTTCCGCGCCGCCCTTGCCGCTTATCCCGAGGCGGGCCTTTACGCGCCGCGCATCATCGAGCCGGACGGGCGCTATTTCTTCCAGGCGCGCTCGCTGCTCTCGACCTTCCTGACCAATCCGCGCGGCGCCTCCTGCCAGCCGGAGGGCGATTGCTGCGCGCCGTTCCTGTCGGGCGCCTGCCTCCTCCTGCGACGCGAGACCTTCCTGGCGCTCGGCGGCTTCGACCCGGCGATCTTCCTCTTCTACGAGGACGACGACCTCTGCCGGCGCGTCGCCGATGCGGGGCTCGCGCTGGTCCATGTCCACGACGCCGTGGCGCGTCACGGGCGGGGCAAGTCGAGTGCTCCTGCGCCCGGCCGCATCTTCCGCTCGCGCTGGCATCAGGCATGGTCGCGGGCCTATGTCTCGCGGAAATGGCGGCTGCCGTCGCCGGCCCTTTCCATGTTCCTGCTGAACGGGGCCCGGACGCTTCTCGCGCTGGCGAGCTTCCGGCCGGCGCTGGTGGAGCGCTATGCCGGCTCGGCCGCGGGCGCCTGGGCCTTCCTGCGCGGGCGCTCGGCTCTGGCGCGGGAAGGGGTCGAGTAGGCGATCAGTATCTGAGCTTCGTCAGCGGCTCGCCGATGGTGCGGAACACCTCGCGGAGCTGGCGGGCGAGGACGGAGCCTTTCTGGCGCAGGCCGCCGGCTCGCGCCAGCTCCTGCTCGCGGGCCGCAAAGGCGCCCTTGCCTTCGAGGGGCGCAATGACGCTCGGCACCAAATCCGGCTCCGGGGGAGGGGCCGCGAAATCCTCCGCCGCGAGATCCCCCTTCAGGATCAGCTTGGCGGCCCAGTTCCTCAGATGGGCGGCGGCCTCGCCCTCGGGCGCGTTCGGCTTCTGCAGCACGATCGAGGCGTCGCGCCATTGCATGCCCTTGCGATAGACGGGCATCCACTGCACCTGCGCCTCCAGCACCTTGAAGCCGCCATAGCGGGCCACGGCCGGCAGGCCGTCGTCGTAGAAGCGCCAGCAATCCACCGGATAGCGGTGCAGAGGGCCCGAGCTCGGCGAGGTGATGAAGGCGAGGCCGTTTGGCCGCAGGATGCGGGCGATCTCGAGGATCGTCACCCAGAAATATTCGGCATGCTCGAAGACCTCCGAGCAGGTCACGACATCGACCGAGCCGCTCGCGACCTCGCGCCAGTCATAGGGGTCCTTGACGGCGACGTCGACATTGAGGCCGGGCTCGATGTCGAGGCCGGTTGCCGTCCAGAGCGGGTTGGTCATCGCGTCGCGATTGGAATGCTGGGTCGGATCGACGATGGCCGAGCCGACGTCGAGCACGACCAGCGGCTCGGTCTCGACGCTCGCCAGATAGGCCGCGCGGAACACGCGCGCCTTGTCGAGGGCGGAGAGATGCATGGGCTGTCCTTCGGTGGCTTCAACGCGGGGCCGCCCCGCCTCCGCGAAGGGCGGCGATCGTGGCGAGCAGTTCGGGAATGCGGTTGCTCTGGAGGAGCGGGATCAGCGGCACGACCTCGTCCCGCGGCAGGTCCCACCAGGCGGCTTCCAGGAGGGCCGATACCACCTCTTCCGGGAAGCGGATACGGATCACGCGCGCGGGGTTGCCCGCGGCGACGGCATAGGGGGGAACGTCGCGCGAGACGACGGCGCGGGCCGCGATCACCGCGCCGGGACCGACCGTCACGCCCGACAGGATCGTGCAGGCCGAGCCCAGCCAGACGTCGGGACCGATGGTGACGTCGCCCTTGGAAGCGTGGGAGCCTTCGAGGCCGCGGGCGGTGGGCCACAGCCCCGGCAGCGCCGTGAAAGGATAGGTCGTCGCCCAGTCGAGCCGGTGGTTGCCGCCGAGCAGGATCTCGACCTTGTCGGCGACCGAGCAGTAGCGCCCCATGCGCAGCTTGGCGCCCGTCTCGGAGAACCGGACCTTGGGGTGGCCGTAGGAGTACTCGCCTATTTCGTGGCCCCACTTGCGAATCAGCGCTGCCAGGTGAATGGCGGTCTGGTTATGCGGATTGCTACTGAGCCTCAGCCGTTGCAATAACGTCATCGAAACGAAGCTCCAGGCGGATACGGCCGAGGCGAGCGTGCAAAGGGGGGAGAGATGGCGGGCACTGTTTCCGACGACCTGAAGAAGAGCGCGCTCTCCTACCACCGGTTCCCCCGCCCTGGAAAACTGGAGATCCAGCCGACCAAGCCGCTCGGCACGCAGCGCGATCTCGCGCTCGCCTATTCGCCCGGCGTCGCCATCCCCTGCGAGGAGATCGCGGCCGATCCCGCCAAGGCGGCCGAATATACCGCGCGCCAGAACCTCGTCGCCGTCATCTCGAACGGAACCGCCGTCCTCGGCCTCGGCGCCATCGGCGCGCTCGCCTCGAAGCCCGTCATGGAGGGCAAGGCGGTCCTGTTCAAGAAATTCGCCGGGATCGACGTCTTCGACATCGAGGTGGACGAGCGGGACATCGACAAGATGGTCGATGTCGTGGCCGCGCTCGAGCCGACCTTCGGCGGCGTCAACCTCGAGGACATCAAGGCCCCCGAATGCTTCGACATCGAGGACAAGCTGAAGGCCCGCATGGGCATTCCCGTCTTCCATGACGACCAGCACGGCACCGCCATCATCGTCGCCTCGGCGGTGCTCAACTCGCTGGAGATCGGCGGCAAGAAGATCGGCGACATCAAGGTCGTGACCTCCGGCGCCGGCGCCGCCGCGCTCGCGACGCTGAACCTCCTCGTCTCCCTCGGCGTGCCGCGCGAGCATATCTGGGTCACCGATATCGAGGGCGTCGTCTACAAGGGCCGCGAGAAGCTGATGGACCGCTGGAAGTCGGTCTATGCCCAGGACACCGACAAGCGCACCCTCGCGGAGGTGATGGAAGGCGCCGACGTCGTGATCGGCCTCTCGGCGGCGGGCGTCATCAAGCCCGAGATGCTCAAGACGATGGCGCCGAACCCGCTCATCATGGCGCTGGCCAATCCGAACCCGGAGATCATGCCGGAAGCCGCCCGCGAGGCACGGCCGGACGCGCTCATCTGCACCGGGCGGTCGGATTATCCCAACCAGGTCAACAACGTCCTGTGCTTCCCCTACATCTTCCGGGGCGCGCTCGATGTCGGCGCCTCCACGATCAACGAGGAGATGAAGGGCGCGGCCGTGAAGGCCATCGCCGCCCTCGCCCGCGAGGCGCCTTCGGACGTCGTCGCCCGCGCCTATGGCGGGGAGGCGCGGCCCTTCGGGCCGAATTCGCTGATCCCGAGCCCCTTTGATCCGCGCCTCATCCTGCGCATCGCCCCGGCCGTCGCCAAGGCCGCCATGGATTCGGGCGTCGCCCGGCTGCCGGTCGAGGATATCGAGGCCTATACGGAGAGCCTGACGCGCTTCGTCTTCCGCTCCGGCTTCATCATGAAGCCGCTCTTCACCGCCGCGAAGGCCGCGCCCCGGCGCGTGATCTACGCGGAGGGCGAGGACGAGCGCGTGCTGCGCGCCGTCCAGGCCGTCGTGGAGGAGGGGCTCGCCCGTCCCATCCTGATCGGCCGCCCCGCGGTGATCGAGACGCGGCTCAAGCGCTTCGGCCTGTCGATGACGCCCAAGCGCGATTTCGACCTCATCAATCCCGACGACGATCCGCGCTATCGCGACTACGTCGCGACCTTCGTCGAGCTGGCCGGGCGCAAGGGCATCACGCCGGATGCGGCCCGGACGCTCGCGCGCACCAACGCCACCGTGATCGGCTCGCTGGCCCTGATGCGCGGCGATGCCGACGCGCTGCTCTGCGGGCTGGAGGGCCGCTTCCGCTCGAATCTGCGCCACATCACCGACATTGTCGGCTTCGCGCCCGGCCTGCACCAGCTCGCCGCCATGAGCCTGATGGTGACCTCCAAGGGGCCCTATTTCCTCGCGGATACCCATGTGCGGCCCGACCCAACCGCCGAGGAAATCGCCGAGATGACGATTTCCTGTGCGAGCCATGTCCGCCGCTTCGGCATCACGCCGAAGGTTGCCCTCCTGTCGCATTCCGATTTCGGCTCGGGCGACACGGATTCGTCCAAGAAGATGCGCAAGGCTCTCGCCCTGGTGCGCGAGCTGGAGCCCGACCTGGAAGTCGATGGCGAGATGGCGGCGGATACGGCGCTGTCCCAGGTCATCCGCGACCGCGTCTATCCGGGTTCGACGCTCAAGGGAGAGGCGAATCTCCTCGTGATGCCGAATCTCGACGCGGCCAACATCGCCTTCCAGTTCGTACGGATGCTTGCGGATGCCCTGCCCGTGGGGCCGATCCTGATCGGGCCCTCGAAGCCGGTCCACATCCTGACGCCGTCCGTGACGGCGCGCGGCATCGTCAACATGACGGCGGTCGCCGTCGTGGAGGCGCAGTCGGGCCCGGCCTGAGCCCGGCCCGTCATCCCGGCCGAAGAGCCGGGATCGCCATGCGAAGGACGGTCCCGGATACTCGCTTCGCGAGCTCCGGGATGATCGCTGCCGTCTTCAATGCAGCCGGAACTCGGAACCGACGGTGCGCAACTCGGCCGGCCTGATCAGCCGGCTATGGGCGACGGTCACCGAATGGAGCGGCCCTTCGAGCTCGCAGCGCCAGAAATCAAGGAATTTGCGGAGCAAGGGAAACCGCGGCGCGAGGTCGTAATTCTGCCAGACGAAGGTTTGCAGCAGCTTGGGATGATCGGGAAAGCCGTAGAGGATGGTCGCCGTGGTGAGGCCGTAGCCTTCGAGCTGACGGAGGAAATCTTTCGAGACCATTTCAACCCCTTTCCTCTTGTTGCTGCAAGCTCCTGTCGTCTTGAAACCGTGGCGACGCTGAAAGTGTCGCCCTGAACCGTTAACGCTTCATCACCCGTCCGGGGTTCAGCCCCCGCCCGACATTCATCACACACATCGCCGCAAATCGCGTGCCGCAGTTTCGGGCGGGCTGGCGGGCCGGTCGGCGCGCGATATCCTGTGGTCGCCGTGCCACAGAGATCGAACATTGTTGCGTCTCGCCTCGATCATCATCTGTCTGCTCGTTTTTCTCGGCGCCGGCTGGGCGGTCACCGGGGCCTTGGCAACGCCGCGCGACGAGGACTTGTTCATTCGGCCGATCGACCAGCGCTGGACGCTCTTCGCCAGCGCCGATCTCGGCAGCTCCGTCTTCCTGGCGGGCGGATCGAAACAGGCCCTCGTCGGCCCGCTCGACCGTCCGGGTTTCCTCGTCATGGAATCGAGCGGGATCGGACTGACGCGCGAGAGGGCGCGTCTCGGCGGGATGGCCTTGCCGATCGATCGCTTCACGCATCAGGCCAGCATGCTCGGCGGCTACCAGACCATGATCGGGCCGCTCTATCTCGCGGCCTATGCCGGGCCCGAGCTTCAGCATGAGCAGGTCGCCTATGATGGGCGGTTCTCCCGCCTGTCCCAGCCGCGTTTCGGCCTGCGCGGCCAGTTCGAGCTTTGGTACAATCCGACGCCGGACACGCTGGCCACGACGACGCTCGTCGCAAGCTCGGCCGCCACCAGCTTCTGGGGCCGTGCCTCGACGGGGATCAAGCTCTTCGCCAATGCCTATGTCGGACCGGAGGTCACCGTCTACGTGACGCCGACCTATCGGGAGGCGCGCATTGGCGGCCATCTGACCGGGGCGGCGATCGGGATCGTGAATCTGCGCCTCTCTGCGGGGATGATGACGGGCGACAACCGCCGCTCGCTCTCCCCCTATGCCGGCCTCAGCGCCTGGATCCGCCTGTAGCGGTTCTCACTCCCCGTCCGGCTCGAAGGGCGTGACCGACAGCATGTCGGCCTCCAGCGGCTCCTCGTCCGCCTGGAGCGCGAGGGCGTCGGAGGGAAGCGGCATGGCCATGTCGGCGGGGATGCGGCCTTCCAGGAAGCCGAGGCCCTTCAGTTCCTCGAGGCCCGGCAGGTCGCCGATCGCCTCGAGGCCGAACTGGGCGAGGAAGGCGGCCGTCGTGCCGAAGGTGACCGGGCGCCCCGGCGCCTTGCGGCGGCCGCGCAGCCTGATCCAGCCCGTCTCCAGCAGGATGTCGAGCGTTCCCTTCGAGGTCGCGACCCCGCGGATCTCCTCGATCTCGGCTCGCGTCGCAGGCTGGTGATAGGCGATGATCGCCAGCACCTCCATGGCGGCGCGCGACAGCTTCTGCGGAGGGGCGGCGTCTCCTGCGAGCGCATAGGCGAGGTCGGTCGCGGTGCGGAAGGCAGAGCCCCCGGCCACCCGCACGAGATTGATGCCGCGTCCGGCATAGTTCCGCGTGATCTCGGCGAGGACGGCGCCGAGATCGGTGCCGGCCGGTAGGCGCGCGGCAAGCTCGGCATCCTTGAGGGGCTGCGGAGAGGCGAAGATCAGCGCCTCGGCGACGCGCACGGCCTCGTCCGGCACTGGGGGAGCCGCAGGGGCAGCGGGTTCCTCGACGAGGCGCGCGACCTCGCGCAGGTGCCTGACGGTCGCGGCGCTCATGGCGTCACCAGCCGCAAGGCCGGCTCGCGCCGGCGGATCATGAGAGGAGCGAAGGGCCTGTCCTGGCGCAGGCTCGCCTTGCCCTCGCGGACCATCTCCAGCGTCGCCGCGAGGGCGGAAGCGAGGACCGTGCCGCGCATCACGGGCTCGGCCCGATAGCGCAGGAGGAGGTGGTCCAGCTCCACCCACTCGGCCGCATGGCCGAGAAGCCGCTCCAGCGCTTCCCGCGCCTCGACCAGCGACCAGACATGGCGCTTGGCGACGGTGACGTGGGAGGCGATCTTCTTCTGGCGCTGGGCCGCATAGGCGGCGAGGAGGTCGTAGAGCGAGCCGGTATAGGCCGCGCGCAGGGCGACCGGCGGCTCGGGGGCGCCCCGCCCGAAGATGTCGCGGCCGAGCTGCGCGCGCTCGCCGAGCTTCCGCGACGCTTCCCGGATCGCTTCCAGGCGGCGCAGCCGCAGGGCGAGGGCGGCGGCGAGGTCGCCCGCGCTTGGCTCCTCGGGCTTCGGCGGCTCGGGCAGGAGCAGGCGCGACTTCAGGAAGGCGAGCCAGGCCGCCATCACCAGATAATCCGCCGCCAGCTCCAGCCGCATGGCGCGCGCATCCTCGATGAAGGCGAGATATTGCTCGGCCAAGGCCAGGACGGAAATCTCGTGGAGATCCACCTTCTGGCGCCGGGCGAGGTCGAGCAGCAGGTCGAGCGGTCCCTCGAAACCCTCGACATCCACCACGAGCTGGGGATCGCTCTCGGCCCGCTCCGTCTCGAATGGGGTGTCCTGCACTGAATCTCCGGGGCGATTCCCGCCGGGAGCAGGAATGTGACCGGCTAGGCCGTCAGCGCAAGCGCCATCTCGAAGGCGTCGAGGGCGTCCACAGGATCGAAATCCTCAGGGTCGCGCGCGATGATTGCCAGCGCCGCCTCGGCCCGCTCGAGGGAGGCGCCGGAGAGGAGCGGCACGCCCTCGGCGACGCCGCGGGCCTCGGCGAGATCGCCGCAGCAATGGAGGGCGATGTCGCAGCCGGCGGCGATCGCCTCCTCGGCGCGGGTGCGGAAGGAGCCGGCCAGCGCCTTCATCGAGAGGTCGTCGGTGAAGAGCAGGCCCTCGAAGCCGATCTCGCCCCGGATGATGTCCTGGACCACGCGCCGGGAGACGGTGCCGGGACGCTCGGGATCGATCGCCTCGTAGACGACATGGGCCGTCATCGCGGCCGGCAGGTGCGAGAGGCACTTGAAGGGGGCGAAGTCGCGCGCCCGCAGCTCCTCCAGCGGGGCATCGACGCGCGGCAGGGCGAGGTGGCTGTCCGCCCCCGCCCGGCCGTGGCCGGGAATGTGCTTGGCAACGGGCAGGACGGCGCCCGCCATCAGCCCCGCGGCGGCCGCTCCCCCGAGCGCCGTGACCGTGCCGGGATCCTCGCCATAGGCGCGGTCGCCGATGACGTCGTGCGCGCCCGGAACCGGCACGTCGAGCACAGGCAGGCAGTCGACGGTGATGCCGATCTCGCGCAGGTCGTGTGCCATCAGCCGCGCGCCGAGGCGGGCCGTCTCGCGGCGGGAGACCGGGAGACGGCCATACGCGCGCCCGGCCGGATAGCGGGGCCAATGGGGCGGCCCGAGGCGCTGCACCCGCCCGCCTTCCTGGTCGATCAGAATGGGGGCATCGGCCCGCCCGACCGTTTCGCGCAGGGAGGCCGTCAGCGCGAACACCTGCTCCGGGTGCTCGATGTTCCGCCGGAACAGGATGAAGCCGAATGGGTCCGCCTCCCGGAAGAAGGCGCGCTCGTCCGGCGTCAGTGCCGGGCCCAGGCAGCCGGCCACGAATGCCCGCATGGTCAAGCCTCGTCGGTCGCGCGAGCGCGAATCAGTTCACGGCGACGAAGCAATTGCCGCCCTTTGCCTTGAGGCGGCTGCACATCGCGTCGGCTTCCGGCTTGCTCATCGGCCCAAGCCGCACGCGATGGACGGTCTTGCCGTTCACCTTGGCGCTGGTCAGGCGCGCCGGCTTGTTGTCGAGGGCGCTGCCGAACTTGTCCTGCGCCTGGTCCCAGGCGGCGCGCGCCTCCTGCTCCGTCGAGCGCACCGCGATCTGGACGGTATAGCCGCGGGCGGCGGCGGCCGGCTTCTCCGCCGCAGGGGGCTTTTCGGCGGCGGGCCTGGCTGCCTCGTGGGCGGGCTTCGGCTTCGCGGCGGCGGGTTTCGGCGCCGGCGCCGCGGGCTCGACGGAGGCGACTCGCGGCGCCGCGGCCGCATGGCCGAGGGAGGCCGGACGCGCCGGAGGCAGCACGCTCACGGGGGGAGGCGCCGCGGGCGGTTCCGCCGCCGCTTCGACGGGAGCCGGTTCCGGGGCGGGAGCAGGAGCGGGAGCCGCCGCGGCCTGTGGCGTCGGGGCGGGCGCGGCCGGGCGCATGGCGGCGGGAGCCGCGGCAGCGGGGCGCGCGGGCACGGAGATGGTCTGGACCGACACCGGCGGCGGCAGGCCGCCGCTCGGGATGACGTCCTGCGCGCCGGCGGCGAGGGGCGTGGCCGAGCCGGTGACGGCGGGGTTGTAGGCGCTGCCGTCCGGCGCCACGGACACGGTCCGCACGCGGCGCGGGCTGCCGAGGGCGTCCGCGACGGCGTCGCGGGCGGGAGAGACCGGAGCGCGCGCCGAGACGGGCGGCGTGACGGCGCGCACGTCGACCGGCTGCTCGCGCCCGTCGACGACGCGGCTCTGCCCGTCCTGCGGGCCGCGGGCATAGATCTGGCGATCCTGGTTCGGCACCTCGACGCCGCCGGGATTCTCGGGGGCGACCTTGAGCGGGGACTGATCCGCGGCGATGACGGGCGGCGCGCCGGAGGAGAGAAGGCCGGATTTGCGGTAGGACAGGCCGAGGGCGACCACGCTCACCGTGGCGGCGAGCCCGGCCATGACCGCGATCAGCTTGGCCCGCGAGGGGCGGCGGCGAAGGGGAGGGGAATAGTCCTCGGCGGCCAGCGCGTCTTCCTGCGACCCGTAGGCCTCGGCGACCGGGTCGTAGTCGCGCGGCGCCTCCACCTCGTGGTGGTGGTGGTGATGATGGTGCCCGGCGGGGGAATAGGACCGCGCGGCAGCGTCCTCGGCCGCGAAGGAGAAGGCGTCGTGGCTCGGCCCGACAAGAGCGGGCAAATTGGCGTTCGCCGGCTGCGGCTGCGGCGCGGCTTCCGAGGCGGAATGGGCGGGGCTCAGGATGCCCCGGAAGGGATCGTTCTGGCCCACGATGCGCGCCAGCTCGGCCAAGGGGTCGGGCTTCGCCGGCTGCGGCATCTCGACCGAGCGCCGGAGCTGCTTTTCGATCTCGTCGATGTCGATCTCGAAGCGCTGGTTCCTGGCTTCACTCATCATATACTCTCCGGTCCAGATCCGGACCTGGCGAGGTCCTAGACCATGAGGTGGGCGACACCGCGGCAAAAGGCCAAGATGCTTGCCGGAGAGAGGACGCGTTCAGCGCATCTCGTCCGGTGCCCGCACACCCAGGATCGCGAGGCCCGAGGCCAGCACGCCTTTCAGCGCGCCGACCAGCGCCAGTCTCGCGACCGTCGACTTTTCATCGTCTTGCTTAACAAACCGTAATTGCGGCAAGTCTTTGCCCTTGTTCCAGAGAGCATGGAAAAGACCGGCGAGATCGTACAGATAAAACGCGATCCGGTGCGGCTCGTGCGCCGCCGCCGCCGCGTCCACCGCGCGCGGAAACTGGCCGATGCGGCGCATCAGCTCCTCTTCCGCCTCGTCCGACAGGAGGTGAAGCTCGGCTGCGGCCAGTTCCTGCGGCTCCGGGACGCGCCCGAGCGCCTCCTGCGCCTGCCGGAACACCGAGGCCGCGCGGGCATGAGCGTATTGGACGTAGAAGACCGGATTGTCCTTGGATTGCTCGAGCACCTTGGCGAGGTCGAAATCGAGCGGGGCGTCGTTCTTGCGATAGAGCATCATGAAGCGGACGGGATCGGTCCCGACCTCGTCCACGACGTCACGCAAGGTCACGAAATCTCCCGCGCGCTTCGACATCTTGACCGGCTCGCCCTCGCGCAGGAGCTTCACGAGCTGGCACAGCTTGACGTCGAGATCGGCCCGCCCGCCACTGACGGCCTGCACCGCCGCCGCCATGCGCTTGACGTAGCCGCCATGATCGGCGCCCCAGACGTCGATCATATGGGTGAAGCCGCGCTCGAATTTCGAGCGGTGATAGGCGATGTCGGCGGCGAAATAGGTATAGGAGCCGTCCGATTTCAGCAGCGGCCGGTCCACGTCGTCCCCGAACTGCGTCGCGCGGAACAGCGTCTGCTCGCGATCCTCCCAGTCCTCGACCGGCTGCCCCTTGGGCGGCGCGAGGCGGCCTTCATAGACGAGGCCGCGCTCCCGCAGCTCCGCGATGGTCGCCGCGATCTGGTCGGCGGGCCCTGCGGTCAGCGAGCGCTCCGAGAAGAACACCTCGTGGCGGATGGAGATGGCGGCGAGATCCTCGCGGATCAGCGCCATCATGGCGTCGATCGCGGCCTCGCGGACGAGCGGCAGCCATTCCTCGTCGGGCATTTGCAGCAGCGAGCGGCCATGGGCCTCGGCGAGGGCGGCCCCGACCGGCTTCAGGTAGTCGCCCGGATAGAGGCCCTCGGGAATCTCGCCGATCTCGTCCCCCAGGGCCTCGCGGTAGCGCAGGAAGGCGGAGCGGGCGAGGACGTCGACCTGCGCGCCCGCATCGTTGATGTAGTATTCGCGCGTGACCGCGTAGCCCGCCGTTTCGAGGAGATTGGCGAGGGCGTCGCCGAAGACCGCCCCGCGGCCATGCCCGACATGCATCGGCCCGGTCGGGTTGGCCGAGACGTATTCGACGTTCACGGCCTCGCCCGCGCCCCGGCCGCTCCGCCCGAATCCCTTCGGATCGAGGAGGGCGGCCCGGATGACGTCGTGATGCACATGCGGCGCGAGGCGCAGGTTGATGAAGCCCGGCCCCGCCACCGTCGCCTCCGTCACGCGCGGATCGGCGCGCAGATCGGCCGCGATCAGCTCGGCGAGGGCGCGCGGATTGGCCCGGGCGGGCTTCGCGATCGCCATGGCCGCGTTGGTGGCGAGGTCGCCGTGGCTCGGATCGCGCGGCGGCTCGACCAGGATCCGGCCGGTATCGAGGCCCGGCGGCAGGCTGCCCGCCGCGGCCAGCCGCTCGATGGCCTCGGCGACGCGCCGTTCGAAGAGCCCGAAGATGTTCATATGACGATCGAATGTCCCAGCGAGGGCCGCGAAAGCGGGGGCAATAGCAACCGCGCCGCCGAAAGGGTAGGTGTCGTTCCAAAAGGAGAGCGGCGTTGAGGTTTGCGACGGGCGGGAATGCGCGCTGGGCCGGCTTCCTGTGCCTCCTCGTCACCGCCCTCGGCTGGGGCCTGAACTGGCCGGCGATGAAGGTGCTCCTGCGCGAATGGCCGCCTTTTTTCGCCCGCGGGCTCGCGGGCGTCGTCGCGGCTTTGCTCCTTGCGGCTCTCGCGCTCCGCAGGGGGGAGAGCCTCGCCGTGCCGCCGCGATTCCTGCCGCGCCTCTGCCTCCTGGCCCTGACCAACGTCTTCTTCTGGATGGGCCTCACCACGGTGATGATGCAATGGGTCACCGTGGCCGAGGGCGCGCTCCTCGTCTACACGATGCCGATCTGGTCGATGCTGCTGTCCTGGCCGCTCCTCGGCATCCGCCCGACGCCCCGGATGACGGCGGCGCTGGCGCTCGGCATCGCGGGGACGGCCGTCCTTCTCGGCGGCGGCATCCAGCTGGGCAGCGACAAGGCGTGGGGCGTCGCGCTCGGGCTCTCCTCGGCCATCCTCTTCGCGCTCGGGGGCATCCTGAACCGCAAGCCGCCGCCGCTTCCCCCGCTGGCGCTCGTCGCCTGGCAGATCGGCCTCGGCTGCCTGCCCATGCTGCTCATCGGCCTCGTCTTCGAGAGGCAGAGGATCGGCCCGCTGAGCCCGCTCGGCTGGGCGCTCCAGGCTTACATGACCCTCGTGCCGATGGGCTTGTCCTATGTGACCTGGTTCGCCGCCCTGCGCCTGCTTCCCCCCGCGACGGCCTCGATGGGCACGCTCATGGTCCCGCCGGTGGGCTTCGTCGCGGCGGGGCTGGCGCTCGGCGAGCCGCTCGGCTGGCGTGTGATCGCGGCCCTGCTCCTCGTCCTGAGCGGCGTCGCGCTCGCCCTGAAGCCGCCGGCCGCCCCGAAAGCCGATCCGGGATAGGCACCGCCGCGGAGGTCAGAACAGCTTCTCGATCAGGGCGAAGATCGCGTAGGCGAAGCCGAAATTGACGCCGATTCCGAGGGCGCCGAAGACCATGCCCGCGATCACCACGATGCCGTCGCGCTCGACGAGGCCGAGTCCGATCAGGCAGACGGCGAGGCCGAGCGGAATCTGCCCGATCACGGGGGCGGCGACGATCAGTCCCAGCGCGAGGGCGAAGAGCACGAGGCCGATCAGCCGCAGCGCCAGCCCCGATTCGAGAAGCTCGATTCGGGGCTGGGACCAGCGTTCCAGCTTCTGGAGCACTGGCAGGGCGCGCTCGACCGCGCGCTCGACGGCTTCCTGCGGAATGGAGCGCCGCAGGAGCGCCGCCGGCAGCCAGGGCGAGGGCCGCCCCGCCACGAGCTGAAGCGCGACGAGCGCGAGCAGCAGGCCGCAGACCAGGGGAATGGGCGGCGGCATCGGCAGGCAGTTGGGCAGGCCGAGCAGCACGACGAGAATGGCGAAGGCGCGGTCCCCCAGCACGGACACGATGTCCGCGACGGTCAGCCGTTCGCCCGCGGTCCTGACAAGGGATTGCAGGATCGCCGAAATTCGAGCTTCAGGGAACACGGATTCCGACCGGGGGGGAAGGGAGCCGCACTCTCTAGACCAGGTCACCGTCCCGGCCAAGGGAGGGGGGCTGCGCAAGGGTTTCGTCACGCGGGGCTACTCGGCGGTCGCCGTGAGGTCGATCGCCTCCAGCACGCCCGCCGGGGTGGGATTGGCCATGTAGTCGGCGAGGCCGAACCCGCCGGGCTGCCGCGCGCGCGCCTGGATCGTGAGCTTGCCGGGCTTGGCCACGAACCGGGCGACGGCCTGGGCCAGGGTCTTGGCCGCCGGCCCGCTGCCGAGAACGGCGGGAATGCCCACGGAGGCTGCCATGGCATATTCGCGGCGCACGTCCTCGGGCGCGCGCTTCTGCCTCCTCGCCTCGCGCGCGACGATGCGCTCGAAGAGGCCGCGATCCTCGATGACCAGCTCGATCGACTTGGCCGCGGCGCTGAGCAGCGCGACGGAGGCGACCGCCGTATCGGTGTTGAAGACCTCGCGGCTCACCCGGCCGATCACGCCGCGCAGGGTGGCGGTCCCCATATCCTTGCCGTCGACGGAGATGTCGCGGACGACCAGTTCCTGCCCGGGCTCGTTCCAGCCGAGATTCAGGCCGAGGGAGCCGTCGAGGCGCTCGTAGCCGAGCTCGCCCAGCATGGCGATGCCGGCCTGGTCGGAGGCGATCGAGACGGGCCCGCTCATGTTGCGGATCGTGAAGCGCAGGTCGGTCGGGATGCCGTTGATGGGCTTCTCGGCCGCGATCTCGAAGCGTCCGAGGCCGATGCGGCCCGGCTGCTCGCCCCCGGAGGCCGACGATCCGGGCGGCATCTGGACGTCCAGATTCTCGATCCGAATCGAGGAGATCACCGGCAGGAGCCGCCGCACCAGGGCCGGGCCCGGATGGTCGGGATTGGCCGCAAGCTCCCGGAAGGTTTCGACGAGGGCGTTGCCGTTGAGGCCCCCGAAGGCCAGGGTGCCGTAGCGGATGCGCATGCCGGCCGCCGAGATGTCGAGATCCTCGACCTTCATCTCGCCTCCACGACCGGCCGCCGCGCCCGTGAAGCCGGCGCGCGCGATCTTCACGTCGAGATCGACATCGTCCTTCTCGACATGGCCCTTCATCGAGATGTCGGACGCCTCCACCGTGCCGATGGAGAAGGCCTCGAAAAGCTCCGCGAGCGAGTCCATCGTCCGGGTCAGGGCGGCGGGATCGTCCTTGGCGGCCTCGGCGGCGCCGAGGGCCTCGATGGTGCCCGTCCAGCCCAGCGCCGTCGGCCGCGCGGAGAAGCCGCTGCCGCTCATGCGGCCGACCTGCGTCGTGATGCCGGAGGAATCCGTCACCCGGACCGCCTCCATCGAGAACGCGCCGTAGATCTGCCGCAGCGGCCCCGCCGGCCCCTTCGCGGGGGAGAGCAGCGCCAGCGCGGCGCCGGCATCGACGTCCTGCATCGACAGCGGGCCGTTCGTGCTCGTGACCTTCCTGCCCTGCTGGGTGCCTTCCATGGAGCCGCCGGCGGCGGTGATCGTGGCGATGCGGCCGCCGCGGACGCTCTTGAGGGAGACGTCGCGATAGGTCGTGCGCTGGTCGATCCGCGGCATCTTGAGGGTGGCGACCACTTCGGGGGCGAGGATCTCCTCCGCGTCGAGCTTGGCGAGGCGATCGCTCCAGGGCTCGGGGCTGGCCGGATCGAGCAGGCGCGACAGCTCCGCCTGCGAGAGCGCCGATCCCCGCACGATCACCCGCGGCGCCTCGTAGGACATCGCGTCGCTGCCGAAGCGGACGTTCTGGACCACGGATTCGGTCTGGGCCTCGGCGGCTCCCGCGAGGGCCGCCCAGATCGCGAGCGCGAGGGCGAGGCCGCGCCCGGAGGGTGTCAACGAAGCATGGCGCACGAAAGGCTCCCTTGGGGCGACCTGGATGGGACCGGACGAGGACCGGCTCTCAGAGCGAAAACGAAGTGCCGCATCCGCAGGACGCGGTTGCCTGCGGATTGTCAATCTTGAAGGACTGGCCGATCAGGTCGTCGACGAAATCGAGCGTCGATCCCTTCAGATACTGGAGCGAGACTTCGTCGATCAGCACGCTCGCTCCGTCCTTCTCGACCAAGAGATCGTCCGCCGCCCGCTCGGCATCGATGTCGAAACCGTATTGAAAGCCGGAGCAGCCGCCCCCATTGACGCTGATGCGCAGCATGGACCCCGCAGGCTCGCCCGCAAGGATCTCGCCGATCCGCCGGGCGGCGGCGGCGGTGATGACGATGTCGGTGCCTTGAGCGTTCATGGCCGAATTCGAGAGTGCCCGGAACTTGCCGATAAGCCTGTGGCGAAGGTAAGGCGCGAATTGCTGCGCCGCAACCCGGGCAGGGCGGCGCATGGCGCGGGAGGCGCTCCGACGAGATGACGCGGGCCGTCCCGAAAGCTTCGCGCGACACTCGCCCCCGAGGCGAGCGCTGGCGCGCGCCCTATGCCTGCGATCCGGGGGCGAGCCGGGGCCGGGTTCATCGCGAGGACGCCTCGCCCACCCGCAGCGACTTCCAGCGGGACCGGGACCGCATCGTCCATTCCGCCGCCTTCCGCCGCCTCACCCACAAGACCCAGGTCTTCATCTATCACGAGGGCGATCATTTCCGCTCGCGCCTCACCCATACGCTCGAAGTGAGCCAGATCGCGCGGGCCATCGCCCGCGCGCTCGGCCTCGACGAGGATCTCGCCGAGGCCATCGCGCTCTCGCATGACCTCGGCCATCCGCCCTTCGGCCATACGGGGGAGGAGGCGCTCGATTCCTGCCTCGCTGGGATCGGCGGCTTCGACCACAACGCCCAGGCCTTGCGCGTCGTGACGAGGCTCGAGAATCGCTATGCCGCATTCCCCGGCCTCAACCTGACCTGGGAGACGCTTGAAGGACTCGTGAAGCATAACGGGCCCCTGATCGGCCCCGGAGGCGAGCCGTCCGAGAGCAACCGCCATGGGGTCGTGCCGGCCCCGATCCTCGATCACGATCGCATCCAGCCTCTCGGTCTCGACCTTTTCGCGAGCGGCGAGGCGCAGGCGGCGGCGCTCGCGGACGACATCGCCTATGATGCGCACGATCTCGACGACGGGCTTCGCGCGGGCATCCTGCGTCTTGAGGAACTGCACGAAGTCCCGTTCCTCGCCGAACTGCTCGGGGAGATCGATAGGCGCCATCCCGGCCTCGATGCGCCCCGGACCGTCCACGAGCTGACGCGGCGCGTCATCACGCGCTTCGTCGAGGATGTGATCGCGGAAAGCGGGCGGCGCCTCGCCGGGGCGCGCCCGCGGGATGCCGACGCGATCCGCGGGGCGGGGATGTCCCTCGTCGCCTTCTCGCCCGCAATGGCGGAGGCGGACCGCTCGATCAAAAGCCACCTCTTTCCGCGCCTCTATCGTCACGAGCGGCTGATGGCGGTGCGGCGCGATGCCGAGCAGGTGGTGCGGGACCTGTTCGAGCTTTTCGCGAGCGATCCCGCCGCGATTCCGGCCGACTGGCGGCAGGGCCTCGATGCCGCCGCGCCGGAGGCGATCGCGCGGCGCGCGGGAGATTACATTGCCGGGATGACCGACCGCTTCGCGCTCCTCGAGCATCGCCGCCTCTTCGAGCACACTCCGACGCTGAGGATCGTCTGAGGCTTCGGGGCGCCCTGGGGGCGATAGGGTGAAGCGTCTTGCCCGCGATCAATTTGATCGATGGAATGGATATGAAGTGTTCGAAGCTCCCTCTTGTCAGCCCCTTCCCCTCCGCTTCGCTCCGGCCGGGAATGACAAGAGAATGCGATCGTGCGCGAAACCTTACCGAATGTTCATGCGGGGGAGATGGCGGGGTAAGGCTCACCCTCTCATATTCTCCTCATCGGATCGGGTCATTCCGGCCTGACCGCTCCGCCCCCGAGCGGTCCTGGCCGGGCCTGATGTCCCGGAGAAACGAGACGCGGGCTGCATTCGTCGCCCCCCGCCAGCTCGGCGTTTCGTGACGGCAGGCCGGATCATATCCGGCCTGCCGTTCCGCTTTCGGGCACGCTACATGTCGGGCATGCGAATCCTGATCATCGAGGACGATCGAGAGGCCCTGGCCTATCTCGTCAAGGCGTTCCGCGAGGCCGGCCACACCGCCGACCAGGCCGCCGACGGGCTCGACGGCTACGCGCTCGCGCGCGACGGCGACTACGACGTGCTGATCGTCGACCGCATGCTGCCCAAGCTCGACGGCCTGTCGCTCATCCGCTCGCTGCGCGAGCAGAAGGTCGAGACCCCGGCCCTGATCCTGTCCGCCCTCTCGCAGGTGGACGACCGCGTGAAGGGCCTGCGCGCCGGCGGCGACGACTACCTGCCGAAGCCCTATGCCTTCTCCGAGCTGCTGGCCCGCGTCGAGGTTCTGGCGCGGCGCAGCGGCAAGGCCCCGGCCGGGGAGGCCACGACCTACCGGGTCGGCGATCTCGAAGTGGACCGGCTGTCCCATCGCGTCACGCGGGCGGGGCAGGAAATCCCCATCCAGCCGCGGGAATTCCGTCTCCTGGAATATCTCGTCCGCCATGCCGGGCAGGTCGTCACCCGCACCATGCTGCTGGAAAACGTCTGGGACTATCATTTCGACCCGCAGACCAACGTGATCGACGTCCACGTCTCCCGGCTGCGCTCGAAGATCGACAAGGGCTTCGAGCGGCCGCTCATCCACACGGTGCGCGGCGCCGGCTACATGGTGCGCGACGGCGCGCGATAGGACCCGACCATGGCGAGCGACGAAGTCCGGGCCGAGGCGCCTTCCGCTTCCTCGCGGCCGGGCTCCAGCCTGCTGCCGAAGCTGTTCCGCACCACGGCCTTCCGGCTGTCGCTCATCTATCTGGGCGTCTTCGCCGTCACGGTCTTCCTGATCCTCGGCTATGTCGCCTGGAACGCGACGCGCATCTTCAACGAGCAGATCATCGAGACGATCGAGGCCGAGATCGGCGGGCTCGCGGAGCAGTACAAGACGGCCGGCATCCGCCGCCTCGTCGCCATCGTCGACCGGCGCAGCCGGCAGCCGGGCGCCTCGCTCTACCTGCTGACGACCTTCCAGGGCGAGCGCATCGCCGGCAATGTCGGCTCGCTGCCGCCGGGAACGCTCGAGAAGGAGGGCCAGAGTGAGATCGACTACGCCCGCCAGGACGAGGAGGTTCGCGACCACCGGGCCATCGTGCGGGTCTTCATCCTGCAAAGCGGCTTCCGGCTCCTGGTCGGGCGCGACATCGAGGACCGCAACCGCATCCGTGCGGTGATGGGGCGGGCCCTCGGCGTCTCGCTGCTTCTCGTCGCCATCCTCGGCTGCCTCGGCGCCTGGTTCGTGGCGAGACGGGTGCTGCGCCGGATCGACGGGATGACGGGGACCACCGCGACCATCATGGCCGGCAATCTCGAAGGCCGGCTCAAGGTGGACGGCACCGGCGACGAATTCGACCGCCTCGCCCTCAGCCTCAACGCCATGCTGGACCGCATCGGCGAGTTGATGACGGGCATCGCCGAGGTGTCCAACAACATCGCCCACGACCTCAAGACGCCCCTCACGCGCCTGCGCAACCGGGCCGACGAGGCACTCCGCACCGCCGAGGGGACCGACGCCTTGCGCGAGGCCCTCGACGGGGTGATCGAGGAGGGCGACAACCTCATCCGCATCTTCAACGCGCTCCTGATGATCGCGGGGGTCGAGGCGGGGCACGGCGCCGCCGCGATGGCCGATTTCGACGCCGCCGAGATCACGCGCGACCTCGCCGAACTCTACGAGCCCTCGGCGGAAGAAGCCGGGCTCGGCATGACGTGCGACATCGCCGAATCGCTGCCCGCCCACGGCAACCGCGAATTGGTGGGTCAGGCCCTTGCGAACCTGCTCGACAATGCCATCAAGTACGGCAGCGCCTCCGAGGCGCAGGGAGGGCCGGTCACCGTGACGGCGGAGCGCGACGAGGGCATGATCAGGATCACCGTCGCCGATCGCGGCCCGGGCATTCCCGAGGCCGATCGCGAGCGCGTCCTCGGGCGCTTCGTCCGCCTCGAAGCCTCGCGCAGCCAGCCGGGCTTCGGCCTCGGCCTCAGCCTCGCGGCGGCGGTGGCACGCCTCCACGGAGGCAGCCTGACGCTCGGCGACAACGGGCCGGGTCTCAGGGCCACCCTGTCCATTCCGCTGCGGGCGGGCGCCGCATCTTGACCGAATCGCTCGCGAGCCGGGCGCACTGGGGGCGCAGCAGGGGCGAGGCCGCCTTCGAGGCCGTCCTGGAGGCGATTCGCGTCGGGTCGCCCTTCCTGCGCGAGCTGGCCGAGGCGGACGAGGAGCGCCTCGCCCGATTCGCCGCGACGCCGCCCGAAGAGGCGTTCGAGGCGATCCGCTCGGCGCAGGCTGGGCTTCTACGTCGGTTCGAGGCGGGCGACCTCGACCGGGACGGTGTCGCCGTGGAGCTGCGGCGCAATCGCGGCGCGCAGGCGCTGCTCGTCGCGCTGGCGGATCTCGCGGGGACCTGGCCGGTCGATCGGGTCACGCAAGCCCTCAGCGATTTCGCCGATGCCTCGGTCGCGACGGCTTTGGGCGTCGCTTTGCGCGAGGCGGTCGAATCCGGGAAGCTCGACGGGGAGCGGATCGGCGAAGACGGGGCCGGCTGCGGCGTGACCTTCCTCGCCCTCGGCAAGCACGGCGCGGGCGAGCTGAACTATTCGAGCGACATCGATCTCGTTGTCTTCTACGATCCCCACGCGCCGGCCGTCCGCGACGCGCACGAGGCGGGGCGGATCTTCATGCGCATCGCGCAAGGCGTGCTGAAGCTTCTCTCCGAGCGCACGGCGGAGGGCTATGTCCACCGCGTCGATTACCGCCTGCGGCCCGATCCGGGCTCGACGCCGGTCGCCGTCTCCCTTCCCGCCGCCTACACCTATTACGAGACCGTGGGGCAGAACTGGGAGCGCGCCGCGATGATCAAGGCGCGCCCCGTCGCCGGCGACAGGGCGCTCGGCGAGACCTTCCTCCAGGATCTGCGGCCCTTCATCTGGCGCAAGTATTTCGACTTCAACGCCATCGCCGACATCCATGCGATGAAGCGCCAGATTCACGCGGTGCGCGGCCACGGCTCGATCGCCGTCGAGGGGCACGACATCAAGCTCGGCCGGGGCGGCATCCGCGAGATCGAGTTCTTCGTCCAGACCCAGCAGCTCGTCTTCGGGGGGCGGCGCCCGGCGCTCCGCGGCCGGCGCACGCTCGATATGCTGGCCGAGCTTCACCGCGAGGGCTGGGTGACGGAGAAGGCGCGCGACGAATTGTCGGAAGCCTATCGCTTCCTGCGCGGCATCGAGCACCGGCTCCAGATGGTGGCGGACGAGCAGACCCAGCGCCTGCCCTCCGACGCGCAGGATCTCGCCGCTTTCGCCCGCTTCGCCGGCTATTCGGGCCTGCCGGCCTTCGCCAAGGCGCTGACAGCACAGGCGAAGCGGGTCGAGCGCCATTACGGCCTCCTCTTCGAGGATGCCCCGGAACTCGCTTCCGACCTTGGCGACCTCGTCTTCACGGGCACCGAGGACGATCCGGCGACGCTCGCGACCCTCTCCCGGCTCGGCTTCCGCGACCCGCCGAAGGTCGCCGAGACGATCCGCGGTTGGCATTTCGGGCGGCGGCCCGCCATCATCTCGGCGCGAGCCCGCGAGGTGCTGACGGAGCTCGTCCCCGCCCTGCTCAAGGCGCTCGGCGGCACCGCCGATCCCGATGGCGGCCTCGCCTATCTCGACACGGCCTTCGCGCGCATGCCGGCCGCGGTCGAGCTGCTCGGCATCCTGCGCCAGCACGAGCGCCTGCGGCTCCTCTTCGCCGATCTCCTCGGCACCGCGCCCCGCCTCGCCGACGAGGTCGCGGCACGCCCGCACGTGCTCGACCCGGTGCTTGATCCGGCCTTCTCCGTGCCGGTGCGCGACGAGGAGGCGATCGAGCGCGAATTCCTCGGCCTCGTCGGGAAGCCGGAGGGGTTCGAGGAATTCCTCGACCGGATCAGGGACGCGGCCCACCAGCTCGAATTCGTGACCGGGGCGCGTCTTCTCTCGGGCATCCTGGCGCCGCACGAGGCGGGGCTCGCCAATGCCGCGATCGCGCGAGCGGCCATTCGCGCCGCCCTCGCGCGCGTCGAGGCCGCCTTCGAGGGCGAGCACGGAAAGGCGCCGGGCGGCCATCTCGCGGTGCTGGGCCTCGGGCGGCTCGGCGCCCGCAACCTGACACCGACCTCCGATCTCGACCTCGTCGTGCTCTACGAGTTCAACGAGAAGAAGCGCACGAGCGACGGGGACAGGCCGCTCGATTCGGTCGTCTATCATCTGCGCCTGACGCAGCGTCTCGTCGCGGCGCTGACCGTGCCGACCCGCCGGGGGCGGCTCTTCGAGGTCGATCTGCGGCTGCGTCCGGCGGGGTCGAAGGGGCCGATCGCAACGCAGTTCAAGGGCTTCCTCGCCTATCACGACGGGGAGGCGGAGCTGTGGGAGGAGATGGCGCTGACCCGCGCCCGCGTCCTTGCCGGGCCGCCCGCCTTCAGGGCCCGGATCGAGAAGGCGATCGCCGCGGTCCTGCGCCGGCCCCGCGAGCAGCGGCACGTCTATGAGGCCGTCCACGACATGCGCACGCTCGTCGGCCGCGAGAAGGGCGACGGAGGCGAGCTGGACCTCAAGCTCTCGCCCGGCGCCCTGCTCGATCTCGATTTCCTGGCCCAGGCGCTCGTCCTGGCCCATGCGGCCGAGCATGGGAAGCTCGTGGGCATGCCCGCCATCGAGGTCTTCGCCGAGGCGGGCCGGCTCGGCCTTCTGGCGCGCGACGATGCGCGCGTCCTTGCCGAAGCCTACCGCATGCTCGACGACGTCATGCACTGGCAGCGCCTGACGCTCGGGGCGCAGGGCGAGGAGGGGGCCGAGACGCCGGGCCTCAGGGCGCGGCTCGCGGCGCTGGTCGGAGCGCCGGACCCGAAGGTGCTTGGCGCCCATCTCGCCGAGATCCGGCGTCCCGTCCGCGAGATCTTCGACCGCGTGCTGCGGGCCTGATTCTCTACTCGGCGGCGATCAGCCAGCGGGCGACGGGCGGCGCCGGGCGGGGCGCGGAGGCGTCGTTGGCGGCGGGCTGGACCTTCGGCAGGCTCACCAGGGCGATGGTGCCGACGCCGAGCTGGGAGCGCAGCACGAGCTTGCCGCCATGCAGCTCGACGAGGGCCTGGGCGATGGCGAGGCCGAGCCCGGCGCCGCCGCAGCTCCGGCTGTATTCCGATTCGATCTGGGCGAAGGGGCGCCCCATCTCGGGCAGCATCTCCGCCGGGATTCCAATCCCGGCATCCTCGACGAAGATGTTGATGCGCCCGAGCGCCGGGCGCACCCGGATGCGGACCTGGCCATCGCAGGCCGTGAACTTGACCGCGTTGCGCAGGAGCTGGACCAGGATCTCCCGGATCGCCGGGCCGTCGGCCTGGAGCGTCACGGGGCCGGCAATGTCGGCCGCGATGGCGATCCCCTTGGCGTCCACATCCTCCGACACCGCGCCGATCACGTCGGGCAGGATCTCGTCGAGGATGAGGAGGCCGGGGGAGAAACCGAACTGGCCCTTCTCGATGCGCGACATCTGGAGGATGCCGTCGATGATCTCCAGGAGCTTGACGCCGCTCGCATGGATGCCGGCCGTGTAGCCGACATAGCGGTCGTCCAGGGGCCCGAGCATCTGCTGGCGCATGACGTCCGAGAAGCCGATGATGGCGTTGAGCGGCGTTCGCAATTCGTGGCTGACCCGCGCCAGGAATTCCGTCTTCGCCTGGTTCGCCTCGTAGTTCCGCTCGGCGGCGGCGGCGTAGCATTGGGCGGCCGTTTCCGCCGCCCGCACCGAGCCTTGCAGGTGCTGCTCGCGGGCGCGGAGCTTCGCTTCCTTGCGCTTCAGCTCGCTCACATCCGTCCCGACCGAGACGATGCCGCCGTCCCGCGTGCGGCGCTCGCTGACATGGAACCAGCGGCCGTCCCCGATCTGGATCTCGACCCGGCTCGCGCCTTCCGCCGAGCCCGGCGAGAGGTCGAGGGGCCGCGAGGAGATCGGCGGACGGGCCGCGGCCATGATCTCGCGCGAGGGCGTGCCCGGAACGGCGATGTCCCCGGCAATGCCGTTCAGCGCGAGAAATTTCGAGTTGCAGACGATGAGGCGCTGCTCCGCGTCCCAGAGTACGAAGGCTTCCGAGAGGGCGTCGACCGCCTCGTGCAGGCGCAGGTCGTCGCGCGCACGCTGCTCGGCAGTCATGCGCTCGGCCGTGACGTCGATGGCGAGGCCGATCAGGTGCCGCGAGCCGTCGGCGGGCTCGTTGATGGTCTCGCCCTTGATGCGCAGCCACATCCAGTCGTTCCGGGCCGTGCGGACGCGGATCTCGCGGTCGAGCGTGCCGGCATCGGAGGTCGAGAGCGCGGCCATCAGGCCCCGCACGCCGCCGTCCTCGGGATGCAGGAGAGCGAGGACCTCGCCGGCCGAAAGATGATCGCCCCGCGGCTCGTAGCCGAGGAGCTGGTACATCGAGGCCGACCAGAACACCTGGCGGCGTGTCGTGTCCCAGTCCCAGACGCCGCAGCGCCCATGCGTCAGCGAGGTGTCGATCCGGCTGCTGCGCGAGCGGCGCAGGCGGTTGCGCAGCAGGTTCTGCCGACAGCGCAGGCAGCCCGCTCCGAGGCCGAAAAGGGCGACGAAGGCGGCGATGGGGGCGGCCTCGTGCACATAGCGGTGATCCCCGTCGAGGCGGGCGGTCGCGAAAGGCTGCACGACGGCGATGTGGCCGGAGGGCAGGTTGCGGAAGGCCACGAGAACCGGGGTTCCGTCGCGCAGATGCGTGCGCCCGACAGTTCCCGTGCGGCTCAGCGGCTCGATATCGTCATCCGCCAGAAGCTCGGACATGAGGCGCGGCATGCGCGGGTCCGGGGAGGTCGTGCCCACGACGGCGCCGCGCCAGTCGACGACATAGACCGTGCGCTCGTTCGCGAGCGCCAGCGGCGGCAGGCGCTTGCCGAGGAGGCTGACGTGCTCGCGCGTCGGCGCCTCTTTCCCGGCCGCGAGCTGGACCTCGTAGGCCGCGACGCCGGCCACGAGATCGAGCCGGTCGATCGAGCGGGCGGGGATGGCGGTATCGAATTGGCGCCACAGGCACCAGACCAGGACGGCGACGGAGGCGAGCAGGAGGATGACGGCGGAAAGGACGAAAAGGGTGCCCCGGAGATGGGCGGAATGGGCCGATCTGACACAGGCAGCCGGCCATGTTCGCAGGCGCGCAAAACCGCCCGCGGCGTCCGCTTTCATGCGCGAGCCCCCTCGCGTGATTTCAGATTATCCGCCGAAGATGTGCCGCATCTCGTCGAATCGGCAACAATAGAATCTTCAATTGCCGATTTGTCTAGAGTCCCCGTACGAAGCTGTGGGCAACCGGCCGTTTCGTCCGATGTTCTCCGGCAGGGCTATCGCATATGGCGGAAACCGCCATATGCGATAGCCCTGCCTCTCAGGCGATGGCGAGCGAGCGGGCCACAATGTCGGCGACGTCGCGCGACAGGCCGGGAGCGTCGGCGATGGCGGCGAGAGCCGCCTCGGCCTCCCGCCGGCGGCCGGGCTCCATGCGTCTCCAGGTCGAGAAGGCGGTGAGGAGGCGCGCAGCCACCTGCGGGTTCGATCCGTTCAGCGCCAGCACCTGCCCGGCCAGGAAGCGGTAGCCCGCGCCGTCCGGCCGGTGGAACTGGGTCGGGTTGGCCAGCACGAAACTGCCGATGAGGGCGCGTACCCGATTCGGGTTCGACATCGCGAAGGCCGGATGGCCCATGAGGGCGCGCACGCGCTCCAGCGTGCCGGATTCGGGGATCGCCGCCTGGAGCCCGAGCCATTTGTCGAGGACGAGGGGCTCCTCGGCGTAACGCTCCGCGAAGGCGCGGAAGGCGTCCTCGCGGTCCGGCCCCGGAATCTGCGCGAGAACGGCGAGGCCGGCGAGGCGGTCGGTCATGTTGGTCGCCTGCGCGATCTGCCGCCGCGCCTCCTCCCGGCCCGTCTCGGGATCGGCCTGGGCGAGGAGGTCGAGGGCCATGTTCCGCAGCGAGCGCCGACCGGCGCCGGTGGCATCGGGCGAATAGGGGCCGGCTTCCTCCGTGGCGCGCCGGATGTCGGCGAGGCGGGGGGCGAGGGTGCGCCCGACGGTGCGGCGCGCCTCGACGAAGGCGGCGCGCACCGCATCCGGGTCGATCTCCTGGCCGATCTCCTGGGCGATCTCGGCCTCGCCCGGCAGGGCGATCAGCGCGGCGGCGAAGGCCGGGTCGCTTTCCGCATCCCGCGCCAGGGCCGCGTCGAGGGCCTCGCCCAGCCGCTCCAGCGCCGCCGGGCCGGGATCGGCTGCGCGGCGGGAGGCCCGCGCGGCGAGAAGACGCAAGGCGACCGTCTGGGCGGCCTGCCAGCGGTTGAAGGGGTCGCGATCGTGCCGCAGGAGGACGAGCATGTCCTCGTCCGACAGGGCGAGCGTCAGCTTCACGGGCGCGGAGAAATTGCGGAACAGCGACGGCACCGGCCTCTCGTCGAGATCGCGGAAGACCAGCGTGGCGCTCTCGCCCGCCATCACATGGACCCCGTCCGGCCGGACCTCCTCGCAGGCGAGGGGAAGCTCCCCGCCCGCGGCGGAGACGAGCCCCAGGGCGATCGGCAGCACCAGCGGTTCCTTCTCTTCCTGCCCCGGCGTCGGCGGTGTCGCCTGGGTGAGGTCGAGGCGGAAGCTGCGGGCGGCCTCGTCATAGGCGGCCTTCGCCGAGACCGCCGGGGTGCCCGCCTGATCGTACCATTTCGCGAAGGCGGACAGGTCGCGGCCCGAGGCGGCGGCGAAGGCGGAGAGGAAATCCTCGACCGTCGCAGCTGTGCCGTCGCAGGTCTCGAAATAACGCGCCATGCCGGCGGTGAAATCCGCCTCGCCGAGCAGGGTCCTGAGCATGCGCACGATCTCGGCGCCCTTCTCGTAGACGGTCGCCGTGTAGAAGTTGTTGATCTCCCGGTACTGGCTCGGCCGGACCGGATGGGCGAGGGGACCCGCATCCTCGCTGAACTGCCGCGCGCGCAGCGTGCGCACCTCCCCGATGCGGTGGACGGCGCGCGAGCGCTGGTCGGAAGAGAATTCCTGGTCGCGGAAGACCGTCAGGCCCTCCTTCAGGCAGAGCTGGAACCAGTCGCGGCAGGTGATGCGGTTGCCCGTCCAGTTGTGGAAATATTCATGCGCGATGACCGCCTCGATATTGGCGTAGTCGGCATCGGTCGCGGTGTCGGGGCTGGCGAGGACGTATTTGTCGTTGAAGATGTTGAGGCCCTTGTTCTCCATCGCGCCCATGTTGAAGT
>OEIU01000359.1_pt1 | contig 44549 bp, 45 predicted proteins | sample 1539221 | NCBI WGS metagenome assembly OEIU01 (sample SAMN03792071, study PRJEB22550) | activated sludge metagenome | feature: wastewater treatment plant; material: activated sludge; isolation source: Wastewater treatment plant of a petroleum refinery complex | place: Argentina: Zarate | collected... | reverse complement strand
CCGAGGCCGCCGGCGACCCCGGCGACGAGGTCGCCGCCCGCCGTCGCGCGAAGGCGGCCCGGGAGCAGCGCGAGGCCGCGGTGGCCGAGGCACGGGCCCTCGCCGAGGCGGCTGCCCGCAACGCGGCGCGCGCCGACGAGGGGGTCGTCGCGGCCCGGGAGGCCCGCGACGCGGCCGAGCGCGCCCGCGCCGCCGCGGCCGAGGTGGCGCAGGGGCTGCGGGCCGAGCTCCAACGGGCCGAGACGGACCTGAAGCGGCGGGAGGCCGCAGCCCGCGCCGCCGGGCGCCGCCCGCGCCGCCGGGCGCGCGGCGGACCGCGCGGAGCGGGCGGCCGCCGAGGCGGGGCGCCTGCTCGGCGACGCCGAGGCCGTCCGGGAGCGCGCCGAGGCGGAGGAGACGGACGGCCAGGCCTAGCCTGCGGCGATCGCGCCGGCCGCGCCGGCGCAGTCGTGGAGGGTCGATGCGCCGTACGTCGCGACCGGGGCGCAAACCGACGCGATCAGCGCGACGGAGGGGTTCACCTGGCCGGTGAACGACCGCGTCGCGCCGAGCAGGAACCAGCGCGCCTCGCCGGAGCGGACGATCGCGGCCAGGCGCGAGGGGGCGATGACCGTCTCGCGGCCGGTGAACCCGCCCATCGCGGCCACCGATTCGCCCGCCACCACGAACGGCGCGGCCTCCTCCTCGCTGGCCACGATAAGCGACCAGCGCGTGCCGGGGTCGTGGGCCTCGGCCCAGGCGAGCGCCTGCGCCGTGCCGTCGGTGCCGGCGCCGCCGGGGATCGTTCCGGCGACGCCGCCGCCACCACGGCCGGTGAGCCCCTCCACGAACGAGGGGCCCGCGCCGGGGAACACCCCGTTCACCGTCCCCGCGCCGGCGCTGGCCGCCCACGCGGTGGGCGCCAGCAGCAGCGCGCCCATCGCCACGGCCAGCCCGGCCCCGGCCAGTCGGCCGCCGCCGCGCGGCGCGCGCCGCAGGCCGGCCCACATTGCCAGGCCACCGGCCAGGCACGCCACCGTCACGACCGGCGCCAGAGCGGGCAGCCAGCCGGTGCGCCCCAGGATGTGCAGTTGCACGCCCGCGGTCAGGGCCACCGCGCCGGCCGGCAGGAACGGCCACGCGCCGCCGCGGCGAAGGTCGCGCCACAGCGCGACGGCCCCGGCGCCCGCCAGCGCCGCCGACGACGGCGCGAGCAGGGCGGTGTAGTACGTGTGGACGATCCCGTCGGACGCGCTCAGGACCGCCCCGGTCACCGCGAACCAGCCGCCCACCGCGATCAGCCATCCCCGCTCGCGGCGGTCGCCGCGGCGGCCGGCGGCCAGCAGCAGCGACAGCCCGCCGGCGACCGCCAGCGGCAGCAGCCAGCCGATCTGGTCGCCCAGGGCCTCGTTGAGCAGGCGGAAGGGCCCCGGCGTGCCGGAGAACACGCCGCCCACGCCGCCCGCCGTGGAGGTGCCGCCCGTCTGGCCGGCCACGCGGCCCACGCCGTTGTAGCCGAGCACCAGGCTCAGGATGCTGTCGTCGCCGGTGCTGCCCACCCACGGGCGGTCGCCCGGCGGCGTGAGCGCGACCACCGTCACCCACGACGCGGCCACGGCCGCCATCGCCCCCGCGGCCAGCGCGACGTGGCGCACCCGGGCGCCCAGCGGGTGCGGCGCCGTGAGCAGGTAGGCGGCGGCCAGCCCCGGCAGCACCACGGCGGCCAGCAGCATCTTGGCGAGGAACGCGAGCCCCATCAGCGCGCCGCACAGCACCAGGGTGCGGAGCCGCCCGGACGCCGCCGCCCGCGTCCCCGCCAGCAGCGCGAGCAGCAGCAGCAGGATGAACAGCGCGTCCGGGTTGTCGTCGCGGCTCACCGCGACGAACACCGGGCACACCGCCAGGGCCAGCGCCGCCAGCAGCCCGGCGACCCGCCCCCACCGGCCGGCGACCAGGAGGTAGAGGACGCCGACGGAGGCGACGCCCATCAGCGCCTGCGGCACCAGCAGCGCCATCCCCGAGTACCCGAACAGCCGCGCGCTGCCCGCCTGCACCCACAGGGCCAGCGGCGTCTTGTCCACCGCCACCAGCCCGCCGGGGTCGAACGAGGCGAACAGCAGGTTGCCCCCGCCGCCGAGCATGCTCCGCACGGCGCCGGCGTAGTACGCGTTGCCCCACCCGTTGCGGTCGAGGCGCCACAGGTTGAGCGTCGCCGACAGCGCCAGCACCAGGCCGAGCGCGACGGCGTGCCAGGGGACGCGCAGGGCGCGCGCCCCCTGGATGGTCCCGGTCGTCACCCCGCGGCGCCCGACAGGTCGTAGACCGTGGCGCCGCCGGTCAGCGACGTGTCCACCAGCGTGCCGTGGTCCTGGACCCAGGCCGCGATGGAGGTGTCGCCCGCGCCCATGCCGGGGATCCCCGAGCCGCCGCCGCCGACGTAGTACCGCACCGCGCCCTCGCGCACGAGCGCGACGAACTCGTCGAGGGTCGGCGCCGGGTCGCGGCCGCTGAACCCGCCGATCGCCATCACCGGCTCGCCCGAGGCCAGCTGGATGCCGGCGGCGGCGTTCGCGCCGTCGGTCGCCGCGATCCAGCGGGCGTCGCCGCGGTTGGCCTCGAGGAAGGCCACCACGTCGTCGCCCACCGTCGCCATGCCCGGGCCGCCCCCGGACTGCGGGGCCATCGCGCCCTGCGGGAAGGCCCCGCCCTGGGGCATCGCGCCCTGCGGTGGCGCGCTCTGGGACATCGCGCCCTGCGGAGGCGCGCCCTGGGGCATCGCGCCGCCGCCCGGGAACCCACCCCGTATGCCGCCGTCGAAGCCGCCCATCGCCCCGGTCACCGCGGGACCGGCGCTGGGGGTGGAGCCCTGGTGCGAGGTGCCCGCGGTCTGGACGGCGTAGGCCGCCGGACCGGCGAGCACCGCGACCGCCGCGACCGCCGCCAGCGCCACCGCCGCGCGGGCGGGCGGCCGGTCGCCGTCGACCAGCAGCCCGATCGCCGCGGCCAGGCCGCCCAGCAGCACCAGCCACTTCAGGGCGGGCACGAACCCGGGCGAGCGGTCCAGCAGCACGTACGCCGTCACGGCGCTCGCACCCACGGCGAGCGGCAGCACCCAGCGGGTGCGGGCCTCCCCGCGCATGCGCCACATGTCCAGGGCGCCCATGCCGGAGAGCGCCGCCACCGCCGGCGCCATCGCGACCGTGTAGTACGAGTGGACGATGCCGCTCATGGCGCTGAACACCAGCGCGTGGGTCACGGCCCAGCCGCCCCACAGGACGTAGGCGGCCCGGCGCCGGTCGGTGCGCGGCGTGCCGCGGCGCGACCAGATGCCGGCGGCCAGCGCGACCGCCGCGAACGGCAGCAGCCACGCGATCTGGCCGCCCATCTGGGTGTTGAACAGGCGGCCGACGCCCGGGTCGCCGCTGAAGTTGGCGCCCCCGCCGGGCCCGCCACCGCCGCTGAGGCGGTCGAGGCCGTTGTAGCCGAAGATCAGGCTCAGCACCGAGTTGTCGTCGCTGCCCCCGATGTAGGGCCGCGCCGAGGCAGGGGTCAGCTCGACGGCCGCCACCCACCACGCGCTCGCCGCCACCAGGGCGCCGGCGCCGGCCAGCATCCGCAGCGCGCGGCGGCCGAGGGGCCCGGGCGCCGCGAGCATCCACACGAGCGCGAAGGCCGGGACCACCAGGAACGCCTGGAGGCTCTTCGCCAGGAACGCCGTGCCGACCAGGGCGCCCGCCAGCACGAGCCACGTCGTGGCCCCCGCCTCGACGGCGCGCACCAGCGCGTAGGCGCCGGCCACGAGCAGCAGCGTCAGCAGCGCGTCGGGGTTGTTGAACCGGAACATCAGGGCCGCGACCGGCGTCAGCGCCAGGGCGGCGCCGGCCAGCAGGGCGGCCGGGGCGTCGAACCAGCGGCGGACGATCCGGTAGGTCAGCCACACCGTCAGCACGCCGGCGATCGCCTGTGGCACCAGCATGCTCCAGGCGTTGACGCCGAACACCCGCCCCGACAGCTCCATCAGCCACAGCGACGCGGGCGGCTTGTCGACCGTGATGAAGTTCGACGCGTCGAGGCTGCCGAAGAGGAAGGCCTTCCAGCTCTCGGTGCCCGCCTGGACGGCCGCCGCGTAGTAGCTGTTGGCCCACCCCTCGCGGCCGAGCTCCCACAGGTACAGCACCAGGGTGCCGAGCAGCAGCGCCGCCAGCGCCGGCCGCTCCCACGCCGGGACGCCGGCCCGCGCGCGGACCAGGCGGCGCCGGCGGCCCCCGGCCGGTGCGTCGGCGGCGGGGCCGCCGCGGCCGCCGAGCGGCGGGAGGGGGGTGGCGGTGCTCATGCGGGGGACCTTTCGTCGGAGGGGGAGGGGGCGGTCGCGCGGCCGGCCCGGAAGACCCAGCCGCGCAGGAGCACGAAGCGGGCGAGGGTGGCCGCCGCGTTGGCGACCACCAGCACGGCGACCTCGACGGCGCGCGGGGGCGTCGCCGTGGCGGCGTGGAGCGCCGCGAGCGCGCCGCTGGTGAGGGCGAGGCCCAGCGCGAACACGCCGAGCCCCTCGAGCTGGTGGCGCACCGCCGCCTCGCGGCCGCGCACCCCGAACGTGATGCGCCGGTTCGCCGCGGTGTTGCCGACGGCGGTGACGAGCAGCGCCACCAGGTTGGCCGCCTGCGCGCCCATCGCGCCGCGCAGCAGCAGGTAGAGGGCCACGTACGCGAGCGTGCTCGCCACGCCGATCAGCGCGAAGCGCCCCACCTGGCGCCACAGCTCCGGGCCGATCCGCACGATGCCGCGCAGGTCGTCCAGGACGGTGCGGCGGATGTCGACGCGGCTGTCGGGGTCGTCGACCCAGTCGACGGGCACCTCGTGGATCCGCATGCCGGCGCGCTCGGCCAGCACCAGCAGCTCGGTGTCGAAGAACCACGCCTGGTCCTGGACGCGCGGCAGCAGCTCGCGGGCGGCCTCGGCGCGGATCGCCTTGAACCCGCACTGGGCGTCGCTGAACCGTGTGCGCAGCGTCGTGCGCAGCAGGGCGTTGTAGCCCCGTGACAGCAGCTCGCGCTTCGGCCCTCGCACCGTGCGGGCGCCGCGGGCGCGCCGCGACCCGATGGCGACGTCGCTGTGCCCGCTGACCAGCGGCGCCACCAGCGGCAGCAGGCCCGCGAGGTCCGTCGAGAGGTCGACGTCCATGTACGCCAGCACCGGCGCGTCGCTCCCCTCCCACGCCGCGCGCAGCGCGCGGCCGCGCCCCTTCTGCTCCAGGCGGATCGCGCGGACCCCCGCCAGGTCGCCGGCGAGCATGCGGGCGAGCGGCCAGGTGGCGTCGGTGCTCGCGTTGTCGACGATCGTGATGCGGGCGGGCAGCGGGAATTCCCCCTCCAGGAACCGGTGGAGCCGCCGCACCGACGGGACGAGGTCCCGTTCCTCGTCGTGGACCGGGATGACGACGTCGACGACCGGGGGGCCTCCGGGCGCCACCGCGATGGGGGCGCGGGCGGCCGTGCGGGTGGGGAGGGTGGCGGCCATGCGGGCAGGATCGGCCCGCGGCATCAGGCGCCCGTGGGCCGCCGCTGTGGATCAGCTGTGAGCCGGGGTCTCCGCGTCGTACGGGTCGGCGAGGGGCAGCGCGATGCGGAACGTGGCGCCCCCGCCGGGGGTGGAGTCGACCTCGGCCGACCCGCCGTGGGCCTCCGCGACGGCGGCCACGATCGACAGGCCCAGGCCGCTGCCCCCGCTCGCGCGCGCCCGGGAGGGGTCGGCGCGGAAGAAGCGCTCGAACACCCGGTCGGCGTGCTCGGGCGCCAAGCCGGGCCCCCGGTCGGCGACCTCCACCACGCCGCGGCCGTCGTCGGCCCGCACCCGCACGGTCACGGGGGTGCCCGGGGGCGTGTGGATGCGCGCGTTGGCGATGAGGTTGCCGACCACCTGCCGCAGGGCCGGGTCGTCGCCCGCCACCACCACGGGCCCACCGGTCTCGAGGTCGATGGGCCGGTCGGGGGCGACCACCCGCGCGTCGGCCGCCAGGTCGCGCGCGAGCGGCACCAGGTCGACCGGCTCGCGACGCAGCTCCCGCCCCTGGTCGAGGCGGGCGAGCATCAGCAGGTCGTCGACGAGCACCCCCATGCGGGTGGCCTCCGCCTCGATCCGGGTCATCGCCACGTCGAGGTCGTCGGGGTTGCGCGCGGCGCCGCGGCGGAACAGCTCGGCGTAGCCGCGGACGGAGGTGAGCGGGGTCTGGAGCTCGTGGGAGGCGTCCGCCACGAACCGGCGCAGCCGCGCCTCCGACGCGCGGCGCTCCTCGAACGCCGCCTGCAGGCGGTCGAGCATCGCGTTGAGGGTGCGGGCGAGGCGCCCCACCTCGGTGCGCTCGTCGGCGCCGGGGATGCGCTGGTCCAGGTCGCCGCCAGCGGCGATGCGCTCGGCCGTCGCCTCGATCCGCTCCAGCGGCCGCAGGCCGAGGCGCACCAGCCAGGTCGCCAGCACCGCGAGGGCGGCGAGCACGGCCCCGCCCACCGCCAGCTCGATGAGGGTGAGGCGATGGAGGGTGGAGTCGACGTCGGCGAGCGGGACCGCGACGACCAGCGTGGTCGCGCCGGCGGGGACGACCCCACCGGGTCCCGGTACCCGCGGCAGGCCGGTGAGCGGCACGGACATGATGCGGTAGGCGCCGGGGGCGCCCGGCAGGTCGGCGGTGGAGAAGCCGTCCGGGACGTCGGCGGGGAGCGCGAGGTCGCTGCCCCGCTCCCGGACCGCGCCGCTCGCGTCGCGGAGCTCGGCGGCCGCGTCCTTGGGCAGGCCGCGCGGGACCCGGTCGCCGCTGCCGAAGAGGTCCGGCTGGGTCAGCTGCCCGAGCGCCGGACCGGTGGCCTCGACGAGGTCCTGGTCGACGCGGTCCACCAGGAAGTCGTGGAGGGACCGGTTCACCGCCCACCCCGCCACCGCGAGCCCGGCGGCGACCATCACGAGCGTGATGATCAGCAGGCGCGCGCGGAGCGACGCCGGTCGGAGGCTCACCGCCGGCGCAGCGAGTAGCCGAAGCCGCGGACCGTCTGGATCAGCGGCTCGCCCTCGCGGTCCACCTTCTTGCGCAGGTAGCTGATGTAGGTCTCCACCACGTTCGAGTCGCCGCCGAAGTCGTAGTTCCAGACGTGGTCCAGGATCTGGGCCTTGCTGAGCACGCGGCCGGCGTTGGCCATGAGGTAGCGCAGCAGGCCGAACTCGGTCGGCGTCAGGTCGATCTGGCGTCCGCCGCGGCGCACCTCCCGCCGCTCGTCGTCGAGCTCCAGGTCGTCGACGACGAGGGTGGTCGCGGCGGCGTCGTCGTCGCGGGTCCGGCGCAGCACCGCCCGCACGCGGGCGATGAGCTCCTCCAGGCTGAACGGCTTGGTGACGTAGTCGTCCGCGCCGATCGTGAGGCCGCGGACCCGGTCGTCGGTCTCGCGGCGGGCCGTCAGGAACACCACGGGCAGGCGGGGCTGCGTGGTGCCGGTGAGCCGCCGGTGCACCTCGAAGCCGTCGAGGTCGGGGAGCATGACGTCGAGGAGCACCAGGTCGGGCCGGAACGCGTCGGCCTCCCGCAGCGCCTCCTTGCCGGTGGCGGCCGACGCGGTCTCGAAGCCTTCGTAGCGGAGCGCGGTGCACAGGAGCTGGGTGATGCTCTCCTCGTCGTCCACCACCAGGATCCTGGCCCGCTCCGCCCGCTCCGTGGTGCCCATCGCCTCACCTCCGTCGGCCGCCGTGCCCCACGAGCGTAGGCACGGAAGCTGTGGGCTTCCTGTGAGCCTCCTGAGGATACGGTGGGCCGGGCGGCCTACGCGGCGCGCAGGGCACGAACGTCGCCCCGGCGCGCCAGGTCGTCGAGCGCGCGGCGCTCGATCTGGCGCACCCGCTCGCGGCTGACGCCCACGTCGGCGCCGACGTCGGCGAGCGTGTCCACCGACCGGCCGGCGAGGCCGAAGCGGCGTCGCACCACCTCCCGCTCGCGGGGGGGCAGCCCCGCGACGGCGCGGCCGAGCACGGCGGCGCGCTCGGCGTCGAGCGCCGCCGCCTCCGGCCCCGGCCCGGGGGCGGCGCCGTGGTCGGGCGCCCGCGCCAGCGCCGGCGGGCCGGCGGGGCCGTCGAGCGACACGGTGGCCGCGTCCCACCGGCGCAGGTCCTCCACCTCGGCGGTGGCGACGCCCAGCGCCGCGGCCAGCTCGCCGGCGGCGGGCGCCGGCCCAGGGTCCGCTCGAGCCGCGCCGATGTGGCGCGGGCGCGGCGCACGCGCCGCTCGACGTGCCCCGGGAGCCGCACGGTGCGGCCGAGGCGCACCAGGCCGTCGGTCACGCCCTGGCGGATCCACCATGTGGCGTACGTCGAGAACGCGTGCCCGCGCCGGTGGTCGAACAGCGCGACCGCCCGGATCAGCCCGAGCGCCCCCTCCTGCACGAGGTCCTCCAGCGGCAGCCCGCGACCGGTGTACCGCCGCGCGATCGACACCACGAGGCGCATGTTGGCCTCGACCATCAGATCCCGCGCGGCCGGGTCGCCCCGCTCGACCCGCCGCGCCAGGGCGACCTCCTGCTCCCGCGTCAACCGCGGCACCCGATCCAGGTCCGCGAGCAGCCCGTCCAGCGACCCCATGACCCCTCCCATGACGGCGGGCACCCCGGTGGCGCCCTCCCCTCCGGTGTACCGGCGCCCCCTGGGACTCCCCGTAGCGGATCCTGTGAGGACCATGGGAGTCGCGCCTTTCTGAGAGGGACGTGAGAATTCGGGCGGCGCGATGACTTCGCACCGCTCCGACCGTCACCATCCCCACAGCGAACGAGAGGGGGATGGATGTCCACGGGGACATGGGACGGGGGGCTGGCGATCGAGGCGGAGGGGCTCCGGCGGTCGTTCGGCGACACGCTCGCGGTCGCGGGCGTCGACCTGGCGGTGCCCGCCGGCACCGTCTACGGCGTCCTGGGCCCGAACGGGGCCGGCAAGACCACCACGATCCGGATGCTCGCCACCCTGCTGCAGCCCGACGGCGGCTGGGCCAGGGTGCTGGGCCACGACGTCGTCGCCGAGGCCGACGCGGTGCGCGCCCAGGTGAGCCTGACCGGCCAGCTCGCGTCGGTCGACGAGGACCTGACGGGCCGGGAGAACCTGGTGCTCGTGGGGCTGCTGTCGGGGCTGCGGCGCCGGGAGGCGCGCGCGCGGGCGGGTGAGCTGCTCGCCGCCTTCGGCCTGGAGGCCGCCGCCGGCCGGCTGGTGAAGACCTACTCGGGCGGCATGCGCCGCCGCCTCGACATCGCCGCCAGCATCGTGGTGACGCCGCGGCTGATGTTCCTGGACGAGCCCACCACCGGCCTCGATCCGCGCTCCCGCAACGGGGTGTGGGACATCGTCCGCGCCCTTGTCGCCGGCGGCACCACCATCCTGCTGTGCACCCAGTACCTCGACGAGGCCGACCAGCTCGCCGACCGCATCGCGGTGATCGACACCGGCCGCGTCATCGCCGAGGGCACGCCCGGCGAGCTGAAGGCGTCGGTGGGGATGGGCACCATCCACGTCCGGGTGGTCGACCCGGCCGACCGGCCCACGGCCGCCGGGCTGCTGGAGCGGGCGCTCGGCGAGGCCCAGATCGCGGCCGACCCCGCCGGGCTGTCGGCGCCGTGCGACGACCCCGCCCGCGCCGCCGAGGCGCTCGCCGCCCTCGCCGGCGCGGGCGTGGGGGTGTCGGAGTTCTCGCTCGGCAGCCCCAGCCTGGACGAGGTGTTCCTGGCCCTCACCGGCCACCCCGCGGAGGAGACCGACGAGGAGGAGGCGGCATGACCACCACGCGCCCCGGTCAGGCCGGCACGGACGAGGCCGCCATCCTCACGGCCGTCTCGTCGCGACCCCGCCCGGCCCCGCCGAGTCCCCTCCAGGCCGTGATGGCCTTCGGGTGGCGCGGCGTGCTGAAGATCAAGCACGTCCCGGAGCAGTTGCTCGACTCCACGGTCACGCCCGTGCTGTTCACGCTGATGTTCACGTTCATCTTCGGGGGCGCGATCGCCGGCGACACCGGCGAGTACCTCGATTACATCCTCCCCGGCGTCCTGGTGATGTCGACGCTGTTCACCACCGTCTACTCGGGCGTGGCGATCAGCACCGACCGCACGAAGGGCGTGACCGACCGTTTCCTGTCCCTCCCCATCTGGCGGCCGTCGCCGCTGCTCGGCTCCCTGCTGGGCGACGGCGTGCGCTACCTCGTCACCGCCGTCGTGGTGGTGGCCGTCGGCCTGGCGCTGGGCTTCCGCCCCGACGGCGGCGTCGGCGGGGTGGCGGCGGCGATGGCCCTCACGATCGGCTTCAGCTTCGCGCTCGCCTGGGTGTTCACCACCGTCGGACTGCTCATGCGCACGCCGAGCGCCGTGCTGAACGGCGGCTTCATGGTGCTGTTCCCGCTCACGTTCCTCAGCAACGTGTTCGTGGAGCCGGAGACCCTGCCGGCGCCGCTCGAGGCGTTCGTCGACGCGAACCCCGTCTCGGTGCTGGTCACCGCGTGCCGCGGCCTCATGGCCGGATCGCCCGACAGCACCGACATCCTCATCGTGCTGGCCGTCGCCGCCGGGCTCATCGCGATCTTCGCGCCGCTCACGTCGCGCCTGTACCGCCGGCCGGCCTGAGGGGCCCCACAGGAGGCTCACAGCCGGCTCCCACCGCACCTCCATCGGCCGCGTCTACCGTCACCGGGGACGCCACCGATGGAGGACGCGGATGACCACGCAGCGCACACGGCAGGTGGTCGAGGAGGACGGCCACGACCACGACGCCGGCCTCTCGCTGGACCTGCCGACCATGATCACGCGCCGCCGCGCCCTGGGCCTGGCGGCGCTCGGAGGCCTCTCCACGATCCTGGCGGCCTGCGGGTCCGGGGACGGGGACGCGGCCGGCGGCGGCACCACGGCGTCGACCGCGAGCGGCGGCGCCTCGGTCGCCGAGGTGCCGGAGGAGACGGCGGGGCCGTACCCGGCGGACGGGTCCAACGGCGTCGACGTGCTCGGCGAGAGCGGCATCGTCCGCTCCGACATCACCAGGAGCTTCGGGAGCGGGTCGGCGGTCGCCGGGGGCGTGCCGCTCGCGATCGCGATGACGGTGCTCGACGTGCAGGCCGGCGGGACGCCCGTGGCGGGGGCGGCCGTCTACGCGTGGCATTGCGACCGCGAGGGCCGCTACTCGCTCTACGACAGCAGCCTGGCGAACGAGAACTACCTGCGCGGCGTCCAGGAGACCGACGCGTCGGGGACGGTGACGTTCTCCAGCGTCTTCCCCGCCGCCTACCCGGGGCGCTGGCCGCACATCCACTTCGAGGTCTACCCGAGCCTCGCCGAGGCGACGGCCGCGGGCGCGAAGCTCGTGACCTCCCAGATCGCGCTGCCCGAGGCCGCCTGCGACGCCGTCTACGCCACGTCCGGCTACGAGCGGAGCGTCGCGAACCTGGCCGGGACGTCGCTCGCCACCGACATGGTGTTCGCCGACGGCTACTCCACCCAGCTCGGAACCGTCACCGGCTCCGCCGGTTCGGGGATGACCGTCTCGCTGAACGTCGGCGTGTAACCATCCCCGCCGTGGACGGCGGGCGGGCATCGGTGCGGGGGGCCGTGGCGCGGTACGCGATCGCCGGGCTGGTCGCGCTCGCCGTGGTCGCCGTCGCCGGCGCCCTGGTGCTGGACCGCGTGTCGGAGGACGAGGCGGTGGAGGAGGCCCGCCGCCTCGCCACCCTCGCCGGCCGGGGCGTGGTTGAGCCGGCGCTCACCGACGACGCGCTGGCCGGAAGGCCGGCGGCGCTCGACGCGCTCGACGTAGTTGTGCAGGAGCGGGTGCTCAGCGACGACGTCGTGCGGGTGAAGGTCTGGACGCGCGACGGCCGGATCGCCTACTCCGACGAGCCCCGCCTCATCGGGCAGCGGTACCAGCTGGGCGCGGACGAGCAGGAGGCCTTCGAGAGCGGCGACACCGAGGCCGAGGTGGCGGACCTGTCGAAGCCCGAGAACCGATTCGAGCGCGACGAGGGCTCCCTGCTCGAGGTGTACCTCCCGATCCGCACGCCCCAGGGGGAGCCGGCGCTGTTCGAGCTGTACCGGCGCGAGTCGGCGGTCGCCGCCAGCGGACGCGACCTGCTGGTGGCCATCGCACCCGTGCTCGTCGGCGGGCTGCTGCTGCTCTGGCTCATCCAGCTGCCCCTCGCGTGGCGCGGCGCCCGGCGTCTGGAGGCGGGCGCGCGCGAGCGGGAGCGGCTGCTGGAGGCGGCGCTCGAGTCGTCTGCGGTCGAGCGCCGGCGGGTGGCGGCCGACCTGCACGACGGCCCCGTCCAGAGCCTGGCCGGTCTGTCGTACGGGCTCGCCGCCGCCGCGCAGCGGGCGCCCGACGGCACCGACCCCGCAACCGTCGACGCGCTGCGCGACGGGGCCGAGGCCGCCCGCGAGGGCATCCGGCGGCTCCGCGCCGCGGTGGTCGAGATCAACCCGGGCCGCCTCCACGACGAGGGCCTGGCGGCGGCCCTCGGCGACCTCGCCGCCCCCCTGCGGGCGCGCGGCGTCGACGTGCGGGTCGACGTCCCCGCCGACCTCGCGCTGCCGGAGGGCGCGGAGCAGCTGCTGTACCGGGCGGCGGGCGAGGCGCTGCGCAATGTGGCGGATCACGCGGAGGCCGCGCACGTGGGCGTGCGCGTCGCCCGCGACGGCGGGCGCGCCCGGCTGACGGTGCGCGACGACGGGCGCGGCTTCGACGCCGCCACCCGCGCCCGCCGCACGGAGGAGGGGCACCTGGGCCTCGCCCTGGTGGAGGATCTGGCCGCGCACCTCGGCGGGCGCGCCGACGTGCGGTCGGCGCCCGGCGAGGGGACGGTCGTCGAGCTGGAGGTGCCGGTGTGATCCGGGTGGTGGTGTGCGACGACCACGCCGTCGTGCGTGCCGGGCTGGCGCAGCTCATCGGCACGTTCGACGGGGTGGAGGTCACAGGGATGGCGGGGTCGGCGGAGGAGGCGCTGGCGCTGGTGGACGGCGCCGGCGTCGACGTGGTGCTGATGGACCTGGAGATGCCCGGCACCGACGGGATCGCCGCGACCCGCGCGCTCCGCCGCGCCCACCCGGGCGCCGCCGTCGTGATCCTCACGTCGTTCAACGACCGCGCCCGCATCCTCGCCGCGACCGACGCGGGGGCCATCGGCTACCTGCTGAAGGACGCGACCCCCGACGACCTGGAGCGGGGCATCCGCGCCGCCGCCCGCGGCGAGTCGCCGCTCGACCCGCGTGCCGCCGGGGCGCTGCTGGGCCGCGAGCGCCCGGCCGGGGATCCCGCCGCGGGGCCGGGCGGCCTGTCCCCGCGCGAGCGGGAGGTGCTGACGCTGGTGGCGGAGGGGATGCCGAACAAGCTCATCGCCCGCCGCCTCGGCATCAGCGAGAAGACCGTGAAGGCGCACCTGACGAGCGTGTTCCGCGCGATCGGGGTCGACGACCGCACCCAGGCCGCGGTGTGGGCGATGCGCAACGGCGTCGCCGGGCCGCCGGGGTCGTAGGACCAACGTCCGATTGCGGGGGTCGCGCCCCGCCCCGATCCTCGGTGGGTGCCCGCGCGACCCGCCCGCCGCCTCCTCGCGCTCGCCGCGCTCGTCGTCGCGCTCGCCGTCCCGGGTCTCGGGCCGGGGACGGCGGCGGCGCGCGACGGCGGCGGCGACCGCGTGGAGGTGCGCGAGGCGGGCACGTGCGGCCGCGCGAGCGCCATCCGGCTGCGCCTGCGTGCCGAGGACGGGCGGATCCGGGCCGATACGTCGGTCCGCACCGGGACGGCGGGGACGTGGCGGCTGGCGGTGCTGCACGAGCGCCGGGTGGTCGCGAAGGTCCGTGTCCGGGCGACCCGCGCCGAGCGCGGTTTCGAGCGCCGCGTGGTGGTGCCCGACTGGAGCGGCGCCGACGCCGTGTCCGCGCGAGCCGTGTCGCCCGCGGGGGAGACCTGCACGGTCACCGCGACGGTGCCGGGGTCGTAGGACCCATGTCGCATTGCGACCCCGACCGGGCCTCGGACACCGTGGGCATCAGCCGGCGCCACCCGGGCGCCACGACCCAAAGGACCGCCATGTCGCCTCGGATCGCCACCCTCACCGCCGCCGCCCTGTCGGCCGCGGCCCTCGCCACCGCCCCGTTCGCCGTCGCGAGCCACGGCGCCGACGACCCGGCCGGCGACGACCGCGGCGGCGACCGCGCCGCGCGCGCCGACGTCCGCGTGGCCGGCACGTGCACGCTGTCCAGCACCGCGAAGCTGAAGCTCAGTCCGGAGAACGGGCGGGTGGAGGTCGAGTTCGAGGTGGACGAGAACCGCAACGGCACGCGGTGGGGCGTCACGCTGAAGCGCAACGGCGCCACGGTCCGCAGCCGCTCCGCCGTCACCCGGGCCCCGAGCGGATCGTTCGAGGTGCGCGCGGTGATCGCGGCGGGCTCGCCGAGCACGAAGGTCACGGCCGTCGCCCGCCGCGCCTCGACGGGCGAGGTGTGCCGCGCCACCGCGACCCTGTAGACCCACCGATGAGTTCCGCGTCCGCCCCCGGTCGCTAGAGGCGGACGCAGTTCACCGGACGCCGGGGAGCCGGCGGAGGAGGGTGTCGAGATGGGCCAGCCGGTCGTGCACTTCGAGATCGTGGGCAGGGACGGGGACGCGCTCAAGCGGTACTACTCGGAGCTCTTCGGGTGGCGGATCGACAGCGACAACCCGATGGACTACGGGATCGTCGCGAAGGACGAGAACCAGGCGCCGGACGGCACGGGCATCGGCGGCGGCGTGTCCGGCGGGCCCCCCGGCTACGAGGGGCACCTCACGTTCTATGTCGCGGTCGAGGACTGCGAGGCGGCGCTCGCGAGGGCCGAGGAGCTGGGCGGCACGCGGATGATGGGCCCCGACCCGATCCCGGGCATGGGCCTCGTCATCGGCCAGTTCACCGACCCGGAGGGCCACCTCGTCGGCGTCCTCCAGATCACCGGCGAGGGCTCCTAGCCGCCCTCGCCCGGCTTGCCGTCCCCGTCGTGCGCGAACCCCTCCAGGGAGTGCGCGACGGGGAGGGTGACCGGCGGTGCCGCGATGTCGCCGCGCGTGCCCGGGGTGCCGCGCGAGATGCCGACGCCTCCGTCCACCACCCACACCACTCCGGTGACGAACGAGGCCTCGTCGCTCGCGAGGAACCCGTAGACGTTCGCCATCTCCTGGACGGTCGCGCGTCGGCCCACGATGGTGGAGTCCACGATGGTCTGGGCGGCCTCCGGGGTGTGGGGCCCGGCCTCCGGCCGCGTCTGGCCGGTGTCGGTGGGTCCGGGCACGACGACCACCGCGCGGACGCCGTCGGGCGCGGACTCGGCGGCGACGCCGAGCGTGAAGGACGTCGCGAACCCCTTCGTGGCGCCGTAGATCGCCATGTTGGGGATGCCGGAGACACCGGCGGTGCTCCCGGCGGTGATGATCACGCCGCGCGACTCGCGCAGCGCCGGCAGGGCGGCGCGCGTCATGAGCACGACGGAGCGGGCGTTGGCGCGGTACAGGCGGTCGAGTTCCGAGACCGGCATCTCGTCGGCGCGGCACATCCGGTCGGCCTCGGTGGCCGCGTTGTTCACGAGCACGTCGATGCGCCCCCAGGCATCCAGCGCCATCCCCACCGCCCGCTCGGCGGTGCCGTCCTCGCCGAGGTCCCCCGAGCACGCGATCGCCCGCGGCCCGAGCCGGCCCGCGGTGCGGGCGACGTCGTCGATCGGGTCGTCCGCGAGCCCGCACACGAGCACGTTCGCGCCCTCCGAGGCGAGCTTCAGCACCACCGCCTCGCCGATGCCGGCCCCGCCCCCCGTCACGATCGCGACCCTGCCGTCGAGCTGTCCCATGCCGGGACCCTTCCCGCGCGGCCCCGCGCCCAATCGGGATCGTCCGCGCCGCCGGGGACTACGGGGGCGAGGTGGACCCGGGAGCCCGACCGCGCCCAGCCGGGCCGCCGGGACCGCCCGGCGCCGGGAGGGTCGCCTCCAGCCGCACCCGGGTGCCCGCGCCGTCCGGGATGATCTGCACCACGTCGGCCAGCTGATGCGCGATCCAGAGCCCCTGCCCGGCCCGCCCGCCCGGGGGCGGCGGGATGTGCGCCGCCAGCGGATCGAGCCCGGGACCGCCGTCGCGCACCTCGCACACGAGCGCCCGACCGACCACCGCCACGCGCGCCTCGCGGGGCCCCCGGGCGTGCCAGAGGGCGTTCGCGGCGACCTCGTTCGCCGCGATCTCGAAGTCGGCGAGCACGCCGGCGTCCATGCCGGCCGCGACGCCCGCGCGTCCGATTCGCTCGCGGATCGGGGCCAGGTCCCACGGGTCGTCCAGGGGGAGGGGGCCGGCGTCCGGCGGCGCGGGGGCCGCGCACGCGCGCAGGTGGGCGGCCGGCAGGGTGTACGCGGGGTCGGCCGCCCAGGCGCCGTCCGTCCACACCTGGGGGTGTGTCGCGCGCGCACCCGCCGTCACCACCGGGTCGGCGCCGTCGTGGCAGCAGAGCACCGTCGCGTGCTCGTCGGCCAGGATCGCGGTGGCCGCCGCCTCCCACCGCATGAACGCGCGTCGCTCGGAGCCGGTCATCGTGGTCAGGTCCCAGTCCGCGGCCACGCGCAGGCGGCCGCGCCCGGAGTGGGCCGCGACCTGCCGGCGGACGTCGTCGAACGCGACGCCCAGCCGGATCGACGCGAGGTCGTTCGGGACCCAGCGCACCGGCGCGTCCGGCCCGAGCGCGCGCCGCAGGGCCGAGAGCCGGCGCCGGGACGCCAGCACCATCGTCGGCTCGCCCGCCTGGATCCCCTCGCGCGCGTACTCCGCGAGGTGCGCCAGCAGCTCGTCCTCTCCGTGGTGGACCAGCGCCCGGTGGACGAGGCCGGGGGGATGCGCGCCGTCCGGGTCCACCGCCCGACCGTACTCCCGCGGCGCGCCGGGCGCCGCGTCGCTCAGGACGGGCCGGCCTCTCCCGCCGTCTCGCGCAGCGCGGCGAGGGCGCGGGCGATGAGCCGCGACACGTGCATCTGCGAGATGCCGAGCCGCGCGGCGATCTCCGACTGGTACATGCCGTGCTCGAACCGCAGGTGCAGGATCACCCGCTCGCGCGGGGGCAGCCGGCGCAGGCCGTCCGCCAGCGCCATCCGGTCGTCCACCAGCGCGTAGCCGTCCTCCGTCGAGGGCAGCTCCACGTCGCCCACGCCCTCCTCGTCGGCGTCGCGCGTGAGCGACCGGGGCCGGTAGGCGGTGCGCGCCCCCAGCGCGTCGAGCACGCGGTCCAGCTCCATCCCGGTCTCCCCGGCGATCTCGGCCGCGCTCGGCGAGCGCCCCAGGCTGCCCAGGAGCGCCTCGGCGGCGCCGTTCACCGTGGCCCAGTCGTCCTTGAGTCCCCGCGGCACGCGGACCGCCCATGCCTTGTCGCGGAAGTGGCGCCGGATCTCGCCGAGCACCGTCGGCGCCGCGAACGAGCGGAAATCGACGCCGCGCGCCATGTCGAAGCGGTCGGCGGCGCCCACCAGCGCGACCATGCCCACCTGCGTCAGGTCCTCCAGCGGCTCCCCGCGATCGGCGTACCGTCGCGCGAGGGCCTCGACGAACCCGACGTGATCCAGGATCAGCCGCTCCCGCTCCGGGGAGCGGCGCCGCGCGGCGGTGGATGGTCCGGTGCCCACCTCCTTCGCGTGCCCTGGCCCCACCGGGCCGAAACACCGGTATGACCGCGTCCGGCGCGCGCCGGACGCGTCCGCCTCACGCCGTGCCGGTGGGCCCCCGCAGCACGGAATCGCCGGAGTGGGCGGGGTTCCCGTCGTCCGGCTCGCGCGAGACGTCGATGTAGCGGAAGTCGGTGACCGGCACCGGCAGCGGCACGTCGACCTGGGCGTGTCCGGACGCGGGGACGCGGAACGCGCCGAGCGAGACCATGCGCTCGCCGTCGTCGAGCAGCCACAGCTCGTAGAAGGCGCCGTCGGACGGGGCCAGCCCGCTCACGTCCAGGCGGAGCCCGCCCCCGTCCCCTCCGACGACCCGCGCCTCGCCGCGTGCCGCGGGGCCCGCGTCGCCGAGCCGCGCCAGGGCGAGGGCGGGGCCCTCCGGCGGCGTCCCGTCCTCGCCGCGCGTGACGAGGACGCCGATCGCCACGCCCGCGGCCACCAGCGCGACGGCGGCCGCCACGGCCAGGGCGGGCCGCGGCGCGCGCCACCCCAGCCGGCGTGGCCGCGACAGCCCCGGCAGCGGCGGCAGGGGAGGGGCCGCCGGCGGCGCGCCCGACGGCCAGCCCCCGGGCGGGACCGCCTCCAGGCCCTCGACCACCGCGCGCATCCGCGCGACCTCCTCGGCGAACGCCGGGTCGGCCGCGGCGCGCCGCTCCAGGTCGGCGCGCTCCGACTCCGGGAGCTCGCCCAGCAGGTAGTCGGCGATCCGCGCCTCGTCGCCTCTCACGCCTCCGCCTCCATCAGCTCGCGCAGCCGCCGCAGCCCCCGCACCATGTACGTCTTCACCGTCCCCAGCGGGATCCCCGTCCGCTCGGCGATCTCCGTCTGGCTGAGCCCCTCGTGGAACCGCATGCGCAGGATCCTCGCCTGCTCCTCCGGCAGGCGCGCGAGATACACGGCCATCGCCCACCGCTCCACCAGCAGGTCGGGCGAGGCGGCGAGGTCCTCCGGCTCGGGCGCGCCCGGCGCCTGCGGGTCGAAGGGCTCCGGGATCCGCCGCCGCAGGTGGTCGATCGCGCGGCTGCGGGCGATGAGCATCACCCACGTCCCCAGCGACGCCCGGTCCGGGTCGTAGTCCGGCCCGCGGCGCCACACCTCCAGAAAGACCTCCTGGTGGACGTCCTCCGCGGCCGCCGGGTCGCCCAGCGCGTTCCGGAGATAGCCGAGCACCACGCCGCCGAAGGTCCGGTGGATCTCGGCCAGCGCGTCCGGATCGCCGCGCCGCAGCCGCGACGCCAGGCGGCGCTCGGCGCGGCCGGACGGGCGCGCGCCGGTCACGGGCCGGGCCTTCCGCGCCACACCGCTGGATGCCAGGGCGATCTGCACGTCAGGGGATACGGATGAGCGTGTGCGCGCGGTTGGGTCAACCGATCGGACCGCCGTTCTCGGATGGGCAGGAGAACCATTCGATCTCCGAGGGGGGAACGTGACACGCACACCCATCGGACGCCACCTGACCCGGACCCTGGCCGGCCTGTCGGCCCGGACCGCGCCGTCGCGCCTCAGCGCCCCGACGGGGGGAGGTCCGCGAACCCCGTGCGCAGCGCCCGCATGACCACCTGCGCGTAGAGCCGTGCGCCCTGCGGGGTGGCGTGGACGCCGTCGGCCAGCACGCCGTCGCGGTCGGCGGTGGCGCGATGCCAGTCGGCGATCACCACGTTCCGGGTGTGCTTCGCGGCGTAGAAGAGGGCGTCGTTGACCGACGACTCCCACGGCTTGTCGACGCGCACCGTCACCAGCACCACCACGGGGACGGCCCGCGCGCGTCGCAGGACGGCGTCGAGGCCCTCGTCGGGCACGTAGCCGTTGGTGCCGACGTGGAGCACCAGCGCCTTCGGCTTCACGCGCTGGAGCCCGGCGGCGACGGCGCGGGCGTCGTCGTCGAACTGGCGCCCGACCGATGCGTCGACGGCCAGCCGCCCGCCCAGGGCGCGCCGCAGCGTCGGCCCCGTCCCCACCAGCACCGAGTCGCCGACCGCCAGCACCGGCCCCTGGATCTGGGGCTTCCCGGCGGCCGCCGCCGGCGGGGGGTCGGCGGCGGCGAGCCCGCCGGCCGGCACGAACAGGGCCCCGCTCCTCGGGACCCCCGGGATGACCGGCTCGTTCGCCGGCAGCAGGCCGACCAGCAGGGCGACCGCGACGGCGGCCACCGCCGTGCCGGCCACGACCGCCCGCCCGCGGGTCGAGGCCCACGCGTGCCGCAGCCACAGGATCGTGCCGCGCAGGCCCGCGCGGCGGAACGGGACCTCCACATAGCGGTACGAGAGCGCCGCGATCCCCACGGTCAGCCCCACCTGGACGGCGGTGAGGCCGATGCCGGAGACGGGCACGTCCAGGTCGGGGCGCGTGAGCATCAGCACCGGCCAGTGCCACAGGTAGATGCCGTACGAGCGGACGCCGATCCACACCAGCGGCGCCCACCCGAACGCGCGTCCCAGCAGCGAGCCGGGGTGCGCGATGACGGCCAGGACCACCGCCGTGATCACGGACACCAGCAGGAAGCCGCCCTGGTACAGGCGCGCGTCGAACTCGCCCATCGTCGCCATCACGGCGGCGAGGCCGGCCAGCGCGGCCAGGCCGAGCACGTCCAGCACCGGCGGGGGGTTCTCGCGGGTCGCCCGGCCCAGGCGGCTCGCCGGCCACAGGAACGCCAGCGCCACGCCCACCAGCAGGCCCCCGCCGCGGGTGTCGGTGCCGTAGTAGATCCGCGAGGGGTCGATCAGCGGGTCGTAGAGGACCCACGCGAGGGCGGTCGACGCGGCCAGCAGCGCGAGCACGCCGAGCACCAGCCGCCGCCGGCCCAGGGCCGCCAGCCCCAGCGCCAGGACCGGCGGCCACAGCAGGTAGAACTGCTCCTCCACCGCCAGCGACCAGAGGTGGCGAAAGACCGGCGGCCGCCCGAACTCGGCGAAGTACGACTGGTCGGCGAAGACCTGGTACCAGTTGACGACGTAGAGCAGGCTGCTCACCACGGCGCCGCGAAGGCGCCCCACCTCGTCGGGGTGCAGCACCAGCATCGCGGCGAGGGTCACGGCGATCATCACGATCACCGCCGGCAGCAGGCGGCGGGCGCGCCGCAGCCAGAAGCGGATCAGGTCGATCGACCCGGACGCGCGGTGCTCGGCCAGCAGCAGCGACGTGATGAGGTAGCCGCTGATCACGAAGAAGACGTCGACGCCGAGGAAGCCGCCCGGCAGCCAGCCGGCCCCCGCGTGGTACGCCACGACGGCCCCGACCGCGAGCGCGCGCAGCCCATCGACGCCCGGCATGTACGGCAGGCGCGGGGCCGCGACGCCGTCGCGGAGGGCGGGCGGGTGCGTGGTCGGCTGGGTTCGGGGCAGGGGCGCGGACATTTGTACTGCGGAGGTCATCATCTTTCGACATCCGCGGCGGGGAACCTCGGGCGCCGGGTCCCCGCCCGTCGCGCGATGACGCCGGGTCGTGATCCGATCGCGGTGCGCCGTGCGACAGACGGGGTGTGAGGATCGACCGCGACACCGATGACGCCACGCTGGTCCGGGCCGTCGCCGCCGGCGACGAGGCCGCCCTGCGCGTGCTCTTCGACCGGCACGCCCCGTGGCTCGCGGCCCGCCTCCGCCGGCGCTGCAACGACGAGGAGGTGGTGGCCGACGTGGTCTCCGACGCATTCGTGGCGGTCTGGCGCGGCGCCGGCCGCTTCCGCGCCGACGGGGAGGCGGCGGCCTGGATCTGGGGCATCGCCGTCCGGCGGCTGGTCTCGCGGCTCCGCGGACGTCCCGTCCCCGAGCCGCACGACGCCGGCGAGCTCGACGCCCGCGCCGAGCCCCTCCGGAGCGCGGAGGACGAGGTGCTGCTGGCGGTCGAGCACGGCGACCTGGGGACGGCGCTCGGCCGCCTGTCGCCCGAGCTGCGCGCCGCGGTGCAGGCGACCATCCTCGACGGGCTGTCCACCCGCGAGGCCGCCCGCATGCTCGGCATCCCGCAGGGCACGCTGAAGGGGCGGCTCCGCCGGGCCAAGGCCGAGATGCGCGGGAGCCTCGTCGCGGGGGTGACGCCGTGAGCGCCGCCACCGCGTGGCACGCCGACGACGGCCTCCTGCGCCGCTACGCCGCGGGCGACCCCCTCGACGCGGGGTCCGCGGCCTCCGTGGAGGCCCACCTGATCGGCTGCGGCGGTTGCCGGGCGCGGCTCGCCGGCCTCGGTCCCGACCCGGTCCTGGAGCGCGCGTGGACGGGCGTGGTCGCCGGCGTCGCCACACCCCGGCCGAGCCCCGCGGTGCGGACGCTCCGGCGGATCGGGGTCTCCGAGGCCGACGCGGTGCTGCTGCGCGCCGCGCGCTCGCTCGACGGTGCCTGGACGCTGGCGACGCTCGTGGTCATCGCGTTCGCGGCGCTCGCCGCCATCGACGGGGGCGACCGCGGCGCGGGCCTCTACCTGTTGCTCGCCCCGCTGGTGCCCGTCGCGGGGGTGGTCGTCGCGTTCACCTCCGTCGACCCCCTCGACGAGATCACCGCGGCCGCGCCGTACTCCGCCGCCCGCCTCGCGCTGCTCCGGACGGCGGCGGTCTGCGCCACCAGCATCCCGCTGGTGGTCGCCGCGGGCCTCGCCGTGCCGCCGATCGGGTGGCTCGCGTTCGCGTGGCTGGTCCCGGCGCTCGCGCTGACCCTGCTGACGCTCGCCGCGATGACCTGGCTGTCGCCGGCGGCCTCCGGTGTGGGGGCGGCCGCGCTGTGGGTCGCCGCCGTCGGCGTCGCCTGGCTCGCCAGCGACCCCGGCGCCGTCGTGGCGCCCCGGTCGCTCACCGTGCAGGTCGTGGTGGCCGTCGCCGCCGCCGCCTGCCTGTCCGTCCGCCTCATGTCCCGACACGCACCCGGAGGAAGCCGATGACCGGTGCCCCCATCGTCGCCATCGACGGGGTGACCAAGCGGTTCGGCGCGGCGGTCGCGCTCGACCGCGTGAGCCTGGCGCTCGACGCCGGCGTGACCGGCCTGCTCGGCCCGAACGGCGCCGGGAAGACCACCCTCATCCGCCTGCTCGCCACCGCCGAGCCGCCGACCGCCGGCACGATCCGGGTGCTCGGCCACGAGGCCACCGGGACGCTGGCGCAGCGCACCGAGGTGCGCCGCCGCATCGGCTACCTGCCCCAGGAGGTGGGGTTCCCGCGCGGCATGACCGCGTTCGGCTTCATCGACTACGTCGCGGTGCTCAAGGAATGGACCGACACGCCGGCACGGCACGCCGAGGCGCGACGGGTCCTGGGGCTGGTGGGCCTGGGCGACCGCGCGGCCGCGCGCGTGCGCACGCTCTCGGGCGGGCAGCGCCGCCGGCTGGCGCTGGCGCAGGCGTTCATCGGCGACCCCGCCCTGCTGATCCTGGACGAGCCCACCACCGGGCTCGACCCGGAGCAGCGCGCCGGGCTGCGCGGGGTGCTCTCGGGACGCCCGGGCGCCGTGCTCCTGGCCACCCATCAGACCGAGGACGTCGCCGCGCTGTGCGAGCGGGTGGTGGTGCTGGACGGCGGCGCCGTCCGGTTCGACGGCCGCGTGCGTGACCTGGTCGCCACGGCCGCCGGGCAGGTCTGGCTGGGCGCCGGGGAGGTGCCCGGCGCCTACGTGTCGTGGCGCACCGGGACGGGGCGCATCCGCTCCGTCGGCGGCCGCCCCGGACCAGGGGACGAGGCGGCCGAGCCGACCGTGGAGGACGCGTACCTGCTGATGCTGGGGCACCGGCCCGAGCCGATCGAGGAGGCGGCATGACCACCCTCGCGCACCCGGTGCCCGCGGTGCGGGCGGCCACGGAGGGCGACGCGGTCCGAGCCCTCGCGCGCCAGGAGATCCGCCGGTACGCACGGCACCCCCTGTTCCTGTTCGGCCTGGCGGCCACGATCGGCATCACCGCGACCGGACCCGATCCCGACACCTCGTCGATGTTCCACGCGATCGTGCCGGCGGCCGCCATCGGCCTGCTTGGGATCGTGGTGATGTGGCTGCTCGCGCGCCGCTCCGACGCCGCCGTCCGCGTCGCGGGGGCGCCGCCGGTGGGGGAGCGGGCCCGCACGCTGGCGCTGGCCTGCGCCGCCGTGGTGCCGTTCCTGGCCGGCCTGGCGTGGTTCGCGTGGGCGATGGTGACGTACCAGGTCCATCCGCCGACGTTCGACGGCTTCCCGTTCGGCGAGGCCGACAACGCGGGCTGGGTCGCCGCCGTGCTGTTCGCGATGGGCCCGCTCGCCTGCGTCGGCGGACCGGTGCTGGGCCTGCTGGTCGCGCGCTGGACCACCGGCCGGGCGGCCCCGGCGGTGACGGTCATCGTGGTCGTGGCCGCGACCATCGTGATGCAGGGGATCTTCGAGCCGCTGCGCCGGCCGCGCGTGATCATGCCGTGGACCTACTGGGGAGGGCCCAGCGACATCGGCTCCGAGCGGATGCTCGTGCTCCCCGGCAACCCGTACTGGTGGGTGCTGTACGTCGCGGTCCTCTCCGCCGGGGGCGTGGTGCTGGCGCTGCTGCACGACCGGGAGCGCCCGCGCGGCCCGCTGGTGCGGCTGGCGGGCGTGCTGGCCGCCATCGCGGTGGTGACGTGCCTGCTGGCGATGTGGACCGGGATCCCGGACCAGCTCGTCAACCCGTACGACCCGGTCCTGTGATCCGGCACGCCGCGCGCGGCGTGCCGTGGGGGATGGTGGCGCTGGCCTGCGCCATCGTCCCCGGCCTGTTCGCAGTGATCGCCCTCGACCCCGACCGCATGTGGCCGCTCCAGGGGATCGCCGTGGGGCTGCTGGCCGCCGCGGCGGCGTGGTGCATGGACGAGGACGCCGCCGCGGTGGTCGACACCCTGCCGCGGTCCCTCGCGTGGCGCACCGCCGCCCGCGGGCTGGCCGTCGTGCCGCTCGCCGCCGTGTGGGCGGCGACGCTGATCGCGGCGGCGGGGTTCCTGCCGGACCACCGCGACCTCTTCCTGCGCCAGGGCGCCGCCGCGCTGCTGCTGGGCGTCGCCGTCGCGACGTGGTTGCGGGGGCGCGGCGCCGCGACGCCCGGCGCGGCCGCCGGTACGGGGGCGCTCGCCGTGGTGGCGGTGTTGTCGCTGGTGCGCCCGGCCGACGACCAGGTGCCCCTGTTCCCGGCGTGGGAGGGGTGGGCGCGCAGCGGCGCCATCTGGTGGGGCCTGCTCGCCGCCGGAGCGGCGCTGCTCGCCTGGTCCCTGCGGCCCGGGATCCGTCGCCGGTAGGTCGCCGCCGGCCGGGACCGCCTAGGATGAGGGCCGTGGCGACGGCCGCCGACACCCTGCCCCCCGTACCGCCCGACGAGCCCGACCGGGACCTCGACCCGCGGGAGACCGAGGAGTGGCTCGAGGCCCTCGACGACGTCATGCGCCGCGCCGGCCCGGAGCGCGCCGCCCGCCTCGTCGGCCGCTTGGTGGAGGAGGCGCGCCTGGAGGGCGCGCCGGTGCCGGTCAGCGACAGCACGCCGTACGTCAACACCATCCATCCCGAGGACGAGGCGCCGATCCCGGGCGACCCCGAGGTGGAGCGCCGTCTGCGCGCCGCCATCCGCTGGAACGCGGCGGCGATGGTGCTGCAGGCCAACAAGGAGTCGAGCGAGCTCGGCGGCCACATCGCCAGCTTCCAGTCGGCCGCGACGCTCTACGAGGTGGGCTTCAACCACTTCTGGCACGCCCCGACCGAGCATCACGGCGGCGACCTCGTCTACATCCAGGGCCACTCGTCGCCCGGCATCTACGCCCGGGCGTTCCTGGAGGGCCGCCTCAGCGAGGAGCAGCTCCTCAACTTCCGCGAGGAGGTGGGCGGCAACGGGCTCTCGTCGTACCCGCACCCGTGGCTCATGCCGGACTTCTGGCAGTTCCCCACCGTCTCGATGGGGCTCGGGCCGATCATGGCGATCTACCAGGCCCGGTTCCTCAAGTATCTCCACGGACGCGGCATCCAGGACACCGCCGGCCGCAAGGTGTGGGCGTTCATGGGCGACGGCGAGATGGACGAGCCCGAGTCGATGGGGGCCATCTCGCTCGCCGGGCGCGAGCACCTGGACAACCTGATCTTCGTGATCAACTGCAACCTGCAGCGTCTGGACGGCCCCGTGCGCGGGAACGGCAAGATCATCCAGGAGCTCGAGACCAACTTCCGCGGCGCCGGCTGGAACGTCATCAAGGTGATCTGGGGCGAGAACTGGGACCCGCTCCTGGCCGCCGACCACGACGGCCTGCTGAAGCGGCGCATGACCGAGGCCGTGGACGGCGAGTACCAGACGTTCAAGTCGCGGGACGCCACCTACGTCCGCGACCACTTCTTCGGCGCCTACCCCGAGCTGAAGGAGCGGGTCGCCCACCTGAACGACCCCGCCATCTGGGCGCTCAACCGCGGCGGCCACAGCCCCCGGAAGGTGTACGCCGCCTATCACGCGGCGGTGCGGCACGAGGGCGAGCCCACCGTGATCCTCGCGAAGACGATCAAGGGCTACGGCATGGGCCGCGCGGGCGAGTCGCAGAACATCACCCACCAGGCGAAGAAGATGAACGAGGAGGCGCTGCTCATCTTCCGCGACCGCTTCGGCGTCCACCTGAGCGACGACGACGCGAAGGCCGCGACGTTCTACCGCCCGCGCGACGACAGCCCCGAGATGCGCCTGCTGCGGGAGTCGCGCGAGCGCCTCGGCGGCAGCCTCCCCGTCCGCCGGTCGGAGGCCCCGTCGATGGAGGTGCCGCCCCTGGCGGCGTTCGACGCGCTGCTGAAGGACACCGGGGAGCGGCAGATCTCCACGACGATGGCGTTCGTGCGGGCCCTCTCGACGATCCTCCGCGACAAGCGCGTCGGCCCCCACGTGGTGCCCATCGTGGCCGACGAGTCGCGCACGTTCGGCATGGAGGGCATGTTCCGCCAGCTCGGGATCTTCTCCCAGGTGGGCCAGCTCTACTCGCCGGAGGACTCCGAGCAGCTCATGTTCTACCGCGAGGACAAGAAGGGGCAGATCCTCCAGGAGGGGATCAGCGAGGCCGGTGCGCTGTCGTCGTGGATCGCCGCCGCCACCTCGTACGCCACCAACGGCGTCCAGATGATCCCCTTCTTCATCTTCTACTCGATGTTCGGGTTCCAGCGGGTCGGCGACCTCATCTGGGCGGCCGGCGACCAGCGGTCGCGCGGGTTCCTGATCGGCGGCACGTCCGGCCGCACGACCCTGAACGGCGAGGGCCTGCAGCACGAGGACGGCCACAGCCACCTGATGGCGGCGGCCGTGCCGAACTGCCGCGCCTACGACCCCACGTTCGCCCACGAGGTCGCCGTGATCATGCAGGACGGCCTGCGGCGGATGGTCACCGACCAGGAGGACGTCTTCTACTACCTGACGGTGACGAACGAGAACTACCCGCACCCCGCCATGCCGGAGGGCGCCGAGGAGGGGATCATCCGCGGGATGCACCTCATCCGCGAGGGGTCCGGCGACGGCCCGCGGGTGCAGCTGATGGGATCCGGGGCGATCCTGCGCGAGGTGCTCGCCGCCGCCGACCTGCTGGAGGAGGACAACGACGTGGCCGCCGACGTCTGGAGCGTCACCAGCTTCACCGAGCTGCGCCGCGACGGCATGGAGGCGGAGCGCTGGAGCCGCCTGCACCCGCACGAGGAGCCGCGCCGCCCGTTCGTGGCGCGGCAGCTGGACGGCCGCGACGGCCCCGCGGTCGCCGCCACCGACTACATCAGGGCCTTCCCGGACGGCATCCGCCCCTTCGTCGGGCGGCCGTACACGGTGCTCGGCACCGACGGGTTCGGCCGGTCCGACTACCGCGTGCGGCTGCGGCGCTTCTTCGAGGTCGACCGCCACCACGTCGCCGTCGCGGCGCTCGCGGCGCTGGCCGGCGACGGCGCGCTGGGCGCCGCCACGGTGCAGAAGGCCATCGAGCGCTACGACATCGACCCGGAGGCGGCGCCTCCGTGGACCCGATGAGCGAGGTCCTCGTCCCGGACATCGGGGACTTCGCCGACGTCCCCGTGATCGAGGTGCTGGTGACGGCCGGCGACGCCGTCGAGACCGAGCAGCCCCTGATCGTGCTGGAGTCGGACAAGGCCAGCATGGAGGTCCCCTCGCCGTCCGGCGGGACGGTCGAGACGGTGGCCGTCTCGGTGGGCGACACCGTGTCGCAGGGCGACCTGATCCTGACGCTCTCCGACGACGGCGCCGCCCCAGAGGCCGAGGGGGAGCCGGAGGGCGGGGACGCCGGCGAGGCGCCCGAGGCGCCCGAGGCGCCCGAGGGGTCCGAGGAGGACGCCGGCGGCGAGCCCGACGCGGGCGAGCAGTCCCCCGGGGCCGCGGGCCGGGAGGCCGAGCAGGAGGGGGTCGGCGACGAGGCGCCGCAGCCGGCCGCGGCCGGCGCGGGCGAGCCGCGCGACGGCGACGGCGACGGCGTGTACGCCGGCCCCGCCGTCCGGCGGCTGGCGCGGGAGCGCGGCATCGACCTGGCCTCGGTGAGGGGCACGGGGCGCGGCGGCCGGGTCACGAAGGAGGACCTCGAGGGCGCGGCGGGCGGCGGGGGCCGGGCGACGACCGCCGCGACGGAGCGCACGTCGGCTCCGCCGCCCGCCGGGGCGCCGGCGGTGGAGGGCCTGCCGGCCTGGCCGCAGGTCGATTTCGCGGCGTTCGGCCCGGTCGAGACGGTTGGGCTGTCGCGCATCAAGCGCATCGCCGGCCCGGCGCTGCACCGCAACTGGGTCGCGATCCCGCACGTCACCCAGCACGACGACGCCGACATCACCGCGCTGGAGGAGTTCCGCAGGAGCACCAACGCCGAGCACGCCGACGAGGGCGTGAAGCTCACGATGGTGTCGCTGCTGCTGAAGGCGTCGGCGGTGACGCTCCGCGCGTTCCCGGAGTTCAACAGCTCGCTCCAGGGCGACGAGCTGGTGCTGAAGCGCTACTTCCACATCGGCTTCGCGGTCGACACCCCGGACGGCCTGCTGGTGCCGGTGATCCGCGACGTCGACCGCAAGGGCCTGCTCAACATCGCGCGCGAGCTGACGCAGCTGTCCCAGCAGGCCCGGGACGGCTCGCTCACCCGCGAGGCGATGCAGGGCGGCACGTTCACCATCTCCAGCCTCGGCGGCATCGGCGGGACGTACTTCACGCCGATCATCAACGCGCCCGAGGTGGCGATCCTGGGCGTGTCGCGGTCGGAGACGAAGCCCGTGTGGGACGGCCGCGCCTTCACCCCGCGCCTGATGCTGCCCCTCTCGCTGTCGTACGACCACCGGGTGGTCGACGGCGCGGCCGCGGCGCGGTTCACCACCCACCTGGCGCACGTCCTGGCCGACCCGCTGCGCATGCTCCTGTGAGCGGCGAGCGCGCCGACGTCGTCGTCCTGGGCGGCGGCCCCGGCGGCTACACGGCGGCCTTCCGTGCCGCCGACCTGGGGCTCTCGACGGTGCTGGTGGAGCGGTACGACGTGCTCGGCGGCGTGTGCCTCAACGTGGGCTGCATCCCGTCGAAGGCGCTGCTCCACGCCGCCGCCGTCATCACCGGGGCCGCCGAGGCGGCGGAGCGCGGTATCGGCTTCGGCGCCCCCGAGATCGACCTGGAACGGCTGCGGGCCTCGACCGGCGACGTCGTCGCCACCCTCACCAAGGGTCTCGACGGGCTGGCGAAGCGCCGCAAGGTGCGCGTGGTGCACGGCACCGCGGCGTTCACCTCGCCGCACGAGATGGCGGTGGAGACCGCGGACGGCACCGAGACGATCGCCTTCGCCCACGCGATCATCGCCGCCGGCTCCCGGTCGGCCACGATCCCGGGCCTGCCCGACGATCCGCGGGTCATGGACTCCACTGACGCCCTGCGGCTCGACGAGGTGCCGGAGCGGCTGCTGGTCATCGGCGGCGGGATCATCGGGTTGGAGATGGCGACGGTCTACGACGCGCTCGGCTCCCGGATCACCGTGGTCGAGATGCTCGACCGGCTCATCCCGGGGTGCGACCCCGACCTGGTGGCGCCGCTCCAGAAGCGCATCGCGGGCCGCTACGAGGCGATCCACCTGAGCACGAAGGTGGCGGAGGTGAAGGCCCGCAAGGACGGCCTGCACGTGACGTTCGAGGGTGGGGACGCGCCGCCGGGGCGGATCGTCGACCGCGTGCTGGTGGCGGTGGGCCGGCGCGCGAACGGCGACCGGATCGGGGCCGAGGCCGCGGGCGTGCGGGTGGACGAGCGGGGCGTGATCGCCGTCGACGGCCGGATGCGGACGAACGTCGACCACATCCACGCGATCGGCGACGTCACCGGCGACCCGATGCTCGCCCACAAGGCCACCCACCAGGGGGCGCTGGCGGCCGAGGTGATCGCCGGCCAGGACGTGGTGTGGGACCGCCGCACGATCCCGTCGGTCGCCTACACCGACCCCGAGGTGGCGTGGATGGGGCTCACCGAGACGGAGGCCGCGGAGCGGGGCGTGGAGGTGGAGGTGGCCGCCATCCCCTGGGCGGCGTCGGGCCGGGCCCTCGGCATCGGCCGCCCCGAGGGGCGCACCAAGCTCATCACCGAACCGGGGTCGGGGCGGATCCTGGGCGCCGGGATCGTGGGCGTGAACGCCGGCGAGCTCGTCTCCGAGGCCGTCCACGCCCTGGAGATGGGATCGGTGGCGGAGGACGTGGCCCTGACCGTCCACCCCCACCCGACGCTGTCGGAGACGTTCGCCTTCTCGGCCGAGTGGGCGGCGGGGACGATCACCGACCTGTACCGCCGCCCCGCCAAGACCGAGGAGCCTCGCCGGACCAACCGGTGAACGGGATCCGTCCGGACGGACCGCCGGATCGTGGCGGGCGGGCGCCCTCGTCGGACCCTCGTGGACCCTGATGTTCATTCGATCGCCCCCGACGTTCATTCCCGTGGACCACGCCGGACGCCGTCCCGATTGGACCCCGGAGTCTCGATTGCACGCCATGGGCGGACCGACGCGGCGACCCCGTTCCCACGATGACGTAACCCATCCTTTTCTGGAATCGATCCAGAGAGCGTGTAGGGTCGGGCCCGTGCCCGAGCCCCTCCGCGATGTCGTCGAGTTGCTCCGGTCCCACGGGCTGCGTGCCACGGCCCCCCGGATCGCGGTGCTCGACGCCATCGTGGGGATGGGGCACCCGGACGCGGATGCGGTGCGGGCGGAGGTGACGCGCCGCATCGGGAGCGTCTCGACGCAGGCGGTGTACGACACGCTGCACGCGCTCACCGACGCCGGCCTGCTGCGGCGGATCGAGCCGGCGGGGCACCCCGCCCGCTACGAGACCCGCGTGGGCGACAACCACCACCACCTGATCTGCCGCGCGTGCGGCACGACGCGCGACGTGGATTGCGCCGCGGGGCACGCGCCCTGCCTGGAGCCGTCCGCGCACGGGGGCTTCGTCGTCGACGAGGCCGAGGTCATCTACTGGGGCCTCTGCGCCGACTGCGCCGCGGTCGCCTCCCGGACCACCACATCGACCGAAGGGACCACATGAGCGACGCCCCGCGTCACCTCACCACCCGCCAGGGCCACCCCGTCTCCGACAACCAGCGCCAGCGCACCGTCGGCGACCGCGGCCCCGCGACGCTCGAGAACTACCAGTTCCTGGAGAAGATCTCGCACTTCGACCGGGAGCGGGTCCCCGAGCGTGTGGTGCACGCGCGCGGCTTCGTGGCGCACGGGTTCTTCGAGGCGTACGGGACGATCGGCGACGAGCCGGCCTCCGTGTACACGCGGGCGAAACTCTTCCAGGAGGCGGGGAAGCGCACGCCGGTGTCGGTGCGGTTCTCGACGGTCATCGGCGGGCGGGACTCGTCGGAGGTGGCCCGCGACCCGCGCGGCTTCGCCGTGAAGTTCCGCACCGAGGACGGCAACTGGGACCTGGTGGGCAACAACCTGCCGGTGTTCTTCATCCGCGACGCGATCAAGTTCCCCGACGTGATCCACGCGCTGAAGCCCGACCCGGTCACGTTCCGGCAGGAGCCGAACCGGATCTTCGACTTCATGAGCATGACCCCCGAGTCCATGCACATGCTCACCTGGCTGTTCAGCCCGCGCGGCATCCCGGCGAACTACCGCCAGCAGCAGGGCTTCGGCGTGAACACCTACAAGATGGTGAACGCCGAGGGCGACGCCGTGCTCGTGAAGTACCACTGGGAGCCGAGGGACGGCATCGCCAGCCTCACCCAGGAGCAGGCCGACGCGATCCAGGCCACCGAGCTGGGGTCGGCGTCGAAGGACTGCTTCGAGGCGATCGCCCGCGGCGACCTGCCGGAGTGGGAGCTGCGGGTGCAGGTCATGAGCGACGACGCCCACCCGGAGCTCGACTTCGACCCGCTCGACGACACCAAGGTCTGGCCGGAGGATCGGTTCCCGCTGCTGCCGGTGGGGCGGATGGTGCTGGACCGCAACGTCGAGAACCACTTCGCCGAGAACGAGCAGATCGCGTTCGGCACCGGCGTCCTGGTGGACGGCCTCGACTTCAGCGACGACAAGATGCTGGTGGGGCGCACGTTCTCGTACTCCGACACCCAGCGGTACCGCGTGGGCCCGAACTACCTCCAGCTGCCGGTCAACCGCCCGGAGGTGCCGGCCAACACGAACCAGCGCGACGGCGCGATGGCGTACCACGTGGACGGGACGGGCGAGAACCCGCACGTCAACTACGAGCCGTCCAGCACCGGCGGCCTGCCCGAGGCGGAGCCGGCGGGGCCGGAGCACCGCCCGTACGTGGAGGGCCCGGTGGGCCGCCAGACGCTGGAGCGCACGAACGACTACGCCCAGGCCGGGGAGCGCTACCGCACGATGCCCGACTGGGAGCGCGAGGACCTGGTCCTGAACCTCACCACGCTGCTGTCGGAGTGCGACCACCACATCCGCGTGCGGATGGTGTGGCACTTCACGCAGTGCGACGAGGAGTTCGGCCGCCGGATCGCCGAGGGCATCGGCGTCCCGGTGCAGGAGACGGCCGCCGCCGGCTGAGCCCAGCGGCCGGCGGCGGCGCTGCGGGCCGGTCCCGCCGGGACCGACCCGCAGCCCCGACCCGGCCGGCCGGGTACCAGACCGTCATGGCTTCCGAACCCGAGCGGCGCCTGCGCGTCGTCGACGAGGTCACCCGCCGAGGTGACCGCTCGGCGGTCGCGTGTGGACGGGCCGTTCGGCAGCCCCGATCCACCCCTTCCGGCGCTCGGCGCTACTGTCACCCGGACAACAGCGAATCTGATGCGATACCGGTGTGGGCTTCGGCTCGGCTGATTCGAGGACTTTTCGCCGAACCGAATGGAGATGTCATGTCCGAAGGCACCGTGAAGTGGTTCTCGTCCGAGAAGGGGTTCGGGTTCATCACCCCCGACGACGGCTCGAAGGACTGCTTCGTCCACCACTCCGAGATCCAGCGCGACGGGTACCGGAGCCTCGATGAGGGCCAGCGGGTCAGCTTCGAGACCGAGACCGGGCCCAAGGGTCCGCAGGCCGTGCGGGTGACCCCCGTCTGAGCTGCGACGGGGGCGGCCGCCGGCGACGGCGGCCGCCCCCGATGCGCCCTACTTCACGGCGATGACGTCCACCGGCCGGATGTCGGGCGGCGCCGCGAGCAGGTCGTCGGCCACCTGGCCGAGGGCCGCGGGGATCTGGCCGTTCAGGTGCGCCTGGCGGCCGTCTTCGGCCTCGAAGGTGTCGAAGATGCCGTAGGTGGTGTCGCTCACCTTGAAGGCGTACCAGGTGACCGTCCCGCCCTCGGCCGCCGCGAGGTCGCGGCCGGCCTTCAGGAAGGCCCCGAGGTCGTCGCCCTTTCCGGGCTTCGCCTCGAGCAGCGCGAGGATTCCGAGCGTGACCGCCATGTGGTGCTCCTTCTAAGGGTGTCGTTGCGGTCCGGTGCATCCACCGTACTCGCTCTCCCCGGTCCGGTGGCCGGCACCCGGCCCGCTAGCGCGTCCGCCGCTTCGGCGGGAGGGTCCGGACGAAGGCCAGGGCCTCGTCCACCCAGGCCTGGAGGGCGTCGTCGTCGGCCGTCCCCGCCGGGGCGACGAGCACGATCGATCTCATCGGCGTGCCGGTCATGTCCATCCGGCGCACGTGGGGGCGGTCCAGGGCGGCGGTCGCGCCCTCCTTCCCGAGCCGGACCATGAGCGCGTCGCGGGCGATGCCCACGGCCATGTGGTCGCCGGCCATGAACGCCAGGCCGCCGAACATCTTGCGCTCGATCAGGTCGGGCACGTCGGCCATCGCCAGCCGGACGCGCTCCGCGAGGTCCTCGTCATAGGCCATCGCCCGTAGTGTCGCCCACCGGCGCCGGTTACGGTCCGCCCGTGGGGTCCCTCTGGCGTCGCCACCGCTGGTGGCTCATCGGGCAGGCCGTCCTGTGGGTCGCCGTCGTCGCGGTGCTCCGCGCCGCGGTGGTGCCCGCCGAGCGCTGCCCGCCCGCCACGCCGGCGACGGTCACCGCCGGCATGGACGCGCCCGCCGCCTGGCCGGTGGCCGCCCAGCGCCCCGACGGCCGTCACCCCTACGGCTTCCACCGCGACACCCGGATGCCGGCCCTGGGCTACAACACCACCCGCCACGCCGGCGTGATGGACGCCCTCTACCGGACGGGCCACACGGGGAGCGCCGACGCCGGCCTGGCGTGGGCGCGGCGCAACCTGGTGACCCACGACGGCTGGGCGGCCCTCGCGCCCCCCGGGGAGTCGGCCAACGTGGGCGCCGACGCGCTGCTGGTGGTGGCGCTGCTGCACCGCCGCCAGGCGACCGGCGACACCCGCTGGGACGGCCTGGCCCACCGGCTGTCGCGGTTCATCGCGTCCCAGACGCAGCCGGACGGCAGCGTCCTGCAGTACTGGGACGCCCCCACCGGCGCCCCCGTCCCCGACACGTACGGGATGTTCTCGACGGGCGAGGCGTTCTTCGCGCTGGCGTTCATGGCGCGGACGTTCCCCGGCGAGGGCTGGGAGGCGCCCGCCCACCGGATCGCCGACTACATCGCCACCCGGCGGGACCGCGCCGAGGGCAGCGCCTACCGGCAGGCCGACCACTGGGCGGCGTACGGCCTGGAGGCCCTCCAGGCCGCCGACGGCCTGACCCCCGTCGAGCAGGACTACGCCCGCTGGCTCGCCGGCTACTTCGGGTGGGTGGTGCGCTACGAGTCGCAGCACGTGGGGCGCACACTCTCCTTCTCGGAGTCCGGCGCGTCGCTCGGCACCGTGGGGGAGGGCGCCGCCGCGCTGCGCCGCCTGGCCGTGGCCGACCCGGCGCTGGCCGACCTGCGCGGCCGGCTGGGCGAGCGGGGCGTGTGCCTGGGCGGCATCCTCCTAGCCCGGCAGGTGACGGGCACGGCCGACCCCCGGGTGAACGGCGCCTGGTTCGACGGGGGCTACACCCAGATGGACGACCAGCAGCACGCGATCGCCGCGCTCATCGGCGCCCGGGAGGCCCTGCGGTGACCTTCGCGCTGATGCTGGCCGGGTTCCTCGGCACCACCAACGCCGGCCGCGTGGCCCTGGGCCTGGGGGAGGGGCGGGCCCCGCGGCGCACCCTCGCCGTCGTGCTGGCCGCGGGCGCGGCGCTGATCCTGGCCGGGGTGCTCCTGGCCGACCCGCTGCTGGACGCCCTCGACGTCAGCCCCGAGTCGTTCCGCATCGGCGCCGGCATCGTGCTGGCCGCCCTCGGCGCCGCGACGCTGGTGCGCCCCCGCCCCGGCGGGCCGGCGGGGGCGCTGCTGGTCACGCCGGACCTGGCGTGCATGGCCATCGCCTCCTCCGCCGACGAGGGCGTGGGCCCCGCGCTCGGCGCCGCCGCGATCGCCCTCGCCCTGGTGGCCGCGCTGGCGCTCCTGCCGCGTCTCGGGCCCGCCGGCCGCGCCGCGCCGTTCCTGGCCGCGCTCCAGGTGGTGGTGGGCGTCGCCCTGGTGGTCTCGGGCGTCCGCGACGTCTAGGCCCGGTGGCTCACCCGCGCTCCTGCAGGAACGGGCCGTCCTGGCCGAAGCCCTGCACCCGGTCGATCTCGATGACCACCGCCACCCCCTTGCGGTCGGGGTCCTGGTCGCGCTCGCCCTGCGGCGCGTCGGCGTAGACCCGCTCGTCGAGCGACGGGTCGGCGTGGGCGCGGCCGCGCAGCGCCAGGTAGGCCGGGCCGGGGCCGCCGGGGCCGTAGTAGACGAGGCCCACCTCGGGCCGCTCGGCGATCGCGGCGACCAGCCCCTCGTCGCGCTTGCGCGCCCAGATCGCCAGCCGGTCGGAGCCGATCACCTGGGCGGTGCCGCGGAACGACACGGACGGGTATCCATCGTCATCGATGTACGCGACGGCCACCTGGCGCCCGCGCTCGGCGGCGGTCGCGATCGCTTCGGGGATGCCGGAGTCGGTCAGGGCGAGGGGTTCGGCCATGGGGTCCTCCAGGGAGGGATGGGCGCAGAACATTGAGCCTACAAAGGTTGCGTTCTCACAGGACCGGGCGGTTCATCGCCCGACCGATGAGTTCCGCCGGCCGCGTGCGTTGTACGGGGCGACAGGTTCGTTCCGAGTGGAGGGAGGCGCGATGGAGTACCGACTGGAGCTGGTGGTGGTCCCGGTGTCCGACGTGGACCGGGCGAAGGCGTTCTACGAGCGGTGCGGGTTCCACCTGGACAGCGAGCACGGCACCGGCGCGGGCTTCCGGGTGGTGCAGCTGTCGCCGCCGGGGTCGGCGTGCGCGATCGCGATCGGCAGCGGCATGCCGCAGGCGGAGCCCGGCACCACGAAGGGGCTCCACCTGGTGGTCGACGACATCGAGGCCGCCCACGCCGACCTGACGGACAGGGGGATCCCGGTGAGCGAGCCGTTCCACTTCGGCCCCGAGGGGATGAGCCCCGGACCCGACCCGGCGCGGCAGAGCTACAACTCGTTCATGCAGTTCCCGGACCCCGACGGCAACGTCTGGCTGGTCCAGGAGGTCCACCGGGACGGCGGACCGGCGTCGTGACCGGGGCCGTCCGCGGGGAGTTCGAGGCCGTCACCGCGCGGCACCGGCGCGAGCTCCACGTCCACTGCTACCGCATGCTCGCCTCGTTCGAGGAGGCCGAGGACGCCGTGCAGGAGACGTTCCTGCGGGCGTGGCGCGGACGGGACGGCCTGCGCGCCGGCCCGTCCGCCCGCGCCTGGCTCTACCGGATCGCGACGAACGTGTGCATCGACGCCCGCCGCCGCCGCGCGCGGCCGGTGGGGACCGGCCCGTCGGAGATCCCGTGGCTCCAGCCCTACCCCGACGCGATGCTCGACCAGGTGGCCGAGGACGCCGACGGCCCCGACGACGTGGCCGTGGAGCGCGAGACCATCGAGCTGGTGTTCCTGGCCGCCCTCCAGCTGCTGCCGCCCCGGCAGCGGGCGGCGCTGATCGCGCGCGACGTGCTGGACTGGAGCGCCGCCGAGGCCGCCGGCCTGCTGGGGACCACGGTGCCCGCGGCGAACAGCGCGCTGCAGCGTGCGCGGGCGACGATGGGCGAGCACCTGCCGGAGCGTCGCTCGCGCTGGTCGGCCGGCGCCCCGACGGCGCAGGAGCGCGACCTGCTGATGCGCTTCATCGACGCGCACGAGCGCTGCGACGCCGTCGCGGCGGTGGCGATCGCGGCGGAGGACATCCGCGTGACGATGCCGCCCGCCCCGATGGTCTTCGAGGGCCTGGCGGAGATCCCCCCGCTCACGGGGCGCGCTTTGGGGCCCGCCCGCGACGGCGACTGGCGGTTGCTGCCCCCCTCGGCCAACCGCCTCCCCGCCGCGGTGAGCTACCTTCGCCGGCCGGGGGACACGCGCTTCCGGGCGTTCAAGATCGACGTCATCCGCGCCGCGGACGGCCGGATCGCTGAGATCACGACCTTCGGCCCATCGCTGCTGCCGTCGTTCGGGCTTCCGGAGGTGTTGCCCGACGGCTAGACGCCGCCGCTGGTCGCGGCGGTGGTGGCGCCGGCCGACGAGCCGGCGTCCTCCGCGAGCTGGCGCACCACATACGCGGCGAACAACAGCAGGGCGGGCTCGGCGCGGGGGTCGTCGAGCCGGATGCGGACCGGGCGCCGGCCCCAGCCCCTCCCCTCGAGGAGGGCCAGGTCGCGGTCGCCCTCCACCAGCGCGTACCGCTCCCGCCAGAGGCTCGAGGGCTCCAGGGCGAGCCGGCGGCCCTCCCACCACAGCGGCCCGCCGCGCCGCCAGCCCTCCGGGCCGAACCGGCCCACCTCGGCGCCGGCATGGTCCGTGGCCTCGATGGTGCGCCGCAGGATCCCGCGCCGTCGCACCTCCAGCAGCGCGTCACCCGCCTCGATCGTGGCGCCGCCGCTCAGCCAGCCGCCCAGCCGCACCGAGCCGGCGCCCTCCAGGTCGTAGCGCCTCCGGTCGTCCCGGGACCGCGTCAGCTCCATCTCCGGTTCCGCCACGCCCCGGATCCTGCCGGACGCCGCCACCCCGGGGACCGGATTGACATATGCCGATATAAGAATGTAAAGTGCCGCCATGGCACGGGCGGCGACCACCGCGGACACGTTCAACGCGATCGCGGAGCCCCGGCGGCGCGAGATCCTGGACCTGCTCTCCGCAGGCGAGCGGCCGGTGAACGACCTGGTCGCGGCGACGGGGCTGGCGCAGCCGCAGGTCTCGAAGCACCTACGGGTGCTCCGCGAGGTGGGCGCCGTGTCCGTGCGGGAGCGGGGGCGGCAGCGGCTGTACCGCCTGGACCCCGCCGCGTTGAGGCCCGTCCACGACTGGGTGCGTGGGTACGCGCGCCTGTGGGAGGGGCGCTTCACGGAGCTGGACGCCGTCCTCGGCGAGCTCACGACCACGGAGGAGAACGATGGCGATGACGGAGAGCCCCCGCGCGACGGTGACGCTGCAGGGCGACCGCGAGATCCTGATCACGCGTGAGTTCGACGCGCCGGCGGCCCTGGTGTTCCGGGCGTGGACCGACCCCGAACTGGTGCCCCGCTGGTGGACCGCGAGGCGCGGGACGATGGACGTGTGCGAGATCGACCTGCGGGTCGGCGGCTCGTGGCGCTACGTGATGACGACGCTCGAGGGCGGCTTCGAGGTCGGCTTCCACGGCGAGTACCGCGAGATCGTGCCCGGCGAGCGGCTCGTCCACACCGAGGTGTTCGAGGGGATGCCCGACGCCGCGGCGCTCGACGTCATCACGTTCGACGAGCGCGCCGGCCGCACCCTGGTGACCATGCTGGTGCGGCACGAGCTGCCCGAGCACCGCGACGCGCACATCGCCTCCGGCATGGAGGACGGCATGCAGGACGCCTTCGACCTCATGGAGGACGTCGCGCGATCCCTCCGCGAGGGATGACCCCGCCCGGAGCGCCGGGCGGCGCCCGCCCGGGGACCGGCGGACCGCCCGCGGGGGCCACTGCGCGCGGCGCGCGGCCCCCGCGGGATCGGGCGTTCCCCTACCTGCGCTCCAGCAGCCGCATGAGCTTCCATCCGCCGGGGAGGAGGCAGGCGGCGAAGAAGATCTTCACCACGTCGCCCGGGACGAAGGGCTGGATGCCGAGCTCGTAGGCAGCGTTCCAGCCCAGCTCCTGCGTGCCGCCGGGGGGCGTCCAGTTGGCGAGCCACGCCGCGCCGAGCAGGTAGATGGTGGCGTTGGCGATGAGCATGACGCCGATCATCTTGGTGACGTCCCGGGTCGCGCCGTGGTCGGCGAACCACCCGACGATGCCGGCCGCCACCACGTAGCCCACGATGTAGCCGCCGGTGGAGCCGGTGAACGTGTCCCACCCGCCGTCCCAGTCGGCCCAGACCCCGAGGCCGATCACGCCGAGGCCCGTGTAGGCGAGCAGGGTCAGCAGCGCGCGCCGGAATCCGTACAGGCCGCCGATGAGCAGCGCGCCGAAGGTGCCGCCGGTGAGCGGCACCGGGTGCCAGGGGATGCTGATCTGCGAGGCGATGGTCATCAGGACCACGCCGGCCGCCACCAGGGCGACGTCGAGCCCGATCGCCGCGGCGCGGTCGGACGGGCGGGGGATGATGCTGTCGAGGAGGGTCCCCTCGGCAGTGTGGCGTGTGGTCGAGATCGGAGGCTCCCTGGGTCGCGGCGGTCGTCTCGGACGACGCTACAGACCGTGACGAGCGGGTCGCCGGGGCGGGTGTGAGGGATCACGGCCCCGCGCGTAGGATCGTGGGACCGCACGAGGAGACGCCCCCACCAGCCCGGGAGGAGCAGCCGTGGCCGCACCGCAGCGCATCGTGATCGTGGGCGGGGGGCTCGCCGGGGCGAAGGCCGCCGAGACCCTGCGCGGCGAGGGGTTCGACGGCGACCTGACCATCGTCTCCGCCGAGGGCGAGCGGCCGTACGAGCGCCCGCCGCTGTCGAAGGAGGTCCTGCGCGGCGAGAAGGACCGCGAGGCGGCCCGCGTCCACGAGCCTGGCTTCTACGAGGCGGAGGACATCGCGTTGCGGCTGGGCGAGGCGGCGACCGCCCTGGACCCCGCCGCCCGGACCGTCACCCTGGAGGGCGGCGACGTGCTGCCCTGGGACCGCCTGCTCATCGCCACCGGCGCCGAGCCCCGCCCGCTGCCCGTCCCGGGGGGCGACCCGCCCGGCGTCCTGACGCTGCGGACGCTCGCCGACAGCGACCGGCTCCGCGACGCCGCGCGGTCCGGTGGGCGCCTGGTGGTGATCGGCGCGGGGTGGATCGGCTGCGAGGCGGCCGCGTCGGCGCGGGAGCTCGGCGCCGAGGTGACGGTGGTCGAGATGGCCGACGTGCCCCTCGCGGGGGTGCTCGGCGCCCGGGTGGGCGGCATCTTCGCCGCCCTGCACCGCGAGCACGGCGTCGAGCTGCTCACCGGCGCCCGGCTCGAGGCGGTGGAGGGCGACGGCCGCGCCGAGCGCATCCGCCTGGCGGGCGGGCGGACCATCGACTGCGCCGCCGTGCTCGCCGGCGTCGGTGTCGTCCCCCGGACGGCGCTGGCCGAGTCGGCGGGGCTGGCGGTGGACGACGGGATCCTGGTGGACGCGACCCTCCAGACCGCCGCGGCGGGGGTGTTCGCCGCCGGCGACGTCGCGAACGCCCTCCACCCCTTCTACGGCCGCCGCGTGCGGGTGGAGCACTGGGCCAACGCCCTCAACCAGGGCCCCGCCGCCGCGCGGAACATGCTCGGGGCCGGGGCCCCGTACGACCGGCTTCCCTACTTCTTCTCCGACCAGTACGACGCCGGGATGGAGTACTCGGGCCTCGCGTCCGCGGCGGACGGGGTGGTGATCCGCGGCGACGAGTCCGCGCGGGAGCTGATCGCGTTCTGGGTCGCCGAGGGGCGCGTCCTGGCCGGCATGAACCTGAACGTGTGGGACGTGAACGACCGGGTGCAGGAGCTCATCCGCTCCCGCGCCGTCGTCGACCCCGCCAGGCTCGCCGACCCGGACGTGCCCCTCGACCCGGGGGCGCTCGCGGCCTGACGGGTCGTCAGGCCACGGCCAGCTCCGCCAGCGGGTGCGAGGTGCCCCCGCCGAGCCGCTCGTCCAGGGCGATGGCCGCCCGGATCAGGGCGAGGTGGGTGAACGCCTGCGGGAAGTTGCCGAGCAGCTCGCCGCTCTGGCCGATCTCCTCCGAGTAGAGCCCGAGGTGGTTGGCGTAGGTCAGGATCTTCTCGAACACGAGGCGCGCCTCGCGCACCCGGCCGGCGGCGGCGAGCGCCTCGACGTACCAGAACGAGCAGATCGTGAACGTGCCCTCGTCGCCGTCCAGGCCGTCGGGCGAGGCCTCGGGGTCGTAGCGGAACACGAGGCTGTCGGACACGAGCTCGTCGCCGATCGCGTCGAGCGTGGACAGCCACCGCGGGTCGGTGGGTGAGATGAACCCGAGCAGCGGCATGAGCAGCACGGACGCGTCGAGCACGTCGGTCCGGTCGTGCTGCACGAACGCGCCCTTCGCCTCGCACCAGCCCTCCTCCATCAGCCACGTGAAGATGCGGTCGCGGACGGCCGTCCAGCGGGGCAGGTCGGCGGGCAGGGACCGCTCGTGGGCGATCTGGATGGCGCGGGCCAGGGCGACCCAGCACATGAGCCGCGAGTGCGTGAACCGCTGCCGGCCGCCGCGGGTCTCCCAGATGCCCTCGTCGGGGGCGTCCCACGTGTCGCACACCCAGTCGGCGCACCGGGCGATCGACCGCCAGCCCTCGTAGGCGACGCGGGCGCCCTGGCGCTCGGCGAGGTGGGCGACGTCGATGATCGCGCCGTAGATGTCGAGCTGGAGCTGGTCGTCGGCGGCGTTGCCGATGCGCACCGGCGCGGAGCCCCGGTGGCCGGACAGGTGGCCCAGCTCCTCCTCGGCCCCGAGCGGCGTGCCGTCGATGCGGTACATGATCCGCAGCGGCCCGCCGTCGCCCGTCTCCGAGTCGCGGAAGCGCTCGAGGAGGAAGCGGGCGAAGCCGCGGCCCTCCTCGACGAAGCCCAGGCGGATGAGGGCGTCGAGCGTGAGCGCCGAGTCGCGGATCCACGTGTACCGGTAGTCCCAGTTGCGCCCGCCGCCGATCTGCTCGGGCAGGCTCGTGGTGGGGGCGGCCACGATCGCGCCGGTCGGCGCGTAGGTGAGCAGCTTCAGGGTCAGGGCGGACCGGTTGACCATCTCCCGCCACCGGCCCGCGTAGCGCGAGCCGGAGATCCAGTCGAGCCAGTACTCGACGGTCGCGTCGACCACCGCCTCGGCCTCCGGCGGCGTCATGGGCGGGGGCGCGCCGCCGGCGACGGGCTCCGAGAGCGTGAACGTGACCGACTCGCCCGCCGAGAGGGTCACCTCGCCGCGCACGCCGCGCCCGGTGGACGCCAGCGGCACCGGCGACGCGATCGCGAGCGACAGGTCCGGCGCGTCGAAGACGGCGCCGTCGTCGCCGACCGTCACGGTGTGCTCCGCCCGGCCGTAGTCGAAGCGGGGCTCGCACTCCAGGCGCAGCCGCATGCGGCCGCGGACGCACACGAGCCGGCGGACGATGGCCTGGCGGTCGCCGCCGGGGCCGGGGAGCGGCATCAGGTCCTGGAGCTCCACCACCCCCTTCGGGCACAGGAAGCGGGTGATCAGGACGTTGGTGTCCGGGAAGTAGAGCTGGCGGGTGGTGCAGCCGGCGACGGGGGCGATCCGGAAGCTGCCGCCCCGCTCCTCGTCGAGGACGGCGGCGAACACGCTGGGCGAGTCGAAGCGCGGCCAGCAGCACCAGTCGATGGCGCCGTCGGTGCCGACGAGGGCGACGGTGCGCAGGTCGCCGATCACGCCGTGCTCGGCGATGGGGAGCTGGGCCATCAGACCTGCCCTCCCGTCATCACGAGCTGCTCGCCGGTGCCCAGGCAGGAGGGGCACGCGTGGGGCACCAGGCCCTCGCCGTTGTGGTCGGCGAGGATGCGGCGCTGGCCCCAGCAGGTGCCGCAGGGGATCCAGACGGTGGCCGGTGCAGCGGCGGTGGTGGCGGCGAGGGTGGCGGGGCTCATCGGGCTCTCCCTGGGTGCGTGCCGCCGACGGGTTCGGCGGCGTCTATGCGCCCAGTCTTGGTGCGGCGGCCCCGGCCTCGCATCGGCGATCATCGCCGAGTCGCATCCGGCGTGCGGCGTCGGCCGCGGCCACGGCGTAGGCTTCGGCGAACGTGGCGGGGCCCGCGACGGCGTCGGCCAGGTCGTGGACGGTCATCCCGCCCGCGATCGCGGCCTGGCCGACGTGGACGAGCTCGCCGGCCGCGGCGCCCAGGATGTGCACCGCGAGGACGCGGCCGGTGCCGGGGTCGGCGAGCAGCTTCAGCATGCCGGCGCGCTCGCCGGACAGCTCGCCCCGGACGAGGTCGGCGAACCGCGCCACGCCGGGCACGGGTGCCGCGCCCGCCAGGGCCAGCTCGCGCCCCGTCGGTCCCACGGCGGCGATCTCGGGGATGGTGGCCACGGCCAGCGGCAGGGGCGAGCGCGACGGCGGGGCCAGGCGCCCGAGGGCCGTGAGCGCGGCGCGGCGGCCGGCGTCCATGGCGGCGGCGGTCCGGCCGGGGGCGCCGGTCACCTCACCGGCCGCGAGGAGGTGGGGCACGGCGGTGCGGCCGCGCGCGTCCGCCGGGACGTGCCCGCGCGGCCCGGTGGCGAGGGCGGCGGCGTCGAGGCCGAGCCCCGCGGTGGCCCCGTCGCGCCCGCCCGCGAACACCAGCGCCTCGGCGTCGATCTCGCCGCCGTCGTCGAGGGTCGCGACCACCCCGCCCGCCTCGCGGCGGGCGATGGCGCGGACCTCGCGCCCCAGGCGCACCGTCACGCCGACGCCGCGGAGGTGGTAGAGCAGCGCGGCGACGACGTCGTGGTCCAGCTCGGGGGCGGCCTCGCCGCCGCGGTCCACGAGGGTGACCGACGCGCCGAGCGCGCTCGCCACGGCGGCGACCTCCAGGCCGGCGACGCCGGCGCCGACCACGGTGAGGCGGGCGGGGAGCCGGGGGAGGGCGGGGAGGTCCTCGGGGGCCATCACGAGGCGGCCGTCGCGGTCGCAGCCGGGTGGACGCCGGGGGACGCCGCCGGTGGCGACGACGATGCGGTCGGCGGTGACGCGCGCGGTGCCGCGGGGGCCGTCGATGTCGACGTCGTGCGGGCCGGCGAGGCGGGCGGCGCCCTCCAGCACCTCGACGCGCTCGCGCCGCAGCTGGTCGCGCACCGCGTCGCGCTGGCCCTCGACGACGCGGTCGGCCCGCCACAGCAGGTCGGCCAGGTCGACGGGGCGCTCCCCGCCGCGCAGGGGGCGGGCGCGGCGGGCGGCGATGGCGTCGCCGGCGGCGGCGTGGAGGGCGCGGAACGGGATCAGGCCGGCGGGGGCGGGGCCCCGGTCGGCGCCGGCGGCCCGCGCGCCGAGGCGCGCGGCGGTGATCGCGCCGCGGCGCCCGGAGGGGCCCGCGCCGATGACCAGCAGCTCGGCGTGCCGCCGCGGTGTGGCGGG
>OEIU01000358.1_pt1 | contig 44643 bp, 25 predicted proteins | sample 1539221 | NCBI WGS metagenome assembly OEIU01 (sample SAMN03792071, study PRJEB22550) | activated sludge metagenome | feature: wastewater treatment plant; material: activated sludge; isolation source: Wastewater treatment plant of a petroleum refinery complex | place: Argentina: Zarate | collected... | reverse complement strand
ACTCGGAATCGCCCTCGATCAGTGCACACGCTGTGAAAAACTGGCGTTGTAAAGTTGACGAGGCGCCCGGTCAGTGGACGCCCGCGGCGGCGAGCCAGCGTTCGGCGTCGAGGGCGGCCTGGCAGCCCATGCCCGCGGCGGTGACGGCCTGGCGGTAGACGCTGTCGGAGACGTCGCCCGCGCCGAAGACGCCGGAGAGGTTCGTTGCGCTCGAGCGGGTGCGGAGGAGCAGGTAGCCCTTGTCGTCGAACTCGAGGCCGGTGTTCCGGAGGAACTTGGTCGCGGGGGTGTGCCCGATGGCGATGAAAAGACCGCCGACGTCGAGGCGGGAGCGCTCCTTGGTCTGGGTGTCCTCGAGCGTGACGGCCTCGATGTGGTCCTTGCCGAGGACGTCCACGACGACCTTGTTCCAGAGCACCTTGGCGTTGGGTCGGGCGAGGTAGCGCTCCTGCATGATCTTGCTGGCGCGGAACGAGTCGCGCCGGTGGATGACATACACCACCGAGCCGAACTTGGTGAGGTAGGTGGCTTCTTCCATCGCGGTGTCGCCGCCGCCGACCACGGCGAGGGGCTTGCCGCGGAAGGCGGGGAGGGCCCCGTCGCAGACGGCGCAGGCGGAGACGCCGCCGCCGGAGCGGGCCAGACGCATCTCGTTCTCGAGGCCGATCCAGTTGGCGACGGCGCCGGTGGCGATGACGACGGCGTGGGCGAGCACTTTGTGGCCCTCGGAGGTGTGGAGCGTGTGGGGGGTCTTGGCGGGGTCCCTGGAGAACTCGCAGCGGACGATGTCCTCCATGACGACGGTGGTGCCGAAGCGTTCGCCCTGCTCCTGGAAGGCGGCCATCATCTCCGGGCCGGTGATGCCCTTGGGGAAGCCGGGGTAGTTCTCGACCTCGGTGGTGAGCATGAGCTGGCCTCCGGGAAGGATGGGGCCGGGGTCCTGCTTGGGCACGCCGATGTAGACGGTCGGGGCGAGGTTGGCGCGTGCGGCGTAGATGGCCGCGGTCCATCCGGCGGGGCCGGATCCGATGATGACAAGTTTGTGCGAGGATGAGGACATAGGTGCTTACTTGAGCTCGTCTTTTTCGGCCAGGCGCTGGCGGTAGAGCGAGATGGTGGGGGGGAAGAGCAGGTAATCGCCGCGCACGCCGGTGCGGGTCTGCGTGGCGTACGAGACCATGTCGCTCAGGCCGTCGGGGCCGACGGAGAAGATGACGAAGACCCGATCGTCCATGGCGAGGCTGAACTCCGGCGCGGGCGGGGGCGGGTAGAGGTTGATGGTGTAGGGGCGTGGGCGGCCCTCGCTGTCCTTGGGCGTATCGCGTGAGGGGACGAAGTAGGAGAGGTCCGCGCTGCGCGGCGGTGGGGAATAGGGGTCCTTGTCGATGCCGTCGATGTAGTCGGGGTTGCAGGCCGCCAGGCCGGAGGGGAAGGCCTTGTAGCGGAGGAAGTATGCGTAGGCGCCCACGCTCATGCGGGTTCCGGCGAGCTCGCACTTGATCTGCTGGCGGAGGGAGACGATGGCGTCGAAATCGCGAAACGCCTCGTTGAGCACGGCGTACCGCGTGGAGGTCTGCACGTACTTGCGATAGTCGCTGGCGGTGACGACGTAGCGGTCGAAGGGGGGGAGGTCCCAGCGGCGGGCCCAGTCGTCGTGCAGGCCCTGGAGCATCCTGAGGGTGTCGCGCTCGCCGGCGTGGCCGGCGCGGGCCTGCTCCCAGAACGCGGCGGCGGAGAAGAGCCTGAGGGGGCGCTGGGTGGCGCCGGCGCGGGCCATGAAGGCGGCGAAGGTGGCCTCGCTGGGGCGGCCGTCGGCATCCATGACCTTCTTGACGAGCTGCTCGCGGGCGATGAAGTCGGCCTCGGGCATGCGCATGCGGTCGAGTTGGAGGAAGCCCTTCTTGCCGCGCTTCCCGTCGGTGAGCCGGTCGTTGACGGTGCGGAGTATCCCGGGATCGAGGATGTGCTTGTCGGCGCCGAGATCGAGGTAGGCCAGATCGCGGATGCGTTCGAGGGCGGTGCGCATGGACTCCATCGCCCATTTTTTTTCCTGCATCAGCGGGCGATCGGCCATCTGGCGGCAGAAGTAGAGCCAGTCCACGAGCACCTTCATGGCCGCCTTGGCATCGCCCGCGGCGAAGGCCCGCGAGGCCTCGACGTGGCAGAGGATGCCGGCGTTCTCCATGGCGGGCATGTAGAGGACCTTGGCGGCGGCCAGGAGGGGGGGGTCGCCCAGGTCGGTGTACATCTCCTTGGAGATCAGTTCGACGCTGACGCCCTCGACGCCGTAGGGCTGGCCGAAGGCGAAGGCCTTGCGGCGGTCTTCCTCCTTGGTGACCTTGTCGAGGGCCTCGAGGACCTTCTTCTGGTTGGGCTTCTGGGCCCACTCGGCGCACTCGGCCCAGCCCGGGCCCTGGTTGCCCAGGAGCGCGGCCCGATCCTGTGTCCGGAGGACTGCGGGGGGCCTGTCCATGTCGGCAAGGGCGGGGAGAACCACCAGATCGCTCCGGAACGCATCCGCCACGGCCGCGTCGTTGGCGAGGTGGTTCGCCCGGTCGGTGTATTCATCGGCCGGCGCGAGCGACGGGAGTGCGATGATTGCGGCCACCCCGAGGGCGAGGGCGAGGGGATTGAGACGGGCCGGGCGGGTGTGTTGGCGGGGGGTCATGTCCAGCGGCTCCAAGGCGTTGCGACACACGATCCCGAGGCGGGGCCTCCGGGGGCCGTTTCGGGGCCCAGATGCTAGCAAGTTCACGCGGGAGGTGGGCCGATCGTCCCGAGCGTGGCCTCTGCAAAGGAACAATGCCCGGACGCCATGCGGCGTCCGGGCTGCTGCTCGAGAGAGGGAAAAAGGCTCGGGGGCGGGGTCAGATCACCGCCGGGAATGAGTCCGGGGAGAAATCGGGCTCGGGATCGTCGTCGATATTGGCGGAGAGGTCCTCGGCGCTGATCAGGTGGGCGTCTATCTCGGACTCGTCGCGGGCGGCCGCGCCGGGCCGGGCGGGAGACGCCCGCTCGTCGTCGCGATCGATGGCGGGGCGACGGTTTTCGCGGAAGAATCGGCTGGGCTGCTCGTCGGAGACCTGGGCGTTGAGTTTTCGGAGGGCCTCGTCGGCGATCTGGCGGACGCGTTCGCGGGAGATGCCGATCTCGGTGGCGATCTGCTTGAGGGTGAGGGGTTCCTGGCCGTCGAGGCCGAAGCGGAGGCGGAGGATGCGGGCCTCTCGCTCGTCGATGGCGTCGAGGAGGCGGCGGATGGTCTTGAGTTCCTCGTCGCGGAAGGTGTAGTCCTCCGGGGCGGCGGTGCGATCGTCGGCGAGGAGGTCGCCGATGTTCATCACCTCGCCGTTCTCGTCGAGGGGGGCCTGGGCGGGGGCGCGGAAGGCCTTGACGGCCCGCTTGATGATCCGGACCTTCTTGAGGGGCAGGTTCATCTCATCGGAGAGTTCCTGCAGGGAGGGCTGGCGGCCGAGGTCGCGTTCGAGTTTCTGGCTGGCCTGCTTCCACTTGGCGATGAGCTCGACCATGTAGGCCGGGACGTGGATGGGCTGGACGGCGTTGATCAGGGCTCGCTTGATGGCCTGCTTGATCCACCACGATGCGTAGGTGGAGAAGCGGGCGCCCTGGGCGGGATCGAAGCCCTCGACGGCCCGCAGAAGGCCGACGTTGCCCTCCTCGATGAGGTCCTGGAGGGCGAGGCCGCGGTTGGAATAGTTCTTGGCGATGGAGACGACGAGGCGGAGGTTGGAACGGACCATGCGCTCGCGCGAGGCGGAGCAGTTGTCGTTGATGATGTTCCAGCCGAGGGTCTTCTCCTCGTCGGCCGAGAGAAGCGCGGTCTCGTTGATCTGCTTGAGGTAGAGGTGCAGACCAGACTGCAACTCGGCCCGAGCGGGAGACTTGGTCGTTCGAACGCCTCGCACTGTTACAAATCCTCTCAACCGGCGAGAACCGCCAGGGTACGGCACGAGCGAGAATCGCGAAGGCCGCCGGTCTTCCCTTCGCGATCGGGAACGCTCCGGTTGCATCGACGCCGGAGCATTCCCGCTTGATCTAGGCAAGCCGCGTGCCGCGTCCGTGTGGCGGTATTGGCCGCCTGCGCGGGCATTGCGGGCCACGCGTGGCCCGGGGGTCTGTTATCGGCCAAGCGTGGCCAGAATCGGGTCGCTGAGGGCCACATTCGGCTCGAAGGAATCCAGAACGTACAGTACGCTTGGGACGTATGAGCCCGAGGGCCCCGATCCCGCACGGGGACTCCCTGGGATTTGAGGCGATGCGGGCCCGAGTGTGAGGGGCAGTGCGTGGGAATGGACCTCTCCAAGACGCTCGACGATTGGCCCTACGAGCCGGGCAAGATCAACGTCCGGTTGATCGAGGGCGAGGACGGGGAGCCGCGCATCCAGTTGCGGATCGACCTGGGGATCATGCAGTTGCGCACCACGGGCCGCCCCGACGGGGTGCGGCCCAATGGGTACGAGAGCCTGCTGGAGTACCACGAGGCGAGGCTGGACGAGCACGTTGAGAACAACGGGTCGGCGTCGGGCTTTGTGCTCACCGAAGATGAATGTCGGGAGCTCCGCGAGGAGGCCGTGCAGTACTACCACCGGTATGTCTGCGAGATGGTGCTCGACGAGTTCGAGGGGGTGGTGCGGGACACGAGCCGGAATCTGCGGGTGCTGGACATCTGCACCAAGCACGCGGAGACCGAGCAGGACCGGGCGGTGCTCGAGCAGTTCCGGCCGTACATCGTGATGATGCGGGCCCGGGCGCTGGCGAGCCAGGCCCTCAAGGACGAGGAGCCCAAGGCGGCGATCCATGCGCTCGACGACGGTCTGGAGATCCTGCGGGGGTATTTCTCGGAGACGGGGCAGCTCGAGACGTTCGACGAGTCGTCGGAGGTGCAGATCCTCAAGGGCATGCGGGAGGCGCTGACGCCGAAGCTGCCGGTGAGCCAAGGGGGCGAGCTGCGGTCTCGCCTCAAGCAGGCGCTGGAGCAGGAAAACTACGAGCTTGCGGCGATCCTGCGGGATGAACTCAAGAACATGAAGGACTGAGGGGCCGAGCGAGGGCTCCGGCGGCGTGCGCAGCTCGGCTCCGACTACTTGCCCACGCAGAAAGTCGCGAAGACGCGCCCGATGATGTCGTCGGGGGAGATGCGACCCACGAGTTCGCCCAGGTGGTCAACGGCCTCGCGGAGGTCGCGGGCGATGAGTTCGGGAGATCGAAGCGAGCGTGCGTGCGAGTCCGCGGCCGCGGTGGCCCGGGCGCGGTCGAGGCTTTGGGCCGCGGCGTCGAGCGTGCGGCGGTGGCGGGGCAGGAGCCACGAGCCGGGGGCGTTGGAGGCGGAGGCGGCATCGGCGATGGCGCGCCGGAGCACGCCGAGATTCCAACCATCGATGGCGCACACGCCGATCGAGTCGTCGTGGGTGCCGGGGGCGGGCCCGAGCGCCGCGGGCAGATCGGCCTTCGTGCGCACCCGCAGAACTGGCCGGGCCTGCCGGCCGGGGAGGGACGCATCGAAGCGACCGGTGGGATCGCACAAGATGACGGCGTCGGCGAGTTCGATCTCGCGGGCGGCCCGCGCCTGGGCGCTGCGATCGGCCTGGCCTTGGGGAGCCACGCAGACCGACGCGTCGAGTCCGGCAAGGTCCACGAGCGTCACGGCGGGGCCGCAGGGGACGTCGCCGGAGAGGTCCAGGGTCTCGGCGAGGGCATCGCGGGTGGTTCCCGCGACGGGCGAGGCCAGGGCGCGGGGCCCGCCCAGCAGGGCGTTGAAGAGGGTGCTCTTTCCCGCGTTCGGGCGGCCGGCGAGCACGATGCGGGGGAGATGGGCGGGGTGCTCGTCGCCGCGGCGAGCGCCGAGGGCGGAAGTGATCTCGTCGAGGAGTACGCCGACCCGGAGGGACAGATCGGCGGGGGAGATGGGGACGACGTCCTCCTGATCGGTGAAGTCGATGCCGGCCTCGACGAGGGCGAGAAGGGTGGCGGCGCGGTCGGTCCAGGTGCGGTAGCGGTCACCCGCGGCGCCCGCAAGCAGAGAGCGGGCCGCGAGCAACTGGTCGTCGGTCCGGGCGCCGATGAGTGCGGCGACACCCTCGGCCTGATCCAGCGAGAGTTTTCCGTTGAGGTATGCCCGGGCGGAGAACTCGCCGGGGCCGGCGTCGCGGACTCCCGGGTGGGACCCGAGCGTGCGGATGACGCGATCCACGAGGTGGGGATTGCCGGGGAGGACGAGCTCGGCGGAGTCCTCTCCGGTGTAGGAGGTAGGGGAGGGGAACAGGAGCAGGAGGCAGGGCAGGCGGGCCTGGTCGGAGCCCGGGTCCCGGACGAGGCGGAGCCAGATTTCGGGGACGCCGCGAGCGAAGGGGGGGTCCGGGGCGAGGGTGGCCAGCAGCGGTTTGACGGCCGGGCCGGAGACTCGAATCAGGGCGAGCTCGGACCAGCCCGGGCCTGAGGCGAGAGCGAAAATGGAGTCCGGCGCCGGGGGGGACGAAATCGGGGGTTTGTGGGAGGGCATGGCGTCATTCCGCGGCGGCGAGCGCTCGCTCAACGCCCGCCTTGACGGCCGGCCAGCGTGCCTCCGGGGACTTGTTGACCGTGAGCCAGGAGTCGGCGAGGAGCACCGACGCCACGCCGGGGACCGCCAGGAGCGCCAGACCGAGGGGATCGTTGCGTGCCTGGTCGGAGTCTCGAAAGGAGCGGAGGGCGTCGGCGCCGGGGCGGAGCGGACGGTCGAGGATGCACTTGAGCGCGTTGGGATTCGGGGTCGTCTGGTATTCGGACACGGCGTAGGGCATGTGCCGCAAGGATAGTTGCGCGGCGCGGGGGTGGGAAAGTCCGATGATCGGCGCGCGACGGGCCGAGGGGGTTCGTGTACGATGGTGCGAGCGCCCTGCCGATTCGGCGGGGGCGGCCCTCGCGACGTTCGGCGGGGTCGATCGGTCCGCGGGAGGAGCCAGCGTCCGCATGATGTGGGAACGGATCACACGCCTGTTCGATCGTCTGGCCGCCTATCCGTGGTGGCAGGTGGCGATCGAGCTGGTGGTGATCTGGGCGGTGGTGTACGCGGTGCTGCGGTTTGTGCAGGGCACTCGGGCCGCGGGCGCGCTCAAGGGAACGCTGTTCCTGCTTCTGCTGGGCACGCTGATCATCCGATTCGCGGGGGCCTCGGACTCGTTCCAGCGGATCAAGTTCCTCTACGACCACTTTCTGACGCTGCTGGCGATCACGCTGATCGTGGTGTTCCAGCCGGAGTTGCGCCGCGGGCTGATCCGGCTGGGCGAGACGCAGCTCCTGCGTCGCTCGGCGGCGGTGCGGCGGGACGCCATCGGGCCGATCGTGGAGGCGTGCGCGTATCTGAGCCGGGCGAGGTTCGGGGGGATCATCGTGGTCGAGCGGGAGACGCCGCTCAAGGGGCTGGTGGTGGGGGGGACGCCGATCAACGGGCAGGTGACGGCCCGCCTGCTCCAGAGCCTGTTCTTTCCCGGCTCGGCGCTGCACGATCTGGCGGTGACGGTCTCGGGCAACCAGATCACGGCGGCGGGCGTGCAGCTCCCGCTCGCCGAGCCGGAGGAGATGCCCGACGCGGGCCTGGGCTCGCGGCACCGCGCGGCGGTCGGGTTGAGCAAGGAGTGCGATGCGATCGTCGTGGTGGTGAGCGAGGAGACTGGGGGGATCTCCATCGCCGAGCGGGGCAGGCTCGAGCAGGGGCTCGACGCGAAGCGGCTCGAGGAAGAACTCCAGGCCCGATTTGGCAAGCGAGGCCCGAGGCCGGACCTCGGGGGAGAAGACGCCCCGAACGGCGAGCTTGACGGTTCCGGGGAGCACGAGGCGGTCCACGCCGCCGAAGACAAGCACTGAGCCACCACCCATGCCCATGACCAAGTCCATGCCGCAGATTCGAGCCGCCGTTGTGGCCGCGCTGGTGGCGCTGGTGATGTGGTTCTTCGCCGAGGGCGAGGGGGTGTCCACCCGCACGGTGGTGATGTCGGTGTCGTTCGCGTCCGAGCCGGTGGGGGATCTGCTGGTGGTGCCGGATGTGGGGTTCAAGGGCGTGGTGCGGGTGACGCTGGAGGGCACGACGCGGACGATCGACGCGGCGGCGGCGGCCGTTGGGAACGAGCTCCAACTGAAGCCCGGCTCGCCGGGCGTTCCGGTCTCTCCCGGGCAGCAGAGCGTGGACCTGCGCGAGGCGATCGGGAGTTTGCCGAGCGTGAGGGGGATGGGGAGCACGCTGGCGCAGATCGAGCCCAAGGCGGTGGTGGTGAACGTGGTTCGGCTGGTGTCGAAGGAGCTGCCCGTGCGTGCGGAACTGGGGGTTGGCGGGGCGGACCTGGCGCTCGATGTGGAGCCGACGTGCACGCCGTCCACGGTGACGCTGCGCGTTCCGGCGGGGGACGCGGATCGGATCTCCGAGGGGGCGTTCGCGGTGGCCGTTGTCAGCGGGCCCGAGTTGCGCCGGATCGTTGCGAGGGGGAGCGCGGCGTTCGCGAACGGGGGCGTGCAGGTGCTCCAGGGGCTGGTCCGTCTGCCCGACGAGGCGCTCGGGATGGACCCGATCGTGGTCACGCCCGAACAGGTGAGCGTCACGCTCCGGCTCAAGCGGAAGGTGGGCGTGCTGAAGCTGCCGACGGTGCCGGTGTGGATCTCGTTGCCCTCGACCGAGGACGCGGGGAAGTGGACCATCGAGGTTCAGGACAAGGTCGTGACGGACGTGACCCTCACCGGGCCGGCGGAGGAGCTCGAGCGGATCCGCTCGGGGGAGATCGAGGTTCGGGCGATGGTTGAGCTCTCCAGCGAGGATCTGGCCAGAGGCGTGACCAGCAAGCCGGCGTCGTTTCCCGGGCTGCCGACGGGGGTGACGGCGACGGCGAATCAGGTGCGGCTGGCGAAGGTGGTCCGTCGGGAACCCGAAAAGGCCCGTCCGTAGTCGTTTGTTCGGGATTTCTTGGGGAGGGTGGGGCCGCGCGACCCCTCGCCAGATTGATGAAAGTGGGAGGGGTGTGCGCTACCCTTGGCTCCCCTCGGAAGCCCCGCGGGCCACCCGAACTTCCCAAGACTCTCAGGAACGACCATGAAGATCAAGACCGACGAGATCGCGTCCGTCATCAAGCAGGAGATCGCGCAGTACGCCGCCGAGCTGGAGATCAGCGAGGTCGGACGCGTGGTCGAGGTCGGCGACGGCATCGCCCGCATCTATGGCTTGGCCAAGGCGATGGCGGGCGAGATGCTCGAGTTTCAGACCGTGGCCGGCACGGTCGTCGGGCAGGTGTTCAACCTGGAACTCGACACCGTCGGCGCCGTGATCTACGGCGACTATCTGTCGGTGAAGGAGGGGGACCTGGTCAAGAGCACCGGCCGCCTGCTGCAGGTGCCCGTGGGCGAGTCGCTGCTGGGGCGCGTGGTGGACCCGCTGGGGCGGACGCTCGACGACGGCCCGGCCCTGAACGCGACCGAGTTCCGCAAGGTGGACATCATCGCCCCCGGCATCGCCGAGCGTCAGCCGGTGACCGAGCCGATGCAGACGGGCATCAAGGCCGTGGACAGCATGATCCCGATCGGGCGCGGCCAGCGCGAGCTGATCATCGGCGACCGCAAGACGGGCAAGACGGCCGTGGCGATCGACACGATCATCAACCAGAAGCAGTTCTGGGGCACGCCCGACGCGATGGTGTGCATCTACGTCGCCATCGGCCAGAAGGAATCGACCGTGGCGGCGACGGTGGAGACGCTCCGCAAGAACGGGGCGATGGACTACACCATCGTGGTCAACGCGGCATCGTCGGACCCGGCCCCGATGCAGTACATCGCCCCGTACACCGGGTGCACGATGGGCGAGTACTTCATGTGGCAGGGGACCAACGAGGGGGCGAGGCTGGCGAGCGGCATGCCGATGCCCAAGCACGCCCTGTGCATCTACGACGACCTTTCCAAGCAGGCCGTGGCGTACCGGCAGTTGTCCTTGCTGCTGCGTCGTCCGCCCGGTCGCGAGGCGTACCCCGGCGACGTGTTCTATCTGCACAGCCGCCTGCTCGAGCGCGCCACGAAGCTCTCGAAGGAGAACGGGGCGGGCTCGCTGACGGCGCTGCCGATCATCGAGACGCAGGAGGGCGACGTCTCGGCGTACATCCCGACCAACGTGATCTCGATCACCGACGGGCAGATCTATCTCGAGCCGGAGTTGTTCTTCGCGGGCGTGCGCCCGGCCATCAACGTGGGCATCTCGGTGAGCCGCGTGGGCGGCAACGCCCAGATCAAGGCCATGAAGCAGATCGCCGGCTCGCTGCGTCTGGACCTTGCGGCGTATCGCGAGCTGGAAGCCTTCGCGCAGCTCGGCACCGAGCTCGACAAGGCGACGCAGAAGCAGCTCGACCGCGGGGCCCGCATGGTGGAGCTGCTCAAGCAGCCCCAGTACGTGCCCATGAACGTGATCGACCAGGTCATCTCGATCTTCGCGGCCAGCAAGGGCTTCCTCGACGACATCGAGGTCAAGCACGTGCCGGACTTCGAGAAGGGTCTGCTGCACTACTTCTCGACGACGGCCCGGGGCGCGCGCGAGGAGTTGGCGGCCAAGAAGGACGTCAAGGCGCTGGACAAGCAGTTGTCCGACGCGTGCGCGGCGTTCAAGTCCTCGTGGAGGCCGGGCAAGTAGGCCCGGTCGGCGACGGGCGGCATTGCATGGAGTCCCGAGGGTCCGCGCCGGCGCGGACCCTTTTTCCTGCGTGCAAGGGCTGACCGCCTCCGCGACATCTTTCCGCATGGAGGGAGCGGTGGGGGGATAGGCGTGCGGCATGGGAAATGGAGGTGCGCTTATGCGCTCCACGATGTCGGCGTGTGCTCGGTGTGCCCGTTCGCTCCCGGGGCTTGCGGTCGCGGCGGCGACGCTCTGTTGCCGTTCGGCGCCGGCGGGGCCGGTCGCCTCGGGCTCGCTGCGATTCGAGCTCGAGACGGTGGCGTCCGGCCTGGTGGCCCCGGTTCAGGTCAAGGCCCCCGCGGACGGGTCCGGGAGGCTGTTCGTCGTGGATCAGGCCGGGACCATCCGGGTGATCCAGAACCGCGTGCTGCTCGCGGCGCCGCTGCTCGACTTGTCGGGCACGATCGTGGCCGTCAATCCGGGATACGACGAGCGCGGCCTGCTCGGGCTCGCGTTCCATCCGCAGTTCGCGACGAACGGTCGATTCTTCGTCCGCTATTCGCGCCCGCGGGCCGCGGTCGCGGGCGATGTGTGCGGCAATCCGCCGTTCGGATGCCACACGGAGGTGCTGGCGGAGTACGCGGTGAGCCCGCCCTCGGCGAACGTGGCGAATCCCGCGGGGACGGTGCTGTTCACGGTGGACAAGCCGCAGTTCAACCACAACGGGGGCGGGATCGCGTTCGGTCCGGATGGATTCCTGTACTTCACGATGGGCGACGGCGGGGGCGCCAACGACGGGCTGGCGGACACGCCGCCCTCCCACGGGCCGACGGGCAATGCGCAGAACCTCGCCGTCCCGATGGGGAAGGTGGTTCGCCTGGATGTGAGCGTTCCCGGCGCGGCGACGGCGCCGGCGGGCAACCCGTTCTTCTCGACCCCGGGGGCCTTCGCGGGGATCTACGCGCTGGGTCTGCGGAATCCGTACGATTTCTCGTTCGACGATCTCGGCCCCGGCGCCACGAACGAGCTCATCGTCGCCGACGTCGGTCAGGACGCGTTCGAGGAGCTCGACGTCGTCACGATCGGCGGCAACTACGGATGGCCGGTCCGCGAGGGCCTTCATTGTTTCGACCCGTTTGGCCCCACCGTTCCTCCGGCCAACTGCCCGAGCGCCGGGCTCATCGACCCGAAGTTCGAGTATCCGCACACGGTCGGTCTGGCGATCATCGGTGGCTATGTGTATCGCGGCTCGTCGTTTCCCGGGCTGGTCGGCAAGTACCTCTTCGGCGACTTCTCCACCGGGTTCGGCGTGGCCGACGGGCACCTGTTCTACTCGGACATGAGCCCGCCGGGCGGCCCCGCGTCGCCGGGGCCGATGCTGCGTCCGGTGCTCGGGGGCAACGACCGAACGCTCGCCCGCTACGTCAAGGGCATGGGCCGCGATGAGCGTGGCGAGGTGTACGTGCTGGTTTCGACGGTGCTGGGACCCTCTGGAAGCAGCGGGGAGGTGCTGCGCATCGTGCCCTGCCCGGCGGACTTTGACGGCTCTGGAGGTCTGGAAGTCCTCGACATTTTTGGGTTTCTCAACGCCTGGCTCTCGGGCGATCCTCGGGCGGACTTCAACGGTGGCGGCCTTACCGTGCAGGACATCTTTGATTTCATCAACCGATGGTTTTCCGGGTGCTGAGCGGTCGTGCCGGCTGGCTCTGGCCGGTTGCCCTGAGAACGCTATCAGAATGAGGAGCGATCTCGCGAATCTGTTCTGGCGGTTTGCTTGCCGAACGGAACAAGGGGAGCGATGATCTCGGATAATCACGGTCGAAATGGGCGGCCCGATCGAGGCCGCACCCTATCAGTTCCCAATCATCCCCGCGTCTGCCAGGAATAGCCCATGTCGAGCCTGCTGAGGAACGGCCGCGTCTGCCGGCCGATGGTTGTGTTGGGTGTGTTCGGTTGTGCCTTGGTGGGGCGCGCAATGGCGGATTCCCCCCGCGAGCTCGACGCCCCGGAGGCCACGAGCCGGGCATCGGTGGGCTCGAGCCTCATGGCCCGGGCGATGGTCGCGGCGGCCGAGCGCCGTGCGGAGGCCGCCGGTGGGGCGGCGATGTGCTTTGTCGAGAATCCGACGCCCGAGCAGCTGGCCAACATCATGAACATGTTCCAGGCGCTCCCGCCGACGCTGGCGAACAGCCTGGAGCCGCGGTACCGGACGGCGGGCACGGTGTGGGTGAACAACGGGGCGCAGGGGTCGAGCAACCAGGCGCGGGCGGCGAACCTGACGTACTCGTTTCCGGCCGACGGGGTGGCGTGGGGCGACGGGCAGAACGGGCCGTCGGCGCCGAACAACCTGCACGCGAGCCTGCAGTCGCTGTTCGGCTCGACCAACGAGGATCGCGGGCTGGAGCTCATCCGGCAGGGGTTGTGCTCGTGGCGCCGATTCGGCGGGCTGACCTACACCGAAATCGCCGACAACAACAGCGTGTTTTCGACGAGTGCCGCGCATGTCTCGACGCGCGGCGACATCCGGATCGGGTCGAACGCGCAGGGCACGACCAGCGGCGTGCTGGCGTACAACCAGTTCCCGACGGGCGGGTCGGACATGACGATCAACTCGGACTGGTTCCCGGCGTCGGCGGGGGCGCTCGGATCGGCGACGAACAACTACCGGTACCTGCGGGACGTGGTCTCGCACGAGCACGGGCACGGCCTGGGCTTTATCCACCCGGTTCCCTGCGACTCGAGCAAGCTCATGGAGCCGTTCATCCACACCAACACCGATGGGTGTCTGGTGGACGAGTTCCGCGGCATGGGCCGCAACTACGGCGATCGCCGGAGCGGCAACAGCAGCGGAGCGCTGGCGACGGACTGGGGCAACCTCACCACGCCGGTGCTCAAGTCCGTGATCGAGCGGAACCTCTCGACCAACGGCTCGGCCGGGGCCAACGGGAGCGGCGCGGACTGGTTCAAGTTCACGATCGACACGGCCCAGACGGTGGCCATCACCGTGAATCCGACCGGGGGGTCGTACACCGAGGGGCAGCAGTCCAGCGGGTGCAACGGCACGACCTCGACGGTGGTCGCCTCGCAGGCCGGGAACCTGAACGTCGAGCTGCGCAGCGGGGCCAACGGGGCGAGTGTGCTGCAGACGGCCGACACCGCCGGCGCGGGCGCGGCCGAGCTGCTCGGCGCCGGCACCCTCGGCGCGGGGACGTACTGGGTCAGGGTGTTCGACGCGGGCCCGAACGCGAATCAGACGGTGCAGCTCTACGACCTCACGATGCGGGTGGGAACGGCGAAGGCTCCCCCGGTGGCGGTGGCGGGATTGCACAAGCGGATCCAGGCCGGGAAGAACTGCTTCTTCTTCGGGAACATCAACTCGTACGCCACGGACACGGGGCCGACGGGCGGGGCCAACTCGCTGTCGTACTTCTGGGATCTTGACGGCAACGGCACGTTCGGGGGCGGGATCGACTCGGGCTCGTCGCAGCCGGTGGTGACGGGCGGGTATCCGTCGAACGGGACGTACCCGGTGACGCTGCGCGTGACCGATTCCAATGGGCTGACCTCGACGGACACGATCAACGTGGTCGTGTTCGGGGCGACGGCGACGATCACGGGCGTCTCGCCGAGCAGCGCGGACCCGGGGGTCGGGGGGGCGACGGTTCCGGTGACGATCACGGGGGCGAACCTGCGGGGCGTGACCAGCGCCGGGCAGTTCGAGGTGTCGGGGACGGGTGTGAGCGTGATCGGAACGCCGGTCGTCAACGCGCTGGGGACGCAGGTGACGGGGCTCTCGTTCGTGCTGGCCGCGGGGGCGAGCGGATCGGCACGGGACGTGAGCGTGACCAACTCGGATGGGTCGGGGACCGCCGGCGGGAACGCGACGGGGATCGGGCGGTTCACCGTGAACGGGGAGTGCACGCCGCCGGTCGTTCTGGCCCAACCGCAGAGCCAGGCCCAGTGCCCGGGCGGGGCGGTGACGTTCAACGTCGGCGCGACGGCGGGATCGGGTGGGCCCCTGGCGTACCAGTGGCGCAAGAACGCCGCGCCCATCGACGGGGCGACGGGGTCGATCCTGTCGATCTCGAACCTGACGGCCGGCGACTCCGGGGCGTATGACTGCGTGGTGAGCAACCCGTGCGGGCCGACGGTCACGGACGCGGCGGACCTTTCGGTCGACGCCACGGGGATCTCGGACCAGCCCTCGGCGCAAACCGCCTGCCTGGGCGGATCGGCGACGTTCACGATCGGCGTGGGCGGCACGGCCGACTTGCAGTGGCGGAAGGATGGGGCGGACATCGTCGGGGCGACGGGGCCGTCTCTGGTCATCGACCCCGTCGAGCCCGGCGACGCCGGCGTGTACGACTGCGCCGTGCTCACCGCGTGCGACCTGGTGATCTCGGATCCGGCGGCGCTGACCATCGGCGGGGGCGTGAGCGTGCAGGTGCAGCCGGTGTCGGCGTCGGTGTGCGAGGGATCGTCGGTGGTGCTGACCTTCGGCGTGAGCGGGGCGACGGGCTATCAGTGGCGCAAGGGCGGGGAAGACATCCCCGGAGCCACGTCATCCACGCTGGAGTTCCAATCCACGACCATGGCCGACGCGGGCGCGTACGACTGCGTCGTGGCCAGCGCGTGCGGGGGCGTGGCGTCGAGCGTCGCCACGCTGGGGGTCTGCTCGGCTGTGAGCATCGGGACCCAGCCGGTGGCGCGAGTGGCGTGCCCCGGATCGTCGGCGACGTTCACCGTGGGGGCGTCGGGGTCGCTTCTGGCCTATCAGTGGCGAAGGGACGGAGAGCCGATCGAGGGCGCGACGGGACCCTCGCTGGTCGTGTCGCCGGTTGGCGCGGCGAGCGCCGGCCTGTACGACTGCGTGGTCGAGAACTGCTGCCAGCGGGCAACTTCCGCGTCCGTCGGGCTGAGCGTGTGCGTGGCGGACTACAACTGCTCGGGCACGCTGACGGTGGAGGACATATTCGACTATCTCAACGGGTGGCTGGCCGTGGCGCCCGCGGCGGATGTGAACGGGGTGGATGGCGTGACCGTTCAGGATATTTTCGACTTTCTGAACAGCTGGCTCGCGGGATGTTGATTCCGGCGGCGTGCCCGGCCCAAGTGGACGGCTGGCCGCGCCGATAGGGGACGGGGGATCGCCCTCGCGCATCCTGAGCGAACGTTCATGGGTCAGGCGTGCGACCGGTGCCATACTTCAAGGCCAGATCGACTCCGACTCGCCCGCCACCAAGAGGTGCCCATGACCATCCGGCCGATCTTCCGCCCGCCGACGCTGCCCGTGTTGACGATCCTGGCCGTGGCTCTGGCGGCGGGGATCGCGAACGGGCAGGTCGTCGACACGCGCATCCCGCTCAACTACAACTTCCACGGGATGGCGCACCCCGGCGAGGCGCCCTCGAACAATCCGGGCGGCAGCGCCGATCTTCCGCAGGGGTATCGCTCGATCTCGGACCGGGGGCTGATCTTCGACGCGACCAACGCGCACTCCATCGCGGCGTACTCGGGGCAGAACATCGGGGCGACGGGGCTCTCGTACGCGTTCTACGACACGCTGGGCCCGGCGTCGAATCCGAGCGGGCTGGACATCGTCCACCTCGGGTCGCGCTGCGCGGGCGGGATCGGGGCGATCAACGCGTACGAGGCGGCGGTCAACACCGCGACCACCGTCGGCATCGCGCCGGCGTGGAACGTGTGCGACCAGAGCGGCACGCCGGGAGTGAGCGAGCAGGTGACGACGCTCTGGCCCGGGGTGGTGATCGACCCGTACACCGAGATCGGGATTCTGTATCACGGCTCGAACGGGGGCGGCGTGTTCAACGTGGTGCTCGGGTTCTCGGATGCGACGACGCTGCCGGCGATCTCGCTCGCGTGCCCGGACTGGTTCAACAACCCGGCCGATCCGGCGATCGTGGCGAACATGCCTCTCTCGGTGCAGCAGAAGTTGCGCCACACCGAGGGAGCGACGGCGTTCGTGACGTTCCAGGGGGCGACGAACAACGATGCCCCGCGAATCTCGGCGTGGAACACGTCGAACCTGGGGAACAACCTGAACGTCATGGAGGCGGTGATCAGCGTGCCGATGGTCGTGTCGGGCGTGGGCGTGGGCACGGGATCGTGGGGCGCGCACCCGGAGGTGGTGGGCAAGACGCTCACGTCGATCGCGTTCGTGAACGCGGGGCCGGAGGTGACGTTCTCGGGCGCTCGCGGGTACGCGGTGTTCGCCGCGACGGTGCGGACGGGCCAGCCGGTGAACGCGGCGTGCGAGACGGCGACGACGGTGGCGGCGGGGGACACGGCGGCGGGGAACGTGCGGGCGTTCGGGAGCACGGCGTCGTCGTGCGGGACGGGGGACACCTCGGCGGTGTGGTTCGCGTACACGGCGACGGGGAGCAACGTCGTGGACGCCCGAACCTGCGGGGGCTCGACGAGCTTCGACACGACGCTGGCGGTGTACACGGTCTGCGGCGGCCAGCCGATCGCCTGCGACGACAACGGATGCGCGGCCGGCTCGCGCGTGCAGTGGAACGCAACGTCGGGGACGCAGTACCTGCTGCGGGTGGCGGGCAACAGCGGGGCGACCGGGGCGTTCACGCTGCGCATCAACGACCCCGCCAATATCGACCTGCCGCTGCCGCTGGCGATGAACTTCAACGGCATCTGCCATGGCGCGTCGGAGCAGACGCTCCCGGTCAACACGGGGACGGTCCACGAGAACCGGTGCGACCTGAATGGGTATCGCTCGATCGCGGACAAGGGGCTGCTGTGCGACGGGATCGCCACGAACTCGCTCAACTACGCCGGGACGTTCGGGTTCGACGGGATGGCGTACGCCGTCGTGGCCCAGCCGTACCAGCTCGACATCATCCATCTGGGCGACCGGAACCTGGTGGCCAACTCGGGGGTCCAGTTCGTCACGGCGTGCCCGGCGTCGGGGACCACGACGGGCCAGGGCATGACGCCGTCGTGGTTGGCGGGTGGGGGGGGCGTGGATCAGACGGGACCGGTGACGACGGTGGTGTCGTCGCAGGCGATCGTGTTCGGGGCGGCGACGCGCCTGGGCGTGCTCTATCACGTGAGCAACGTGGGCTCGTCGGCGACGCTGGCAACGTTCGATGCGACGCTCGGGTTCACCGACGGCTCGTCCACGACGGTGACGATCACGGCGACGGACTGGGCCGGCACCAACGGGCAGGTGATGCCCGCGCCGGGGGCGGCGTCCGGGCTCGAGGTGCAGCGTGTGCTGGGGACATTCAAGGCCGTGGTGACGGCGGACCAGGCGGTTGACACGACGGTGCCGGTCAAGGTGGATGAGGCCGTGATCTCCACCGCGGCCCTGATCGCCAGGGGGTTCAACCCGACGGGCAGAACGCTCGCATCGATCACGTTCGGCAATCCGCGATCGGGGAACGCGGCCGGCGACGCGTTCTCGTCGGGCTTCGCGATCTTCGCGGCCACGGTGCGCGACCCGGCCTCGTTCAACCCGGACTACGGCCCGGGGGGCGTGGGGACGTTCACGCCCAATCCGGTCATCGCGGGGACGGGCGGCACGCTGCGGGTGGCGGTGTCGCGCGGCACGGGCTCACCGAACGCGGTTGCGTCGGTGGTCGTCAACGCCTCGGACGTGGGATTGAGCGGGGCGCTGGCGCTCAACGATTCGGGCACGGGCGGGGACGCGCTGGCGGGCGACAACATCTGGAGCGCGGCGATCGCCGTGCCGTTCGCCTCGCCAACGGGCGTGCGGTCGCTTCCCTTCACCGTGACCGATGCGCAGAGCCGGACGGCCGCGGGGGCGATCGTGTTCACGGTCAACCCGCCGAATCCGGGCGACGAGCGTCGGCCGCTCACGCCCACGATCACCGAGCCCGGGGTGGTGGGGCAGGTCGTCAATGCCTTCGACGTGCACATGGTGACGGCGAACTTCGCCAGCCCGGTGCCCGCGCCCGGCACGCCGAACCATCTGTGCAGCGACTGGGAGATCTGGAAGACCAGCACGAGCACGCGGGTGTGGCGGGCGACGTGCGTGACCGACGGCGCGCTCAAGGTGCACATCCACCTTGCCGACGGCGTGTTCGAGGGGCCGTACGCGGGGCGCACGTTTCTGGAGTACAACACCGGTTTTTCGGTTCGCGTGCGGCATCGCGACGATTCGGGCGATCCGGTCTCGGAGTACAGCTACTGGGCGTCGCGGGCGTTCGCGACGGCCGCGCCGACGCAGATATTCCCGCTGGAGGCGGACGACTTCCTCGATCGCCCGGCGCCGGCGTGGGTGGTGGACGGGCCGCCGACATCGCCCGTGGCGCTGCCGGCGGGGGCGACTCTGGAGCTGGGATCGGCGCAGGGAGATCTGCTCTTGCGGATCAACGGCACGGCCGGGGGAAACCAGCTCGTCGATCGGCCGGGGCTGGGGGCGCACGTCGGTGTTCGTGCGCGGATCGGCGCGCCGCCCGGGGGGTCGCTGTCGATCGCGCCGTCCACGCTGACGGTGGTGGACCATGAGTGCCACGCGCACCCGATCTACTTCCCGGCCATCTCGCTGCCGGCGGGGGGGCAGGCGATCTGCTGGGTGACGACCAGCGGGAGCACGTACTTCGGGTCGGCCTCGGACGTGGGACCGGCGTTCGTCAACCTTGCCCGGGGAACGCTCACGCCGTGGGAGGCTCGCCAGGATGGGTACGCGGTCGAGAACTTCGCGTCGGGGTTCCAGTTGCCGGTGAACATCGTGTTTGCGCCCGGGGCCGCGACCGCGGGGCCGAACGATCCGTACATGTACGTGACCGAGTTGTACGGCCAGGTGATGGTGGTCAAGCGCGACGGGAGCGTGGGCGTGTACGCCTCGGGGCTGCTCAACTACAACCCCACGGCGCTGTTCCCCGGCTCGGGAGAGAGCGGCGTGGCGGGGATCTGCGTGGAGCCGGCCACGGGCGACCTGTTCGTGAACATGCTGTACTCCACGTCGCCGCCGAGCCCGAACACGCTGCGGCCGAAGATCGTGCGGATGCACTCCAACGACGGCGGGCTGACGATGGCGACGCAGACGACGATCATCACGTTCCCGACCGAGCCGCAGGGGCAGTCGCACCAGATCTCGAGCATGACCATCGGGCCCGACGGGATGCTCTACGTGCACATGGGCGACGGCTTCGACCAGACCAAGGGGCAGGACCTGACCTCGGCGCGCGGGAAGATCCTGCGGCTGAGCCTCGACGGAACCTCGCCGCCGGACAATCCGTTCGCGGGTTCGGCCAACGCCGTGACCAGGCAGGTGTGGGTGTACGGTCTGCGCAACCCGTTCGGCGGCGGGTGGCGAACCTCCGACGGCAACCACTTCACCATCGAGAACGGGCCCTCGTACGACCGCATCTCGGTGGCCGTGCCCGGGCGGAACTATCTGTACACCGGCTCGGATGCGAGCATGGCCAACTACGACCTCCTGAATGTCGGCACGAGCCCGCTCACCAGCCCGTGGTATCCTGCCCACGGCCCCGTCAACATCGCCTTCGCGCAGGCCTCGGAGTTCGGGGGGGGCGGGTTTCCCCCGGACAAGATGGATCACGCGTACGTGACCGAGTCGGGCCCGACCTTCGGGCAGGGGGCGCAGGTGCTGGGCAAGCGGATCGTCGAGTTCGAGTTCGCGCCGACGACCGGGGCGCTCGTGTCCGGGCCCGTGCCGCTGGTGGAGTACACCGGGTCGGGCTTCGCCACGTGCGTGGGCATCGCGGCGGGGCCGGACGGGCTGTACTTCTCCGAGCTCTACAAGGACATCAACACGGTCACGCCGGTCAACCCGACCGTGCGAGGGGCCAACATCCTGCGGGTGCGGTACGTGGGCGAGTCGCACGGCTGCCACGCGTGCGCTCCGGACTTCGACGGTGTGGACGGGCTTTCCGTGCAGGACATCTTCGCGTTTCTCAACGCCTGGTTCGCGGGTGAACCGCGCGCGGACTTCAATGGCGTGGACGGGCTGTCGGTCCAGGACATCTTCGACTTCCTGAACGCGTGGTTTGCCGGTTGCCCGTGATCCGGGTGTCCCCAGGCGATGAACGAGCACGAATCCCCGGGCCCGTGCCCGGGGCATTTTTCGTGGGCTTGCCTCGCGCCGCTCCGGAAGGCAGGGTTGTGGAAGCGGCCTTGATAAGAACCGACTCATGCACCGGGCGCAGGCCGAGCGGAAGCGCGTGCGTATGAGTGGCAACTTAGTGAAATCGGGATCATGGGGGGTTCCGTGTCGGAAGACCTCGACAAGCCGTGCCGATCGTGGTACATGTCATGCATGCGGCCGCGCCGTGAGAGCGCGCGCCGGGGGTGGCACCGACCCCCGGACGCCGCCAAGCCATGGGACCTCGTACACGCACAGGAGCCAAGAAGTGAACGCACAGACCCCACGCCCGAAGTCTCTGGACGCCCGAAGCACGGCGGCGGCGCTGTCGATGTTGATGGCCGCGGCCGGAACGGCGCAGGCGCAGATCGTCGATACCAAGGTCCCGCTCAACTACAACTACCACGGTCTGGCCCACGCGGGCGAGACGGTGGCGACGAACAACAACTTCAATGCGGACGTGATCCAGTTCCGCTCCATCGCCGATCGCGGGATCTATTGGGACCCGAGCGACTTCCACGCCTTCGGCACGAACCCGATCATCGGCGCCACGGGCATCACGTACGCGCTGTTCGACTCGCTGGGCTACACGAACACCACGGCGGCCAACGCGGCGGCCAACGGGCTCGACTGCGTGCACCTGGGCAACCGGGTGTGGAACCGCGGCTTTGAGTTCTTCACCAACAGCGTCTCGCCGGGGACGAGCACCGGTCCGGCCCCCTCGTGGGCGCCCGTGCTGGACGTCTCCTCGCTCACGGGCGACGGCACGACGGCGACGGCGACGACGGCCGGCCCGCATGGGCTCTCCGTGGGCCAGGTGGTGGCGATCGTGGGGGCGAGCCCCGTGGCGTTCAACGGCAACGCGACGATCACGGCCGTTCCCACCGCCACAACGTTCCAGTACGCCTCGACGGCCAACGCCACGGCGACGGGGGCGATCTTCTCCAACTCCACGAGCACGGCCCAGATCTCGGCCCTGTCGATCGCGGGGACGACCGTGACGGCGACGACCATCTGGCCCCACGGCTTCGGCGCCGGCAACACGATCCACGTGACCGGCGCGAGCGATCCGAACTTCGATCTGGAGGCGAACACACTGGCGGCGTCGGGCAACACGTTCACGTACACGAACAACAACGGCCCCGTCGGCAGCCCGACGGGCACGCGGATCGTGGCCGCGACCTGCGTGCACGACACCGCCGATCAGCAAACCGTGCTCTCCGGCCCGGTGGTGCTCGACGCCAACGCCGAGATCGGCGTGCTGTACACGATCTCCAACGGCGACGGCACGACGGGGCGTGGCGGCTCGTTCGACGTGGTGCTCACGTTCACGGACGCGACCACGGTGACGACCCGCCTGCACGGCAACAACTGGGACTCCACGGCGTTGCCCAACATCGTGTCGAACCTGGTCACCTCGCAGCAGCTCATCAAGCACACCTTCGGCGGGACGACCTCGAGCAACTTCCGATCGGTGAGCAACACCAACGACGCGGCCACGCTCAACAACTTCAACACCTCCAACATCGGCGTCATGGAGGGCATCATCAGCGTGCCCGCGATGACCGCCGGCGGCATCAACGTCGTGGGCAAGACGCTCAGCAAGGTCGCGTTCAAGAACTCGTTCTACAACCCGACGCAGATCACGGCCCTGTCCTTCGACGGCGCCACGGCCACGGCGACCATCGCCACCACGAACAGCCCCTTCGTTCCCGGCCAGCCCATCAGCATCTCCGGCGTGAGTCCCGCGTCGCTCAATGGGGACTACAACATTCTGAGCGTCAATACCGCCGGCACCCAGTTCACCTTCGCCTCCGGCGCTCCCGCGGGCACCGGCTCGGCCAAGATGTACGCCAACGGATTGGGGATCACCACCCTTTCGCTGGTGTCGGCGACCGGCACCGTCGTTCTCGACTCCCCCGGCGCCACGCTGGCCGTGGGCGACCGCGTGACGATCTCCGGCGTCAATGCCCTCACGGGGACCTCCTACGCCAACGGCGTGTTCACCGTGGCCAGCGTGACCGACGCCACCCACTTCACCTACAAGAACGGCGGGGCGTCCGGCACGGCCAGCGCCCGCATGTACGTGACCCGGCCCGGCGACGGGCGCGGCTACCAGGTCCACGCGGTGACCGTCCGCAACGGCCTGCCGACCAACACGACCTGCGCGGCGGCGACGGCTCTGACCGGTCCGGTCGCTTCTGCTTCGGGCACGAACGCGCACGTGGTCGAGGCCTCGCCCCCGACGCACACGTGCGGCTCGACGGACAACTCGGCCGTGTACTACTCGTACACCGCCATCGGGAACAACCCGGTCACGATCACGACCTGCTCCTCGTTCAACCCCTCGATCTCGGTGTACACCGGAACCTGCGGCGGCACGCTCACGCAGGTGACCGGCGCCTGCACCACCACAACGTCCTCCGGGTGCGCCGGTTCGGCCAGCCCGAACGTGGGCGCATCGCTTGGATTCGGCGCCATCGGCGGCACGACCTACTACATCCGCATCGCGGGCCAGAACAACGCCTGGGGTAGCTTCACGATCGGTGTGAGCGAGACCGTCAACGGCTCGTGCTCGGGCGCGCTCCCGATCACCGCCGGCGACACCACCGGTCAGACGTTCGCCAACGCGGGCGGCGGCACGACGCCCTGCGGCGGCGGCAACGACACCAACGCCATCTGGTACCAGTACACCGTGGGCGGCACCGGCACGCACCTGGTCGAGGCCCGGACATGCCTGGACGGGCAGAACACCACGCTCACCCCGCAGCCGCTTGTTACGGGCGTGACGGGCGTCCGCAACACCTCGTGCTCCACCGCGACGCCGATCTACCCGCTCGACACAACCCTGGCCGTGTACACCATGGACCAGTGCGGCCAGCCCACACCCATGCCGATCGAGTGCAACGACAACGGATGCAGTGTCTCCTCTCGCCTGCAGTGGATGGGCACCGCCGGCACGACCTACCTCGTCCGCGTCGCCAGCAAGTCCTCGGGCTTCCCGTCGGGAGGCGCCGGCACCGCCGGCGCGACCGGCACGTTCGTCCTGCACATCGACGATTCGGTGCACACCGATCTCGCCGTGCCGCTCACGTTCAACTGGAACGGCATCTGCCACGGCACCAGGTCCGTCGCCGACGCCAACTTCTTCTCCGAGCAGTGCGTGACCGCGCCGGCCAGCCATGAGAATCGCACCGACCTGAACGGCTATCGCTCGATCTCCGATCGCGGTCTGCTGTTCGATCCGAACAACTCCACCCCCAACGCCTTCAACTACGGCGGCACCATCGGCTACCGGGGCATGGAGTACTCGGTGTACGGCACACCCCTGCAGATGGACCTGGTGCATGTGGCCCAGGCGGCCAGCCCCTATCGGGGCGGCGGGGCCAACGGCAACTTCAAGCCGAACACGCAGACGTGGGCCAGCCCCACGACCGCGGCTCCGGCGGAGGGACGCCTGCCGCTCTGGCTCCAGGGGGACCCCGTCACGGGATTCGCGACCTATGACCACTATTCCAATGTTCTCTCCAACGTCTCCGCGATGAACGCGGTGTTCGGCGACGATACCAGGCTCGGCCTGATCTACCACATGACGAATCTCGGCGCGAACGTCGGGTCGTTCAACGTGACGCTGACCTTTGCCGACTCGTTCCAGGCCCAGGTGACCTGCAACGGCACGGATTGGTTCGGCGGCGCCAGCGCCACGCCCTGCAACGCATCCCTGCCCGCGTCGCCGCAGCCGGGCGTGGAAGCCCACCGCGTCCTCGGCGTGTACAACGCCGTGCAGAACATAGACCGCGGCGACCCGGCCTCCACCGGTCAGCTCAAGGTCGTCGAGTCGGTCATTTCCACGGCCAGCCTGGCGGCCGCGGGCCAGGACCCGCGCGGCCACGGCATCCTCACGAGCATCAAGTTCGACAACGTGACCTCCTCGGACGTGGGCACCAACGTCTCGGTCTTCGCCGCGACGCTGAGGGATCCGCTCAGCTACAACTTCACCAACGGCCCCTCGGCGATCGGCACCGTCAGTCCCAACCAGCTCAACGCGGGCGGAACGGGCACGATGACGGTGAGCGTGACTCTCGGCTCGGCTCCCAGCAACACGATCGCGTCCGTCGAGGTCGACGCCACGGCCATCGGCCTGGGCAGCAACTTCGCCCTGAACGTCGTCCCCGGCACGAACACAACGCAGTGGTCGCGGTTGGTCTCGTTCCCCGTGGACACGGTTCCGAACGCGTTCTCGCTTCCCTTCACCGCCACCGACGTGCAGAACCGCCAGGCGACGGGCAACATCATCTTCTCGGTGGTCGCCCCGACGGGCTCGATCGTCCCCAACCCGGCCGCGCAGGGCGGTACGGCCAAGGTCACGTTCAACTTCGGCACGGCCGGCGGCATCGCGTCCATCGACGTGGACGGCTCGCCCATCGGCCTGGGCACGATCTCGCTCAACGACAGCGGGACGGGCGGCGACGCGACGGCCGCCGACGGCATCTGGAGCGCGGACTTTGTGGTGCCGGTGACGACGATCGCGCCGGCCAACTACATGCTGCCCTTCACGCTGACGGACACGGGAAGCAATCAGGCGTTCGGGAGTCTCTCGTTCGACGTGATCCTGCCCCCGCCGGCGAACGACGCGTGCGCGGACGCGATCGCCCTGACCTCGGGCGTGCCCTTCAACGGCGACAACTCGCAGGCGACGAGCACCGACGGCGCGGCATCGACCTGCCAAGGCAGCGTGAGCAAGGGCGTCTGGTTCTCGTTCACGACCGGTCCGGCCGATGCGGGCACGTGGATCGCATCGACCTGCGGCTCGACGCAGGACACGGTTCTGACCGTCTACAACCCGGGCTCGACCTGCTCGACGCTCGATACCAACCAGATGGCGTGCAACGACGATAACGGCCCGGGCTGCGCCGGCCTGCAGGCCTCGGTCCAGTTGACGCTCGCCGCGAGCAGCACCTATTTGATCCGGGTCCAGAGCTTCCAGGCGGCCGCGGTCGGCGGGGCCTACACGCTGGTCGTCCAGCCCCTGATCACCGGCGCGTGCTGCAACAACACCACGGGCGCGTGCACGCAGACGGTCTCGACCTCCTGCTCTTCAACGACGAGCAGCTACCAGGGCGACAACGTGGCGTGCCCGACGACCTGCGCGGTCGTGGCGGTCTGCTGCAACAACTCCACCGGCGCGTGCACGAGCATCTACGGCGGTCTGTGCCCGGGCAACACGACGCAGGGCAACGGGACCGTGTGCGTCGCGAATGTGACATGCCCGCCCTCGGGCGCGTGCTGCAACAACGCCACCGGCGCGTGCACGTTCGTGTACGGCGGGTCGGCCTGCCCGGCCAACACGAGTTTCGGGCAGAACACCACCTGCGACGCGGCCACCTGCCCCGTCGCCGGCGCGTGCTGCAACAACACGACGGGCGCGTGCTCGTTCATCTACGGCGGCTCGTGCCCGGCCAATACCAGCGGCGGCGTCAACTCGGTGTGCGACGCGAGCACCTGCCCGCCGGTGGGCGTGTGCTGCCACAACGTGACCAGCCAGTGCATCGTGCTCTACGGCGGACTGTGCCCCGCCAACGCGAGCTTCGACCCCTCGACGAGCTGCAACCCCGCTCCGTGCACGCCCATCGCGTGGGCCTGCTGCTTCGCCGACGGCTCGTGCCTGACGCTCTTCCAGAACGACTGCGGCACCCACTCCGGGGCCACCTGGGCCCCCGGCCAGACCTGCGGCGTCTACATCTGCCCCTCATGCACCAACGTGCTGGCCAACCCTGGCGCCGAGGCCGGCGACCTGTCCGGCTGGACGATCGACGTCAACGGCGGCAACGGGTGGCAGGCCGGCGCCAACGTCGGCGATGCGCACAGCGGCTCGTTCTACTTCGCAACCTCCTACAGCCTGTCGCGCCGGCACCAGACCATCGACCTCACGCAGTTCTTCACCCCCGCCCAGCTCGACGCCGCGCCGGACATCGCCGCGGGCGAGTGGGTCCACACGCGCGGCGATCAGGGCGGCCAGTACTACATCCTTGTTCAGCTCCTCGCCGCCGACGGCACGACCGTGATCGCGTCATTCAACGACGGCACGCAGACCGCGCTGACCCAGCTTCCCGCCGGCACACCCTACCAGCTCGTGTCCACCACCTTCACCGGGTACGGCCCCGGCGTGCGGTTCCTTCGCTTCGAGGACGGCGGGCGCGACGTCGCCGGCTGGGCTGGCTTCTACGGCACCCACTTCGACGACGCGTTCGCCGGTCCGACACAGACGACCGCCGCCTGCTGCGCGAGCAGCGGGTGCTCGGTGATCTCCAACGCCGACTGCGTCACGGCGGGCGGCACGCCGCAGGCGTGCGGCACGACCTGCTCGCCGAGCCCGTGCCCGTCGAGCGGTGTGTGCTGCCGCGGGGCGACGTGCTCGACGGCGTTCGCCGACGCGGCCGCGTGCCAGGCGGCCGTGAACACCACCGCGCCCCTCACGGTCGTGTCCAAGTTTGTGCCGAGCGCCAGCGTCTGCAACACGCCGGTGACCGTGCCGGGCAGTCTCGGCAACACCGTCAGCCCCTGCTGCTACGCCGACTTCAACCACAACAACTCCCTGGAGGTCCAGGACATCTTCGACTTCCTCAACGACTGGTTCGCGGGCAAGAAGGCCGCCATCGTGGGCGGCGACGGCACCACGGGCACGCTGGCCGTTCAGAACATCTTCGACTTCCTGAACGCCTGGTTCGCGGGCGGGTGCAGCTACTGACCCCGACCCTGGATCAATGACCCCCAAGGGCGTGGTGCTGCCGCACCACGCCCTTTTCCTGTTTTGGGGAGCGCCGGACCGGTTTGTGGCGGCGTTTGGCCTTTGCTTCCAAGCAGATTTCCGGTATCCTTGGAACCGTGATCCGCATTCCCCAGGAGTGGGTTGGTCGCCTGCGCCCCGTGTACGAGGGGCGCGCGGTCTGCGTCACCGGCGGGGCCGGATTCATCGGGGGGCATCTGGTCGATGCGTTGCTCTCGCTCGGCGCGGTGATCAGCGTTGTGGACGACCTGTCGAACTCAACGGCCGAGCACCTCGGCTCGCTCATCGACATCGAGCCCGATCGGGTTCGGTTCGTGCACGGCTCGATCCTCGACGACGCGGCCCTGCTCGACGCCTTCGAGGGGGCGGACGCGGTCTTCCACCTCGCGGCGGTGTCCAGCGTGCCGCGCTCGATCGCCGAGCCGGAGCGCAGCTACGCGGTGAATGCCGTGGGAACGCTGCGTGTGGCCGAGGCGGCCCGTCGAACGGGAGTGAAGCGGATCGTGTACTCGGCGTCGAGCTCGGCGTATGGGGCGAGCGAGCGCCTGCCCAAGGTCGAGACCGATGTGCCCGAGCCGATGTCGCCCTACGGGGCGGGCAAGCTCGCGGGCGAGCATGTGATGCTCTCGTGGGCCAAGTCGTACGGGCTTTCGACGCTGAGCCTGCGGTACTTCAACATCTTCGGGCCGCGCCAGCCCGCGGATTCACCCTACTCCGGCGTGATCCCCGTGTTCGCCAAGCGGCTGCTGGCGGGCCAGCCGCCGGTGATCTTCGGCGACGGGTTGCAGTCGCGGGACTTCACCTACGTGGCCAACGCGGTGCTGGCGAACCTGCTCGGGGCGTCGAGCGACCGGCCGTTCGCGGGCGAGGTGGTGAACATCGGGGCGGGGGAGCGAACCGAGCTGGTGCACCTGGCCCGCCTGATGGCCCAGGGGCTGGACGTGCCGCACATCAAGCCGCAGTTCCAGCCCGGGAGGGTGGGAGACGTCCGGCACTCGCTGGCCGATCTCGGGCGGGCCCGGGAGCTGCTTGGCTACGAGCCGATCGTGTCGCTCGAGGAGGGATTGCGGTCCACGATGCAGTGGTACCGCGAGCTCTTCGCCGATGGGAGCGAGCGAGAGGCGGTGTGAGCGACCCATGCGGTACCTTCTCGACACCCTGGGCGCGGTCTACGAACTGGCGAGGCTGGGCATGATCAGCGGGTTCAGGGTCCGCGGAGCGTACTGGTCGTGGCGGACGAGCACGGCGTTCGGACGGGGGTATCCGGAGCATCGGCGCGAGGCGATCGGGGCGGTGCTCGAGTATGGCCGGTGGGTCCATCGGATGCGCCGGGGTCTGTGAACACGCGTTCGCCCCGTCGCGCCTGTATGATGTGGCCGTTCGGGGGACCGGTTTGGGGGCGTTGGATCGTTTGGAGGCGTCATGGCCGAGCACCCGCAAGCCGAAAACTCGATGTTCCTCAAGGCCTTCCTGCCCGGCGTGGTTCTCGGCGTGATCGTGGGCATGGTGGTGGGCATGGTGGTTGTGCCGCTGTTCGACCGGGCTCCGCAGATCAAGCCCGCGCCCCACGGCACGAATCCCGTCGCGACCGAACGAGACACCAGGCCGCCGGCCGCGCCCCCCGCCGAGCCCAAACCCGAGGCAACTCCCGAGAAAGTTCCGGCCCCGTCCACCCAGCCCGGTTCTCCCGCCGCGCCGGCCAAACCCTGACGGCCCGCCATGACCGCCGCCACCGATCACACCCGAGCCGTTCGATTGCTTCGACAGCACGCGCGATCGCTCCAGTTGCTCGGGGTCGACTTTGTTCCTGTAACGGGCGGCGTGCCCCGGGCGGCCGCGCCGGGTCCGATCGCCCCTCCTGAGACGCCGATCTCGCGCCCGGTTTCCCGGCCGCCGATCGTGGCGGCATCCCGCGTCGCTGCGCCGCCCGCACCTCCGCCGGCCGTCCCATCGACGCTTGTTGAGCCCAAGCCTGCGCCGCAAGTGGTGTACACCGACGCACCCCGCATCGAGGCCCAGCGGCTGCTCGACGACATCCGGGCCCGCTACGAGAAGGACGCCCCGCACAAGCACTTCGTGACCGATCACCACTCGATCGTGTTCGGGGAGGGCGATCCGCGGGCTCGCCTGATGTTCATCGGCGAGGCTCCCGGGGCCGAGGAGGACAAGTGCGGCCGGCCGTTCGTCGGACGGGCGGGGCAACTCCTCGAGAAGATGATCGAGGCGATGGGCTTGCGGCGGCAGGACGTATACATCGCCAACGTCCTCAAGACCCGCCCGCCGGGCAACGCCACGCCGACGCTCGAAGAGTGCGCCCGCTGCGCACCGTACCTCTTCGAGCAGATCCGCGCCGTACAGCCCGAGGTGATCGTCACGCTCGGGCTGCCCGCGACGCGGGTGATGCTCAACTCGATGGACTCGATGGGCAACCTGCGGGGCAAGTGGGCCTCGTTCCCGGCACCCGGGGTGCTCGCTCCGCCGGGGGATCCGGTGCCGGTGGTGCCGACGTACCACCCGGCGTTTCTGCTCAGGTCGTACACCAAGGAAAACCGGGCGAAGGTGTGGTCGGACCTGCAGATGGCCGCCAAGCGCCTCGGACTGGCCGCGCCCGGCCGGTCCGCGGGCCAGACCTGACCAGCGTTTCATACGACAGTCGCTCGCCCATTTTCATGCGAAATTCCGCGCTGCTGGTTGGAACCTTGCCGCCGCGGGCGGCGAATCACTGTGGGCTGGACCACATCGAACCCCGGGCCGCTGACCCACGAGCGGCCCTCCTTCAGACCCCCACGAGACCCGGCGCTTGGCCACTGGCTGAGCGCTGGGTTTTTTTCTGTGATGGCTTCAGGGAGTGGCGCGGGGCACCGGCGCGGCCGGGCCAAACGTCAGAACCGTGCCTTCGGGGAGTTTCCGCATCCGGGTAACCAGATACGACTCCAGAGACGCAAACTCCGGGGCGTACCAGACCGACAGGTCGAACTCAACGACGTCTCCGACGGCGAACTCGCCCAGAGGGAGCGATCGGTCCGGGGTAAGCGGCATCTCCATGGCGCTCATGCCCATGCGCCCGCCGGGGTTGATGAAATCGTTGATGGCCTCGTGCTTGATGACCAGTTCGCGGGTCGGGTGCTCCTTGGCGGGGAGCATGGTGACCCGCCCCGGGGGGGTGTAGCACTTGCCCGCCGGGCGGTTGCCGGCCGTGGGGGCGGGGGTGGGGGCCGATCGCGCCCACGAAGCGCCCGTCAGGCCGAGGCCCGCCGCGGCCGAAAACACAACGACCGCCGCGAATCGGTTCTTCGCAGCGGTCGGTTTGCAGTTCGGGTTCATCGGTCATCCCCGGTGGGGGAGTGGGGGGAGGGGCGGGGGGTCAGGCCGCTTCGATCTTGAGGAAGGTCTGCACGGCCTTGAAGTCCGGGGCGATGCTCATGTCGAACGTGCACGTCCAGGAGTTGCCGGTGACGAGGCGGACGATCTTGCCGACCTTCTGCCGCTGCACCCAGTCGCGATTGCCGCGGTTGTAGGTGACGGTCGTCTCCTGGCGCTTCTTGTGGCTGTTGCGCAGGCCGCGCGTCACGGCCGGATCGCGGCGCATCAGGCGTTCGATGGTCTTGCAGTCCGCGGCGGCCTTGGGCAGCTTGAGGACGGTGCAACGGATTTTCTGGCCGGGCTTGAGCGTATCGATCATGGTGCAAAACCCTCGGAAGTCAGGGGGGAAAGGGTAGCGGGCTGGACGCGTTTTTCCATGCGCCGCGGCGACTTGTGCGTGCGTTCCGAACATACGGTGAACAGGAATGCGCGGTGCAGCGTCCTAGCATCCCCAACATGACCTCTCCATCCCCCATCGAGCCCAACCCCAATCCCCCCAAGTTCGATCCAAAGGCGGCCCACATGCAGCGGCCCAAGGTCCGCCCCCTCCGTGGCTTCCCGGTTGAGGGGACCGACCCCCAGGGCAAGAAAATGCAGATGCTGGGCCTGGCCGACGCCCGGCAAATCTCCGACCGGATGGTCGTGACCGCCCCGGCGGTGCAGGTGCTCATCCCCCTGATGGACGGATCGAGGGGTTTGGATGAGATCGTCACACAGGTTGGAAGAGGCCTGAATCGGCAGATACTCGAGGGTGTGGTGGCTCAGCTGGATGATGCCTGCCTGCTCGAAGGGCCGACCTATCAGGCGCTGCTGGCCAAAGCGCGGAAGGAGTTCGATTCGTCGGACATTCTGCCCCCCGCCGGCACGGCCCAGTTCGCCGATGCGCTGGTCATGCAGGCCGTCGGGCAGGACGCGACCGAGCAGCAGAAGACCGAGATGGGGCCCGCGAAACTGCGGGAGATCTTCGATCTGTGGATGAAAGAGGCCCTGAAGGAGGCTCCCAAGCCGAGTTTCGATCAGCTGCCGCGGGCCATCGTCGCGCCGCACCTTGATTATCCCCGCGGGTGGATGAACTACGCCCACGTGTACGGGCGGCTGCGCGTGTGCGACCGGCCGGATCGGATCGTGATCCTCGGCACGAACCACTTCGGGCTTGGCTCGGGTGTGGTCGGGTGCGACAAGGGGTACGAGTCGCCGCTGGGGGTGTGCGATCTGGACAAGCAACTCGCGGACCTTCTTCGCGACAAGGTCGGGCCGAAACTCTTTGAGCATCGCTACGACCACGAGCGGGAGCACTCGATCGAGCTGCATATCCCGTGGATCCAGCATGTTTTTGGCAAGGACGACTCGGGCAACTACCCGCGCGTGATGGGGCTGCTGGTGCACGATCCGGCGCCCAACAACGGAGAGAGCCACGACGGTGCGGGCGTGGCCATCGACCCGTTCATCGATGCGCTCAAGCAGACGCTCGGGGTCATCGGGGGTCGCACGCTCATCATCAGTTCGGCCGATCTGTCGCACTGCGGCCCCGCCTTCGGCGACCAGCAGTCGCTCGCGGGCGAGTCCGAGGAGGCCAAGCAGGCCCGCAACAAGATCGTGCAGCACGACCTGCAGATGCTCGAGATGGTCGTGAAAAACAAGCCCGGCGAACTCGTCGCCTCGATGGCGTGGCAACAGAATCCGACCCGGTGGTGCTCCACCGGGAATCTGGTGGCCGCGCTCCGGGTTGTGGAGCCGACCGAGATCGAACTGCTCAACTACGCCGCGGCGATGGATCAGCAGGGCGCCACCTGGGTCTCCAGCGCGGCCCTGGTCATGCGATAGCGAGGGCCCGTGATCTGGGGAGTTCGTGAGATCCTCATGATCGGCTTCGGCGCGGCCGTCGGCCTCGCCGGGGCGTGGCTGCTCATCCTCAAACGGCCATCGTCCAAGCAGGTTCCGTTGCACTTGGCGGGGAAAGAACCGATCCCGACGGGTGTGTCCGAGCCGACTCGATCGACTACCGCGATCACCGCCCTTATCGGGGGGTTTCATTTGGTTATTTGGGCGTGGCCGCCAAACCTGACGGCGGTGCAGTTGAACCGTCAGATCTGGTATGTTTGGGTATTGATTGGTATTGTGGCGGTCGGACTTTCGGCTTGGCTCGACCGCGTTGAGCGACGATCCCCGCCGGAAAACAGAGACACTTGATCCGGGGCGGCCATCGGTGGGGATCGTGGGTCGCCGGCTCGCCGCTTTGTCGGTTGGAACCGGATGGTTGACGCTGGGCGGTGGGCGCGGTGCAATCCCCGCTTGCCGCGAAGGGATGGAAACCCGACCCCGCCCCGGACGTAGAGAAGGAGAAGCACGCCGATTCGCGCCAGAATGGGCGCGTGGGATGTCAGGATGCGGGGGGCGAAAACCCGGGCCGCGCCTCGCGGGACCGGCGCGTGCAAGGCCCGTACTGTCCAGCCCCTTGAACCACCAGACCGTGGCGAAGCCGGCGGCGGCGCGGCACGGACGAGGATCCGACGATGGCAACAGGCAATGTGTGCTGGGGAATCGAGCTCGGCGCGTACGCCATCAAGGCGGTCAAGCTCGAGCGCAGCGACGATGAAGTGAGCGTGCTCGAGTACGCGGTGATCCCGCATCGCAAGCCGCTCTCGACGCCGGACGCGGACCCGATCGACACGCTGCGGGTCTCGATGGGGCAACTGGTCAGCCAGTTCGACCTGTCCGGGGCCCCGATCTCGATCTCGATCCCGGGGCACTCGGCCTTTGCGCGCTTCGCCAAACTCCCGCCCGTGGAGCCCAAGAAGATCCCGGACATCGTGAAGTTCGAGGCGGTGCAGCAGATCCCGTTCCCGATCGACCAGGTGGAGTGGGACTACCAGACGTTCGCCAGCCCGGACAACCCGGACGTCGAGGTGGGCATCTTCGCCGTGATGCGGGAGCGCGTCATGGAGATCCTCGCCAAGTGGAACGACGTGGGCGTGACCCCCGACCACGTGACGATCGGCCCCGTGTCGGCGTACAACGCGATCGCGTGGGACCAGAACTTCGGCGACAAGACGCCGGGCACGGTGATCCTCGACATCGGCACCACGGCGACGGACCTGATCGTGTGCGAGCCCGGGCGGGTCTGGGTCCGCACGTTCCAGATCGGCGGGCACCAGTTCACCGAGGCGCTGGTGCAGGCCTTCAAGCTCAGCTACTCCAAGGCGGAGACGCTCAAGGCCCAGGCCGAGCAGTCCAAGCACGCCCGGCACATTCTTCAGGCGATGCGCCCGGTGTTCGGCGACATCGCGCAGGAGGTGCAGCGGTCGATCGGGTACTACCAGTCGAGCCACCGCGACGCGAACCTGACGCGATTGATCGCGCTGGGTTCGACGTTCAACCTTCCCGGCCTGCGCAAGTACCTCGGCCAGCAGCTGCAGATGGAGGTCATCCGTCTGGAGAAGTTCAACCGGCTGAGCATCGACGGGCCGCGCGGGGCCGACTTCGAGGCCGCGACCGGAAACCTCGCCACGGCCTACGGCCTGGCCCTGCAGGGGCTGAACTTCCAGCACGGCATCATGGTGAACCTGATGCCGGTGAGCATCACGCGAGAGGCCGTGTGGAAGAAGAAGACCAAGTGGTTCGCGCTGGCGGCGGGGCTGAGCGTCGCGGGCGCGGGCGTGGCATTCTTCAAGCCGCTCATGGAGAAGGCGACGGTCCCCAACGAGGCCAACAAGCCCCCGGAGATCGCGCAGGCGGCCAAGCGGGTGAAGGACCTCAAGGCCATGTGGAAGAACGACGTCGAGAGCAAGTTCGTCACCGACTATCGCGCCGCCAACGTCGCGCTGCTGCTGGCGAATCGCGAGATCTACCCGTTCATCGCCGACGACCTCGGGCAGATCATGAACGTGGCCCGCGAGGGCGCCGTCGCCGAGAAGTTTGTGCCGCCCGCGTTCGTCAGCTTCACCACCGACTATCGCGCCCCGGGGACGGCCGACAACGTCATCGGTGGCGGCAACCCCCCCGTCGAACCCCCCGCGCCGCCGACGGGCCCCGTGGCCGTGGGTGGGCGCATCGTTTCGCAACTGGAGATCACCATGATCTCCGACACGCCCGAACACCTGCGAACCGACCGCTTCGTGAACGACACGATCGTGAAGTGGCTTCGCGACAACGCCAAGCGAGAGGGAGTTCCCTACACCATCGCCGTGAGCGTTTCGCCCGTGGCGAGCTCGATCGGTACGGGCCAGGGCGCGGCCGACGCCGGCGCGCCCGTTCCCGCGGCCGCGCCCGTCGGCATGTCCCCCGGCATGGGCCGTCCCGGCGGGCGAGACGGCCGTCCCGGCGGCGTGATGCCCATGGGCGGCTTTGACAGCCCCGTTCCCGACGGCGGATCGAGCGGCATGATCCAGCCGGCCACCGGGTACGGATCGCCGGGCGGAGGCTCGGGCGGCAACACGAACCTGGACTCGCTCGCGCCGCTCCCGCCGATCCCGCCGGCCGGGGAGCCGGGCAAGACCACGGTGATCTACAAGATCAACTTCGAGGCCATCATCAAGGACCCGTCCAAGCCCGCGGACACGCAGGAGGGCAAGTCGTGAAACAGATCGTTCCCTGGCTCAAGGCCCACTGGCCGATCCCGGCGCTCACGCTCATAGCGCTCGCCGCGCTGCCGACGGCGATGTACTTCGCCGGAAAGATGCAGGACGAGTTCCACGCCGACTACCAGAAGAAAGTGACCGAGGCGGCCGCTTCCGTGAGCGCTTCCGCGGCGGTGATCAACTATGGCGTCCCCGACATGCGAGGCGACGGCATGGTGCTGGAGAGGAAGGCGCCCGCCAACGAGCAGCTCATCGGAGCGTACAAGAGAATCCTCGAGGACATGCAGGCCAAGGTCGGCGTGGTGTCCGAGAAAGGCCTGAACTTCAACAAGGGCGACCATGTCCCGCTCATGGAGGGCTTCTTCCCGGGCGCATCTCCGGATTGGGGGCGCGCGTTCGTCAAGAAGTACATGGACTTCCATCAGAAGCTCGTCGCGGATATGAGGGGCGGCGATCCGGCCCGCCCCGAAGAGATCGCGCAGCACCTGGCCGACTATCGCGACGCGGCGGTCGCCCGGATCCGCGCCGAGCTCGGCCGCGATCCGAACCCGGAGGAGCAGGCCAAGCTCGCCGAGGAACTCACGCAGATGCGGATCGGCGCGGTCCGCAAGCGGGCCGGCGAGATCCAGGTGTACGCCGATCCGAGCGTGTTCGACGGCGTGCCTGTCTCGGTGCCCGAGAAGGCGCCGTCCGCGACGGAGGCCTGGGACAAGCAGGAGCGGGCCTGGGTGCACCAGGACATCTGCCGCGCCATCTTCGCCGCCAACGGCGGAGCGACGGCGACCGGCGGGGTCGGCTCGAGCGTGGTCAAGCGGCTCCTGCGCGTGTCGGTGGCGCCGGTGCAACTCGACGCGGCGGCCGTCTTCGATCCCGGCGAGGAGAAGGCCCCTCTGAACTTCGGCGTCTCGCTCACCGGGCGCACCAGCGGGCCGAGCAGCAAGAACAAGTGGTACGACGTCCGCCCGACGATCGTCGAGGTGATCGTGTCGAGCCGGAACCTGCCGAGATTCCTCAACGCCCTGGCCGCGACGAACTTCATGACGGTGCTCGACCTGGACCTCGCTCGCATCGAGCCCCTCGCGGACATGAAGGAGGGATACGACTACGGCGACGAGCACGTGGTCCGCGCCACCATGAAGATCGAGACCGTGTGGCTCCGCGAGTGGCGCAAGCCGTTCATGCCCATCGACGTGCAGAGGGCCCTGGGGATGGTTGACGGCGTTGACGCGGGGCACGCGGGCGATGCGCCCGCCCCGGCTCCCCGGCGTCCCCCTCCCAATCCGCCGGGCGGACGGCCCGGCCCCGGCGGGCGCGGCGGAGACCTTGGCGGCGGCTGAGTTCGGACTTCGGGCGGCGCGATAGAGCCGAGTTTCCAGTGGATCGCCCGCCGCGTGCGGGAATGCAGCAAAGGGATCATCCGATGCGTCTCAAGGGCATCAGCGTATTCGAGCAGCACGTGGAAAAGGCCGTGGCCGGGCTGTTCGCCCTCGCGCTGCTGGGCGTGCTGGCGTGGCAGTTTCTCGGCGGCCAGAGCACCGTCCAGGTGGACAAGGACAAGGTGCCCATCACGGCGGCGTATGCGAGGATCGGCGAGAACGCCCGTCGGCTGAACAGCAGCCTCCAGGCAACACAGGAGGCCCCGGATCCCAAGGCCGTCGGCGATGCCCGCAGGCGTTTCGAGGACTTTGACAAGTCGTTGACGGCGCCCGTGGCGCCGCGAGAGCAATTCGCGGGCGCGCTGGACCATCCGCCGGCGCTGTTCCATGACGGAAAGAGTTTCGGCCCGAGCGCCGATGCGCCCATCGCCGAGGTGGTGATCCCCGCGCCCGTGAACCCGGTCGCGGCGACCTATCTGGGGACGGTCTCAACGGCCGAGCAGCAGCACCCGGGGGTGGCCAAGATCCTCCCGGCCGTTGCGCCCTTCGACAAAGCATCGGTCACGGTCGAGGCGGTGTTCGACGGCACGGCGCTCCGGGCGGTGTTCGAGCACGACCCCGACGGCGACAAGGGGCCGATCCGCGCCGTGCCCCGGGGCTGGTGGGAGAATGGTCTGCAGATCCTTGCCGTGGAGCTCTTCCGGCAGACGCTCAAGGCCGACGGCACATGGTCCGCGCCTGAGAGGGTGAAGGGCATGCCCGGTCGGGCCGTCGTTGTGGACAGGGCCGATGCGCTCAACGACGCGGAGTCCATCAAAGAGGCGATGAGGCTCGCGTCCGACACTGAGATGGTGCGCCGCACGCCGTACTACGACGTGAGCATGGGCGACAAGTGGGTCGCGCCGAGCGAGCGGGAGGCGATGGCGGAGGCCGGGCAGAGCAAGGCCGCGGAGGTCCGCTCGCTCAGGCAGATCGTGGCCGCGGCGGACCAGCGCATCAAGCGAATCGACGAGCAACTCCAGAAGAGCGGCCAGCCCCCGGTTCCCGCGCCGGGCGCCGGTGGGGGCGGCGCCGGCGGCCGAGGCGGCCGAGGCGGCGGCGGCGGTGGTATCGCTCCTCCCACGGCGCCGCAGCCCTCCGGTCCGGGTTCGGCGGAAGATCCAAGAAGGAAGGGATTGCTCGCGGCGCGTGAGAGGGAGGTCGCCATGCGCGCCAGGGCGATCGATCGTTTGCGTGAGCTCGGCGAGGTTGTCGAGGGCGCGGACAACATGGCCACGCAGACCACGCAAGACCAGCAGACGGCCGCCAAGGCCGAGCCGCCGGTCTTGGACAACCCGAGCATCCACGTATGGGCCCACGACGTCTTCGTCGAACGCGGCCAAACGTATCGCTACCAGATCGGGCTGGTGTTCACGAATCCGTATTTTGGCCACAGCGCGGCGATGGTGCCGGCCCAGGCCCAGAAGCTCGCCAGGAGCGGCACAATCCGGTCTGCTCCGTCGGAGTGGACCCAACCGGTCGCCGTCGATCGCGAGACGTACACGTTCTTCGTGTCGGCCGTTGAGGACGACGCGATATCCGGTGCGCGGGCCTACACCCGGGCCGAGGTGTTCCAGTTCAAGTGGGGGTTCTGGCGGCGGGGTTCCGACTCGTTCGAGCCGGGCGACCGCGTAAGCCTCAATATCAACGTCCCCGACTTCACCAAGTTCCTTCCGGCCGCGCCCGGCCCGGGACAGGGGAACGAGCCGCCGGCACCGATGCCGGGGCAAGGCCGGCCCGGCGGCGGTCGCGGCGGCGGCGCCACGGCCCCGGCGGGGGGCGCCCCTTCGAGCGGACCGGGCGGGGACGCGATTGTGATTCCCACGGGAACACAGATTCCGATGATTCCCGTGAGCGTTCCGAGCGATGAGCTGATTCTCTCGATCGGCCATGGTCCCAGCCGCGGATCGGGCGCCCGTTCGGCCGAGGTGTTCGTTCGTGAAGGTGGCGGCGGAGTCCGTGCCGTTCAGCCCGATCTTGAGAAGAACAATCCGGTGTTTATTCGGGTGTCACGATCTGCCGATCGTGGAGACAAGGAACGGACCGCCCCCTTGGAGCGGCCGCGGCCGACTCACGAGCCAGGACCGGGTGCTTTTCCGCCTCCCGGGCGAGATCTCCCGCCCGGAGGTGGGGATGATCGCGGCGGTGGGGGTGGCGGCTGACCCGGCTTTCGGGGATTCCTTGCGGTGAATCGTGCGCGGAATTGTGACGCCGAACTTTGCGGGGGCTTGACTCAAGAGGAGTGGTATCTAGACTTCCCCCCGCCTCCCGAGACAGCCGTCGAGGGGGGCGGAACCGTGCGAAACGCCACGAAATGGGCGTTTCCCGGCTGCGGTTGGGGTGATCCCGGCCAACGCCGAACCCTTCATTGACAACCGGATGAGCGAATGATTTACAAGAGTCCGACGGCGATCAGGCCGCGGGCGGAGCCTTGAGGCGAAAGCCACGGGGCCGAGCGTGCGGAGTGGTTGGCCGATCGGAACTGCGAATATCGAGTATCGAGAGCGCTAGAACAATAAGTTGTGTGCCCGGTGTGGTAGACAGCATCAGTCGGCGGAATGGCGAGGACAACCGCAAGGAAGTCCGCGGCACGACGTCCGGTTGGTGTGGTCAAGCCAATAAGGGCGCGCGGTGGATGTCTTGGCGTCCAGAGGCGATGAAAGACGTTGGAACCTGCGATAAGCCCAAGGGAGCCGGTAACCAGGCTGTGATCTTGGGATTTCTGAATGGGGAAACCCACCCGCAAGGGTACGTTCACCTGAATGCATAGGGTGAACGAGCGAACGTGGAGAACTGAAACATCTTAGTATCCACAGGAAAAGGAAGCAACAGCGATTCCGTCAGTAGCGGCGAGCGAACGCGGAGCACTCAACAGAACAGAAGAACCGGCTGGAATGCCGGGCCTTAGAAGGTGAAAGCCCTGTATCTGGAAGTTGAGGTGCCTTCAAGTAAAATCGGGCTCGTGAAACCCGGTTTGAACATGGGGGGTCCATCCTCCAAGGCTAAATACTCCTGGACGACCGATAGCAAATCAGTAAGGCGACTGAAAGATTAAAAGCACCCCGACGAGGGGAGTGAAAGAGTACCTGAAACCGCGCGCTTACAAGCGGTGGGAGTCCTTCGGGATGACCGCGTGCTTTTTGCATAATGAGCCGGCGAGTTGGTCTGTACGGCGAGCCTAAGTCCTAACGGGACGGAGGCGGAGCGAAAGCGAGTCTGAATAGGGCGTTGAGTCGTACGGGCCAGACGCGAAACCTTGTGATCAACGCTTGAGCAGATTGAAGTGCGGGTAAAACCGCATGGAGGATCGAACGCGTGACCGTTGAAAAGGTCTGCGATGACTTGAGCGGAGGATTAAAAGTATAATCAAACTGGGAGATAGCTCGTTCTCTCCGAAATAACTTTAGGGTTAGCCTCGACGGGCAAGCGATGGGGGTAGAGCTACTGGATGAACTTTGGGGTCTACCCGACTACCGGGTTCAACCAAACTCCGAATACCATCGCCCAAGCGTCGGGAGATAGACGGCGAGCGACAATGTCCGTCGTCAAGAGGAGAACAATCCTGATCGCCAGCTAAGGCCCCGAATCTATGCTCAGTTCGAAAGGAAGTCAGATTGCAAAGACAGCCAGGATGTTGGCTTAGAAGCAGCCACCATTTAAAGAGTGCGTAATAGCTCACTGGTCGAGGAATCTGGCGCCGATAATGATCGGGAATAAGCATAGAGCCGAAGCTGCGGGCTCACCTCACGGTGAGCGGTAGGAGAGCGTACTTGACAGCAGCGAAGCGGGAGGGCAACCGACCGTGGAGCGTCAAGTAGTGCATATGCCGGCTTAAGTAACGATTAACACGGTGAAAATCCGTGTCGCCATAAGTGCAAGGGTTCCTGGGGAAGGTAAATCCGCCCAGGGTTAGCCGGGTCCTAAGGCGAGGCCGAAAGGCGTAGTCGATGGAAAACTGGTCAATATTCCAGTGCCAATACCCACCAAAGAGACGGAGCTCCGGACTCTGCGGGACTGTCAGATGTCCAGGCCCTTGAGGCCGATGCAGGGAAAGGGGCTTCCTAGAAAATCTGGGTGAGCCCGTACCAAAACTGACACAGGTGCACGAGGCGAATAGCCTAAGGCGCTCGAGAGAACGGTCGTGAAGGAACTAGGCAATTTAACTCCGTAAGTTCGCGATAAGGAGGGCCTACTCTCGCAAGAGAGAGGCCGCAGAGAAAAGGATCTGGGAACTGTTTATCAAAAACACAGCTCTGTGCTAACTCGCAAGAGGATGTATACAGAGTGACGCTTGCTCAATGCCGGAATGTCACGGGAGCGGGTCATCGAAAGAGAAGCTCGCGACTCAAGCACCGGTGAATAGCGGCCGTAACTATGACGGTCCTAAGGTAGCGAAGTTCCTTGTCGGGTAAGTTCCGACGCGCATGAATAGCGTAATCACTGGATCCCTGTCTCCACGACCGACTCGGTGAAATAGTAGTGGCGGTGAAGATGCCGTCTACCCGCAGCAAGACGGAAAGACCCCGTGGACCTTTACTATAGGTTTCTACTGGACACGAGCATAAACTGCGTAGCATAGGTGGGACCCTTTGAAGTGCCTGTTTCGGCGGGCATGGAGGGAACAAGTGAAATACCACCCTGTTTGCGTTTGTGTCCTAACGCTGATTCCCATGAAACTGGGCAGCGGACAATGGGAGCTGGGTAGTTTGACTGGGGCGGTCTCCTCCCAAAGTGTAACGGAGGAGTGCAAAGGTCGGCTCATCACGGATGGAAACCGTGTGAAGAGTGCAAGCGCACAAGCCGGCTTTACTGTGAGACCGACGGGTCGAACAGTTGCGAAAGCAGGCGCTAGTGATCCTGCGGTCCCGTATGGAAGGGCCGTAGCTCATCGGATAAAAGGTACCCCGGGGATAACAGGCTGATCGCGCCCGAGCGTCCATAGCGGCGGCGCGGTTTGGCACCTCGATGTCGGCTCATCACATCCTGGGGCTGAAGGCGGTCCCAAGGGTTCGGCTGTTCGCCGATTAAAGTGGTACGCGAGCTGGGTTCAGACCGGCGTGAGCCAGGTCGGTCCCTATCTGCTGTGGGCGTTCCAAGCTTGAGAGGAGTCAACTTTAGTACGAGAGGATTGGGTTGGACGAACCCCTGGTGATCCAATTGGACTGCTAAGTCCACAGTTGGGTAGCTACGTTCGGCAGGGATAAAAGCTGAAAGCATCTAAGCTTGAAGCCCCCCTCGAGATGAGGCTTGGTTGTCGCAAGACGAAAGACCCCTGGAAGACCACCAGGTTGATCGGCCGCAGGTGTAAGGACAGTAATGTCTTCAGCCGAGCGGTACGAACGGTCGAAGGCTTGACCACTCCAACCGTTCGCCGTGCGCGTTCCAACGCCGCACGCCGACGGAACGTGTGTCGGCCACAATCGGATGCACGCTTGTTGCCCGTCTCCTCACGGAGCGGGACGTGCTCTCGAACCGGTATTCGCACTCGAATCGGGCAACCGGTTCAGACGTAGATCATTCGCCTTCCGGACAAGTATCCGTCCGGGCCTCCCGAAAGGGACGCCCGTTCTTTGTCGGTGACCATTCCCAAAGGGTCACACCTGTTCCCGTCCCGATCACAGTAGTTAAGCCTTTGGGGCCGATGATAGTGCATCGCGCGAAAGTAGGTCGTCGCCGGCTTTATGACCCTGCTGAGGTAACTCTCGGCAGGGTCTTTTTGTTTTTGCGGTGCGTCGTTTCTGGCATGCTGACGAGGCCCCGGGGGCGAGATCGTTGAACGGCGAGGCCGGGGCCCCGTCCGGGCGTTGGGTATGGAGGTATGGGGTCGTCGGGTGGGTGGTGCGCGGTCGCTTCAGGCCCATTTCGTGATGTGCCACGTCTTCTTCCCCCGCCGCAGGGCGATCAATCCGCCCGGGAGGAGCGTGGCCTCGGTCACGCGGGCGTCCGCCGCGGCGAGCCGGCCGTTCACGCTGATGGCGTTCTGAGACAGGTTGGTCCGGGCCTCGGTCTTGCTCTTGGCCAGGCTCGTGAGGGCGAGGAGGTCCACCAGCGGCATGCCCTGGCCGGCGAGGAGGGCCTTGTCGTGGGTGGTGGTGGGGGCGGAGGAGAGCAGGTCTTCGGGGAGGACGAAGGGGCCGTCGCCCCCACCATCCGCTCCTCCACCCTTCGAGAACAGGGCCTTCGTGGCCAGCTCGACCTTCTCGAGTTCTTCGGGGCCGTGGAGCAACTCGGTCATGTGCCGGGCCAGCGCGGCGTGGGCCTCGCGCTTGCCGGGATCGGCCGCGTGGCGGGCGGCGAGGTCGGTGATCTCCTCGTGCGACAAGAACGTGAAGGTCTTGAGGAACTTGACGACGTCGGCGTCGGCGGTGTTGAGCCAGAACTGGTAGAAGGCGAAGGGGCTGGTGCGGCAGGGGGAGGTGTCGGCGTCGTTCTGCCTGGCGGTGAGCCAGATCGCGCCGCTCTCGGTCTTGCCGAACTTGCCGCCGTCGGACTTGGTGACGAGGGGCCAGGTGGCGCCGAAGACGGCATCGAGTTGAGGCATGTCAACAACGCGAGAAGACGGCGCACCCGGCGTCGCCAACCAAGGCTGTTGCGACATGACGTCTCGAGCCCCCATTCTCCGAATCAGGTCGATCCCGACAACAATGTTCCCGAACTGGTCGCTCCCGCCGAGCTGGAGCGTGACGCCCATGGTCTTCCAGAGGTGGTAGAAGTCGTAGGCCTGCAGGATCATGTAGGAAAACTCGGTGTACGAGATTCCCTGGTCGCGATTGTGCAGGCGCTCCTTGACGGATTCCTTCTGGATCATCATGTTGACCGAGAAGTGCTTGCCGACGTCGCGCAGGGCGTCGAGGTAGGACAAACCGCCGAGCCAGTCGATGTTGTTGACCATGACGGCCGCGGTGGGACCCGTGAAATCGAGGATGCGGCGGAAGATGCGGGACTGGGCCTGGACGTTGGCGTCCACCTCCTCGCGGGTGCGGAGGGTGCGCTCGGCGGTCTTGCCGCTCGGGTCGCCGATGAGGCCGGTGCCGCCGCCCATGACGACCACGGGGGTGTGGCCGGCGAGCTGGAATCGGCGCAGCGCGATGATGGGGACGAGGTTGCCGATGGTCAGCGAGTCGGCCGTTGGATCGAAGCCGGCGTAGGCCCGGCGGCCGCCGGGCGTGCCCGCGGGGGGCGAGGCGAGGTGCGCGGCCAGTTCGGCCTCGTGGGTGCACTGGTGGAGCTGGCCGCGGAAGCGCAGGTCGTCGAGGAATGCCTGGCGTGGGGTTTGCATGGATTTGCATGGTACGTTGCGGGAAACAACCGGGCTCGACGCTCGGGGAATGGGCCGAACCAGACGTGCGGCGGCTCCGGGGAGCAAGGATGTGCAATCCCTTAAACTCGGGACGGGATCCTGGAAAACTTTATGATCAAATGAGAATTCCGTAGGCAGGCAGCGATTCGGCAAGGTAATTTGCTCACAAACCATGGTGGGTGGAAGGTGCATTGGAGATTGCACATGAAAAAGATAGCAGCTGTTGGAGTGTTGTTGTCGGCATCGATCGCGAGCGGAAAGGACCCGACAGGGTGGTACCGGTACTTCGATGCCAACACTACGACTACGTCGTTTTCGCATATCGCCCGAGTCGAAGGCGACAAGCCGGGGTATGTCGCGGTCGAGGGGTGGCATGATGCCCGGTACATGTTTTGGGTGAAAGCCTGACCTGGCCTGAGAATCCCGAGCCAGTCCGGATGAGAGTTTTTCGGGTACAAGG
>OEIU01000357.1_pt1 | contig 44763 bp, 45 predicted proteins | sample 1539221 | NCBI WGS metagenome assembly OEIU01 (sample SAMN03792071, study PRJEB22550) | activated sludge metagenome | feature: wastewater treatment plant; material: activated sludge; isolation source: Wastewater treatment plant of a petroleum refinery complex | place: Argentina: Zarate | collected... | reverse complement strand
GCCGGGGTAGCGGCGGAGGCGGGGGGGGCGGGCGCGGCGGGAGCCGCCGGAGCCGCCGGCGTTGCCGGGGCCGCCGCCTGGGCGAACGCGCCCGTCGAGAACGCAGCCGCGACGATCGCGGCGAGAAGCTTGTTCATCTCGTTTCCTTTCGACCTTGGACATGAGCCGATCGCTCACGCAGGAAGAACGCGCGACGGGAATCGGCGGTTGACGCCCGCCGCAGCGCAGCGCCGTTCGCGAAGACGCCAGGGGCGGACTGCTAAGCTTCCCGGACAATGGCCTTCGTCAACAACCTGCTGCTGATCGGGGCGCTGCTGATGTTCGCGGGCATCATGCTCGGCGCGTTCTCGTCGCGCCTGGGCGTGCCGTTCCTGCTGGTGTTCCTGGTGGTCGGAATGCTGGCTGGCGAAGGTGGGATCGGCGGAATCAGGTACGACGACTACGGCACGGCCTTCTTCGTCGGCAACCTGGCGCTGGCCGTCATCCTGCTCGACGGCGGGCTGCGGACCAAGCTGGGCACCTTCCGGGTCGCGCTGCGCCCGTCGCTCGTGCTGGCGACCGTCGGGGTGGCGCTCACCGCGCTCGCGGTCGGGCTGTTCGCCGCCTGGGTGCTGGCGATCGACTGGCGCCTCGGCTTGCTGCTCGGAGCGATCGTCGGGTCGACCGACGCGGCGGCGGTTTTCGCGATGCTGAAGTCGAGCGGCACCCGGCTGAACGAACGGGTGGCGAACACGCTCGAGATCGAGTCGGGCGTCAACGACCCGATGGCGATCGCGCTGACCACCGTGCTCATCGAGTTGCTGATGAGTCCCGGCGAGGCACGGGGGATGTCGATGGTCGGCGAACTCGCGCTGCAGTTCGTGCTGGGCACCTTGCTGGGCATCGCGCTGGGGCGCGCGCTCGCGTGGGCGATGCAACGGGCATCACTCGGCGAAGGGCTGGGAGCGCTGCTGTTGTGCTCCGGTGGCGTGGCCGCGTTCGCACTGGTCAACGCGCTGGGTGGCAGCGGCTTCATCGCGGTCTACCTGGTCGGCCTGGTGGTCGGCAACCGGACGCGCCGCGCCGGGGAGAACCTGCTGCGGGCGATGGACGGCATGGCGTGGCTGGCGCAGTCGAGCATGTTCCTGCTGCTCGGCCTGCTCGTCTCACCTGCGGCGATCCCGGGCATCCTGCCGGCGGCACTGGCGATCTCGGCATTCCTGATGCTCGCGGCGCGCCCCGCCTCCGTGTGGCTGTGCCTGTTGCCGTTCCGTTTCGCCGGACGCGAGGTGATGTTCATCGGCTGGATGGGCCTGCGCGGCGCGGTGCCGATCGTGCTGGCGATGTTCCCGATGCTCGCCGGCGTCCCCGGCTCCGGCACGCTGTTCAACGTGGCCTTCGTGGTGGTGCTGGCTTCGCTGCTGTTCCAGGGCACTTCGGTGGCCTACGCGGCGCGGCGCTTCGGGGTCGGTCTGCCGCCGCGCGACGAGCCGGTCGTGCGGCCGACGCTGTCCGACGACAAGCTGGCGGTCGTCGAGTTTCCGGTCGGCGAGCGCGCGCCGCTGCTGGGCGTGATGTTGCGCACCCTGTTGCTGCCGGAGGGCGTCGGCGTGCTGTCGGTGGTTCGCGGCGGCGAACCGCTGGACCAGGACGCGGCCGGCGCACTGCGGCAGGGCGACGTCGTGATGTTGCTGGCCCCGGACCGGCAAGTCGATCACCTGTCCGAGATGTTCGCGCGGGTCGACGTCGCGTCGCGGCGCAGGTACTACGGCGACTTCGTGCTCGAGGGAGGCGCCTCGTTCGCAGACGTCTGCGCCGCCTACGGGTGCGAGCCACCCGCCGAACTGGCCGGAATGACGCTGGACGAGGCGATGCGCAGGCGCGCCCCGCGCATCGTCGAGGGCGACGCGGTGCAGATCTCGCGATTGCTGCTGGTGGCCCGGGAGGTCGCCGGCGGGCGGGTGATCAAGGTCGGCCTGAAGCTGGAGCGCGCCGGCGGACGATGACACTGGAGACGGACTCCGGAGTGCGGGCTTCGCCGGCCCGCTCCCGGGACGTCTGCCCGCCGAGGTGCCACTGCGGGGCAGGGCAGGCCGGCAGCCTGCAGGGGGCAGTGCGACGTTCGAGTCGGCTGACTTGATATTCCGCACCGCGAATTCGTTTACTGCAATGTTGACACCGGCGGTCGGCGTTCGCATAGTCGGGCAGCGGCCGGGCAGGCCGCGTCGAGCCGGGCTGCCGGGCCGCGCGCAGTCCCGAATCCCCGAATTCGGAATCGATGCCCCTACATGGAGTCGCCATGAAGCTGTACATGAAGCCGACGTCACCCTATGCGCGCAAGGTACGCGTCGTTGCCAAGGAGGTTGGGCTGGGTGACCGGGTGCAGATGGAGCAGCCTCCGCTGCGGGAGGCGGGAAATGCGTTCTGGAAGCTGAACCCGACCGGCATGATTCCTGCGCTGGTCACCGAAGCAGGTGAACTGGTCGTCGAGTCGGACGTGATCTGCGAGTACCTCGACGCGCTCGGAAACGGGATCCACCTGTATCCGGCCCAGGGTGAGCGGCGTTGGCGTGCATTGAAGCTCAACGCCTTCGGTGGAGCCGTGATGGACGCGTACGTCAACCGTGTGCGAGAGAGCTGGCGGCCGGCCGAAAGCCAGGACAAGAAGGCACTCGCGCTGGAGAAGGAGCGCATCGAAAACATCCTGAGCGCGCTCGAGGTCGACCCCGGCCTGATCGCCGACCCGATGAATATCGGGCACGTGACACTCGCGTGCGCGCTGAGCGTAGGCGACCGTCGCTTCCCGGACGAGGCGTGGCGCGAGGGGCGCCCGGCGCTGGCAGCCTGGTACGAGGCGTTCAATGCCAGAGCGTCGATGCGCGAAACCTACGCGGAGTGAGGCGATGACCGGAGCAACAGGCGAGGGCGAGGACTTCGCGTCCGATCCGAGAGTCGTCCGGCGACGGGCGCTCGTGCATCAAACGCTGGAACAGGTCCGCAAGTTGATGGACGCCGCTGTCGATCGGAAGTCGCTGGAGGCGGTGCGTGAACTGATGCTTGCGCTGGCCGCACATCGCGAACTCTTCCCTCCTGACGAATTTCCGGCGGTCGCCGAAGGGGTGAGCAGCATGTACCGCCTGTCCGAGGACGCGGATCACCGATATGCGCTGTACGTCGCTTCGCCGGCGGCCGGGCGCTCGACACCGCCGCACGATCACACCACCTGGGCGGTGATCGCCGGACTCCACGGGCGCGAACTCAATCGCCTGTATCGACGCCTCGACGACGGCACGGCGCCCGGCGGCGGCCGTGTGGCCCTCGCAGGCGAGTTCGATATCGTCGCGGGCACCGCGCTCGCATTCATGCCGGAGGACGTGCACTCGATACACCTGGGCGAGGGCGGGCCGCACCTCACACTGCATCTCTACGGCATGAGCATCGAGCACACGCACGAGCGCAGGGCGTTCGACATGCAGTCCGGGACGAGTCGGACTTTTCCTGCCGCGCGCGGCGTCAAGATTGCGCGAGGCGCATTTTGAATGCCGCATCGGCGTCGCGCAGCCTCGAGCCGTCCGAACTCGCGTGGGCGCTGCGTTCCGGAACGACTTTGGCGCTCATCGATGTCCGGGCGGAGAGCACCTACAGCGCTCGCCACCTGATTCACGCAAGCTCGTTTCCGCGCCGCAACCTCGAGTTGACCCTGCCGTCGCGCGTTCCACTTCACTGCACCGTCATCGTGTGCGACGAGTCGGATGCGGGCGAGGCTCGGGAGGCGGCCGTGGCGCTGCTCGCCTGGGGCTATCGAGACGTGCGCGTGCTCGCTGGTGGCGTGCAGGCATGGGAGAACGCCGGCCTTCCGGTGTACGGCGGGATGCACACCTACAGCAAGGCGTTCGGCGAATTCGTCGAATCGACATGCGGCACTCCGCATGTCTCGGCCCCGGAGCTTTCGGGGATGCTCGAGGGTTCCAGGCCTCCGATCGTCATCGACTGCAGGCCGCGCGACGAGTACCTGAGGGGTTCTCTGAGCGTCTCGCGCAACCTGCCGGGAATCGAGCTGCTGTATCGACTCGGATCCTTGGTGAAGGACACGTCCACGCCGATCGTCGTCCACTGTGCAGGCCGTACCCGCAGCATCATCGGCGCGCAGACGCTGGTGGACGCTGGCGTGAAGAACCCGGTCGCGGCGCTGGAGAACGGCACGATGGGGTGGTTGCTCGCCGGCATGCCGGTGGTCACCCGCGAGCACGCCGGGCCCGTGCCGGTGGCGGCGTCTTCGGTCGTCGAGTTGGCTGGGCATTGCAGGGCGCTGGCCACCGAATTCGGGATCGCGGAGGTCGGACGCGATCAGGTCGACGCGCTGCTGCGGTCCGACGAGGCAGTGACGCTCGTGCTGGACGTGCGCACGGACGAAGAGTTCACCGCAGGACATCACCCGGCCGCGATACACGCGCCCGGTGGGCAGCTGCTGCAGGCGACCGACCGGTTCGCCGCGGTTCATGGCGCGACACTCGTTCTCGCCGACGATGACGGCCTGCGCGCCACCCTGACCGCCGCCTGGCTGCGGCGCATGGGCTGGTCACAGGTGCTGGTGTTTCCGATGCGCTCAGTGCGCGGCGCGATGGCGACAGGCCCGGCGCCGAGACACTACTTTCGGGCCGGCAGCCGGCACGTCGACATGGTCGATGCCGTCGATCTGCGAGGTCTCATCGAGGCCGGGGCGGCGCTGGTCTACGACCTGGACACGAGCATCGAATACGCCCGGGGGCACATCCCCGAAGCCTGGTTCGTGAAGCGCTCGTCGCTGCAGGCGCAGCTCGCGCGCCCGCGGGACGGAAAGATCGCGGTTCTCTCGTGCAGTGACGGCACGTTGTCGCGGATCGTCGCAGAGACCCTTCCCGGCAACCTCGCCGCATCGGTACTCCGGAATGGAAAGCGCGCCTGGAGGGCGGCAGGATACGCGCTCGAGTCGGGGCGCGGAGCGTCGATCGACGCGCACGATGACGTCTGGCGGCGCCCCCTGGACGACCCGGACGACGTCGAGGCAAGCATGCGCCAGTACCTGACGTGGGAGGTGGGGCTGCTGGACAAGATCCGCCACGATCCGACCGTGGCTTTTCGGGAGCCGGGTGCATCGGCGAAAGGAGACACATGATCGAACTTCACTATTGGCCGACTCCAAACGGCCGCAAGGTCAGCATCATGCTCGAAGAGTGCGGGCTGCCCTATCGGATGATTCCGGTGGATATCTCCCGTGGGCAGCAGAAGTCCGCGGAGTACCTCGAGATCAACCCGAATGGCCGGATCCCCGCGATCGTCGACCTGGACCCCGCGGACAAGGGCGGGCCGCTCGCGGTCTTCGAAAGCGGGGCGATACTGCAATACCTGGCCGAGAAGACCGGTCGTTTCCGTCCGCAAGAAGCCCGCCGGCGCGCCGAGGTCGATGCTTGGCTGATGTGGCAGATGGGCGGCTTGGGACCGATCGCCGGGCAGACGACCCACTTCCTGAACAGTGCGCCCGAGCGCATTCCCTACGCCGTGGACCGCTTCGTCAAGGAAACGTCGCGCCTGTTCGGCGTTCTCGATGCGGTATTGTCGCGCCGTGATTTCATCGCCGGCGACTACTCGATCGCCGACATGGCCGTCTATCCATGGGTCGTGCCCCACGCCCGGCTCGGCCAGACGATCGGCGACTATCCCTCGGTGCACGCATGGCTTTCCCGGATGGCCCAGCGGCCGGCGGTCGGCCGCGGATTCAACTTGGGCCAGGAGTTGCGCAAGTAGCCGGCATCCGGTCACCACAGATCCCGCCGGTTGCGGGATCTCGTATCGATCTGGTCCCAGTCGAGCGACGGGGCGCGTCCGGGGTTCAGGACGAGCGCCCCCGATTCGATCCGCAGCGGCTCGGCAAGGTAGTTGACCCGGTTCTTGGCGAATCCGTTCATCTCGGATGGCGGAAGGTCGTGGGCGGCGGCGACCGTGGCCTCGATCCAGCAGGCGATGTCGGTTGCCGCACCGTTGCCCACGACGCCTTTCATTTCGCCGGTTCGCCCGAGTGAGAGCGCCTCGTGCATGTCGTCGATGCTCGGGAACTTGCCGAGCTTGACCTTGAAGACCGCAAAGACGCCACAATCGACCATCCGCCGGACATCGTCGAGGCTGGCCACGCTTTCGTCGAGCGCGACGGGAATCCCCAGGTTCGCGGCCACGCGGGCATTGCCGACCCAGTCTTCGGCCGGGCAGGGTTGCTCGATGTAGTCGATGCCTGTCGGCCCGATCGCTTCCATGAAGCGCATCGAGCGCGCGTAGTCGAGGGCACCGTTGAAGTCGATGCGGAACTGCGCCCTGGATCCGGCCCGGTCGATCAGCAAGCGCAGGCGACGACCGTCCGACGGAAGGTCCATCCCTGCCTTGACCCGGAGGGTCCGGAAGCCCGCGTCGAGCAATCCATCGACCTCGCCCAGCATCGCCGTCTCGTCGTGCGACAGGACGGCGGCGGCCAACGGGATCCTGGTCCGTACGGGCGCGCCAACGGGGCTTCCGGACAACAGGGCCCGTTCCAGCGCCGCCACCAGCGGGCTGCAGCCGTACGGAGTCGATCGCACGAAGCGGTCCAGCCGGGCGCGGCATTCATGCGGCTGCCTGCCGAGCATCTCCGGCGCGTGCCTGTCCACGAAGTGCCAGACCCCGTCGACCGTCTCGTCGCAATATCCCGGGATCGGCGTGACCTCGGCGAACCCGGTGCGACCGTCGTCGAGTTCCACGAAGGCCATCACGCTGTTCAGCTCGGAGGTGATTCCGAGCGACGAGACGTAGGGGCGCTCCAGCGGGGTGGAGAGCCAGCGCAGCCGGATCGTCCTGACGCAGGCCTCGCGCCGGTGCACGAGAGTCGGTTCGAGGGTCAGTTCGCTCAACCCTGTTGATCGATCGCGGGTCCGGCGCGGGTGATGACTTCACCCCACTTCTGCGACTCGGTCTTCATCTGCACGAGCGGCGACCCGCCGATCGGCAGTGCGCCCAGCGCCTTGAAGCGCGACTGGACTTCGGGATCGGCTAGCGCACGGTCGATGAATCCGGAGATCGTTCCGGCCACGGACGGGCTCATGCCGCGCGGGCCTACGATTGCGAACCATCCGGAGGATTCGAATCCGGGCACGACGCTGCCGAGCGTCGGCAGTTCGGGCATGGCGAACCAGCCCTGCGCGGTCGTCACCGCGAGCGCGCGAAGTCGGCCGGCCTGGACATGCGGGGTCACCGAGGGCATCTCGCTGATCATGAACGGAACGACGCCCGTGGTCAGGTCGGCGATCGCCGGCGCGCTCCCCCTGTAGAGCACGTGGTTGAACCGGATCCCCGTCATCTGTGTCAACGCGATGATCGCGAGGTGGGCAGCCGAGCCCTTTCCCGGAAGCCCGACGGAAAGCGGCGGCTGGGCGGCTCGCGCGAACGTTACGAACGAACGCACGTCCGAGACGGGCAGCGAGGGGTTCACGACGAGCACGTTCGCAATTCGCGATACGAACGAGATCGGCGTGAAATCCCTCAGGGGATCGAACTGCATGTCCTTGTACAGGTGCTGGTTGATCGAAAGCGGGCCAGGGGTCCCCATCAGGAGCGTATAGCCGTCGGGCTCGGCCTTCGCAACCGACAGGGCGCCGATGTTTCCGCCGGCGCCAGAGCGGTTCTCCACGACGCCCGGCTGTTCGATCATTCGCGGGAGCGTCGCTGCCAGGACCCGGGCCTGTCCGCCGGCTCCCCCGCCGGCGGGAAAGGGGACCACGATGCGAAGCGGCCGGTCCGGCCACTTCGCCGCGGCAACGGCGCGCGTGCCCGCCAACGCGCTCAAGCTGGCCAACAGCATCGATCTACGGTTCATGGCGTCTTCCCCTTGTTGCCAATGTCCGGCCGATGCGGCAGCAGTTGCTCGCAATCCGGCTCGTCGCGACACCATCGCACGGGGTCCGCAGGCCGGTCAATCATGCGAACGATAATTCCGATCTGCAGAAAATTGGCCGTCACCGGATGATCGACATTCCGCGCTGCAAATAGGAATTCTGCAAATGTGCATGCCTGCGAGTGTCACTGGATACTTCCCATAGCCCCGGCACCGCCCACGGCGGACCGATCCGTCGATCTCAACCGAGGTACCACGATGAAACGTTCCAGCCGGATTCGCCGCGCGCTGCGCCAGATCTCGCTCGCAGCGGGGATGCCTGCAGCCGCAGGCGGGTACCTGCATGCCGCCGACTTCCCGGTGCGCCCGATTACGCTGTTGGCGGACCTTGTGCCCGGGAGTGCGACGGACACGGTCGCGAGGTCTCTGGCCGCGGACATCTCGGCGCGGCTTGGTGGTTCCGGTGGTCGTCGGCATCCGGCCCGGCGCGAACCGGATTGTCGCGATCAAGGCCCGGCTGCCCAGATGATTCCAGCACTGCATGGCTCGTCGGGATCCGCTGCCTACGTCGGCTCGGAGTTTGCCAAGCGGGTCGCTATCGGCCGGATCGTGAGCATCCCGGATTAGTATTGTGTTTTCAGAGAGGCCGGCAGTTCCGTCGAATGTGGCGGCCGGCTCTCGCGCCAGGTTCATGTCGATGGCCAGACCGAGATCGAATCACGTCAAGGCGAACAGGAGCAGGCTGGGCATGGCCCAGCACCCATCCGGTGATCGTCAGTTTGTCACGGCACTCGCCCGCGGGCTGGACATCCTGGCCGCGTTCGACCCGGGGGATCGCTGGCTGGGTAACCAGGAAATCGCGGCCCGCACGAATCTCGCCAAGCCGACGGTTTCTCGGCTCACGTATACCTTGACGCGCCTGGGCTATCTCAACTACGACCCTGAATCGTCGAAGTACTCGGTTGGCGTGCGTGTGCTCGCCCTGGCGCAACCGCTCGTGAGGGGGGTCGAACTTCGCAATCTCGTGCGACCGCTGCTCCAGGAGTTGGCCGATCAGGTCGATGCTGCGGTGGCCCTGGGAACGGCCGACGGCCTCGACGCCTGCTATCTCGAGGTCTGCAGGGGAGCCGAAGCCGTGACGCTGCGCTTCAATCCCGGGTCGCGACTGTTCCTCCCGACCTCGGCAATGGGGGGTGCGCTTTTCGCCGCAATGCCCGAGTCGCGGCGTGACGAAATCGTCGCCGCGATCAGGAGCCAGTACCGGAGGCGGGCCGGGGTGCTCGTGGCAGCGCTTCGGCAGGCGGCCGACGAGGTGGCGCAGCGGGGCTTCTGCGTTGCGGCCGGCCGACTGACACCGACAGTGAATGGCGTCGGCGTTCCACTCAAGGTGTTCCGGGGCGACATGGTTTTCGCGCTCAATTGCGGCGGTGCGGCATGGACGATGCCAGTCGAGAGGCTCGAGAGCGAGATCGGCCCGAAGCTGGTCGGCCTGTCGGAGCGCATCGCGAGCCGTCCGACGAGCCTGGGATGATGGAACCGCTGCGTGTGCCGACGCGAGTGCAGGGTGGGCCGGCGCGCCTTCCGAATTAGCGACCCACTCCGATTTCCTGCGTCGCCTGAGTCCGAGGAGGCCGTGTGAACACGAACTTCTCCACTCGAGAGCTCGCCTTCCGCAACGACGGTCGCGGCTCTGGCTCGACGCGAACATTCCCGCCGACCTGCGCGACACGGAGCTGAACGATCGGGAGCTGTCGAAGGAGGATCTGATTCGCTGGCGCAAGATTTTCGCGAAGTCGGGTTGGGTCGCGCCGTCCTGGCCGAAGCGCGGCCTGCAGGCGCAGCCGTCGGTGTGCGAGGCAGACTTTCGCGACGTCGGTGGTCAGTGCGACAACGTGGTGCCGATCGGCGCGCTCGAGCGTGCTGGCCGAGACCGGCTCGCCGACGTGGTGCGCGCGCACGCCGACCTCCTCAAGCCCGGCCTCGCGGTCCGACTCGTGCAAGGTCGGCGGAGCATCGACCCGGAATCGGCCCGCTACTTCTTTCTGGCAGCCCTGGGCCGCTTCGCACCGTGCGTGTCGGGCATGCCCATTTCCATGGAGATCGCATGCGCCGCGCGCACGACGAGCGGGATGCACTTGTGCACCAGGCTCGTGTTCATTCGATGAAGCGGCACCGAGATGCCACAGGAAGCGATGACGGAACGGTTGAAGTCGCGGATCGGGGCCGCGATGCCGCCGGTGTCGGGGCTGACCTGCGCGCGCGCGACGGCGACGCCCAGCCGCGCCACTTCGGCGAGAAGTGCGCGCAGCCGGTTTGGATCGGTGACGGTGGTCGGCACGAGCGCGCGCAGCTTCCCGGCAAGCACCTTCTCCCTCGTCTCTGGAAGGAACGCGAGCATCGCCCGACCCGTGGCAGTGCCCCAACTCGGATTCGGCACGCCGAGCTGCGAGTGGACGCGGACCGGCCGCGAGGTTTCCACGCGCGCCAGGTAAACGCTGTTTCCGGACTCGTCGAGTACCGCGAGATAGGCGTTCTCGTTGGTCGCTTTCACGAGCGCTTCGAGGTGTGCGCGGGCCGCCTTGACGATGTCTACGGACGACAGGACTTCCATCCCCATCTCGACCATCTTGAACGTGAGGCGATATCGCGACGACCTCTCCTGTTCGACGTATCCCATGCGCGCCAGGGAAGCGAGCATCCGATGGGTCGAGCTCTTCGGGCTTCCGCAGGTCTCCGCGATGTCCGCGAGCGCCATCGGTCCCCCCGATTTCACGAGTGCCTCGAGGATTCTGAATGCGGAAGCAACCGAGCCGATGACCTTGGTGTGATCGGGATTTGGCATCGTTCGTGGGGTCCAGACGTCGGAGCCGGGGAGCAGGCGCGCAACGCCAGCGTGCCGATCTTATCGCAACGGATTGCGTTCGCGACGCCCGTCGCGAACCACGAGGGACGGTGATGTTCGCGGCGTTCCACTTCGCGGAACGTTTTTCAGCCCGATTGACTGGGTTCATGAGGCTGATGATCATCGGCCCACGACTTGCGCGGGATCGGTACCGGCCGGCCTGGCGGTCATGCATCCCCGCGACCGGATCTCCAACCTGAACTTCCTACGCACCGGAGTCAATCATGCCCCAGATCACCGTTTATTCGACGCCATTCTGCGCGCCGTGCGAGCGGCTCAAGCAGTTCCTGAGCCAGCAGGGCGTGGCGTTCGATGCCAAGGACCTGATGATGGACGAGGATGCGGCGGAACGCCTCGAGGGATTGGGGATCCGGTCGTCACCGGTGCTGGAGGTCGACGGGCAGTTCTACACCGGCTCGCAGCTGGCGCCCGACGCGCTGTCGGAGCTGCTCGGACTGAAATGAGATGACCGGACGTGCAAGCGGCGGGCGGAGCGGGACATCGATGGCTGGTCCACTGAAGGGAATCCGGGTGCTGGATCTGTCGCGGGCGCTGGCCGGGCCATGGTGCGTGCAGAATCTCGCGGACATGGGCGCGGAGGTCATCAAGATCGAGCGTCCGGGCGTTGGCGACGAGTCGCGCCATTGGGGCCCGCCGTGGCTCGCTGACGGAAACGGTCAGCCCACCCGTGAGTCCGCGTATTTCCTGTCCACCAACCGCAACAAGCTATCAGCTGCGATCGACATCGGAAAGGCGGCGGGCCAGGAGTTGGTCGCTCGCTTGGCGGAGCAGGTGGACATCGTCGTCGAGAACTACAAGGTCGGCAACCTCGCACGGTACTGCCTGGACTGGACGTCGCTTTCGGCACGCAATCCGTCGCTGATCTACTGCTCGATCACCGGATTCGGGCAGGACGGTCCCTACGCCGATCGGCCTGGCTATGACTACCTGTTCCAGGGGCTGGGGGGGCTGATGAGCGTTACCGGAGAGCGCGACGGGGTCGACGGTGCCGGCCCGCAGAGGGTCGGCGTTCCGGTCGTGGACATGTTCACGGGTATGTACGCGACCGTGGCGATTCTTGGAGCACTGCACCACCGCGACGAGACGGGTCAGGGCCAGAACATCGACGTCTCGCTGTTCGATTCGGTGATGGCGCTGGGCGCTGGTCAGATATCGAACTACTTCGTCGGCGGTGTGACACCGCGGCGAATCGGAAACGCGTCGCCGAACATCGCGCCGTACGGGGTGTTTCCATGCAGTGACGGTCAGATGATTCTGGCATGCGCCAACCAGCTCCAGTTCGAGGCTCTTTGCAGGGCGGTTGGCCATCCGGAATGGATCGCAGATCCGCGCTTGCGCGACAACGGGTCGCGCGTGGCACATCAGTCCGAACTTTTTGATCTCCTGGCCGAGGTCTTCCGCCAGCGTGGTCAAACGGAGTGGGAGGACATACTCTCGGCCGCGGGAGTTCCTTGCGGCCCGATCCACGACTACGCACGTGCGCTCTCACATCCGCAGGCGCGCCATCGCGGTACACGTGTGGATTTGCCGCATCCCTTGGGTTCGCGGGCTCCTGGCGTGGCCAGTCCGATGCGTTTCTCTGCCACGCCGGTCGAATATCGACTCGCGCCGCCTCTTCTCGGCCAGCATACCCATGCCGTGTTGACCGAGCGCCTGAATCTCGGCGAGGCAGAGATTGAGCGGCTGCAAGCTGAGGGTGTCATCGAATGCGCCCAGAAGAGCGCGTCTATGTGATCGCGAGCAATCGGGTCATTTTGGGCGGTTGGTCGGCTCCAATCGACCTCGTGAATGTCCGCGAAGCCGTGAGTATTTCCGCGTCGCTTCCCTACACCCTTTCCGAACCGAAGGAACCGGAAGTCACATCGAGCTGTTGTCATTTCCTGGGCGCCGTCGGCGCCATCGACCGGCCTGAAGAGCGCGCGTGATGGATCGAACGACCGCCACTCAAACGCGCGATACGGGGCCCAATGGTCCCGAAACACAGGTACCGGGCGAGATCCGAAGGCTGCGGCTGGCTTCGAGGCCCGCGCTGCAGACCTTTCCTGGCTGGCATGGTGGCTAGGCATGCTCATACACACGTGTCCGATGGGGGTGAAGATGAGGAGTTCTACGAGGCTTGGACGCGTGCTTGGACTGTGCGCGCTGCTGGTGGCCGCCATGATGCCTCTCGCAAGTTTCGCGCAGTACCCAGCGCGAACTGTCAAGATTGTCGTCGGCTACGGACCGGGGGGCACGATGGACACGACGGGGCGCCTGATCGCTCAAGGTCTGCAGGATCGGCTGGGCGCTCCGGTGATCGTCGAGAATCGTCCAGGTGCATCGGCAACGATCGCCGGCAACTATGTGGCCAAGTCGCCGGCAGACGGTTACGCGCTGTTCGTGACCTCGGTGCCGCCACACGCGACCTTGCCCGTTCTCTACAAGTCGCTGCCCTATGATCCGGAGCGCGACCTGCAGCCAGTCGCATCGATCCTCGCGACGCAATACGTACTGGTTGTTCACCCGAGCGTTCCGGCCGCTACATTGCCCGAATTCCTTGAGATCTTGCGCAGGGAGTCCGGGAAGTTCGAGTTCGCATCTCCGGGCGTTGGTACGGCATCTCACTTGCTGAGCGAGATCGTCGGGCGTACGGCAGGAGCGCAGATCCTGCACGTGCCCTACAAGGGCAGCGCAGCGCACCTTCCCGACTTGTTCTCGGGCCGCGTGCGAATGACGTTCGAAAACCTCGCTGTGATGGTTCCTCACATCAAGAAGGGGACTGTGCGTGCGCTGATCGTCAGCGGGCCGAGTCGCTCCGGACTGTTGCCTGACGTCCCAACGGCGAGGGAGGCGGGCGTCCCGGCACTCGAGCAGGTCACCGCCTTCGGCTTGTTCGCTCCCAAGGGCACCCCGCAGGCGGTGGTCGATCGCCTCAACGCAGAGGTCAACAAGATTGTCGAGACCGACGCATTCGCGCAACGTATTGCGGTTTTCGGCGCGCTCCCGCTAGGCGGTTCTCGGTCGCGCCTCGCTGAATTCATCGAAGAAGAAAAACGGAAGTGGACGCCGGTAATTCAGGAACTCGATCTGAAGATGGAGTAGATGCTACGGGCGACCGGCCTCGAGATAGCGCTGCGCGTCGAGCGCGGCCATGCAGCCGGTCCCTGCGCTGGTCACGGCCTGCCGGTACACGTGGTCCTGTACGTCGCCTGCAGCGAATACGCCGGGTACGCTGGTGGCGGTCGCCGGGCCGGACTGTCCCCCTTTCGTGACGATGTAACCGTCGGCCATTTCCAGCTGATCCTCGAAGAGCGAGGTGTTCGGCGAATGGCCGATGGCGACGAACACACCATGGACCGCTATTTCGTGGGTCGCGCCGCCGCGGTTGTCGCGCAGCCGAACGCCGGTCACGCCGCGATCGTCTCCGAGGACCTCGTCGAGCTCGGTGAACCAGCGAATCTCGACGTTTCCGTCTCTGGCTCGCGCAAGGAGCCGATCGGACAGGATCGGTTCGGCGCGAAACCGGTCGCGCCTGTGCACGACGGTCACCTTGCGCGCGATATTCGAAAGGTACAGGGCGTCTTCGACTGCGGTGTTGCCACCGCCGACCACGACGACGTCACGACCGCGATAGAAGAATCCGTCGCAGGTGGCGCAGGCCGAGACCCCCCGCCCCATGTACGCCTGTTCCGAGGGCAAACCCAGGTAGCGGGCGGACGCCCCCGTGGCAATGATCAGCGCATCGCAAGTGTAGTCGCCCGAGTCCCCTTCCAGCCGGATCGGCCTCTCGTCGAGATGTGCCGCATGTATGTGGTCGGCGCGCACCTCGGTGCCGAACCTTGTCGAGTGAGCTTCGAATCGCGCCATCAGCTCGGGCCCCAGCACCCCATCGGCATCCGCGGGCCAGTTGTCGACGTCGGTGGTCGTCATCAGCTGGCCACCGCGGGCGAGGCCCGCGATCAACAGCGGCTGGAGATTTGCGCGAGCGGCGTAAATCGCCGCGGTATGGCCGGCAGGGCCCGAGCCGAGGATGAGCAGTTGCGCGTGGCGAGTCTTGGGCATGGACAGGCGAGGTCGACGGTGGTGAAATGGATCTCGATCGGGGCAATCAGATCACGATGCGCCGCGGCGAGATCGTCGTTCGCGCCCCACCCTGGCGCGAGGCGCCGAATCTCAGGAGAACCTTGCCGACGCTTCGGCGCTCGAGCACCGAAGCCATGGCATCAGCGTATGCGGGCAGGTCGAAGATGCCGGCGATCGTCGGCTTCAGCTGCCCCGCCTGCATCCAGTCGATCAGTTCGCGCATCATCGACTGAACCCTGGGCGCAGACCGCTGGCGTGCATTGTCGGCGCCATCCTTCACGTAGGCGCCGAAGTAGACGCCGAGAACCGAAACGTTCTTGACCAGCAGGATGTTCGCGGGTATCTGGGGAATGCGTCCGCTCGTGAATCCGACCGGCAGGATCCGCCCTTCGGGCGCGATGGAGCGCAATGATTCGTCGAACACGTCGCCGCCAACCGGATCGAAAACGACGTCCGCGCCGCGGCCTCCGGTTGCCTGCCTGACCGGTTCGCGAAAGCCGGACGACGGCAATGCCAGCAATGCGCCGTGCGCAAGCGCCGCTGCACGCTTTTCCTCGGTGCTCGCACAGGCGATGACCCGTGCGTTCAGGACTCTTCCCAGTTCGACTGCGGCGAGTCCGAGGGCGCCGCCGGCGCCATGCACGAGCAAGGTCTCGCCGGGCTGGAGGCGGGCACGCCATGCGAGCGCGACATAAGCCGTCGAGTACGACGTCGCCAGATGAAGCGACGCGGCCAGATCCGCGTCCGGTGGCAGACGATAGACGGTCTCTGCGGGCGCTACGGCGGTCTCCGCAAATCCGCCCCAGTCGAGGATCGCCAGGACCCGATCGCCCCTGCAGACGTGTTCGACGTCGTCGGCGACGTCTTCGACGATTCCCGAGATCTCAGTGCCAGGTATGAACGGCCTCGGCGGCCTGACCTGATACTTGCCGGCGACCACGAGGCTGTGCGCGAAGCTGACGCCGGCGTACTCGACCGCGATTCGTACGCTACCGGGCGTCAGTTCCGGCTCGGCGACTTCGAGCAGGCTCAGATCCTTGAAGTCGCACCACTGCTTGCAGATCAGCGCGCGCACGGAGCCCTCCGGGTGAATCCCGCCGGGACCGAACGTCCTAACCCCATGCTGTGCATCGTTCCTGCTCCTGCCCTTCGCGACCGGTGAAAACCGAACGCCTCCCCGGCGATGGCGGCCGATAGTGGCCCTCGGGCAATCGCCGGGTCAAGAATCGCGGGACACGTTCTGCGGGGCGGAACGCGTAGCTTCGTGCCGCGGCTGGGCGCGGCCGTTCAGCGAGGCCGGCGCTCGCGCAGTGGCCGATGCCCTTGCGATGCCGCCCGGGGCCTGCGCCGGGCGTCGACGAATCCCAACTCGGCGGAGATGGCAGTTGCTGCCTGGACGACGAGCGGCATGCACTTCCTGACGAGGGCGGCGTCCATCCTGTACAAGGGGACCCCTATGCTGCACGCGGCGACTACCGAGCCGTCGAAATTCCTGATCGGCGCCGCGATGCCGCCCGTGTCGGGATTGCCCTGCGCGCGGGTCACGGCGCAGCCCAGTTCGGCGACCTGGGCAAGCGCCTCGCGCAATCGTTGCGGATCCGCGATCGCGCCGGCGACCCTCGGCACGAGGCGGCCGGCCAGCACCTTGTCGCGGACTTCGGGCAGGAAGGCGAGCATGGCCCAGCCCGTCGTCGTGCACCACGCCGGATTCGGGGCGCCCAACTGCGCTTGCACGGCCACTGGTCGCATCGTCTCGACCTTTGCGAGGTAGACGCTGTGACCGGTCTGGTCGAGAACGGCGAGGTACGCGCTCTCGTTCGTGGCGCGCATCAAGGCTTCGAGGTGCGGCTTGCTGCGATTCACGATGTCCACCGACGACAGCAGGTCCATCCCGAGTCGCAGCAACTTGAACGTCAGCCGGTAGCGTGAAGACTCCTCCTGCTCGACGTAGCCCATGTGCGCGAGCGAGGCGAGCATCCGGTGCACGGTGCTCTTCGGCTGACCCGATTTCTGCGCTATCGCTGCGAGCGCCAGTGGGCCACCGGACTCGGCAAGCACCTCGAGCAGTCGCAGCGTGGCTGCGACCGAGGCGATCAGACGATTGCGATTCGTGCCGGATGTCATCTGTGAGCCGCGACGGGGCAATCGTGAAGCGAGCCGCCGTCCTCATCGTGGTCGTGACGCTGGCCTGGAAGGCTCGGACGATTGCTGCTAGGTTACCGCAACGATTGCGGCCCGGTCGATGGACTGCGTCGACGCAGTCGCGCCGAAGTCCGCCGAGCGGAACGAAGATCCGGTGCCGACGCGCACTTCGTTCCATCCTGCGGAACTTTGTTTGCTTTCGTTGACGCTGCGACCCACACTCACCAAGATCGAACGAACCCGGCGGAGCGGAACGTCCTCGAAGCGTCGACCACGACGAGGACTTCGGCAGTCGCCTGGATCGAATTCGCCATCGGGAGGAATCGAGTGGGGCCGCTTGCAGGGATCAGGATCGTCGAACTCGCCTCCATCGGCCCAGGGCCGTTTTGCTGCATGCTCCTGTCGGACATGGGCGCAGAGATCATTCGCGTCGATCGACCCGAGCCCAGTGACCTGGGCCCGCCGACGGATCCCAGGCTCAACATTCTCAATCGCAACCGTCGCTCGGCTGCGATCGATCTGAAGAAACCCGAGGGCATCGCGGCAGTCAAGCGGCTCGTCGCCGAGGCCGACGTTCTGGTCGAGGGTCTTCGGCCCGGCGTGACCGAGCGGCTCGGGCTCGGCCCGGAGGATTGCATGGCGCTCAATCCCGGCCTGGTCTATGGGCGGATGACGGGTTGGGGACAGGATGGGCCTCTGGCGCAGGCCGCGGGGCATGACATCAACTACATCGCCCTCGTCGGCGCGCTCCACGCGATCGGCCCGAAGAGTGGCGCTCCGGTTCCGCCCCTGAATCTCGTCGGCGACTTCGGAGGAGGGGCCCTCTATCTGGCGTTCGGCATCGTCTGCGCGCTCCTCGAGCGTGCGAAGTCCGGGCGTGGCCAAGTCGTGGATGCCGCGATGATCGATGGCGCCGCATCGCTTCTCGGGTCACTGTTCAGCGCGATCGCACGCGGCGCGTGGCGCAACGCGCGAGGCGAGAACTATCTCGACGGCGGAGCGCCCTGGTACTCGGTCTACGAGACCAGCGACGGCAAGTACGTTTCGGTGGGATCGGTGGAGGGGCGCTTCTATCGGAAGCTGCTCGAGTGCACGGGCGTCGATCCCGCATCCGTGCGTCCCCAGCACGATCGCGAGGGTTGGCCGGACTTGCGCCAGAAGCTTGCCGCCGCGTTCAAGTCGAAGACACGTGACGAGTGGTGCGCCCTCATGGAAGGGAGCGACATCTGTTTTGCGCCGGTACTCGATCCGTGGGAGGCCCCGAACCATCCCCATCTGAAGGCCAGGGAGACGTTCGTGGAGTCGTTCGGCATTCTGCAGCCGGCCCCTGCGCCGCGATTCAGCCGGAGCATTCCGACCATCACCGGAGCGCCTCCGGTGCCGGGCGAGCACACCGACCAGGTTCTGCGCGATTGGGGCTTCTCGCAAGCCGACATCGACGACCTGCGCCGTGCGCAGGCGATCGGGGCGCGCTAGGCCCGAAGGCGTGCGCGCGTATCCGATACACCCCGGCACCGTCCGATCTCCCGGCCTCTGAGGGACCGAGCATGGCACAGTCATCCACGGGCGACATGCCCGTCATCGTCGATGCAGTCAGGACGCCGATGGGGCGCGGCAAGGTCGGTGGGGCGCTCGCCGGCGTGCACGCGGTCGACCTGCTCGCGGAGGTCCTTCGCGCGCTCGTTGCGCGAAATCGCGTCGACCCCGCAACGGTGGACGACGTGATTGCGGGTTGCGTGAGCCAGGTAGGCGAACAGTCGGCCACGCCCGGGCGCTGGGCGCTGCTCGCCGCAGGATTCCCGGCGCACGTCCCCTCGACCACCATCGACCGTCGATGCGGCTCCAGTCAGCAGGCGATCCACTTCGCGGCGCAAGGGGTGATGGCGGGCGTCTACGACATTGTCATCGCGGCGGGTATCGAGTCGATGAGTCGTGTCCCGATGGGGAGCGGGCGAATCGGCATGGACCCCTTCGGAACCGCCGTCAACGAGCGCTATGCCCCCGGCCTGGTGTCCCAGGGCATCGCCGCGGAACTCGTCGCGTCACGATGGGGTATCTCGCGGCGCGAGTCGGATTCATACGCGGCGCGCTCGCATCGGCTCGCCGCCGCCGCCGCGAGTGCAGGCGCATTCCGCTCCGAGATCGTGCCGGTGAGCGCGGGCGGCAGCATCGTCGAGTCGGACGAGACGATCCGGCCGGCCACGACCGAGGAGGGGCTGGCCCAGCTGAAGCCTTCCTTCGAGGCTGCCGAGATGTCGTCGCGGTTCCCGGAGATCGGCTGGCAGATCACGGCCGGCAATTCTTCGCAGATCACCGACGGTGCTGCCGGTGTGCTGATCATGCGGCACGCGACGGCCGAGCGCCTCGGCCTTCGTCCGCGCGCCCGCTTCGTCGGATTCTCGGTCTGTGGCGATGATCCGCTCCTGATGCTGACGGCGCCGATTCCGGCGACGCGTCGCGTCCTGGACCGTTGTTCGCTGTCGCTGGACGAGATCGATCACTACGAAGTGAACGAAGCGTTCGCACCGGTGCCCCTTGCCTGGCAGAAGGCCTTCGGCGCCGACCGGGAGCGCCTGAATCCCTGCGGCGGCGCCATCGCACTCGGCCATCCGCTCGGCGCGTCAGGCGCGCGACTGATGACCACCATGCTGAACGCGCTCGAGCGGACAGGGGGGCGATACGGTCTTCAGACGATGTGCGAGGCGGGCGGAATGGCCAACGCGACCGTCATCGAGCGTCTTTGAGGGGAAGGGATCGATGGAGATCCGCAACGCGTCGATCCTGGTCACCGGGGGCGCCTCCGGGTTGGGGCGCGCGGTCGCGCAACGCCTGATCGGCCGTGACGCCAAGGTCGTGATCGTCGATCTGCCGACTTCGGATGGGGCGAAGGTGGCACAAGCGCTGGGGCCGGCGGCCCGCTTCGTTCCCGCCGACGTGACCGACGAAGCCCAGATGCAACGCGCCTTCGACGCGTCCGACGATGCGGGGCCGCTGCGCGCGGTAGTGCATTGCGCCGGCCGGGGAGGGGCCTTGCGCATCCTCGACCGCCAGGGCGAGCCCGGCTCGCTCGCGCACTTCGAGCTCATCGTCAGGGTCAACCTCGTCGGAAGCTTCAACGTGTTGCGGCTCGCGGCGGCGCGCATCGCGAAGGCTGAACCGATCGAGGGCGAACGCGGCGTGGTGGTCCTCACTGCGTCCATCGCTGCATACGAGGGGCAGATCGGCCAGACGCCGTACGCCTCGTCGAAGGCGGGGATCGTCGGCATGACCCTCGTCGCCGCCCGGGACCTTGCGGCGCGCGGTATTCGCGTATGCACGATTGCTCCCGGCGTGTTCGACACGCCGATCCTTGCCAGGCTGCCCGACGACGTCAAGGCGTCGCTCGGTGCGGCGGTGCCGAATCCGCAGCGGCTGGGAAAGCCCGACGAATTCGCGATGCTCGCCGAGCACATCATCGAGAACCCGATGCTCAACGGCGAAACCATCCGCCTCGACGGCGCCCTCAGGATGGCTCCGCGCTAACCGATACGAAGAGGGATTCGCCCGCATGGACGAAGTCAAGGTCACGATCGAAGACGGCGTCAGCATCATCGCGATCAATCGCCCCGAGTCCAGGAACGCGGTCAACCTGGCGGTCGCGCGGGGCATCGCGGCGGCTGTCGATGAACTCGACGCTCGCGACGATCTTCGCGTCGGGGTTCTGACGGGAAACGGAGGCGGCTTCTGCGCCGGCATGGACCTCAAGGCCTTCCTGCGCGGCGAACTCGGCCGTATCGAAGGCCGGGGATTCGCGGGATTCACGGAGCGCCCGCCGAGGAAGCCGACGATCGCCGCGGTGGAAGGCTACGCGCTGGCCGGCGGCCTGGAACTCGCGCTGGCCTGCGACCTCATCGTCGCTTCCCGTACCGCACGACTCGGCCTGCCGGAGGTCAAGCGGGGATTGGTCGCGAATGCCGGAGGGCTCGTCCGGCTGCCGCGCCAGGCACCGATGCGCCTCGCGCTCGAGCTCGTGCTGACCGGCGAGGCGATGTCGGCGGATGCGCTGGCCGGCCATGGCCTGATCAACCGGGTCGTGGAGCCCGGAACCGCGCTCGAAGCCGCGCTGGGCATGGCACGGGCGATCGCCGCGAACGCGCCCATGGCGATCCGCGTCAGCAAGGAGGTCATCACGCGCTCGCAGGATTGGGCCGCGGACGATCTGTTCAGGCTGCAGCGCGAGATCACGGCGCCGGTCTTCGCGTCGTCCGATGCGCGGGAAGGGGCGGCGGCATTTGCCGAGAAGCGAAAACCCGCTTGGACCGGGAAATAGCGTCGAGGCCGGTTGCGACAGGAGCTGCGAAAGTGAAGCTGGAAGTCAACGGAATCAGTATCCACTACACGGTCGAAGGCAGCGGTCCGTGGCTGACGATGAGCCATTCCCTCGCGTGCGACCTGCACATGTGGGACGAGGAGGCAAGGCGGCTGTCTCGCGACTACACGGTGCTTCGCTTCGACACGCGTGGCCACGGCGCGAGCAGCGCCCCGCCGGGGCCCTATTCGCTGCAGACGCTGGCCGACGACGCCCGCGGCCTGCTCGAGGGGCTCGGCGTGCGCGAGACGCACTTCGTCGGCCTGTCCATGGGCGGGATGATCGGTCAAACCCTGGCGCTGGCTCGTCCGGATCTCGTGAAGAGCCTGGTGCTGTGCGACACCAGCAGCAATTTCAGCCTCGACGCCGAGGGGCGGGCGCGGACGGGGGCGGGGGGGGGGCCGGAGCCGATGGTCGAGCCGACCCTGCGTCGCTTCCTGTCCGATTCGTTCCGGGCGCGCGCTCCGGAGGTCGTACAGAAAGTCGCCGAGATGATTCGCAGCACGCCGGTACCGGGTTACCTGGGGTGCTGCCATGCGGTCTCCAAGATGGCGGTGGGCGCGCGGCTGGGCGACATTCGCTGTCCCGCGCTGGTGGTGGTCGGCGAGCACGACATGGTGACGCCGTTGTCGATGGCCATGGAGATTCACCAGGGGATTCGGGACTCGGAGCTGTTCGTGGTGCCGGATGCCGCCCATCTGGCGAATCTCGAGCAGCCCGACCTGTTCAACGACGCGCTGTCGCGTTTCCTCGACCGGACCAGCCCCGGCTCGAGGCGGGCGCCATCACGATGATCGATCATCCATGGAGCGAGGAGGCAGGAACATGAGAGCGCATGTCGAAGGCATCGCGGAGGCTGTTTGCGGAAGCTGGTGGGGCAGGGCTGCGAGGGTGGTCGCCGCGGTCGCCTCCCTCCTTGCGGCGCTCGCCCCGTCGCCGGCGTTGTCCCAGCAGCACGGGTATCCCGAGCGCCCGATCACGATCGTCGTGAGCTACACCTCCGGATCGACGCCGGACGTGATCGCGCGAGTCGTGGCCCCGGTGCTTGCCGAGCATCTCGGTCAGCCGGTCGTCGTGGAAAACAAGGCGGGAGCGGGCGGGACGATCGGTCTTGCCAGCGTCGCCCGGGCGCGCAGCGACGGCTACACGCTCGGCCTCGTCAATCCGGCTGTCATCGCGACGGCGCCGGCGATGTATCGGAACCTGCCTTACGACCCGCTCCGTGACTTCTCGGCAGTGATCAAGCTCGCGACGGCGCCGATCGTCCTGCTCGTGCCGGCGTCCAGTCCGGCGAAGTCGACGCAGGAGCTGATCGCGATGATGAAGAGCAAGAAGAGCGTCCTGTACGGGTCCGGAGGTGTCGGCACGGCGCAGCATCTGCAGGGTGCCCTGCTGGGGAGACTCGCCGGCGTCAAGGCGGATCACGTGCCTTACCGGGGTCAGTCGCAGCAGTTGGTCGGAGCGATGGCGGGCGAGGTCGACTATACGTTCTCGTCGCTGCCGGGCGCGATCGGCTTCGTCAAGGACGGGCGCCTGCGTGCGCTCGGTGTGACGACTCTCGAGCCCTCTCCGTCGCTGCCGGAGGTGCCGAGCCTGTCGGCCGCCGGGCTGAAAGGCTTCGACAAGTCGACCGCATGGTTCGGCGTCGTCGTGCCGAGCGGAACCCCCGAGCCGGTGGTCGACACGCTGCATCGCGCACTGGTCAAGGCGCTGATGAATCCTGCGGTCCAGTCGAAGCTGCTGGCGGTCGGATTCGATCCGGCTCCCCCCGCCTCCGCTGGCGATTTCGGGGCTTTCATCCGCGACCAGATTCCGTTCTGGGCCGACCTCGTCCGGCTTTCGGGCGCAACCGTCGAATGACGCGGCCCCCGCGGCCGGCGCGTCGCGTTCGGGGGCGGCTTCGAGCCCTTCACCACACTTGACCTGACCTCGAGATGTCCATGAGTCGTCGATCCCTTCTCAAGTCCTGCGTGGCCGTCACCGGGACGGCCCTTCTGCCGAATGCCGTGCGCGCGCGGCAGGAGTTCGACCCGCGGCCAGGCCCGTGGCGCACCTACGAAGTCGTGACGCGGGTGGAGCTTCGGCGACCCACGGGAACGACCCGGGTCTGGGTGCCGCTGCCTTCGATGGATGAGCCGTCCTGGGTCGCCAGTCTCGGAGAGCATTTCACCGGCAACTACAGCGCTGCGCGCGTTGTCAGCGATGGCCGATACGGCGCGCGGATGCTGGCGGCCGAATGGTCTCCCGGCGAGAAGTCGCCAGTGCTGGTCGTTGCGAGCCGGGCCGCCGTGCGGGACCGCGAAGTCGACTTCGCGCGCCCCGATCTCGCGATTGGGATCGACACGGCGACAAGGCGGTTCTACACGGCCGCCACCGAACTCGTGCCGACCGACGGGATCGTGCGTCGCACGGCGCACGACGTTACGCGTGGGGTCCGGTCCGAAATGGCCAAGGCGCGGGCGATCTACGAGTGGGTGGTCGAGAACACGGTTCGGGAGCCGACCACGCGAGGTTGCGGCGTCGGCGACGTGAAGGCGATGCTCGAGACCGGCAACCTGGGCGGCAAGTGTGCCGACCTGAACGCACTTTACGTGGGGCTCGCCCGTGCCTGCGGATTGCCGGCGCGAGACGTGTACGGCCTGCGGGTCGCGCCCTCGCAATTCGGCTACAAGAGCCTGGGTGCCGGCACGTCGGACGTGACGCGCGCCCAGCACTGCCGTGCCGAAGTATGGCTGGATGGCTACGGCTGGGTGCCGGTCGACCCAGCGGACGTGCGCAAGGTCATGCTCGAAGAGCCGCCTGGAAAGCTCGCGATCCAGGACCCGAAGGTCGTACAGGTGCGCCGAAGACTGTTTGGCAGCTGGGAAATGAACTGGGTGCCATACAACGTCGCCCATGATGTCCGGCTCCCCGGGTCGGCGGGAGTGCCCGTCGGCTTCCTGATGTATCCGCAAGCGGAGAGTTCGGCGGGCCGGTTCGATGCACTGGACCCCGAGAACTTCCGGTATACGATCACGTCGCGGATCGTTCCCGCTTGAGGCGCCAAAAGGGTGGCCTGGAGCGGCCCCTCTGGAAGCGGGTCAAGACGATGCCGAACGGGCGGCGGCGCGCCCTGCAATCCGCAGCGGCACTGGTGACGCTGCTCGCGTCGACGATGGCATCGCGCGCCGCGGCGTCACCGCGCTTGCAGCAGCGGTTCGTGCCGGTGCCGGCGCGCGAAGCGACCCCGCCGCCGCTGGCCTTGTCCGACCTGGACGGAAGGGTTCATGATCTCGCGGCGTATCGGGGGCGCGTCGTGATCGTGAACTTCTGGGCCACCTGGTGCGCTCCGTGCCTCGAGGAACTGCCGACCCTGCAGTTGCTGCAGGGGCGACTCGAATCCGCTCCGGTCGCCACATTGCTGGTGAACTACGGCGAGTCGATCGAGCGCGTCGAATCCTTCGTGCGATCGATGGATCTCGATCTGCCTGTCCTGATCGATGCTTTCCACAGGGCGCGCCACGACTGGAAGGTCCGGGCGCTGCCGACGACGTTCGTCGTGGATCCTCGGGGGCGGCTGCGGTACATGGTGCGCGGCGAACTCGATTGGGCGCATCAAGAGGTCGTCACCCGGATCCGTGCGCTGGCCCGGTGACGCCCCGCCTTTCCGTTCTGACCGGGTGGAGTGCCCCATGGAGGGCGCGGCCGGCATCCCGGCGCGTCGCAGCCGGCGCCTCGTGGCCACCGGGCGACAACCCCCTCATTCCGCCGGGCGGAACGATCTTCGCGGACGTTGACGTCCTACCCGGGCGACGCGACGATTCGACGATCAGGTTCGCTTCGGACGTTTTCTGCAATCGCGCCAGCTGCGCAAGTGAAGGAGGACGAATGTCCAGTTATGTGCGGTACATGGACAGGACGCGGGACTACTACCTGTCCAAAGGCTACGACAAGCCTTACCAGTGGGCACACTTCGAAGACGTGCCTTTCACGCCATTGAGCAAGCCGCTGTCGGAGTCGCGGGTCGTGCTGATCACGACCAGCGACATCGCGATCCGCGACATGACGCTCGATCGCGACGAGACCGCATCGGTCAGCATGGGGGGGCATTACTCGATGCCCTCCGACACACCGGTCGACCGCTATTTCAGCAACTCGCATGGTTTTGACCGTCACGCGACGACACTGGAAGACATCGGCGCATTCTTTCCGGTTGCGCGGTTGCGCGAGGCCGTCGAGGCGGGTCGCGTCGCCGGGGTGACGAAGCGATTCCATAACGTGTGCACCGCCTACAGCCAGCGGCGTACCCGCGAACAGGATGCGCCCGAGATCCTCAAGCGCTGCCGCGAGGACGGTGCGGACGTCGCGGTACTGACCCCGGTTTGACCGGTTTGCCACCAGACCGTGAGTCTGGTTGCCCGGCATCTCGAGGCCAACGGCATTCCGACGGTGGTTTTCGCCGCCGCGAGGGACATCGTCGAGCATTGCGGCGTCGCCCGCCTCGTGCACAGCGATTTCCCGCTCGGCAATCCATGCGGGGAGCCCTTCAACGTCGATCAGCAGCGCGAGATCCTCGAGTTCGGCTTCAAGCTACTCGAACGCGCGTTCGTGCCCAGGACGACGATCCAGACGCCGTTCAAGTGGAGCAAAGGCGACAAATGGAAGGAGCTCATCCTCACGGCCGAGCAGCCTTTCCAGTCCGAAGATAGCGAGAAGGCCTGGCTCGAGCGGAAAGAGCGTTACCGGAAGCTGAAGGCCGAAGGCAAGGTCTAGGCGAGTGCGGGGACGGCGGGTCGCGTCATGGCGAACTGCCGTCCCCGCAATTCGCGCCCGAGCCGTGCGAGTGGAGTCGTCCGCGGGGTTTCCCGGCCCTGACTGGCCGGGGCGCGCAGCGTCCGCTCGACAGAGAGACTGAACAATCCAGACGGAGGAGATCAGCGATGAGCCGATCGTGGAGACTGGGGTTTCGCAAAGCGTTCGCGTCGATCCTGGCGCTTGCCGGAATCGGGTTGCTGGCCGCTCCGCAGGCGCGGGCGCTGGAACTGAAGCTGCAGCTATACCAGGGGCCTCAGCACCTGATCAGCCAGAAGGTCAAGCAACTCAGTCCCAGTGTCGAGCAGATGACCGACGGGAGAGTCAAGATCAGCGTGTTCGACTCCGGGACGCTTGCGAAGGGTCCGCAGATGTTCGATGCCGTCGAGAAGGGGGTGGTCGACATCGCGGCATGGACCTACGCATTCGCCAGCCCGAAGAACATGCCGTTCCTGATGGTGGGCACGTTCCCCTTCATCTACAGGGACGCCGCCGGCTACATCAATGCCTGGAAGGACGAGGCCCTGGTGGCGCTGGCGAACGAGTACATCGGTGAGATCGGCTACCGGCGAGTGGCGATCACGAAGACCTTCTATGTCGGCTTCTACCAGATGGGCTTCAAGAACAAGGAGCCGAAGGTTCCCGCAGACCTGAAGGGCACGAAGGTCCGAACCCTGGGCTCGATCATGCCATTCTTCGCCAAGTACGGGATCAGCGCCGTGTCGGTCGATACGCCGGGGGTCTACGAAGGACTCGAGAGAGGCATCATCGACGGGGCGATCGGCGTCTACAGCAACTGGGTCGATTGGGGCTGGGGGGAACCGGCCACGTATCTGGTCGATTTCAATCTCGCGGCCGTCGGGCTCGTGTTCCTGGTCAACAAGGAAAGCATGGCGAAGCTGAGCCCGGCAGACAGGGCGGTGGTCGACAGCTATCTCGGCTGGCTCCAGGATGCATTGAACGAGGAGTACCTCAAGGCCGACCAGACGTACAAGCAGGTGATCTCCGGCCACCTGATGAAGATCTACACCCCGAACGCCAAGGAACTCGGGGAGTGGAGCGCCGCGCGCGAAGACATCAAGGCGCAATGGCTCAAGGACGTCGGCGAGCGGGGCGCGAAGGCCTTGAGCCTGATCGACAAGCACAACGGCGAGTTGACCTACAAGAAGACCACTTCGGGCGCGAAGTGACGGTCTCCCGGCGGGGGGCCGGAGTGATCCGATGCCCCTCGCCGTTCGCCGTCGCCCCGCATGGCGATCGGGCTGGGTGAGGTCGGAATCAGGGACATGTCATGAACGACGCACGGCCGGCAACCAGGAGCTCCGCACCGGCGATCGTCCGCATCATCGGCGCGACGAGCGGGCTGCTCGGCAAATACGGCGGGCGCTGCATGCTCGTACTGATCATCCTGATCATGGTGTACGAGGTCATTGCCCGGTACGTGTTCGGGCGCCCCACGATGTGGGCCCTCGAATACTCGATCTACTCGCAGGTCTTGCTGGTGGCGCTGTCCGCGGCGTACGTCCTGAGGGAAGAGGGGCACGTCGCGGTCGGACTCGTTCTCGAGCGGTGCTCCGAGCGGCGGCGCAACTGGCTCCTCTGTGCCAGTTCCATCGCAGGCGCCGGCTACTGTGCCGTGTTGACGATCCAGATGTGGAACACGGCCAGCTGGTCTTTCAGGGTCAATACCGCGAGCGAGACCATGGGGGTACCGCTCGCCCCGCTCCAGTTCGTTCTCACGGCGGGCATGTGCCTCCTCGGTCTGCAATTTCTCGCCCGCAGCTACGCCTACGGCAAGAAGGCGCTGGAGGCGACTTCGACGAATCGGCAAACCGGGGCTCCGGCCGATGGTTGAGACGGCCGGGATCTTCGTCGGGATTGCGTTCCTGTTCGGCACGCTGCTGATCGGTCTTCCGGTCTTCGCGGCGCTCGGGCTCAGCGGGCTGGTCGGCAGCCTGTTCTTCGTGGATCTCGGGAACCTCCTCGAGTCCGGACACCTGATCTGGGGGGCACTGGACAGTTTCAGCCTGCTGGCGATGCCCGGTTTCGTTCTGATGGGAAACCTCTATTTCCATCACGATTTCGGGCGGGACCTGTTCGGCGCCGCGGACAAGTGGCTCGGCCATGTTCGCGGTGGCCTGATCATCGCCGCGACGGCGCTCGGCGCAGCATTCGGTTTCATCTGCGGTTCCGCCGCGGCGGGAACCGCCACGATCGGCAGTGTCGTGATCCCCGAAGTCGAGAAGCGAGGCTACGACCGTCGTCTCAGCCTCGGCGCGATCGCGATCGGCGGGAGTCTTTCGTCGCTGATCCCTCCCAGCATCGTCATGATCATCTACGCGTCGCTGTCGCAGACGTCGTTGGGCAGCCTGTTCTTCGCGGGCATCATCCCCGGGCTGATTCTGACCGCGCTGATCTCGTTGTACGTGTACGCGAGAGCGGTGTTCGACAAGACGTTGTGCCCCGTGGCGCCGCGGGCTCCATGGCGCGAGCGACTTGCATCGCTGGTCGCGATTTTACCCGTGGCGGCCGCGTTTCTCACGATCTTCGGCGGCATACAAATCGGCGCATGGTCGGCCATCGAGGCTGCGCCGATCGGTGCAGTCGTGGCCTTCCTGACCTGCGTGGCCTATCGACGGCTGACGTGGCGAAGCCTCGGCGCATCGATCGAGTCGACACTCAGAATTTGCGCGATGATCTACATGATCATCATGTCCGCCCACCTGCTGAACTACTTCGTGTTCGTGAGCAAGCTCGACCGATCGCTGGTGACGCTGGTGAGCAGCCTCGCGCTTCCCGGCTGGGCGATCATGGTGCTCGTGCTCGTGGTGCTGACGGTCCTCGGCTGCATTTTCGACGTGATGGCACTGATCATCATTGCCACTGCCGTCTATCTTCCCGTTGTCGAACTGGCGGGGTACGACCCCGTGTGGTTCGGGATCGTCCTGGTTCTCGCGTGCGAGCTGGCATTGATCACGCCGCCGGTCGGACTCAATCTGTTCATCGTGAAGGATCTTGCTCCTCCAGGGACGGCCACTTCGGACATCGTCCGTGGTGCCTTGCCGTACATCGCGCTGGTCTGGCTGATGTTCGCTGCGTTCATCGCGTTCCCGCAGATCGTCCTCTGGCTGCCTTCGCAGCTGGGCAACTAGGGGAGTGCGGAGATGGTGTACAAGGCGAGCGGCGGGTTGCCCGCGCTCCCGCGAAGGAAGCCCCGGTGCGCCATGTGCCGCAGCGCGACGCACTGCCGTGGTCGATCGCTCGGGGTGGCCTAGCCGATGCGCGCGCTGCTCTGCCGCCGCTGGGGCGAGGTGAAGGACCTCGGCATCGAGGACATTCCCGTCCCGGCGCTTCGTCCCGGTTGCGTACGCCTGAGAGTGGCGTATGCGGGCCTGAACTTCGCAGCCAGCCTCATCGTGGCAGGCAAGTATCAGGTGAGGCCTCCGCTGCCTTTCGTGCCCGGATTCGACGTGACGGGAGTCGTGACCGAGGTCGCACCCGGGGTGACGCGCGTCAGGCCGGGCGATCGCGTGCTGGCCATCCTGGACTGGGGAGGGTTTGCGGAGTACGCGATCGCAACGGAGGAAACGGTGTATCCGTTGCCGCCCGACCTCGACCTCGACCGGTCGGTCTATCTGCCCACTTCGTATGGCACGGCCTACGGGGCGCTGGTGTGGCGCGCGCGCCTGCAACCCGGCGAGACGCTGTTGGTGCACGGGGCAGCCGGGGCCATCGGGCTGGCCGCGGTCGAGCTCGGCAGGCAACTGCAGGCTCGGGTCATTGCCTGCGCGAGCACCGAGGAGAAGCGGGCAGTCGCTCTCGAGCATGGTGCAGACCTCGCGCTGCCGACGTCGGATTTTCGCGCGCGCGTCAAGGAGTTCACCGGCGGCCGTGGAGCCGACGTGATCTTCGATCCGATCGGCGGGGACGTTTTCGACGAATCGCTGCGCGCGATCGCGATCGAAGGGCGCATCCTGCCCGTGGGATTCGCAAGCGGACGGATACCGCAGATTCCGGCGAACATCCTTCTGGTGAAGAACGTGTCCGCGCTCGGCTTCAACTACGGTACCTATGCCGGATGGGGTCCGACGGACGAGCGGAAGACCTACGCTCCCAGGATGCAGGCCATGATGGCGCAGCTGATCGACTGGATGCAGCAGGGGCGCATCAGGCCCCGGCTGTCGCATTGCTTCGAGCTGTCGCGATTCGCCGAAGCGATGGAAGTCGTCCTGAGCCGCAGGAACTCCGGGAAAGTGGCGTTGAAGATCGGGGACGCCTGACCCGCGCGACACTCGAAGGCGGCCCAGCCGTTGCGCCCCCCCCCCGATCGTGTCTTGCCCGGTGCGCATCTGCGGGGATTCAGTCAACTTCCGACGATGAACGAGATCATGAACGACACGACACTGACAGGCGCCGGCCCGGCGCTCGATTTCCCACGACTCGCCTCGGACCTCAACACTATGTTGAAGCTGCGGGCCATCCCGTTCGGGATGAAGCTGTTCGAGTCCGCCGCGGAAATGGAATCGATCCCCAGGATTCGCCGGCCGCAAGCCGTCCATACCCTCGACCAGATCGTTGCGCAGTGCGCACGCCTTGGCTGGACCGTCGGAGTCCGGGGGGAAGATCTCGTCGGCGACCAATGCCGCTCCGTCGTCGGTCTCGGAGGGCAGGACAAGGAGTGGTACTCGGGCAAGAAGATGGTCGGCGTGTGGTACGCGACGCCGGACGACGCCGCCAGGCATCAATCCGCGATGAACGTCGTCCCCAGGGGAAAGTACGAGGCCCTCGTCGTCGCCCCGCTGGCCAAATGGGGGGCGAAGGAGGACGGCCAGCCGGGATCTCTCGACGTGCCCGATATCGCGCTCTTCTACGCGACGCCCGGCGCGATGATCTACTTCATCAATGGCTTGCAGTGGAAGGACTACAAGCGCTTCGACTGGAGCGTGGTCGGCGAGTCGTCCTGCGCCGACTCGTGGGGGCGCGCGCTGAGGACCCGAGAGCCGAGCCTCACGATCCCCTGTTTCGGAGAGCGCCGCTACGGTGGCGTGCTCGACGAGGAGATGCTGATGGCCTTGCCGCCGGATCAGGTCGCCAAGGCGATCGATGGGATGCAGGCGCTCTCCAGGAACGGACTGCGCTACCCGATCCCGCAGTACGGGATCCAGCAGGACGTGCGCGAGGGCCTGCAGGTGAGCTACCCGAAGCGCTAGCCCTGCGTTCTGGAAGTCCGGCCTCGCCCGTCGCTTGCCGTCGTGCAGCCCACTGTGTTCCCGATGCGAGAAAGGAATCATCGCAATGCCTGCCGCGCTCGATGGCGTACGCGTCGCCGACTTCTCCCACCTGATCGCCGGGCCGTATTGCGCGCTCATCCTCGCCGACATGGGGGCCGAGGTCATCAAGATCGAGCCGCCGGCCGGCGACGCGACACGTGGCTACACACCGCCGGATCTGGAGGGAGAGAGTCCTACCTTCCTCAGCATGAACCGCAACAAGCATGGAGTCATGCTGGACCTCTCCGTCGAGGAGGGGAGGCGAGTCGCTCGCGAGATCGTGGCGAAATCCGACGTGCTGCTGGAGAACTTCGCCACCGGCGTCATGCCCCGGCTCGGTCTGGGCTACGAGGCGCTGGCGCAAGAGAATCCGCGCCTGATCTACTGTTCGATCTCTGCCTATGGCCGCACCGGGCGCTACGCCGCCCGCGCCGGCTACGATCCGGTCATCCAGGCCGAGAGCGGACTGATGTACCTGAACGGCTTTCCCGACGGCGAGCCGCACAGGTCCGCGGCCGCCATCGTCGACCTGACCACGGGGATGTACGCGGCACACGCGATTCTCGCAGCCCTGTATGCACGCACTGCCAGTGGTGTCGGACAGTACATCGATGTACCGCTGTTCGATAACGCGGCGAGCTTCATCCCCTACGTCACGATGAACTACCTGGTGAGCGGAATCGATCCGCCGCGCGTTGGCAACAACAGTCCGGTGGTGGCTCCGGCCGATCTCTTCGATGCGCGCGATGGCAGCTTCTACATGATGGTCGCCGGCGAAGGCGTCTGGAGGAAGCTCGTGAAGGCGATGGGCGAGCCCCCTGAACTGCAGTCCGGGAAGTTCGCGACGAACAATGCGCGCATGCGAAACCGGGCCGAATTGAAGGCGACGCTCCAGCACCTGTTCTCGAGGGCCACGCGCGACGACTGGATGGAGACGCTGCGCTCGGCAGGGGTTCCAGCGGGACCGGTGCGCTCGATTGCGCAAGCCGTCGAGTCTGGCGAGATGAAGGAGCGCGGAATCATCGGTACGGCGCCGCACACCGGCGTCGGAACCGTGCCCAACGTACGGTTGCCGATGAGCATGACGGGCACGCCACTCGTCGCGGCGCGCGGTGCGCCGCTTCTCGGCGAGCATACCCATTCGGTCCTCGGTGAGCTGCTGGGCTACAGCCCCGAGCGCATCTCGGAGCTGGAGGCCATGAAGGCGATTGCCTGCAGGCGCGACGCCGGCTCCGCCCGGGGCGGATGAGAGCCTGCTCGCTGCGACGTGTTCCGCGGCGCGGAATGATATTCGGAGAGGTTGACGGAGATCGGCGTTCGACCTGACGATCCCCGGCACGTGCACCGACCCGACGAACTGGACGATGTCAATGAACGAGGTAGCGAAGGGCCCCTACGCAGGCATCCTGGTTCTCGACCTGAGCCAGGGGATGGCGGGCCCCTATTGCCCGACTCTGCTGCGCCAACACGGCGCGGAGGTCATCAAGGTCGAACCGCCGTCCGGCGACTGGATCCGCGTCATGGGTGGCGGCGACGAGGGCATGACTGCCCTTGCGGTGGTCAACAACATCGGCAAGCGGTCGATATGCATCGACGTGACGCGGCCCGCCGGCCGCGCGGTGCTTGAAAAGCTGGTTCAGCGCGCCGACGTGCTCGTCGAGAACTTCCGGCCCGGAGTCATGGACAAGCTGGGGATCGGATACGCGGCGCTATCCGCGCTGAATCCGAAATTGATCTACGTGTCGATCACCGGTTTCGGGGATTCAGGCCCGCTCTCGCACAAGCCGGCGACGGACTCGGTGTTGCAGGCGATGACGGGCATGGCGGTGGCGAATCGGGACGATTCGGGCACGCCGAGGCGAATCGGGCTCTATGTGCCCGACACGATCACCGCTCTCTACGCGGTCAAGTGCGTGGGGGCGGCGTTGTACGCTCGCGATGCCCGCAGAGGGGCCGAGGGGCGCGGAACCCACGTCAAGATTTCGTTGGCCGAGTGTTGTGCCGCATTTCAGTCCGGACCGATTCTCGACGACTTCCTGTTTGCCGGACAGTACAAGCCGCCGGTGAGCGTGCCTTCCGGGGTCTTCGCGACCCGCGACGGTTACATCGTCGTCGCGACGCTGCGCGAACAGATGTGGGAAGGAGTTTGCCGGTCGCTCGGTCGGGAGGACTGGCTGACCGATCCGCGCTTCGCGACGAGGGCCGAGAGGGGCCGTCACGCAGCCGAACTGACCGCGGCGGTGGCCGAGATCGTGCGCCAGCGCGACACCGGCGCGTGGGCGGTCGAATTCGAGAAGCACGACGTGCTCTTCGCGCCCGTGCAGAACTACCAGCAGTTGCGAAGCGACCCGCAGATGACGCACATGGGCTACTTCGCCGAGGCAGACCAGCGACCCTATGGCAGGATCCCGCTGCCGCACGCACCCGGAACCGAACGAACCGGCGTGCTGCCGGCTGCACCCCGGGCCGGGCAGCACACGCGCGAGATCCTGGGCGAATTCGGCTACGGCGGCGACACCATCGCCGCTCTGGAGCGGGACGGCCTGGTCATCCAGGCGCAGTGACGACAGAGGTCGCTGCCGGTGCGTGAGGCTGCCGAACCCGATTCCGGCGCACCGGAAAGACGTCCCTCATGATTGGCGCGCTGTCCCCTGCGACGATCCCGGCTGAAGACGAGGCGCTGCGGATTCCGGTTCGCGAGTTTGCGCGGCAGTACGTGGTCAATACGCCGCCCGAAGTCCGCGCGCGCTCGTGGTTCGGTTTCGACGCCGAGTTCAGCCGCCAGCTGGCGCGGCGGGGCTGGGTCGGGCTCACCCTTCCGCCCGAGTATGGGGGGGGAGGGCGCGGACACTTCGCGCGCCTCGTCGTCGTCGAGGAGCTGCTGGCGGCCGGCGCCCCGGTTTCGGCCCACTGGATCGCCGACCGGCAAAGTGGACCGCTGATCGCCAGGTACGGCACCGAGGCGCAGAAGCAGTTCTATCTGCGCCGGATCTGCACTGCCGAAGCATTTTTCTGCATCGGCATGAGCGAGCCGAATGCGGGCTCTGATCTGGCGAGCGTTTCCACGAGAGCGGAGAGGACCCGGACCGGCTGGCGACTCAATGGGCGAAAGATCTGGACGACCAACGCCCCACGTTCTCACTACATGATCGCGCTCGTGAGGACCTCGGGTACCCCTGCCGATCGCCACGCGGGGCTGTCGCAGCTGATCGTCGATCTCGCGCTTCCCGGCGTCACGATACGGCCCATCCGTGACCTGGCCGGGGACGCCCATTTTTCCGAGATCTTCTTCGACGACGTCGAGCTGCCGGCCGATGCGCTGATCGGCGAGGAGGGCGCCGGTTGGGAACAGGTGACCGCGGAGCTCGGATTAGAGCGCAGCGGTCCCGAGCGAATCTATTCGAGCATCGTGCTCCTGGAAGAGTGGCTTGCGATGCTGAGACGCCGCGCGGTGGCGGGGGGCGCGCCGGACCCCGAGTCGGTTGCGCTGGCGGGCCGTTTCGCCGCGCACCTGTGCGTGCTGCGGGAGATGACCCAGTCGGTGGTCGCCTTGCTCGCGCAGGGGCGGAACCCCGCGGTGGAGGCGGCGCTGGTCAAGGACCTGGGCACCGAGTTCGAGCAGTCGTTGCCGATACTCATCGCCGACGCACTTGCGGCGGCGCCGGAGCAGGGCCGTGACGAGTCGCTGGCGAGGACGCTTGCCTACGTGACCCAGGTGGCACCGATGTACTCGCTGCGTGGGGGTACACGCGAGATCCTGCGCGGCATGGTGGCCCGCGGGCTCGGGTTGAGGTAGGCGGCGCCATGATCGAATCGCTGCTGGCAGACGCCGTCGAGCAGTTCCTCGCGGGACGATGCGACCTGCGTCGTGTCCGCGAGATCGAGACCGACGACAGCGGCCGCGGCGCGTCCGGGCTCTGGACGGAACTGCGCGAGACCGGTTTTGCCGACGCGCTGATTCCCGAAGACCTCGGAGGCGCAGGGCTCGGGATGCAGGAGGCCGCGGCGATTCCCTTCGCGTCCGGGCGCCACGCGCTTCCGGTGCCGCTGGCCCTGACGATGTCAGTGCGGGCATCGCTCGCCGAGGCCGGCTTGCGGACTCCGGATGGCGCCATCACGATCGCCTGCTCGGGAATCCGCGATACCGGGGATGGGATCGTCGCAGACGCGGTCCCCTACGGACTCGTCGCCGATTGGGTCCTGTTGTCGACGGCGAGCGGCGACCTGCTCGTGTCCACCGACGACGCGCGGCGAAGCCGCTCGGGCGGCCGCGGCAGCCTGTCGGCGGACCTGCATTGGCCAGCAGTCCCTGGGAGCGTGATCGAGTGTGGCGACAACCTGGCAGGACGCCCTGACTGGATGGCGGTCGCCGCGGCGCTCGTGGCCGCCCAGATGGCCGGCGCAATGGAGCGGGTCGCCGCAATGACGATCGCCTACGCCAACGAGCGCGTGCAGTTCGGGCGTCCTATCGCCAGGCAGCAGGCGATCCAGCAGCAGGTCAGCGTGATGGCCGAGCAATGCTCCGCAGCCCGCGCCGCGGCCCTCTTCGCACTGTCAGGCAACGCCTGGCGCATTGCTCCGCTCAGGGCCGCGGTTGCGAAGTCGCGCGTCGGCGAGGCGGCGGCGCTCGTTGCCGCCATCGGTCATGCCGTGCATGGCGCGATCGGTGTCACCGATGAGTACGATCTGCAGATGCTGACGCGACGGCTCCACGAATGGCGCGCCGCCTACGGCGGGCAAGGCTACTGGAACCGGCGCCTTGGGCATGCCTTGCTCGACGACACGCTTGCCCCGCTCGAGTTCGTCCAGCAACGGATGGTATGCGCCGACGGCACGCCTGGCTGACGGCACGCGTCCCTGTATCACGAGGAGCTCTCGATGGCCGCCTTTCTGAACTTCGAGCAGGACGGGAGCATCGTCACGCTGACGATGAACCAGCCGGAGGCACGCAACCCGTTGACCGGCAATTCAGCCGTTTCGGAATTTGTCGCCGCCTGCGATCGCATCGCCGCCGATTCCACGGTGAAGGTCGTCATCGTGACCGGAGCCGGCAGCGCCTTCAGCTCGGGCGGCAACGTGAAGGACATGCAGCGCTACTCGCGCGATGCGATTGCTTCGGCGCCGATCAGGGATGAGTACCGGCGCGGGATCCAGCGTCTTCCGCTGGCGCTCTACGATCTCGAGGTTCCGACGATCGCCGCGGTCAACGGCGCGGCGATCGGCGCGGGTTGCGATCTCGCGTGCATGTGCGACATCCGGATCGCCTCGGAGGGCGCGAAATTCGCGGAGAGCTTCATCAAGGTCGGGATCGTTCCCGGCGACGGCGGTGCGTGGCTGCTGCCGCGCGTCGTCGGGATGTCGAAGGCAGCGGAGATGTCGTTCACCGGGGAGACGATCGATGCACGCGAAGCGCTGGCGTGCGGGCTGGTCAGTCGGGTCGTTCCGCACGACGAACTGATGCCGACGGCGCGCGTGCTTGCCCGGCGCATTGCGGCCAATCCGGGTCCGACGCTTCGGCTGACCAAGCGGCTGCTGCGGGAAGGGCAGCACGTCCGGCTGGACACCCTGCTGGAGCTGTCCGCCGCGTTTCAGGCGATCGCGCACAAGACGACGCAGCACGAGGAAGCCGTCGCCGCATTCATCGAGAAGCGGCCGCCCCGCTTCGAGTGACCCGATCCCGTCCGGCCCGTCCGGGATGCCCCGAGCCGATCTTCGGCTTCGGCTCCGTCACCTGGTCGCGATGCCGGCATTCCTGGCTGCCGCTTCGTACAGCGACGCCTCGGCGCGCAGCACTGCGGCGAACTCGTCCGGCGTGGCAGGCCACGGTTCGGCCACCACCTGCTCGAGCTTGTTCCTGATCTCGGGCTCGTTCAGGATCTTCGCGAGTTGCCTCTGCAGGACGTTGATGATCGGTCCGGGGGTTGCCGCTGGCGCCATGAATCCGAACCAGGTGTTGAGCGAGAAACCGTCGAGGCCGGCCTCCTGCATCGTCGGGACGTCGGGCATCAATGACGACCTGCCGGTACCCAGCACGGCGATCGGCCTGAGTCTGTTGGCCTTGAATTGACCCATGGCGGCCGAGCCAATGACGAACGAATAGGTCACCTCGTTCGAGAGCAACGCAACGACGATCTGGCTGACACCCTTGTACGGAACATGCGTGAAGTTCGCGCCGGTTCTCGCGTTCAGCATCTCTCCGAGCAAGTGGGACAGCGAGCCGACCCCCGCCGACGCGTAGGCGACCGACGCGCCGCCCGCCTTGCCTGCGGCGATCAGGTCGCCTACGGACCTGAATGGCGACGAGTATGGAACGGTGAGGAAGAGCGGCTGGCGGCTGAGTCCGCCGACCGGTGCCAGGTCCTCGAGCTTGAATCCCGCATCCTTGTTGCTCATCGGCGTCATGAGCACCTGGGCGGCCGTGACGAAGAGCAGCGTGTAGCCGTCCGCCGGCGCCCTGGCGACCTCCGCCGTGCCAATCGCTCCGTTTGCCCCGGGCTTGTTCTCGACGATGACCGGTTGGCCGAACTGCTCGGCAAGTCGCGCGGCGACGAGCCGCGTCTGCCCGTCCCCCCCGCCACTGGGCGGGTACGGCACGACGATGCGGATGGGTCTGGCCGGGTATCGCGGGTTCGCGCTCGCGGCGCCGGCGGGGATGCCCAGTGCGAACAGGCCTGCGGCGAACATGCGGCGGGAATGGTCGACGTCCATTGCTCGGCTCCTCGGCGCTCGAAGCGGACGGCGCTGTCCCGGCGATCGGGTCCGATCGCCCCCTTCGATTGGCGGCTCGTCCGAGTATCGTGACCGGAGATTCGTGCGTCAAAGACTGCGGCGCCGGTTCCGTGCAGCGGAACGATTCCCTTGGCTTGCGGCAGCGCACGAACACCGTCTCGCCACCGTGGTGACTGCAATTCGCCCTGCGCCCCCGCGCAGCCGTCTCCCGAAACGTTCCGCAACGTGGAACGCTTTTGGGCACTGTTGCGCCGAATGTCGGCAGTGCCAATACTGGGGCACTCCACGTGCCTGCAACGCGGGTCGTGCGAGAGCTCGAACAAATGGGTTTAGGAGACGCGATGTGAGCATGTATGTCAGATATATAGACAAGACGAGCGCGTACTATCTTTCAAAGGGGTACCCGCGCGCCTATCAGTGGGCGCATTTCGAGGATGTCCCGTTTGCACGGCTGTCGAAGCCGCTATCCGAGAGCCGTGTCGTGCTGGTGTCGACGAGCGAGATCGCCGAGCGGGGCTCCCAGGAACCGGAAGCGGAGGGTCATCAAAGCGCCGGCGGCGTGTACTCCATCGCTTCGAATGTGCCGGCCGCGAGGTTGTTCAGCCGTACTCGCAGCTATGACCGCGGCGCCACGTCGATCGAGGACGTCGATGCCTATTACCCGACCACCGCGCTTCACGAGGCGGTCGCGAGCGGGCGCATCAAGGGGCTGAGCAGTCGATTCCACGGCGTCTATAACACCTACAGCCAACGCCACACGCGCGAGCGGGACTGCCCCGAGGTCCTGCGGCGATGTCGGGAAGATCAGGCCGACGTGGCAGTGCTCTCCGCCATCTGACCGATGTGCCACCAGACCGTGAGTCTGGTTGCGAGGCATCTGGAGGCGAACGGCATTCCCACCGTGGTCATGGCCGCCTCTCGCGATATCCCGGAGCACGTGGGCGTTCCCCGCTTGCTGCACAGCGACTTTCCGCTGGGCAGCCCTTGCGGCGAACCCAACAACGGAACGCAGCAGAAGCAGATCCTCGAGTACGCGTTCCAGCTCCTTGAGCACGCGTTCCTGCCGAGGACGACGGTCCAGACTCCGTTCAAGTGGAGCGGGGGCGATGCCTGGAAGGATCTGGTCTTCACGGCGAAGCAGGACTTCCTCCCCCCCGAAGAGGAGGCTGACTGGCTTCAGCGAAAAGAGGGGTACAGGTCGCTCAAGCGGGAGGGCAAACGCTAGCCCGCGCCAGTTTCGCCCGACTGACCCCGGGGTATTCGCACGATTGGCCTCTCGAGGCCCTCAAGGGAACGAATCGACGGCGGCAGGGTCCGGCAGGTGGGTCGAGGCTCACGTCTCCGGGTCCGCCGACCGTCGAACGCTCGACACTGCATCAAGGAGGATGGCATGAAGTTACTGAGACTTCCGAAACTCGTCTGGTCGGCTGGCGCCGGCGTTGTCGTCGCCGCGGCAGTCGCAGCGGTGGCCCCTGCATCGGTCGAAGCCAAGACCACCGAACTCAAGATCGGCTTCTACCAGAACGAAGGCCACCTGTTCGTCAAGGTTGCGCGGCAGGTGCTCCCGGAACTCGAAAAGCGGACGGAAGGTCGCTACAAGTTCGGAATCTATCCGTCGGAGGCACTCGGCAAGGCGCCGGAACAGATCGACATGACGAACCGGGGCCTCGTCTTCGCGAACCTGATCTGCACCTGCTACTACCCGGGCACCTATCCCCTCTTCAACATCGAGACCGTGCCGATCTGGACCAAGGGGGTTACCGGTGTCAGGGAGGCCTATCGAGGGGGCCTCGACAAGCTGTACGAGGAATACCTGCACTCGAAGGGAATGGCCAATGTCGGCTTCCTGGGGGCGACGGCCTTTTCGGTGCGGTCGCTCGGGAGCAAGGGGAAACCGATTCGCACCCCGGACGACATGAAGGGACAGCGCATCCGGACGCTGGGTCTGGAGCGCATAGCGGTCCAGCAGGCCGGGGGCGCGGTGATGACGATGCCGATGCCGCAAGTGGTGGAGGCCCTCGAGCGCAACATGCTGAATGGACTGATGGCTCAGGAGTCGAACTGGATCGACTGGAAACTCTACGAGAGCCTCGACTACATCAACTTCCTGGACATCACCACGTCGCCGATGAGCCTGATCTACAGCATTCGCGACCTACAGGCCGTCGATGCGCGCGATCGGGCTGCAGTGCTCGAGGTGCTGAGGAAGTTCAGTGACGAACTCGATGCCGAGTATGGCAAGTTCATGGATGAAGGCCGCGAGTTCCTTTCGAAGAAATGGAAGGGCAAGGCCCACTACCCGTCCCAGGAGGAGCGACAAGCCTTCGTGAAGCTCGCGAACGACGCAGCCACGAAGGAGTACCTGTCTCGCGCCGGGGAAATGGGGCCGCGAGCGATCGACATCGTCAGGAAGTTCAATCCCTGATCTGATTCGCTTTGACGCGAATCGCCCACGATTGCCCGCGCGGTCAGCGTGTCCGCGCGGGCACCGTCGATTCGAGCGACTGACGAGGCCCCCCCAAGCGGCATGTGGCGGGTGACCGGCCCCTCGTCGAAGGAGCCAGGCGTGATCACGAGTATCCTCAACGGACTGGACAGCATTGCCCGGGCGATTCGTCGCTTGAGCGACTCGATGCTGTACGTGGGCATCGCTCTCGTCTGCGTGATCACCGCTTGCAGCCTCTACGGCGTCGTCCAGAGGCTCCTGGGCGCGCCGGTCAGCTGGACGTTGGAACTCACCGAGTTGCTGCAGGTCGCACTGGCATTCCTGCCGGCGGCTTACGTCCAGAATGCCGACAAGCATGTCAGCATGGAACTCGTCCGATCCCTGGTCGGCAACCATGGCAGGCGCGTCGCACGTGGCATCGTGAGCGTCGTGGGACTGATCGTCACGATTCTGCTGGCCTATTCAACGCTGTCCGTCGCGATCTCGAGCGTCGCGATGGACGAGGCCACGGTGGTGGTCGCGCTGCCGATCTATCCGTTCAAGATCTGCGTGACGCTGGGGTACGCACTGCTTGCTCTGCAGTTCGCGGGGCATGTCTGGGAGTGCGCGCGGAACCTGCCGGCGTGCGCCTCGGGCGCCAGTGCCGAGGGAAGCTATCTCTGATCGCACCGGGCATGCGTCCACCCCAGACAATCATGAGCGAGGAGGTTTGAATGGACGACGCCGGCCTGGCGCTTGCGGTCACCGCTGGCGTGCTCTTCGTCGGGCTTCTGTCCGGGTTGCCGATCGCGTTCGGCCTTGCCCTGAGCGCATTGGCGGGTGCGACCGTGATGCTCGGGCCGAATTCGCTGGCGATGATGGGGTCGATCCCCTATTCGCACACGCACGGTTTCTCGCTGCTGGCCATCCCCATGTTCATCCTGATGGGGAACATTCTTCTCGAGTTCGGGATAGGGGGGGTGCTGTTCAGGCACGTCAGCAGGTTGGTCGGCCAGACCCGCGGCGGACTGGCGATGGCCAGCACGGTGATGTGCTCGATATTCGGGTTCGTCTGCGGCTCCAGCAGCGCCTCGTGCGCCACCATCGGTGGCAACACGCTTCCGGAGATGGAGCGCCGCGGCTACGATCGGCGCCTCGCCCTCGGTACGCTCGCGACAGCGGGGTCGATCGCGGTGCTGATTCCGCCCAGCATCATCATGGTCGTGTACGCGATTCTCGCCAATGCCTCGCTCGGCGCCGTGATGATCGGCGGGATCGTCCCGGGCATCGTGCTGACCGCTGCGATCATGTCGTACCTCTATCTGCGCGTGCGGATCAATCCGCGACTTGCCCCCGTCGACACGAACGATGCGACGGCCAGGGAGAAGCTCGCCGCAATCGTCGGCCTGCTGCCTGTCGCCGCCCTCTTCGTGGCCATCATCGGCGGCCTCTTTTTCGGCATCTGGGACGCGATCGAGGCAAGTGCGGCGGGCGTGTTTCTGGCCCTCGTGTTGTGTCTGGGCTATTTCCGGCGACTCTCGTGGCCGCCCCTCAGGCGGGCGTTGGTCAGCACCGTTCAGACCTCGGTGATGATCTACATGCTCATTGTCGGCGGCAACCTCCTGGCTTACGTTTTCTTCATCACCGGCGTCCAGGCGGCGATAGCGGGTTTCGTCACCGACTCGGGCCTGCCGGCATGGGGCATCCTCGTGCTCATCGGCATCATCTACATGATCCTGGGTACGTTTCTCGATGTCATCGCGATGCTGACGATAACCGTGCCCATCTTTCTTCCAATCGTCAGCGCGGCCGGATACAGCCCGGTCTGGTTCGGCATCTATGCAGTGCTGTTTTCGGAAATGGCCTTGATCACGCCCCCCGTCGGCATCAACCTCTTCGTGATCAAGGGGATCGCGCCGGCGGGCACGCGGGTGATGGACGTGGCCATCGGCGCCGCGCCGTACATTGGTGTCATCTGGCTGGTTGCGCTGGCGTTGATCGCCTTTCCGGGGCTGGCCCTGTACCTCCCCAGCATCATGCGTTAGCGTTGCCGCCGGTCGGACGCTTCCCGAGTCGGCACCGGGTGCCGGGTCGCCGCCGGGCATCGACTCGAGGCGGGTCCCGGAACGTCGACCTGGCCTTCCCGCCTTTCGGGCCATCGGTGAGCGGCGCGTCCTGATGCCGGCTCGGTCGCCGGAAGGGGCGACGACTCTGCGCCGCAGGCGCCGCGCACCCGGCATTGCAGACCGCAGGTCTGCCTCGCGAAAGATCGCCCGGAGTGGCGGCCGGGACTTTCCGCTCTGCAAAACAAGGTTCTACGGATTTGCGGCAGATCCGGCTTCACCGGATACTTGTGCCGTGTTCATGGGGACGCGCAGTCCCGATTGCGACAACCGAGGAGCAACGATGGATCTCCCGGCGCGGATTCGCCGCTCCCTGTTCGATACCATCTACACGGCGGGCGCACTGGCAGCGGAGACCGAATATCTCCATGCGGCCGAGTTCCCGGTGCGAGCCATCAGGCTGCTCGTCGGGTTCGCTCCCGGCAGTGCGACAGATACCGTGGCGAGGTTGCTCGCGACGGCCATGTCGACCCATCTGGGCGTGCCGGTCGTCGTCCAGAACCGCCCCGGCGCAAACCAGATGGTCGCGATCGGGTCGTTGATGCGCAGCGCCCCGGACGGGTACACGCTCCTGATGGGTACGGGCAGTTCGCTGGCGCAGAATCCGGCGATGCGCGAGGGACTCGGCTACGACCCGCTGGCCGACCTGACTCCCGTCGGGCTGGTGGCGCAGGCGGTGGGCGTGCTGGCCGTGGCACCCGAGGCCCCGCTGAACAGTCTCGCGGACGTCGTTGACCATGCCCGGGACCAACCCGAAGCGCTCGCCTACGGCTCTTCCGGGGTCGGCATGGCCAATCATCTGGCCATGGAGCTTCTGATGCAGAGAACGGGCACTAGAATGCGCCATGTCCCGCTGAAGTCGGATGCCGAAATCGGCAGCGCGCTCTCCGCTGGCCGCGTGCAGCTTGGCTTCCTGACGCTGACCAGTGCCCTGCCGCTCGCGCGGTCGGGGAGGATCCGGGTTCTCGCTCAAACTCACTCCGGGGCCCTGGCGGCGCTGCCCGGCGTTCCGTCGATCGGCGCAACCGGGATCGCGGAGCTGAACGCGCTCGAACCGTTCACGTTCTTCGGGGTCGTGGGCCCGAGGGGTCTTGCAGGCAGTCTTGCTCGGCGACTGAATGCGGCGATCAACACCTGCCTGGTGTCGCCATCGATGATGGAGCGACTCGATGGCGTGCAACTCGTTCCGGTGCCGGACGACGCATCGGGATTCGCGGCGCACCTGCTGGCCCAATTCGCCAAGTGGCGCGAAATCGGCCGAAGCGCGAGCTTCCACGATTAGTATTGCCACGTTGTCGCCCGCGCCAGCCGCGGTGAGCGACCGTGCGCACCGCCCCAACCCCTGGAGGACCGATGGATCTCAACTATTCGGCCGAAGAAACCGCCTTCCGTGACGAGGTGCGCGGCTGGCTCGATGCCAACATTCCCGCCGACCTGCGCGACAAGGTGCTGAACTACGAGGATCTGTCGAAGGAGGAATTGGTTCGCTGGCACAAGATCCTGGCGAAAAAGGGTTGGGTCGCGCCGTCCTGGCCAAAGGAATGGGGCGGCACCGACTGGTCGCCGGTGAAGCGCTACATCTTCGAGGAAGAGTACGCGTATGCCGGCGCGCCGCCCATCGTGCCGTTCGGCCTGACGATGTGCGCATCGGTGCTGCTGGAGTTCGGCACCGGGTCCCAGAAGCGGCGCTTCCTGCCGCGGATCTATCACTGCGACGACTTCTGGTGCCAGGGGTACTCCGAACCTGGATCGGGCTCCGATCTCGCTTCGCTGAAGACGCGCGCGGAGCGTCGCGGCGATCACTACGTCGTCAACGGCCAGAAGATCTGGACCACGCTGGGGCATTACGGGGACTGGATCTTCTGCCTGGTGCGCACCGACAGTTCGTCGAAGAAGCAGGAGGGCATCAGCTTCCTGCTGATCGACATGAAGACGCCCGGCATCACGGTGCGTCCGCTGATCCTGCTCGACGAGGGCCACGAGGTCAACGAGGTGTTCTTCGACGACGTGAAGGTGCCGGTGGAGAACCTGGTGCACGAGGAAGGCAAGGGCTGGACGGTGGCCAAGTACCTGCTCG
>OEIU01000356.1_pt1 | contig 44799 bp, 46 predicted proteins | sample 1539221 | NCBI WGS metagenome assembly OEIU01 (sample SAMN03792071, study PRJEB22550) | activated sludge metagenome | feature: wastewater treatment plant; material: activated sludge; isolation source: Wastewater treatment plant of a petroleum refinery complex | place: Argentina: Zarate | collected... | reverse complement strand
ACCCCGTCGCTTTCCATCGCAGCTACCTCCGCACGCCGTTGACACAGCCTCTATTGGGACACATCAGTTTTGATCGCACCCCCCTCGAAGGGGGGCGGATGCGGACGCGTAAAATCCGCGCGTTTGCGTCCGTAGCTCAATGGATAGAGTACTGCCCTCCGAAGGCAGGGGTTGCTGGTTCGATCCCAGCCGGGCGCGCCACCACATATGCTGCGACCCGACACAGCGTTGCGATGGTCCGCACTGGCGTTTGCCGCGTTGCTCGCCGGCTGCGCTTCCGCGCCCCCGGCATCCGGCCCGGCGGGCGGCGGGGTTGCCGCGCGCGAGGGCCCGGCGCCGGCCTACGAGCGCGACGGGCCGCAGGCCAACCCGCCGCCCGGCCTGGCCAGCACACCCGACGCCGAACCGCGCATCGAGCCGGTGCGCGCGGGCGGCCCGAACAAGCCCTATGAGGCACTCGGCCAGCGCTACGTGCCGATCATCGACGATCGGCAGTATGTCGAGCGCGGCCTCGCGTCCTGGTACGGCAAGAAGTTTCACGGCCGGCGCACGGCGAGCGGCGAGCCCTACGACATGTATGCGATGACGGCCGCGCACCCGACGCTGCCGATTCCGAGCTATGTGCGGGTGCGCAATCCGGCCAACGGCCGCGAGGTCATCGTCCGCGTCAACGACCGTGGGCCGTTTCATTCGACGCGCATCATCGACCTGAGCTATACCGCTGCGCTCAAGCTCGGCGTGCTGCGCGGCGTGGCGCCGGTCGAGGTCGAACGCATTACCGCCGAAGATATCCGCACCGGCGCCTGGCAGCGCGGCGCGAGCGGCACGGCGCTCGCACAGCGCGCAGCCACGCAAAAGGAAGTGCCGGCAAGCGTGGCGACGACGGCACCCGTGGCGCCCGCCGCACCCGCTGCACCGGCCGCCGCAGCGGCGCTGCCGGCCGCGACCGTGGCGGCCGCGGCTTCGGTGGCCGCGGTCGGATCGACGAACGCGTCGAGCGCCTCGCCCGTCACCACGCAGCCGGTGGCCTCCTCGGAGACGGCCGATTTTTCGGCATTGGCGTCGTCACCGGTCCCCGAACCGGCGAAGGTCGCGGCGGCGGAGCCGTCGGCCGCGACGCCGTCGGGCCCCGGATTCTGGGTCCAGATCGGCGCATTTCGCGAGCGCAGCGGGGCCGAGACCTTCCAGCGCCGCGTCTCGAGCGAGTTCGACTGGCTCGCGCCGCTGCTTGCGATCTTCGACGATCAGAGCCTGCACCGCCTGCAGGCCGGCCCCTATCGCAGCCGCGTTGACGCCGGCAGCGCGCTGCAGCGCATCGGCGAGGCGCTGCAGCTCAAGCCCGTCATCGTCGAGCGCTGACAGCGCGGCCGATACGCACCGCCAGGCGTTGGCGCCGTTCAGCGCCGGCGCCGCGCCGCATCGACGCTCCACGGGCCGGCACCGGCCGCGGCGATGAAGAGGAAGACGAAGCAGAACAGCACCGCGGCCTCGCCGCCGTTCATCAGCGGAAAGAGCGGATTGCCCCCGCTCGCGTGGGCGATGAAATAGGCGAACGCCATCGTGCCGGACATGACGAAGGCCGCCGGCCGCGTGAACAGGCCGATCAGCACGAGCGCGCCGCCCACGAGTTCGATGATGCCGGAGATGCCCGACGGCGACGTCAGCTGCAGGTTGGCGAACACCTCGATCTTCGGCATGCCGAGCAGCTTGGCGCTGCCGTGCAGCAGGAACAGGTAGGCGCTGACGATGCGCAGCAGCGAAAGCGCCTCGGGTGCGAAGCGGTTCATCGACGTCGAGGAGGGGGATGTGCCGAAGGTCTTGTTCATGGTGGGGTGTGCGTGATGGGCCGGGCGGGAGGCGAATCGCGCACGCCGGATTGCGCCGCGATCGGGGCTCGATCCACTTTTAGTCCTCGAGTTCCTCCTTCGCCATCTCGACATCGAGCCGCTCCATCGCATCGGCTGCCTCGCACGCGGCGGCGTCGGCGTAGAGTTTCTCGGCCTGCTTCATCCGCTTTTCGCCTTCGAGCATCACGAGGCCGTTGGCGTATTCGACCATCGCGATCGCCGAATTCGGGTTGAGGTGCAGCGCCTGCCTGAAATTCTCGAGCCCGGCGTCCTTGCTCGCGCCCTGGGTGCGGCCGAGCAGCGATCCGATCTTGTCGATCACCTCGGCGTGGAAGGTGCCGAGCGCGATGTGCGCATCGGCGTGCCCGGGCGCGAGTGCGATCGTCGTCTCGAGCGCCATCTTGATCCTGCTGCCCAGGCCCTGCGCGAGTGCCTTGGCGACGCTGATGCTCTGGCTGTAGCGGCCGAGCGCATAGGCCAGCCAGTAGTGCGCATTCGGATTTCTGGGCTCGGCAACGGCCTGCGCCTGGGCGCGGGCGACGACCTCCTGGAACATCGCGAGTCGCGTCTTCTCGCTTCGCTCCAGATAGTTGGCGTAGATCGCCTGCGCCTTGTTGGCGACGGTGAGGCCCGCGCCGCCCGCCTGCAGCCCGGCGTCGAAGGCCTTGCGGAATTCCCCGGCGTGAAACAGCGCCCACGCGGCGAGCACCCTGCCGTCTTTCGGAAGCGGCTCGGCGTCGCCCGCGTGCAGCGCGGCCCACTTCTTCTTCAGCGTCGCCGCGTCGTAGGTGTAGGCGGCGCTGTCGTAGGGGAAGGCGGTCCATCCGGCCATCGCTGGGTCTCCGTTGTCATTGCGGGCTCGGCGCCGGTCACGGCGGCCCGTAGCTCGCGGCGAGCGTTTGCAGGTGTCCGCGCTGCGCCGCTTCGAGATAGGGCGCGAGCAGGCCGAGCACGTGCAGCGCGCCGCGCATCATCGACGCGCCCGCCGTCTCGGGCTCGAGCGCCTTGCGCGGCTCGCGCACGTATTCGTAGCTCAGCCAGTAGGTGAGCACGACGACCATCGAGGTCGAGATCGTCTCCGCCTCGTTGGCCGCGATGCGGATCGCGCCGCCCTGCGCCAGCCCGTCGAGCAGTTCGCGCACCGCGCGGGTCTTGTTCTTCAGCACGAACTGGAAGTGCGTCTCGAGGCGCCGGTTGGTCGAGACGAGGTCGTTCAGGTCGCGGTACAGGAAGCGGTACTGCCAGATCAGCTCGAACATCATGTGAAAGAACAGCCACGCGTCCTCGACATTGCGCACGCCGTCGGCGGCGCGCAGCAGTTCGTCGAGCGCACGCTCGTAGCGGTCGTAGAGCGAGTTGATCAGCTCGTCCTTCGCCGGGTAGTGGTAATACAGGTTTCCCGGGCTGATATTGAGCTCGGCCGAGATCAGCGTCGTCGAAACGTTGGGCTCGCCGTGGCGGTTGAAGAGCTCGAGCGTGACCTCGAGGATGCGTTCGGCGGTGCGGCGCGGCTTCTTGGCTTGCATGGCCGCAATCTAGCATCTCCTTCGGGCCGCACCGCCGCGGCAAGGCGCCGCTTCTTGCGCCCCGCGCAAGCCGGCGCGACTGCCTACAATCGCGCTCCCATGCCCGCCGTCTCGTTCCAAGCCGTCGCCAAGGTCTATCCGGGCGCGAGGCCCGGGCAGACGCTGCGCGTACTCGACGGCGTGAGCTTCGATATCGAGGAGGGCGAGTTCTTCGGCCTGCTGGGCCCGAACGGCGCGGGCAAGACGACGCTGATCAGCATCCTCGCCGGGCTCGCGCGCGCGACGAGCGGGCAGGTCCGCGTGCACGGCCGCGACGTCGTCGCCGACTATGCGGCGGCACGCCGGCAGCTCGGCATCGTGCCGCAGGAACTGGTGTTCGATCCGTTCTTCTCGGTGCGCGAGGCGCTCGTGCTGCAAAGCGGCTATTTCGGCGTCCGCGACAACGGTGCCTGGATCGACGAGCTGCTGCATCACCTCGGCCTGGCCGACAAGGCGGATGCCAACATGCGCCAGTTGTCGGGCGGGATGAAGCGGCGCGTCCTCGTCGCCCAGGCGCTCGTGCACCGGCCTGCGGTGATCGTGCTCGACGAGCCGACGGCGGGCGTCGATGTCGAGCTGCGCCAGACGCTGTGGAGCTTCATCGCTCGCCTGAACCGCGAAGGCCGCACCGTGCTCCTGACGACCCACTATCTCGAGGAGGCCGAGGCGCTGTGCGGGCGCATCGCGATGCTCAAGCAGGGCCGCGTCGTCGCGCTCGACCGCACCTCGGCGCTGCTCGCCGGCACCGCGAGCACGATGCTGCGCTTCAAGACCGACGCGCCGCTGCCGCCGGCACTCGCGGCGCAGGCGCGCGTCACCGGGCGCATCGTGCAGCTGACGGCGCGCGACGCCGCCGAGGTCGAGACGCTGCTCGCCGCGCTGCGCGCCGCGCGCGTACCGGTCGAAGACCTGGAGATCGGCCGTGCCGATCTCGAGGACGTCTTCATGGAGATCATGCAGTCCACGCCGCCATCGCCGGTCGAATTCGATCGCGCCGCCGCCTGATGGAGTCCGCGCTCGCGGGCGCCGGCGCGCTGTTTTACAAGGAGGTACTGCGCTTCTGGAAGGTCGGCTTCCAGACGATCGCGGCGCCCGTCTTGACGGCGATGCTCTACCTGCTGATCTTCGGCCACGTGCTCGAAGGCCGGGTCAAGGTCTTCGGCAGCCTCGGCTATACGAGCTTCCTGATCCCCGGCCTGGTGATGATGAGCGTGCTGCAGAACGCGTTCGCCAACAGTTCGTCGTCGATCGTGCAGAGCAAGATCACCGGCAACCTCGTGCTGCTGCTCGTCACGCCGCTTTCGCACTGGGCGTGGTTCGTCGCCTACGTCGGCGCGTCGGTGCTGCGCGGGCTGGCGGTCGGCGCCGGGGTGCTGGCCGTCACGCTGTGGTTCGCGCCGCTGCACGCCGCCGAGCCGTGGTGGATCGTCGTCTTCGCCGTCGCCGGCGCCGCGATCATGGGCGCGCTCGGCCTCGTCGCCGGGCTGTGGGCCGACAAGTTCGACCAGATCGCCGCGTTCCAGAATTTCATCGTCGTGCCGATGACCTTCCTGTCGGGCGTGTTCTATTCGGTCGGCTCGCTGCCGACAGCGTGGCAGGTGTTCAGCCACCTGAACCCGTTCTTCTATATCGTCGACGGGTTCCGGCGCGGCTTCTTCGGCGTGAGCGACGTCTCGCCCTGGACGGCGCTCGCGGTCGTCCTCGCGAGCCTGGCGCTGGTATGCGCCCTGTGCCTCGAGCTGCTGCGCCGCGGGTACAAGATCAGGCACTGAAGCCCATCGCCCGCGCCCGCCGCCGGCTCGACTAAAATCGCGCCACCATGGCCGATCCCACCCCGTCCGACGTCGAGCGCTATATCGCCGAGGCGCTGCCCTGCGATCACATCGAGGTCGAGGGCGATGGCCGCCACTTCTTCGCCACCATCGTTTCGACGGCGTTCGAAGGCAAGCTGCGCGTGCGGCGCCATCAGCAGGTCTACGACGCGCTCGGCGACCGCATGCACGAGCAGATTCACGCGCTGTCGATGAAGACGCTGACCCCCGCCGAGTGGGCACAGTCGGCGGCGCAAGGAACGCACCACCACTGAAGGCCGCGCCGCAGCCTGCCTGCGGCCGTGGCGGGCCGTGACGGGCCCGACCCCGCCGATGCAGCGCCGGGCGAATCCGGGACCCTAGAAACGGCAGTCGACCGCTCGAGAACCTCACGAGAACCGCATGAACGCCGATTCGTGCCGCTTGGACGAATGTCACCTGTCGGGTGGACGCGCTACGCACTCGCCAGCGCCGCGCTCGGCGCGCCATGCGGCGTTGCTCCTCCTTGCGGGCATGAGCCCGCCGCGTCCAGCCCAAGCGAAGCGCAGGGCAAGCCTGCGCCTAGCCTTGCCTGGCACGCCGATCACGGCGCCGGCGCGCGCGTCCGACTGCCGTTTCTAGGGTGACATGGACAGACTCCTCATCCGCGGCGGCCGCCGCCTGAACGGCGAGGTCACGATCTCGGGCGCGAAGAATGCCGCGCTGCCCGAGCTGTGCGCCGCGCTGCTGACGGCCGAGCCGGTGCGGCTTGCGAACGTGCCGCGCCTGCAGGACGTGAACACGATGCTGCACCTGCTGCGCAACATGGGCGTCGCGGCCGAGCGCCCCAGCGCACAGCCCGATGCGTTGACGCTCGACGCCAGCCGCGTCACGTCGCCCGAGGCACCGTACGAACTCGTGAAGACGATGCGCGCGTCGATTCTCGCGCTCGGCCCGCTGCTCGCGCGCTTCGGCGAGGCGACCGTCTCGCTGCCGGGCGGCTGCGCGATCGGCTCGCGGCCGGTCGACCAGCACATCCTCGGCCTGCAGGCGATGGGCGCGAAGATCAGCGTCGAGCACGGCTACATCCTCGCGAAAGCCGAGCAATTGCGCGGCGCGCGGATCGTGACCGACATGATCACCGTCACCGGCACCGAGAACCTGCTGATGGCGGCAACCCTCGCGCGCGGCGAGACGGTGATCGAGAACGCGGCGCAGGAGCCCGAGGTCGCCGACCTCGCCGAGATGCTGATCGCGATGGGCGCGCGCATCGAGGGACACGGCACGAGCCGGATCCGCGTCGAGGGGGTCGAGCGGCTCGGCGGCGTCGCGCACCGCATCGTTCCCGACCGGATCGAGGCCGGCACCTTTCTGTGCGCCGTCGCGGCGGCGGGCGGCGACGTCGTGCTGCGCGACGCCCATGCCGGCCACCTCGATGCGGTGATCGACAAGCTGCGCGAGGCGGGCGCGACGATCGAATCGGGCAGCGCCGACGGGCGCGGCTGGATCCGCATCCGCAGTGACGGCCGGCTCGCGGCGGTGAGCTTTCGCACCGCCGAGTACCCGGCCTTTCCGACGGACATGCAGGCCCAGTTCATGGCGCTCGACTGCATCGCCGAAGGCACCTCGCGGGTGCTCGAGACGATCTTCGAGAACCGCCTGATGCACGTCAACGAGTTGAAGCGCCTGGGCGCGAATATCGCGATCGACGGCCATGTCGCCGTCGTCGAGGGCGTGCGCAAGCTGTCCGGCGCGACCGTGATGGCGACCGACCTGCGGGCCTCGGCCAGCCTCGTCATCGCCGGCCTCGTCGCCGACGGCCAGACCGTCGTCGACCGCATCTACCACCTCGACCGCGGCTACGATCGCATCGAGGACAAGCTGCGCGCGCTCGGCGCCGATATCGAGCGCGTCAAGGCATGATGATCACGCTCGCGCTATCGAAGGGCCGCATCTTCGACGATACGACGCCGCTGCTGCGCGCCGCCGGCATCGAGGTGCTCGAGGACCCGGAGAGGTCGAGGAAGCTGATCATCGGCACCAGCCGGCCCGACGTGCGCGTCGTCCTCGTGCGCGCGAGCGACGTGCCGACCTATGTGCAGTACGGCGGCGCCGACCTCGGCGTCGCCGGCCACGATATCCTGCTCGAGCACGGCGGCCAGGGCCTCTATCAGCCGCTCGATCTGGGCATCGCGCGCTGCCGGCTGAGCGTCGCGGTGCGCGCCGATTTCGACTACGCGGCGGCCGTCAAGCAGGGCTCGCGGATCCGCGTCGCGAGCAAATATACGCAGTGCGCGCGCGAACATTTCGCCGACAAGGGCGTGCACGTCGACATGATCAAGCTCTACGGCTCGATGGAACTCGCGCCGCTGACCGGGCTGGCCGACGCGATCGTCGACCTCGTCTCGACCGGCGGCACCTTGAAGGCCAACGGCCTCGTCGAGGTCGAGCAGATCATGCCGATCTCGGCGCGCCTGATCGTCAACCAGGCGGCGCTCAAACTCAAGCGAGAACCGCTGCGCGAACTGATCGATGCCTTCGAGCGGGCATGCGCGCCGGCGCCCAGGCCCTGAACGACGATGCGCACCCCGATCCGCCGCCTCGATACCCGCACTGCCAGCTTCGACGCCGAACTCGCGCGCCTGCAGCATTGGTCGGCGCAGACCGACGCCGCGATCGAGGAGCGGGTCGGCGAGATCATCGCCGACGTGCGCGCGCGCGGCGACGCGGCGCTGCTCGAAACCACGCGCCGCTTCGACCGGCTGGCGGCCGAGTCGATCGCCGCGCTGGAACTCTCGCGTGCCGATTTCGCCGCCGCCCACGCAAGCCTGCCGTCAGCGCAGCGCGACGCGCTGCAGGCCGCGGCCGACCGCATCCGAAGCTACCACCAGCGCCAGCTCGACGCCTGCGGGCGATCGTGGCGCTACCGAGATGCGGACGGCACGCTGCTCGGGCAGAAGGTCACGCCGCTCGACCGGGTCGGCATCTATGTGCCGGGCGGCAAGGCCGCCTATCCGTCCAGCGTGCTGATGAACGCGCTGCCGGCCGCCGTCGCCGGCGTCGGCGAGATCGTGATGGTCGTGCCGACACCGGCATCCCGCAGCGCCGATGCCACGCGCGGAGCCGGCGAGCGCAACCCGCTCGTGCTGGCCGCGGCGCACCTGGCCGGCGTCACGCGCGGCTTCACCGTCGGCGGCGCACAGGCGGTCGCCGCGCTCGCCTTCGGCACGGCGAGCGTGCCGCGCGTCGACAAGATCACCGGCCCCGGCAACGCCTACGTCGCGAGCGCGAAGCGGCGCGTCTTCGGCCAGGTCGGCATCGACATGATCGCCGGGCCGAGCGAGATCCTGGTGCTGGCCGACGCCAGCACGCCGGCCGACTGGGTCGCGATGGATTTGTTCAGCCAGGCCGAGCACGATGAACTCGCGCAAAGCATCCTGCTCACCCCCGACGCCGCCTACCTCGAGGAGGTGCACGCTGCGATCGACCGGCTGCTGCCCGAGATGCCGCGCCAGGATGTGATCCGCGCCTCGCTCGAAGGCCGCGGCGCGCTCGTGCTGACGCGCTCGATGCAGGAGGCGTGCGAGATCGCGAACCGCATCGCGCCCGAGCACCTCGAGATCTCGAGTGGCGACCCCTGGCGCTGGGAGCCGCTGCTGCGCCATGCGGGCGCGATCTTCCTCGGCGCGTATACGAGCGAGAGCCTGGGCGACTATTGCGCCGGGCCGAACCACGTGCTGCCGACGTCGGGCACGGCGCGTTTTTCTTCGCCGCTTTCGGTCACCGACTTCCAGAAGCGCAGCAGCCTGATCGAAGTCAGCGCCGCCGGTGCGCATACCCTGGGGGCGATCGCCGCCGAGCTTGCCGATGGCGAAGGCCTGCAGGCGCATGCGCGGGCGGCGCGGATGCGCCTCGGCGCGACGGGCGAAGGCGCGGCGCCGCCTTCGGCGTCGTTCGAGGTACGGCCCGTGCGCGAGGCCGACGTGATGCCGCTGATCAAGCTCGAGACCGCGCCAGAGCAGGCCGAGTTCGTCGCGCCCAACGCGGTCTCGCTCGCACAGGCCGCCTACAGCGTCGCCGGCCGGCCGTTCGGCCTGTATGCCGACGGCGAACCGGTCGGTTTCCTGCTGCTGTTCGATGCGCGCTACGACGACGAGGAGCCGGCCGACGAGCTGTACGTCTGGCGCCTGATGATCGATGCAAGGCACCAGGGCCGCGGCCACGGCGGCGCGGCGATGCGCTGGGTGATAGCCGAGGCGCGCCGCATGGGCGTCGCGCAGGTCGGCCTGTCGCATGTGGCGGACAACAAGGTCGATGCGTTCTACGCGCGCTTCGGCTTTCGCCACACCGGCAAGATCGACGACGGCGAGCGCGAAATGGTGCTGCGATTGAAGGAAGACGCATGACGAGCAGCGACCTCGCACAACGCATCGCGCGCACGATCCGCCAGGACGTGCAAAGCAGCGCCGCATATGCGATCCAGCCGAGCGCCGGCATGGTCAAGCTCGACGCGATGGAGAACCCCTTCGCGCTGCCGCCCGAACTGCAGCACGCGCTCGGCGAGCGGCTGGCGCGGGTCGCGATCAACCGCTATCCGGTCGGCAAACCCGGACTCGCCACAGCGATCGCGCGCCACTTCGAGGTGCCGGCCGGTTGCAGCGTGATGGTCGGCAACGGGTCGGACGAATTGATCGACCTGCTCTCGGTTGCATGCAACGTGCCGGGCGCGGCGATCCTCGCGCCGCTGCCCGGCTTCGTGCTCTACGAACTCTCGGCGCGGCTGCGCGGGCTGCGCTTCGTCGGCGTGCCGCTGACGGCCGGCTTCGAGCTGGACGAGCGCGCGACGCTCGACGCGATCGCTCGCGAGAGGCCGGCGCTGACCTACATCGCGTACCCGAACAACCCGACCGGCAACCTGTACGACGAGCGCATCGTGCGCAGAATCGTCACCGCCGTCGGCGCGCAGGACGGCCTCGTCGTCTTCGACGAGGCGTACCAGCCGTTCTCGTCGCGCAGCTGGATGGCGCAGCTCGCCGCGCATCCGCACGTGATCGTGATGCGCACGCTCTCCAAGTTCGGCCTCGCCGGCGTGCGCCTGGGCTACATGGCGGGCGCTGCGGCGCTGATCGAGCAGATCGACAAGGTGAGCCCGCCGTACAACGTGAGCGCGCTCAATGCCGAGGCGGCGCTCTTCGCGCTCGAGCACGCCGAGGTATTCGCCGCGCAGGCGCAAGTCCTGCGCACCGAGCGCGAACGGCTCTCGGCGATGCTTGCCGCACTGCCCGGCGTGACGGCATTTCCGAGCGAGGCGAACATGATCCTCGTGCGCGTGCCAGATTCGAAGCGCGCCTTCGACGGCATGAAGGCGCGCGGCGTGCTCGTCAAGCACATCGCGGGGCTGCATCCGCTGCTTGCCAACTGCCTGCGGCTGACGGTCGGCACGCCGGACGAAAATCGACTGATGATCGACGCCCTGAGAGCGAGCTTGTGATGAACCGTATTGCAGAGGTCCGGCGGGATACGTTGGAAACGCAGATCCGGGTGCGCGTCGATCTCGACGGCAGCGGCGCGGCGCAGCTCGCGACCGGCATCGGCTTCTTCGACCACATGCTCGACCAGATCGCGCGCCATGGGCTGATCGATCTCGACATCGAGGCCAGGGGCGACCTGCACATCGACGGCCACCATACGGTGGAAGACGTCGGCATCACGCTCGGCCAGGCGGTCGCGCAGGCGGCGGGCAGCAAGGCCGGCATCACACGCTATGGCCATGCCTACGTGCCGCTCGACGAGGCGCTGAGCCGCGTCGTCGTCGATTTCTCGGGTCGCCCCGGGCTGCACATGCACGTGCCGTTCAAGGCCGGGATGATCGGCGGATTCGACACCCAGCTCGCGTTCGAATTCTTCCAGGGCTTCTCGAACCACGCCCTCGTCACGCTGCACATCGACAACCTGAAGGGCGACAACGCGCACCACCAGTGCGAGACGGTATTCAAGGCCTTCGCCCGCGCGCTGCGCATGGCGCTCGCCCCCGACCCGCGCGCGGCAGGCACGATCCCGTCGACCAAGGGCACGCTTTGAGATGAGCCGCAGCGTCGCCGTCGTCGACTACGGCATGGGCAATCTGCGCTCGGTGTCGCAGGCGCTGCTGCACGTCGCGGCGGGGACCGGGCTCGAGGTGATCGTCACCTCGCAACCCGACGCGGTGCGCGCCGCCGAGCGCGTCGTGTTGCCGGGGCAGGGCGCGATGCCCGACTGCATGCGCGAGCTGCGCGCGTCGGGCCTGCACGAAGCGGTGCTCGAAGCGGCGGCCGCCAAGCCGCTGATGGGCGTGTGCATCGGCATGCAGATGCTGTTCGACCGCAGCGCCGAGGGCCCCACGCCGGGGCTCGCGCTGATCGGCGGCGAGGTGCTGCGCTTCGAGCTCGAAGGCCGGCTGCAGCCCGACGGCAGCCGCTACAAGGTGCCGCAGATGGGCTGGAACCGCGTCGCGCAGACGGCGCATGGCCGCGACCCGCATGCGCTCTGGGCCGGCGTCCCGGACGGGGCATGGTTCTACTTCGTGCACAGCTTTTATGCGCGGCCGTCGGACGCGCGCCACAGCGTCGGCGAGTCCGACTATGGCGCGCGCTTTACCAGCGCAGTGGCACGCGATAATATTTTTGCCACCCAGTTCCACCCCGAGAAGAGCGCGCAATACGGTCTGCGGCTGTACCGCAACTTCCTGCACTGGCAGCCCTGATCCGCCCCGGCCCGCCTCGTTCCACTCCCGCCCCGGCCATGCTGCTGATACCCGCGATCGACCTGAAGGACGGCAAGTGCGTCCGCCTGAAGCAGGGCGACATGAGCGCCTCGACCACCTTCGGCGAAGACCCGGCCGCGATGGCGCGCCGCTGGGTCGATGCAGGTGCGCGCCGCCTGCACCTCGTCGATCTGAACGGCGCGTTCGCCGGCAAGCCGGTCAACGAGGCGGCGATCCGCGCCATCCTCGCCGAGGTCGGCGACGAGATTCCAGTCCAGCTCGGCGGCGGCATCCGCGATCTCGATACCGTCGAGCGCTATCTCGACGACGGCCTCGCCTTCATCATCGTCGGCACCGCGGCGGTCAAGAACCCGGGCTTCCTGCACGATGCGTGCAGCGCGTTCGGCGGCCACATCATCGTCGGCCTCGACGCACGGGACGGCAAGGTCGCGACCGACGGCTGGAGCAAGCTCACCGGCCACGAGGTGGTGGACCTGGCGAAGAAGTTCGAGGACTACGGCGTCGAGGGCGTGATCTACACCGACATCGGCCGCGACGGCATGCTTACGGGGATCAATGTCGAGGCGACCGTCAAGCTCGCGCAGGCGCTCACGATACCGGTGATCGCGTCCGGCGGGCTGTCGGACATGGCCGATATCGAACGGCTGTGCGCCGTCGAGCACGAAGGGATTGCCGGCGTGATCTGCGGACGCTCGATCTATACCGGCGATCTGGACTTCGCCGCCGCCCAGGCGCGCGCCGACGAAATCGCCGGCTCGGCCTGAGCGAGCGCCGCTCAGCCGGTGCGGCCGATCCTGCGGCGTGCCGCGGCACCGACCGCCGCCAGACCGAGCAGCATCAGCGCATAGGTCTCGGGCTCCGGCACCGGGTGCAAGAAGCCGCGGATCTCGCCGGCCGCGAACAAGTCGTTGTAGTAGACGACCTCGGCGCCCGCGGCGGGCAGCGCGACGGCACAGGCAAGGCATGCAATGGCGAAGGCTCTCTCGATCATCATTTGCGACTCCTTGGAGGTGGCGGTTGCGCCGCGGCGTGGCGGCGTCTCGGTATAGTCCAAAGCTGCTTGTTCCGCCATCCCTAACAAATGCTCGCCAAACGCATCATTCCGTGCCTCGACGTGACCGGCGGACGCGTTGTCAAGGGCGTCAATTTCGTCGCGCTGCGCGACGCCGGCGACCCGGTCGAGATTGCGGCGCGCTACAACGAGCAGGGCGCCGACGAGCTGACCTTCCTCGATATCACCGCGACGAGCGACGGCCGCGACCTGATCCTGCACATCATCGAAGCCGTCGCGGCGCAGGTCTTCATCCCGCTTACCGTCGGCGGCGGCGTGCGCAGCGTGGACGACGTGCGCCGCCTGCTCAACGCCGGGGCCGACAAGGTGAGCTTCAACTCGGCGGCGGTCGCCGATCCGGGCGTGATCGAGGCTGCGTCCGCCCGGTACGGCGCGCAGTGCATCGTCGTCGCGATCGATGCCAAGCGGCGCGTCGGCGACGACCTCGCGGCCAGGGGCCCGGGCTGGGACGTCTACACCCATGGCGGGCGCCGGAAAGTGCATCTGGACGCCGTAGCCTGGGCGCGGCGCATGGTGCAATGTGGCGCGGGCGAGATCCTGCTCACGAGCATGGACCGCGACGGCACGAAGATCGGCTTCGACCTCGAACTCACGCGCGCCGTGAGCGACGCGGTGAATGTGCCGGTGATCGCCTCGGGCGGCGTCGGCAGCCTCGAGCATCTGGTCGACGGCATCAAGGTCGGCGGCGCCGACGCGGTGCTCGCGGCGAGCATCTTCCACTACGGCGAGCACACCGTCGGCGAGGCCAAGGCGCTGATGGCCGCGCGCGGCATTCCGGTGCGGTTGTGAGGGGCGCCAGGCGCGGCCCGCCGAGCGAGGTCCGCATCATCGGCGGGAGCTGGAGGCGCAGCCGCCTGGCCGTGCTCGACCGGCCGGGTCTGCGTCCGACGCCGAACCGTCTGCGCGAGACGCTCTTCAACTGGCTCGGCCAGGACCTCACCGGCTGGCGCTGCCTGGATGCTTTCGCCGGCAGCGGCGCGCTCGGCTTCGAGGCCGCATCGCGCGGTGCGGCCGAAGTGGTGCTTCTCGAGCGCGACGCACGGCTCGTGCGCGAGCTGCAGGCGGCGCGCGAGCGGCTCGGGGCCGGCGCGCTGCGCATCGAGGCCGCCGATGCGATCGCGTGGATGAAGCGCTGTGAGGCCGGACGCTTCGATCTGGTCTTCATCGACCCGCCGTTCGACAGCGCGCTGTTCGGCGAGGCGCTGTCGGCGAGCGCGCGCCTGCTCGCGGCGCAGGGATTCGTCTACCTCGAATCGCCGCATCCCTGGGCCGATGCGTCGCTGATCGGCTTGGGCCTCGCCGTCCACCGCCATGCGCGTGCCGGCCAGGTGCACGCACACCTGCTGCGCCCGACTGCGCCCGGCGCCGGCAAGGACTTGGCCGGGTAGCCGCCGCGCTTCATGTCCAAAGCGGGTGTGCGCTCGCGGCGCGGGGTCTCTCCGGCGTTGCCCTAAACTGTGCCGACCCTCCCGCGACGGGCAGCGGGGGATCGCGAACAGGAGCAGCTCTTGACGTCAGTTACCCGCCTCACTGCGATCTATCCCGGCACCTTCGATCCGATGACGCTCGGGCACGAGGATCTGATGCGTCGCGCAAGCAGGCTGTTCGAGCGCCTGATCGTCGCCGTCGCCGCCGGCCACCACAAGCGTGCGATGTTCTCGATCGACGAACGGCTGCAGATGGCGCAGGAACTCGCGCAGCGCTACCCGAATGTCGAGGTGCAGACCTATCGCGGGCTGCTGCGTGATTTCGTCGTCGAGAGCGGCGGCAAGGTCGTCGTGCGCGGGCTGCGCGCGGTGAGCGACTTCGAATACGAGTTCCAGATGGCGGGCATGAACCGCCAGCTGATGCCCGAGGTCGAAACGCTGTTTCTCACGCCGTCCGACCAGTACCAATTCATTTCGAGTACCTTCGTGCGCGAGATCGCAATCCTTGGCGGCGAGGTGTCGCAGTTCGTCTCACCCTCCGTCAACCAGCGTCTGCAGGAACGCACGCGCGACGCGATTTGAGTCTGGAAGGCACGGCAGTGGCGCTCATCATCACCGACGAATGCATCAACTGCGATGTGTGCGAGCCCGAGTGCCCGAACGAGGCGATCTCCATGGGGCCGGAGATATACCGGATCGATCCCGGCCGCTGCACCCAATGCGTCGGGCATTTCGACGAGCCGCAGTGCGTGCAGGTCTGCCCGGTAAGCTGCATACCGCTCGATCCGGCGCACGTCGAAAGCAGCGAGTCCCTGTGGGCCAAGTACCGCCGGCTGCATGCGACGGCAAGCACGACGAGCCAGAGCGGCTGAACCCGGCTGAACGCAGCCTATTGCGACGCGGCCGAGGCTGGCGCCTTGGGTTTGGCGGGCAGGCGCACCGTGAGCGGCCTGGAAGGATCGCGGGCCGAAACCTTCTCGTTCTTCGACGCCGGCGCCGCACCGTTCGGCGCACTGCTGGCCGCGGCCTTCGGCGGCTTCGCCTTTCGGCCCTCGGGCGCCGAGGCCGGGGCATTGTCGCGGTCGAACTGCGCCGCGCGGCGCGCCTCGTCGGCGGCAACGGCCTGCGCGGCGGCGCGCTGCTCGGGCGTGCGCGGATCGCTCGCGTCGATTGCCTTGCCGTCGGTGCACGGCGCCTGCTGATAGATGCGCCCGTCCGGCCCGCAGCGGTAGATGTTCTGCGCGAACGCACCGGCATGCAGCATCAGCAGGGTGGCGGTGGCGGCGAACCAGAGCGTTCTCATGGCGTGGGCTCCTTGGGCGATGACTCGCTCGGTGCGGTCGGGCGGGGCGGCTTCGGGCGCGCCGGCTTGGCGTGAAGCTTCATCATCGCGCGCTCCATCTCGCCCGCAAGCAGCAGATCGAGCGCCGCGAGCGATAGCTCGATGCTCTTCTCGATCGCTTCGCGCTCTTCGGCTGCGGGCTTGCGCAGCACATAGTTCACGACCTCGGACCTGACGCCCGGGTGGCCGATGCCCAGGCGCAAGCGCCAGAAGTCGGGCGCGCCGAGCTGGGCCTGGATATCCTTCAAGCCGTTGTGACCGGCTGCGCTGCCGCCCTGCTTGAGCTTCACGTGGCCGGGCAGCAGGTCGAGTTCGTCGTGCGCGACGAGGATCTGCCGCGGCTCGATCTTGAAGAAGCGGGCGAGCGCGGCAACCGACTTGCCCGACAGGTTCATATACGTCATCGGCGCAAGCAGGTACAGCGGCCCGGCGGGGCGGTTCACCCGCGCGACGTTGCCGAAATAGCTCCGATCGGGGGTAAGCGTCGCGCGCAACTCGCGCGCGGCGGCGTCCAGCCACCAGAAGCCGGCATTGTGTCGGGTCGCGACGTATTCCGACCCCGGATTGCCGAGCCCGACGAGAAGGCGGATCATCGCTGGATTATCGAACGCGGCGGACGTGAAAAAGCCCCGCGCGTGCGGGGCTGGTGAAGGACGAGCCGGCATCGCCGGCCTGCAAGACTACTTCTTGTTCTGCTTTTCCTTGGCCGGGGCCTTGGCGGCCTTGGCGTCGGGCGCCGCGGCAGCCGCGGGCGCCGCCCCGGCTGCAGCTTCGCCTGCCGCGCCTTCATCGGCCTCGGCCTTGGGCGCCACCGCGCTGACGATCGTGATGTCCTTCTGCCCGCGGCGCACGATCTTGATGCCTTCGTCGAGCTTCAGGTCGCGGGCGTGGATCGAGTCGCCCTTCTTCATGCCGCCGAGGTCGATCGTGATGAATTCGGGGAGCTTTTGCGCCAGGCACTCGATCTCGAGTTCGGCGAGCGCCTTGTTGATGAAGCACTTGTCGGTCTTCACCGCCTCCGAGACCTCTTCGTTGACGAAGTGAAGCGGCACGCGCTTGCGAAGCCGCGTCTTCTCGTCGACGCGCTGGAAGTCGACGTGCATCACGATCGGCTTGAAGGCGTGCATCGAGTAGTCGCGCAGCAGCACCGTCTCGGTCTTGCCGGCGAGTTCCATCTCGAGGATCGAGCTGTGAAAGGCTTCCTTCTTCAGCGCGAAGAAGAGCGCGTTGTGGTCGAGCTCGATCATGGTCGGCGTTCCCGCGCCGTAGACGATACCCGGAACCTTGGCCGCATTGCGCAGGCGGCGGCTCGCTCCGGTCCCCTGCTTGGTGCGCTCGTAAGCGACGAACTTCATTGCATTCTCCAGTTGGCTGGGCGCCCGCGACCAGGCTGCCCATGAGGTCGAGTCTTGCGACTCTCGATTGAGGCGGCCCGTCCTGGCGCCGCCGGGGTTTCACGGCTCAGAAGTTGGCGTTCTGGTCCGAGAAAAGCGACGTCACGGATTCGCCGTCCGAGATGCGGCGGATCGTCTCGGCAAACAGCGACGCGACCGAGAGCTGGCGGATCTTGGCGCAGGCGCGGGCCGCATCGTTCAGCGGAATGGTGTTCGTGATCACGACTTCGTCGATCTGCGAGCCCTGCAGTCGCTCGACGGCCGGGCCCGAGAAGACCGGGTGCGTGCAGTAGGCGAAGACCTTCAGCGCGCCGCGCTCCTTCAGCACGTCGGCCGCCTTCACGAGGGTGCCGGCGGTGTCGATCATGTCGTCCATGATCACGCAGTTGCGGCGTTCGATATCGCCGATCACGTGCATCACCTCGGAGACGTTGGCCGCTGGACGCCGCTTGTCGATGATCGCGAGTTCGCAGCCGAGCTGCTTGGCGAGCGCCCGCGCGCGCACGACGCCGCCGACGTCGGGCGAGACGACGACCAGATCCTGGTAGTTCTTGCTCTTCAGGTCCGACAGCAGGACCGGCGACGCGTAGATATTGTCGACCGGGATATTGAAGAAGCCCTGGATCTGGTCTGCGTGCAGGTCCATCGTGAGCAGCCGCTCGACGCCGACCGCCTCCAGCATGTTGGCGACCACCCGCGCGCTGATCGGCACCCGCCGCGAGCGCGGCCGGCGATCCTGGCGCGCATAGCCGAAATACGGAATGACGGCCGTGATGCGGCGTGCCGACGCGCGCTTGAACGCGTCGACCATGATGCACAGCTCCATCAGGTTCTCGTTCGTCGGCGCGCAGGTCGGCTGGACGATGAACATGTCGCGGGCGCGAACGTTCTGATTGATCTCGACGTCGACCTCACCGTCCGAGAAGCGCCCGACCGACGCCCTGCCGAGTTCGATCGAAAGACGCGACGCGATCTCCTTCGCGAGCATCGGGTTCGCGTTGCCGGTGAAGATGACGGTGTTGAAGAGCACGTTGACTCCGTTTCAGCCCGCCGCGGCAGCCGGTCGCCGGCCAGCGGCGGCGCACCCGACGGCTTCGCACTCCGGCGTGCTGGAAGATCTCAGATTCTGGCAGGGGAGGAAGGATTCGAACCTTCGCATGTCGGAATCAAAATCCGATGCCTTAACCAGCTTGGCGACTCCCCTCCAACGGTCCGCCGCTCGCGCGGCGAACCGGAAAACACATTCTCAGCCGTCGGCGAAATCCCGCAGGGGATGACGCTCCAGGCTGCGGCACATGCGCGAAACCGTTCCCGGCGCCGGATCCTCCGGCAGCGGAAACGTCGGCTGCGCGCCTGTACCTGCCCCTGCAAACACCGCACTGCCGGAGCCGGTCATCCGGCTGTGGCCGAACCGGGTCTCGAGCCATCGGGCCGCTTCGCCGATGCCGCCGCAGCGGCTCATCGCCGGCGGCTGCAAGTCGTTGCGCCCGAAGCTGCCGGCACCGAACCCCCGGGCCGTGCTCGCGTCTGCAAGAAAGCCCGAAATTATAGCGGCTTCGGTATCGCGCCTCAGAAGCGGGCTCGCGAAGATCTCGCGCGTCGCCACACCGGCCGCCGGCTTGACGACGGCCAGCCACTGGCGCGGCAGGGCGATCGGCGTCAGGCGTTCGCCAATGCCTTCGACGAAGGCGTTCTCGCCGCCGACGAAGAACGGCACGTCGGCGCCGAGGCGCAGCGCGAGCGCCTGCAGGCGCGAACGCGGCCAGCCCAGCCCCCACAGCCGGTTCAGCGCAAGCAGCGTCGTCGCCGCGTCGGAACTGCCGCCGCCCATGCCGGCGCCGCTCGGCAGCCGCTTGTCGATCGAGATATCGGCGCCGAACGGCGTGCCGCTCTCGCGCTGCAGCAGCGCCGCCGCGCGCAGGCACAGATCGTCCGGCGGCAGCACGTCGCCGAGGTCGTGGCGCGCGAGCTGCCCGTCGTCGCGGCGTTCGATGTGCAGCGTGTCGCACCAGTCGATCAGCACGAGCGCCGACTGCAGCAGGTGGTAGCCGTCGTCGCGCCGGCCGATCACGTGCAGGAAGAGGTTCAGCTTGGCGGGCGCCGGCAGGTCGTACAGGGCTTTCATCGGCTGTCGATCATCGCGCGCACGGTGATGGCGGGCGGCGCGTCGCGGCGGGCGACGATCGCAGCCCCGTCGGCGCCAGCGGGAACAACCTGCCAGCCGAGCTGCGAGAAGCCCGCGCCCTGCGCGGACGGCAGCGCGGTGCTGGCTGCGCCGGGCCACGGCCGGCCACGCAGCCAGTCGAAGAGCGCGGCCAGCGGCAAGGCTTCGCCGACGAGCTGGCGGGTGAGGTCATCGGTATCGGCGAAGGTCGACTCGCCTTCGCTCGTGACGAGCACGATGGCTCGCGGCGACCAGCGCGCCTGCGCGATGCGCGTGCCGAGCGGCGTCGCAAGGCTCAGGCTGCCGCTTTCGGCGTCACCCTCGAGGTCGAACGCGGCGGCTAGCGTGCGGGCCTCGCGGCCCGGCGCCGCATCGACGTGCACCGACAGGCGCCCCGAGATCGCACTCCGCGCCACCGGCGGCGGCAGCGACGCGCATCCGGCAACGAACGCCGCGGCCAGCCAGACCGCCGTCGCGCCCGCCCGCATCGCACGCCGCTTCACAGATCGATCTGCAGCCGCGCGACGGTCTCGACCAGCACCTCGTTGGTGGCGTCGCGCTTGCGGGCGTCGCGCAGGATCTTGCGCGCTTCGTCGCGCTGGCCGCTGACCCAGAGCACTTCGGCCAGATGGGCGGCGATCTCGACGTCGGGCCTGGCCTGGTAGGCCTGGCGCAACAGGCGCACCGCCTCCTCGCGCTTGCCCATGCGGTATTCGACCCAGCCCATGCTGTCGGTGATGAAGGGTTCGCCGGGCTTGAGTTCGAGCGCCTTCTGGATCAGATCGTGTGCCTCCTGCAGGCGGATATTGCGGTCGGCGAGCGAATAGCCGAGCGCGTTGTAGGCGTGCTGATAGGTCGGCGCGATCTCGATCACGCGGCGCAGCTGGCGCTCCATATCGTCGAAGCGGCCGAGCTTCTCGGCGATCATCGACTGCTCGTAGAGCAGGTCGGGGTCGTTCGGGAACTGCTCGTTGGCCTTCGCCAGCACGTCGTAGGCGGCGGACCACAGCTTGGCCTCGCGCAGCAGCTGCGCCTCGGCGAGCAGCTTGGCGCGCGCGTCCGAAGGCGCCCGCTCCGGTGTCGCGCGGATCAGCGCACGCGCATCGTCGACGCGGCCCTGGCGCACCAGCAGCGAGGCGCGGCGCAGCTGGACCTCGAGCGCGCGGGAGGTGTCGTCGATCTTCGCAAGCCATGCCTCGGCCTGCGCGAGGTCGCCCTGCATCTCGGCCGCCTGCGACAGCAGCAGATAGGCCTGCACCATCCCGGCGTCGGTCGCCGGGGCGGCGGCATCGTTGGCCTCGTCGTCTTCATCGTCGTCCGCGACGGCGCCGCCCGATGCCGGCGCCGAAGCAGCCGCCGAAGCCGCCGTCGGCGGTTCGGCCGCCTGCGCAAGCTTCAGGAACTGCTCGAGCGCCGTCGTCGCCTGCTGCGGCTGGCGCAGTTCGAGCCGCAGCGCGCCCAGCGTCAGCCAGGGTGCGGGCAGCGCCGGCGCGCTGCGCGTCACGATCTCGATCTGGGCGATCGCGTCCGCATGCCGCTGCCCGATGCCGAGCGCGCGCGCGTACATCATCCGCAGCGCGTTGTTGTCCGGATTGGCGGCGAGGGTCGAGGTGACGATCGCCTCGGCCTGCGGTGTCGTCCCCATCATCTCCAAGGCGACGAGCGCCGGGCCCTCGGCGGACGGATCGGCGTCGTGCGCCTGCCGCGCGAATTCGAGTGCGCGTGCGTTGTCCTGCGCGATCAGCCAGCCGCGGGCGATCGCGGTGCGCGCGGCGGTCGCGGTTGCCGGTGCCTTCGCATAGTCGCCGAGGGCGTCCTCCAGCGCGCGGGCCGCGGCGCGCTTGTCGGGCGCGCGTGCGAACAGGCGCGGCGCGACGGCGATCAGCAGCGGCTTCTCCGCCTCCGGCGAGAGCTCGATCAGCGTCTTCAGCGGCGCGACCGCCTCCGGCAGGCGATTGAGTGCGATCAGCAACTGCACCTGGTAGCGCAAGGCATCGCGCGACTTGGGCCAGTCGGCGCGCCACGCCTGCACCGCGTCGAGCGCCTGGTTGCCGGCCCGCGCCTGCAGCGCGATGTCGGTCGCGCGGCGGTACAACTGCTCGTCCTTCGTCTTGCGCGCGGCGTCGAGGATCACCTGGTAGGCATTGCCGGCCTGGCCCTCCTGCAGTTCGATCTCGCCGATCAGCAGTTGATAGAAGAGCGGCGCGGTGAGGTTGGAATTGACGGGCGCCGCAGGCGCCTCGGGCGGCTTGGCATCGTCGGCCTGCGCGACGGGCGCGAGCCCGAGGCAGGCCGCGGCGAGCACGAGCGCAGGCCGCAGCGTGGAGCGAAGAATTCGGGCGGGCATCGGGAGCGTCCTTGTGAGCCGTCCTCGTGAACTTCAGGACGCGCACGGTCCGACGGCGGCTGATGGGTGCAGATTCATTCTATTGTCGCGTTGCAGGGCGCGCAGACGTATGGAGTCGGCGCGAGCGCAATAATTCCCCGATGCCCGAGCTGCCCGAGGTCGAAGTCACGCGCCGGACCTTCGGCGCGCGCATCCGCGGCGCGCGCGTCGCCGCGGTGCGCGTCGGCAAGCCCTTGCGCTGGCCGCTGGGCTGCAGCGCGCAGTCGCTCGTCGGGCAGACCGTGGGCGAGGCGAGCCGGCGCGGCAAGTACCTGTGGCTGCCGCTCGAGCACGGCGGGCTGCTGCTGCATCTGGGCATGTCGGGCTCGCTGCGTTTCGACGCCCATGTCGCGCCGCCCGGGCCGCACGATCACTTCGACCTCGTGACCGACCGCGGCACCTTGCGGCTGACCGATCCGCGGCGCTTCGGCGCCGTCGTCTTCGCCGCGGCGATCGACGCCGAGCCGGCCGCCAGGCTGCTTGCCGGGCTCGGCCTCGAACCCTTCGATCCGGCGTTCGACGGCGCCCACCTCCACGCCGCGCTGCGCCGCCGCCACGGCGCGATCAAGCCGGCGCTGCTGGCGGGCGACATCGTCGTCGGTGCCGGCAACATCTACGCCTGCGAGGCGCTCTTCGCGGCGCGCATCGACCCCCGGGCGCGCGCCAGCAGTCTGAGCCGGCCGCGCTGCGCCAAGCTCGCCGCCGCGGTGCGCGAGACGCTCGCGCGCGCGCTGGCCGCCGGCGGCTCCACACTGCGCGACTTTCGCGACGCGCACGGCATGGCCGGCGCGTTCCAGCACGAGGCGCGCGTCTACGGCCGCGCCGGCCAGCCCTGCGTCGTCTGCGCGACGCCGATCCGGCGCATCGTGCAGGGCCAGCGTGCGACTTATTTCTGCCCGCGCTGCCAGCGGCGGTGAGCAGATGTATCGGCGGGCGTGCGCCGCCAGGGGCTCGGCTACGATGCCGGGCCCGCACCTGCAGGGCAACAACCTGGCATGCACACCGAACCCGAAAGCGCGCCGGCCGACGCCGTCGGCCTGGCGACCGCGTTTGCCGGCCGGCTCGACGATCTGAGCCGCTGGCGCGCGACGCTGCTCGATCGCCTGGCCTCGCTGCAGGGCTTTCTCGACGGCCATGACCTCGCCTGTGCCGCGAGCGCGGCGGTGATCGGCGCGCTTCGCGAGCGGCTTGCAAGCGACAAGGTCGTTGCCGCCTTCGTCGCCGAGTTCTCGCGCGGCAAGTCCGAGCTGATCAACGCGATCTTCTTCGCCGATACCGGGCGGCGCGTGCTGCCGGCGACGCCGGGGCGAACGACGATGTGCCCGGTCGAGCTGTCGTGCCGCCCCGGCGAGCCGGCGTCGCTCGCGCTGCTGCCGATCGAGACGCGCCACGACGGCGCGACGCTCGCCGAACTGCGCGCGCGGCCGAATGCATGGACCCGCCTGCCGCTGCAAGGCGGCGCCGCCGAGCAGTTGTCCGAAGCCGTTGCGCAGGTCATGCGCACGCGTCGCGTCGACGAGGCCGAAGCGCGCGCGCTCGGTCTGCGCGACGACGAACGGTCGGCCGACGCGCCGACGCCGGATGCCGACGGCCAAGTCGAGATCCCGGTCTGGCGCCACGCGCTCGTCAACTATCCGCATCCGCTGCTCGAGCGCGGCCTCGTCGTGCTCGACACGCCGGGGCTGAACGCGCTCGGCGCCGAACCCGAACTCACGCTCGGTCTGCTGCCCGAGGCGCAAGCCACGGTCTTCGTGCTCGGCGCCGACACCGGCGTCACGCGCTCGGACATGCAGCTCTGGCAGGAGCATCTGGGCGCGCGCGCGAAGTCGTGCTTCGTCGTCCTGAACAAGATCGATACGCTGCGCGACCCGCTCTCGGCGCCGGCGCAGGTGGCGAACCAGATCGAGTCGCTGCGGCGCGCGACGGCGCGCACGCTTGGCGTCGCGCCCGAGCGCGTCTTCGCGCTGTCGGCGCGCGAGGCGCTGACGGCGCGCATCCAGCGCGACGATGCCGCGCTGCGCGCGAGCCGCCTGCCCGCGTTCGAAGCCGCCCTCGGCGCGCAACTGCTCGGCCAGCGTCATGCGGTGTTGCAGGACGCGGTCGCCGAAGCGGCCCGGCAGTTGCAGTCGCAGGTGGCGCGCCGCGGGGGCGAGCGGCGCCGCCAGTCGGCCGAGCAGGTCCAGGAACTGCGCAGCCTGCGCGGCAAGAGCGCGAACCAGTTGCGCGCGGCGCAGGAGCGCGCCGCGGCGGAAGCCGCCGAGTTCGAGCAGTGCAACGTCTTGGTCCAGGCGCTGCGCGCCGTCCACCTGCGCCTGCTGACGAAGGCGCTCGCCGGGCTCGCGAGCGACGCGCTGCGCAGCGAAGTGCAGCGCATGCAGCAGGAGATGAACGACTCGCTGCTCGGCCTGGGCGCGCGCAAGGCCTTCACCGCGCTGTGCGAGCGGCTGCGCGCCCGGCTCGCGGCGGCGCAGGACCAGTGCGCCGAGATTCACGCCATGCTGCGCGCCAGTCATGCGCGCCTGAACGCCGAATATGCGTTCGGGCTCTCGCTCGAAGACCCGCCGGCGCTGCAGCGCTTCGTGCGCGAACTGGCGGCGATCGAATCGGGCTATACGCGCTATCTCGGGTTCACGCACGCGCTGCGTCTCGCGCAGCCGCGCTTCATGGACTCCTTCGTCCGCATGCTCGTCTCCAAGCTGCGCGTCGTCTTCGAGTCCGCCGCGGCCGAGGTCGAGGCGTGGAGCAAGTCCGCCGCGTCGCACCTCGACGCGCAGCTCGGCGAAAGGCGGCGTGCCTTTCGCCGCCGCGCCGAAGCGCTGGCGCGGATCCGGGTTGCCGCCGGCGAGCTGGAGCAGCGCCTCGCCGAGCTCGGCGCGCAGGACGCCGCGCTGGCCGCTGCGCTGCAGCGTGCGGGCAACCGGATCGAGGCGCTGCAAGCGCTGGCACCCCAGGCGCCGGCGCCCGATGCGCCGACGGCCGCCGCGGCAAGGCCGGGCCCGACGGCGCCGGCAGCGGTGCGCCGACCGAGGATGACCTTGCCCCGGCCGCTCGGCGCGCGCGCCTGACGCATCACGACAGCGACGTGAGCAGGCCCACCGGCGTGGCGCGCAGCGTGATCGCCTGGCAGCGCCGCCACGGCCGCCACGCGCTGCCGTGGCAGAACACGCGCGACCCGTACCGCGTCTGGCTGTCGGAGATCATGCTGCAGCAGACGCAGGTGGCGACCGTGCTCGACTACTACGCGCGCTTCATCGCGCGCTTCCCCGATCTGCAGACGCTTGCCGCCGCGCCGCTGGACGACGTGCTCGCACGCTGGAGCGGCCTGGGCTACTACAGCCGCGCGCGCAACCTGCACCGCTGTGCGCAGATCGTCGTCGCCGAATTCGGCGGGCAGTTCCCGCGCAGCAGCGCCGGGCTTGCGATGCTGCCCGGCATCGGCCGCTCGACGGCGGCGGCGATCGCCGTCTTCTGCTTCGGCGAGCGCGCCGCGATTCTGGACGGCAACGTCAAGCGGGTGCTGACGCGCGTGCTCGGCGACGCGCGCGACCTCTCGCTCGCCGCCAACGAGCGCGCGCTCTGGGCGATCGCGGACGATCTGTTGCCGGCGCGCGGCATCGAGCGCTACACGCAGGGCCTGATGGACCTCGGCGCGACGCTGTGCACCGCCCGCGCCCCGGCGTGCAATGCCTGCCCGCTGGCGGCGATCTGCGTCGCGCGCGGCGAAGGCGCGCCCGAGCGCTATCCGGTGCGGTCGCGCCGCGGCGCGCGCGGCCGGCGCGAGAACTGGTGGCTGTGGCTGCAGTGGCGCGACCGCGTCTGGCTGCAGCAGCGCCCCGCGCGCGGCGTCTGGGCCGGGCTGTGGACGCTGCCGCTGCTGGACGACGAGGGCGCCGCCGATGCGATCGCCGCCCGCCTCGGCGTCGCCCTCGAACCGCTACCGGCGATCGAGCACGCGCTGACGCATTTCGACTGGTCACTGCACCCGCGCCGCGCCAGGCTGGCGCGCAAGCCCGGCGCGCCGCTGCCCGGGCCGGGGCGCTGGGTCGAGCGCAGCGCGCTGGCGAACCTTGCGCTGCCGGCGCCGCTGCGGCGGCTGCTCGGATGAGGCCGGCTGCGCAGGCGAAGCCTACGAGACGACGCCCTTGCTGCGCAGGAACTCGTCGACGAGCTGCAGCCGCACCTGTGCATCGGGCAGCGCCATCAGCTTGTGCTTCGCGGCGAGCGTGAGCGGCAGGATCTCGCACCAGCGATTCGCGACCCAGCCCGCATCGTCGAAGCGGTAGGGCGGCAGGAACGGCACCGGCCCGCGCGCCTGCAGCGTGGCCAGCGCATTCTCCAGCGCATGCACCGTCGCCGCCATCGCCGGCGCCGGCGCGGCCGGCTCGTCGTCGGCGAGGGGGTCGATCGTCGCCGTCCACAAGCCGTCGTCCTGGCATTGCGCGGCGTGCAGGACGAAGCGCTGCGCGCCGCGGCAGCGGATCTGCAGGATGCCAGGCTGCTCGCTGTCGACCTCGATCAGATGGGCGAAGGTGCCGACCTCTTCGAAGACGACGTCCGCGCCGCCGCCCGCCTCGTTGCCGCTGCGCAGCGCGACGACGCCGAACGGCCGGCCCTCGCGCAGGCAATCGCTCACCATGTCGAGATAGCGCGCCTCGAAGATCTTCAGCGCGAGCAGTCCGCCGGGGAAGAGAACCGTCTTCAGCGGGAAGAGCGGCGAACGCGGCAGCTCGACCGGCTGCGCCGTCTTGATCATCTCATCGTGCGTCGAGCTCGCGATGGCGCACGAGCGTCGCCGCGTGCGGCGCGAAGCGCCGCGCGAGCGCCTCGACGGCGTAGACCGAGCGGTGCTGGCCGCCGGTGCAGCCGATCGCGACCGTCAGGTAGCTGCGCTGGTCCTCGACGAACGACGGCAGCCAGCGCATCAGGAATCCCTCGATCTGCGCCAGCATCTCCAGCACCTCGGGCTGCGCCTCGAGGTAGGCGGCGATCTCCGCGTTGCGCCCGGTGAGCGGGCGCAGCTCGCGGATGTAGTGCGGATTGGGCAGCACGCGCACGTCGAACACGAAATCGGCGTCCAGCGGCACGCCGAACTTGAACGCGAACGACTGGAAGACGAGCGTCAGCGGCGTGCTGCCGGCCTGCACCAGGTCGCGGATCCACTGGCGCAGCTGGGCCGGGCGCAGCTGGCTGGTGTCGATCACGGTCGAGACGGCACGCAAATCGGCGAGCAACTCGCGCTCGAGCTCGATCGCCTCGGTGAGCGCGCGCTGGCCGTCGTCGGGCGCATCGTCGCTGCGCCGATGCGGGCGCGGCATTTCGGGCAGCTCGCTCGACAACGGGTGGCGGCGCCGCGTCTCGGAGAAGCGCCGCACGAGCGCGTCGGTGCTCGCGTCGAGGAAGACGGCGCGGATCGCGACGCCCTCGGCGCGCAGCCGGTCGAGCAGCGGCAGCAGGTGCGGCAGCGAGCCGGCGCTGCGCACGTCGACCGCGATCGCGACGCGCCGCTCGCGGCGCTCGTGCTCCAGGCGCAGGAAGTCGCGCAGCAGCTCGGGCGGCAGGTTGTCGACGCAGAAGTAGCCGGCGTCCTCCAGCGCGTGCAGCGCGACCGACTTGCCCGAGCCCGAGATGCCGGTGACGAGCACGACCTGGCGCAGCGACGTCGGTTCGGCGTCCGATGCCGTCGGCCGCGCGGGGTCGGGTCCGTCCTGGCTCATTGCTTTTCGAGTCGTCCGCGTGGCGGAGGTTTCGTCGCGCCGCCGTCGAGCATTTCCTGCGCGTGGGCGAGGCTCGTCCCCGACAGCCGCTCGCCGCCGAGCATGCGCGCGATCTCGGCGACGCGCGCCTCGCCGGCGACGGCCGAGAGCGTGCTTATCGCCGCGCCGCCGCGCATCGTCTTGGCGACGACGTGATGTTCGTCGGCGCACGCCGCGACCTGCGCGAGGTGCGTCACGGCGAGCACCTGCCTGCGGCGGCCGAGTTCGCGCATCAGCCGGCCGACCGATTCGGCGACCGCGCCGCCGATGCCGGCATCGATCTCGTCGAAGATCAAGGTGCCGGCGGCGTCGCCGGCCGCATGCCGGCTCGTCGTCGCCGCGATCGCCAGCGCGATGCGCGACAACTCGCCGCCCGAGGCAACCTTCGCCAGCGGCCGCGGTGTGCTGCCGGCGTGTCCGGCAACCGCAAACTCGGCCGATTCGTCGCCCCAGGATTGCGGCGCGTCGCCCGGGATCAATCCGATCTCGAAGCGGCCGCCGGCCATGCCGAGCTGCTGCATCGTCTGCGTCACGGCCTTGCCGAGTTCGGGCGCCGCGCGCTTGCGCGCCCGGCTCAGCAGCTTCGCCTCGCGCTGGTAGCCGGCGAGCGCCTCGGCCTGCGCGCGCTGCAGCGCGTGGAGGTCGGCCGCCGCGTCCAGCGCCGTCAGCTCGGCGCGCCATTGCGCGCACAGCGCCGGCAGCTCCTCGGGCGCGCGGCGGTGGCGGCGGGCGAGCGAAATCCACGCCGCGAGCCGCTCGTCGAGCCGCTGCAGCTGCTGGGGATCGGGCTCGGTGCGGTGCAGATAGCCGGCGAGCGTGTGCGCCGCGTCCTGCAGCTGGGCCTGTGCGCTGCGCAGCACGTCGACGATCTCGCCGAGCTGCGGATCGTGCTCGCTCGCCGCGGCGAGCGCGTCGGCGGCGCGGCCGACGAGCGCATCGGCGCTCGAATCGGCCTCCGACAGCATCGCGCGCGCCGCCTGCGCGGCGTCGATCAGCGCCTGCGCGTGCGACAGCCGCGCATGCTCGGCATTCAGCGGCTCCCACTCGTCGGCACCGGGCGCGAGGCGCTCGACCTCGCCCAGCTGCCACGCCAGCCGCTCGCGGTCGCGGTCGAGCTCGCCCTGCCTGGCGCGCGCATCCGCGAGCGCCTGTGCGGCAGCCTTCCAGCGCGACCAGGCGTTCGCGACCGGCGCCGCGTCGGCGCCGGCGTAGGTATCGAGCAGATCGCGAACGACAGCCGGCCGCGCAAGGCCCTGCCAGGCATGCTGGCCGTGGATGTCGACGAGCTGTGCGGCCGTCTCGCGCAGTTGCGCGATGGTCGCCGCGCTGCCGTTGATCCAGGCCCGGCTCTTGCCCTGGGCGTCGATCACGCGGCGCAGCAGCAGCGTTTCCTGCGGCTCGAAGCCGGCAGCGTCGAGCCACTTTGCGAGCGCGGGCGGCGAATCGAACTCGGCGCTGATCTCGGCGCGCGCCGCGCCCTCGCGCACGACGACCGCGTCGCCGCGGCTGCCGAGCGCAAGCTGCAGGGCATCGACGAGGATCGATTTGCCGGCACCCGTCTCGCCGGTCAGCACCGAAAAGCCGGTGCCGGGTTCGAACTCCAGCGCTTCGACGATCGCGAAGTCGCGCAGCGCGAGGCGCCTAAGCATGATCGGCAAGCCGCTTCGCGCCGGGCCGCCCCAAGCCGAACGCTCCCCCTCGAGCCCGCGTGCGGGACGGCGACGCCGCAGGCGTCTTGGGGGCAAACGGTTCGGCGCCGGGCCGCCCCAAGCCGAACGCTCCCCCCCGGGCCCGCGTGCGGGACGGCGACGCCGCAGGCGTCTTGGGGGCAAACGGTTCGGCGCCGGGCCGCCCCAAGCCGAACGCTCCCCCCCGGGCCCGCGTGCGGGACGGCGACGCCGCAGGCGTCTTGGGGGCAAACGGTTCGGCGCCGGGCCGCCCCAAGCCGAACGCTCCCCCCCGGGGGGGCGACGCCGCAGGCGTCTTGGGGGCAAACACTACTGCGCCTCGTGCCAGTGCAGCTTCTTGCGCAGCGTGGCGTAGTAGCTCCAGCCGCGCGGGTGCAGGAAGTGCACCTGGTGCTGCGAGCGGCGCACCCGCACGCGGTCGCCGGGCAGCAGGCTGGCGACGCTTTGCATGTCGAAGTTCGCGCTCGCGTCGCGGCCGGCGACAATCTGGATCGAGACGTCGCTCACGTCGGGCAGCACGATCGGCCGGTTCGACAGCGTATGCGGCGCGATCGGCGCGAGCACCCAGCCGGCGATGCCGGGGTGCAGGATTGGCCCGCCGGCCGACAGCGCATACGCGGTCGATCCGGTCGGCGACGCGAGGATCAGCCCGTCGGCGCGCAGGTTGGCCATGAACTCGTCGCCGATGTCGATGCGCAGCTCGATCATGCTCGCCGTGTGGCTGCGGCTGACGACGACATCGTTCAACGCGAGCGCGTCGAAGATCGCGAGCCCGTCGCGCTCGACGACGCCCTCGAGCATCGTGCGGTGCTCGACCTCGAAGTCCCCGGCGAGCATCGGCGCCAGCAACTCGGCAAACTGCCCGATCGAGATATCGGTGATGAACCCGAGCCGTCCCTGGTTGATGCCGACCAGCGGCGTGCCATGGCGCGCGAGCTGGCGTGCGATGCCGAGCATCGTGCCGTCGCCGCCGAGGACGACGGCAAGATCGCACTGCGCACCGAGTTCGGCCGGATCGAGCGCGCCGTAGCCGGTGATGCCGGTGGACAGCGCGGTCTGCTTCTCGAGCGACACCTCGAGTCCCTTGCGGTCGAGGAAATGCGCGATGTCCTCGAGCACGCCGCGAATGCCATGCGCCTGATACTTGCCCACGAGGGCAGCATGACGAAAGGGTGTCGGCATGCGCGGGATTACACCACAGCGCCCTGCGCGCCGAGGGCCCCGAAAATGGGCTTCGCGCGGGCCCCGGCCTAGAATGAAACCATGCTCGACGAGCGCGCCAAGACCCTGCTGAAGACCCTGGTCGAACGCTACATCGCGGACGGCCAGCCGATCGGTTCGCGCACGCTGTCGCGCGCCAGCGGCCTGGAGCTTTCGCCGGCGACGATCCGCAACGTGATGGCCGATCTGGAAGACCTCGGCCTGATCGCGAGCCCGCATACGAGCGCCGGGCGGGTGCCGACGGCGCGCGGCTACCGCCTGTTCGTCGATACCATGCTCACCGCGCAGCCGATCGGGCCGGGCGACGATCCGTTGCAGCCGGCGCCGCAGCTCCAGCCCGATCAGCCGCAGCGCGTGATCGCCAGCGCCGCGCAGCTGCTGTCGAGCCTGTCGCACTTCGTCGGCGTCGTCACCGCGCCGCGCAAGGCGAGCCGGTTTCACCACATCGAGTTCATGCGGCTGTCGGAGCGGCGCGTGCTCGTGATCCTCGTCGCCCCCGACGGCGACGTGCAGAACCGCGTCATCGTCACCGCCCAGGACTACACGCCAGCCCAGCTCGTCGAGGCGAGCAACTACCTGTCGGCGCACTACGCCGGCCTCACGCTCGACGAGGTGCGCGAACGCCTGAAGAGCGAGGTCGACGCGCTGCGCAGCGAGATCGCCGCGCTGATGCAGGCCGCGGTGCAGGCCGGCTCGCAGGCCGTCGCCGACAGCCAGGAGCAGGTCGTCATCTCCGGCGAGCGTAATCTGCTGACGGTGCAGGATTTCTCGAGCGACCTCGGCAGCCTGCGCAAGCTGTTCGACCTCTTCGAGCACAAGACGCAGCTGATGCGCCTGCTCGACGTCAGCAGCCGCGCCGAAGGCGTTCGCATCTACATCGGCGGCGAGAGCATGGTCGTGCCGTTCGAGGAGCTTTCGGTCGTCTCGGCGCCCTACGTCGTCGATGGCCAGATCGTCGGCACGCTCGGCGTCATCGGCCCGACGCGCATGGCCTACGACCGCATGATCCAGATCGTCGATATCACGTCGCGGCTGGTCGGCAATGCGCTGAGCCAGAAACCATAGCGGTTGCCGAGGAGAGCGCTACCCCGCCTTGCCGCCACGCGCGCGGGGCGAGACCATATCCTCGGCGCGCACCCAGCCGTCGAACTGCGCGGCGTCGAGCCAACCCGACGCGATCGCCGCCTCGCGCAGGCTGCTGCCGTTCTGGTGCGCCGCCTTCGCGATTGCCGCCGCCTTGTCGTAGCCGATGTGCGGGTTGAGCGCGGTGACGAGCATCAGCGAGCGCTGCACGAGTTCGGCGATGCGCTCGCGCACCGGCTCGATCCCGCGCGCGCAGTGCTCCTCGAAACTGCGCGCGCCGTCGCCGAGCAGGCGCACGCTTTGCAGCAGGTTGTGGATCAAGACCGGCTTGAAGACATTCAGCTCGAAGTTGCCCGATGCGCCGGCGAAGTTGACGGCGGCGTCGTTGCCGAAGACCTGCACGCACGCCATCGTCAACGCCTCGCACTGCGTCGGATTCACCTTGCCCGGCATGATCGAGCTGCCCGGCTCGTTCTCAGGGATGCGGATCTCGCCCAGGCCCGAGCGCGGCCCGGAGGCCAGCCAGCGCACGTCGTTGGCGATCTTCATCAGCGAAGCGGCAATTGTCTTCAGCACGCCGTGCGCATGGACGATCGCGTCGTGTGCGGCGAGCGCCTCGAACTTGTTCGGCGCGGAAACGAATTGCGTGCCGCTGCGCGCCGACAGCTCCTCGGCGACGAGACGGCCGAAGTCCGGGTCGGTGTTGAGCCCGGTGCCGACTGCCGTGCCGCCGAGCGCGAGTTCGCGCAGATGCGGCAACGCCGCGTCGAGGTGCGCGAGGCCATGGTCGAGCTGCGCGACCCAGCCCGAGACCTCCTGCCCGAGCGTGAGCGGCGTCGCATCCTGCAGGTGGGTGCGGCCGATCTTGACGATGGAGGCGAATGCGTCGGCCTTCGCAGCGAGCGTCCCGCGCAGCGTCGCGAGCGCGGGACGCAGCGTCGATTCGATCGCGATCACCGCGGCGACGCTCATCGTCGTCGGAAATACGTCGTTCGACGACTGGCCGCGGTTCACGTCGTCGTTCGGATGCACGAGGCGCTGCATCCCGGCCGCGCCGCCCATCAACTGCGAGGCGCGATTGGCGAGCACCTCGTTCATGTTCATGTTGGTCTGCGTGCCCGACCCCGTCTGCCACACCGAGAGCGGAAACTCGCCGCCGTGGCGCCCGGCGAGCACCTCGTCTGCCGCGCTGGCGATCGCCGCCGCCTTCGCCGCGTCGAGCAGCCCGAGCCGCAGGTTCACTTCGGCTGCGCAGCGCTTGACGAGCGCGAGCGCGTGAAGCAGCTCGCGCGGCATGCGCTCGGTCGAGATCGCGAAGTGGTGCAGCGAACGCTCGGTCTGCGCACCCCACAGCCGGTCGGCGGGAACCTCGATGTCGCCGAAGGTATCGTGCTCGGTGCGGGTCTTCGCCATCGCCATCTCCTCGCCGCGCGCAATGCGGCTGCACGCGATCGTAGTCTTCGCTGTCGCCGCACGCGCCGCGGACGCGCATGCCAGCGCGCCCGGTAGGGCATGACTTGCCGCAGGCCGCTCGTCATGCGAGCGATCGAGCGATCGAGCGAGTGCAACCCCTGCCTACAATGCCTCGCACGTGGGCCGTTAGCTCAGTTGGTCAGAGCAGAGGACTCATAATCCTTTGGTCGTTGGTTCAAGTCCAACACGGCCTACCACCTCGTGTGTGGGCATGAATCGAGGTCCGGGGGTGGGCCTCTCTTCGACCGCCGCGCGGTCGCGCCGCGTTGACGATGTCGGACATGCTGCGCCGGCTGTGCGCCGGCTGTGCGCCGCCTTGAGGCGCAGCGCCTCGTGAAGCTCGGGCGCGAAGTAGACGTTCGAGCGTACGGAATCGACGGCGCGCATCGGGTATCCCCAACGAAGTCTGCAAGCAATTTGACGTCATAGCGGCATGACGCCAGGACGTCATGGTGATCGCGGGCCCGACTGTTCCGGCGGTGCGCGCGCTCAATGCAGCCAGGCGTTGCGCGCGAGTGCCGCGAGCGGGCGCGCGATCCAGGGGCGCCAGCGCGGCGGCAGTTCGAGCGGTTGGATCGCCATCCGCACCGCGAGGTCGACGGGGTAGTTGGCGCGCATCAGCGCGATCATGTCGTGCATCCTGGCGGCGATCGCTTCGGGCGTGCGGCCGCCGTCGAAGCGCCAGCGCGCCGCGTGGCGCAGGCCGATCTCGATGTCGCTGTGGCGCAGTTCGGCGATCCGGCGCACGAGGGTCGCGAGCACCTGGCTTCGATGCGTGTGCTCCTGCTCGCGGTAGCGCAGGAAGTATTCGTGGAAGTGCTTGTAGTGGCGCACCTCGTCGGCGCGGATGCGCCCGGTGAGTTCGCGCAGCACGGGCTCGGGCGCGACGGACTGCAGCGCCTGATACGAGGTCGTCGTTCCCATCTCGACCATGCAGCGCGCGACGAGCTCCTGCGCGCGCGTCGGCTCGAGCTGGTCGAGCGTGCACAGCCGGGCGTACTCGTCGAGGAAACCGGCAAAGGCATCCTCCCAGCGGAAGTCGGGCCAGACGTGCTCGATGTAGGCGCGCAGCGCGCGGCCGTGCTGCAGTTCCTCGCGCTCCCAATCGTTGCGCAGCCAGTCGCGAACCGGTGCGTCGCCTTCGAACAGTTCGGCGAGGTTGCCGGCGTAGAGGTCACTGCCGCTTTCGATGAACGACGCGGCGCAGACGAGCATGAAGAGATCGTCGCGCTCGCGCACCGCGGCGCGCTCGATCGCATCGAACGGCACGTCCGCAAGCTGCCATCCCGCCGCGCGCTGCACGCTGTTCATCGAAGGCCTCATCGTATCGAAGACGCTGCCGGTTCGATCGGCGTGCCCTCGCGCAGGTTCCACTCCTTCACCGGCTCTTACTTCGGCAGCGCCTTGACCTGCCCGTCGGCGGTGACGAGGAACTTCCTTGCCTTGTCCTGCAGCCCGGCCGGCATCGGCACGCTCTGGTTCGTCTCGAGGCTCGCCTGCACCGCGACGCTGTCGCAGGTGGCGAGCAGCGCGCCGCTTTCCTCGTCGATCATCTGGTGCAGGAAGCGGAAGTACTTGTCGCCGACGGCGAGGAAGCCGCTCTTGACCTGCACCAGCTCGCCGCCGCGCAGCTCGCGCAGGAACTGGTAGTTCTGGCGCACGATCGCGACCCGCAGCTTCCTGCTCTTCATGCTGGCCGGCGTCAGCCCGATCGCATGCAGCAGCAGCCACGTCGCCTGGTCGAAGCGCGAGACGTACATGTGCGAGTTCATGTGGCTCGCGCCGTCGTACTCCGACGCCAGCACCGCGCCGCGGAAGGTGTGTACCCAGTTGCTCATGATCAGCTGCCTCGCTGTGTGTCGGTTGCCGCCGCCGGGCCGAGGTCGTTGCGCACCCAGTCGCGGGCCCACTGCGCGGCGACCTCCTCGGGCAGCGTGTTCGTGTTGGCGTCGTGCGTCAGCACCTCGCCGGCGCGCCGCGCGCCGAGTTCGGCGAGCAGCTTGTCGAAGCGGATGCCGCCCTGCGCGAAGGTGTCGCCATAGGTGCCGTCGCCGAGCGCGATGACGCCGTAGCGGATCGCCGACAGATCGGGGCGCGACGATTCGAGCGCCTCGAACAGGTCGAGCGCGTTGTCGGGCAGGTTGCCGAAGCCGTAGGTCGAGGTGCAGATCAGCATCACGCGGCCTGGCTCGAAGACCTCCGGCCCGCAGTCGTTCATCATCGCGAGCACGACCTCGCAGCCGGCGTCGCGCAGCACCTGCTCGACCTCCTGCGCGACCATCTCGGCCGTGCCGGTCATCGTGCCGACGAGAATCGTGATCTTGGCCTGCCCGCCTTCGGCCGCCATTCCTGCGCTCCTTGCACTGGCTTTGTCTGCATATCGCAGTGCGACGCAATAATGAACCATTGTGTCGCACGCCATGAAGACGCCCGCCGTCCGGCCCTGCCCGTCATGAGGCATTTCGCGATCGTCGGCAGCGGCCCGGCGGGCTGCTACCTTGCCGACCAGTTGCAGCGGCTCGCCGCCGACGCGACGATCGACGTCGTCGAGCGCCTGCCGGTGCCATTCGGGCTGGTTCGCTACGGCGTCGCACCCGACCACCAGGGCACGAAGGCCGTCGTTCGCGTGCTCGACAAGGTGCTCGGGCGTGATCGGATCGGTTTCGTCGGCAACGTCGAGGTCGGCCGCGACGTCTCGCTCGACGAGCTGATGGGCCTGTACGACGCTGTCGTCGTCGCGACCGGCGCGCCGCTCGATCGCGGGCTTGGCATCGCCGGCGAATCGCTTCCCGGCGTGCTCGGCTCGGGCGCCTTCGTCGGCTGGTACAACGCGCACCCGGATTGGCGCGCGCCGCCGCCCGCCGCGGTGCGGTCGGCGGTCGTCATCGGCAACGGCAACGTCGCGATCGACGTCGTCCGCGTCCTCGCGAAGGAGCCCGCCGAGATGGCCGGCTCCGACGTCGATCCTGGCGCGCAGGTGCACCTCGCGGCGCTGCCGATCGAGGCGATCCACATCGTCGGCCGCCGCGGCGCGGCGGGTGCGAAGTTCACGCAGCACGAACTGGCCGAACTCGGAACGCTCGCACGCGCGCGTGTGAGCATCGCCGATCCCGCCGCGCTCATCGGCGACACGCCCGAGCTCGACGTGCTGCGCGGCTTTGCGGCAGGAGGCCCCGGGCGCGAATCGACACCGGTTTCGATCGTATTTCACTTCGGGCTGACGCCGGCCGCCTTCGTCGGCGACGGCGCGCTCGAGGCGGTGCGCTTCTCGCGCGCCGGCGGCGACACGGTCGATCTGCCGGCCCAGCTCGCGGTGACGTGTATCGGTTACGAAAGCGTTGCCTGCGACCGGCTTGCTCCAGGTTCGGGCCGGTTCGCCAACGACGAAGGGTGGATCGCGGAGGGGCTCTATGTCACCGGCTGGGCCAAGCGCGGGCCTTCGGGAACGATCCCGACCAACCGCAGCGAGGCGCAGCAGGTCGCGAAGCGAGTCGTCGCCGAGACCATCGATCACGGTCGTGCCGGCGCCGACGGACTCGCCGCGTTGCTCGCCGTGCGCGGCGTGCAGCGCATCGATTGCGCGGCCTGGCGCAGGATCGACGCGGCGGAGCAGGCGCGCGCCGCGAGCGATCGCTGCCGGCACAAGTTCGATACCGTCGCCGGCATGCTCGCGGCGAGCAAGAGCCCGGACTGAAGCCTCGACTCCCGCGCATCGAATCGGCTCATTGCGGGTCGCACGAGCGGTTCGGGCGCATACTCGCCGCATGGCACTCGAACACCTGCTGCCGATGCAGCCCGTCGATCTGAGCCCGCTCGAGGCGGGGCTCGCCGGCGCGAAGTCGGTCGCGCTCTTCAAGTCCGAGCAGCTCGAGGTCATCCGCCTCGTGCTGCCGGCCGGCAAGACGCTTGCCGAGCACCGCGTCGACGGCGAGATCACGATCCAGTGCCTCGAAGGCGAGGTCGATGTCGAAGCCGGAGGCGAGAAGACGCGCTTGCGCGGCGCGCAGATGCTGTACCTGCGAGGCGGCGCGTCGCACGGCGTCACCGCGGTTCGCGATGCGTCGCTGCTGTTGACCGTCGTCCTGCACGCCCGATAGCCGCCGAAGGTCGCGCCGCGCGGCTGCACCACAATGCGCGGATGCAGCCGATCATCGATATCCGGGGCCTTGGCAAAACCTACGATTCGGGGTTCGTCGCGCTGCGCGATGTCGATCTGCAGATCCGCGCTGGCGAGATCTTCGCCCTGCTCGGGCCGAACGGCGCCGGCAAGACGACGCTGATCAGCATCGTCTGCGGCATCGTCAATGCCACTTGCGGCACGGTGCGGGCCGACGGCCACGACATCCGCGCCGCGTGGCGCGCGGCGCGCAGCAGCATCGGCCTCGTGCCGCAGGAGATCGCGACCGACTCGTTCGAGAGCGTGTGGGCGACGGTCGCCTTCAGCCGCGGCCTCTTCGGCAAGCCGCCCGACCCGAAGCACATCGAGAAGGTGCTGCGCGAGCTGTCGCTGTGGGACAAGAAGGACGCGCGCATCCGCACCCTCTCGGGCGGCATGAAGCGGCGCGTGATGATCGCCAAGGCGCTATCGCACGAGCCGCGCATCCTCTTCCTCGACGAGCCGACGGCCGGCGTCGACGTCGAGCTGCGCCGCGAGATGTGGAACCTGGTGCGCGGCCTGCAGGCGACCGGAGTGACGATCATCCTGACGACGCACTACATCGAGGAGGCCGAGGAGATGGCCGAGCGCATCGGCATCATCGCCAAGGGCCGCATCATCCTCGTCGAGGAGAAGTCGCGGCTGATGCGCCAGCTCGGCAAGAAGCAGCTGACACTGCATCTGCAGCAGCCGCTGCAGGCGATCCCACCCGCGCTCGCGGCCTACGAACTCGAACTCGGCGCGGACGGACACGACCTCGTCTTCAGCTTCGATGCGAAGCAGGAGAGGCCGCGCATCGCCGACTTGCTGCGCGAACTGGCGGCGCTCGGCATCGGCTTCAAGGACCTGCAGACCGCGCAGAGCTCGCTCGAGGACATCTTCGTCAACCTGGTGCACCAGCCCGCATGAACCGCCACGCGATCCTCGCCATCTACAAGTTCGAGATGTCGCGCACCCGGCGCACGCTGATGCAGAGCATCGTCTCGCCGGTGCTGTCGACGGCGCTCTATTTCGTCGTCTTCGGCTCGGCGATCGGCTCGCGCATGATCACGATCGACGGCATCGGCTACGCCGCCTTCATCGTGCCGGGGCTGATCATGCTGTCGATCCTGACGCAGAGCATCTCGAACGCGTCGTTCGGCATCTACATGCCCAAATTCTCGGGCACGATCTACGAGCTGCTGTCGGCGCCGGTATCGGCGATCGAGATCGTCGCCGGCTATGTCGGCGCGGCGGCGACGAAGTCGGTCGTCCTCGGGCTGCTGACGCTCGCCACCGCGCGCGTCTTCGTCGACTTCCAGGTCGCGCATCCGGTCTGGATGCTCGGCTTTCTGCTGCTCACGTCGGTCACGTTCAGCCTGTTCGGCTTCATCATCGGCGTCTGGGCCGACGGTTTCGAGAAGCTGCAGATCGTGCCGGTGATGATCGTCACGCCGCTCGCCTTTCTCGGCGGCAGCTTCTATTCGATCAATATGCTGCCGCCGCTGTGGCAGACCGTCACGCTCTTCAACCCGGTCGTCTACCTGGTAAGCGGCTTTCGCTGGAGCTTCTACGGCACCGCCGACGTCGGCGTCGGCATCAGCCTGGCGATGACCTTCGTCTTCATGCTGCTGTGCCTCGGCGCGATCACGTGGATCTTTCGCACCGGCTACAAGCTCAAGGCCTGAGCCGGAGCGGACCGGCGCTCGGGCCGGCTCAGGGCAGCCGCATCAGGATCGGCACCGCCGCCTTGCGCAGGCAGCCGGTGGCGACGCTGCCGAGGAAGGCCGCCGCGACCGGCGCGCTGTTGGCGCGCGTGACCATCGCGAGCATCGTGCCGCGATCCTTGCCGACGAAGTTGGCGATCGCCTTGTCGGTCTCGTCGCCGTGCAGCACTTCCCAGCTGTACTCGATGCCGTGCTTCTTGCCGAGTTCGGTGGCGCGGGTGCGCACGTAGGACGATTCGGACAGGTCGCCGGCCGGCGCGTCGGCGGCCGATGCCTGCGCCCGCGTGCCGAGCACCGAGATCACGACCAGCCGGGCGCCGAGCGCGCGCGCCATCGCGGCGGCCTGGTCGCCGATCGACTCGGCGACCGGCGTGCCGTCCATCGGCACGACGACGCGCGTGATCTTGATCGCCGCGGCCGGGTCGCCGCCGGCGTGGTCGGACGACCGGTAGATCAGGGCCGGCGCATGACCGGCGGCACGCAGCACGTTCATCGCGACGCTGCCGAGCGCCGCGCCGAGGACGCCGGAGCGCCCGTGCGTCGTCATCGCGATCAGCGTGTCGGGCACGCGCGCGGCTTCGGCGGTCAGCGCCGCCGCGACGTCGCCTTCGGCGCTGATGCAGCGCGCCTCGGCGCCGAGCCTGGCTGCGAGCGCGTCGACGTAGACCGATGCCTTGGCGCGCTCGCCATCGGCTTCGACGATGCGCACCAGCGACAGTTGCATTCCGGTCGACTGGGTGATCCCGAGCGCGTAGGGGAGGATCGCCTCGGCGCGATCCGAACCATCGATGGCGACGAGCAAACGCTTGTACATATTCAGGTTTCTCCGTGGCAAATGGCGTAGTCGCTAGGATAAGTCGAGTCCGCGAACATATCAAAGGCGGCCGTTAGCGGACCCTCAGACGCTTCGCCCGGCGCCCGCCCGGGGCGGCCGCGGCAGCCAGGCGAATGCCGCCGCACCGGCGGCCAGCAGCAAGGCAATCGTGCCGAGCACGGCGACGAACGGATCGGCGCCGTGCGCGGTGGCGATCGACGCGATGAGCCCGGTCAGCCACTGCATCAGCGCGATGCCGAGGAACATCGCCATCGTGAAGAGGGCGATCGCGCGGCCGGTCAAGGCTTGCGGGTAGGCGTCGCGCACATCGGCGTACTGCAGCACGATGAAGCCCGAGATCAGCCCGTAGAAGATCGCGCCGCCGACGTCGGCGAGCGATCCGGGGTCGAACGCCATCAGCGTGAACGTCGCGACACCGGCGATCGTGAAGCCGACGATCCAGCGCCGGCGGGCACCGGCGCCGGGGTCGAGCCTGCCGATCAGCGGCGCGCTGATCATCGACGCCACCGACATCGCGATCGCGACGTTGCCGCTTTGCACCAGCGAATAGTCGTGCCGCGCGATCAGCAGCGGGCCGATCCACAGCCCGCGCAGCGTGATGAACGCGGCGTAGGTGACGGCCGAGAGGGCGAGGATGCCCAGCGTGTGCGGCGTCGCGAACAGCCTGCCGAAGCCGCGCAGCGCGCCGGCCACCGACTCGGTGCTGCGGGCGGCGGCGGTCGACGCCGGCTCGTGGACGAGGACGAAGATCAGCAGCCAGGCAAGGGCCGAGGCGGCGCCGAGGACGAGAAACCCGGCGCGCCACGATTGCGCCTCGATCAGCCAGGCGAGCGGGGTGCCGGTCGCGAGCATGCCGATGCCGCCGATGCCGAGCACCGCGCCCGAGACGGTCGCGTACTGCGCCGGCGGGTAGTGGCGCGCGATGAAGACGGTGCAGACGAGGAAGGCCGGCGCACAGCCGACGCCGATCAGCACCTGGGCGAAGACCAGCACTTCGAAATTCGTCGTCCAGGCCGACAGCGCCGCGCCGAGGATCGCGAGCGGAAATGCGGCCAGCGCCGTGCGCCGCACGCCGTAGAGGTCGATGCCGACGCCCATCAGCAACTGCAGGGCGCCGAACGCGAAATGAAACGCGCCGGCAAAGACGCCGAGCGCTTGTGGCGTCAGCGTGAACTCGGCCTCGAGCTGCGGCGCCATGATCGCGGCGACGGTGCGATACGCCTGGCTCAGCGTGAAGGCGCTGGTCAGCGCAAGCAGGATGGCCCAGGCCGCAGGGGCGCGGCCGGACCCTGCCGGGGCAGGCGGCGTCATGCGGCGTCCTTGGGGATCGAAGGCGGGTGCATCCGGGCGGCAGGAATGGGCGATCCCGCATTCTCGGCCCTTGCGGCCCTACGCCGCCCGCGTCAGCGCGCGCCTTGCAGCGCTTGCGCCTCCTGCAGCCGGCGCGCCGTGTGCAGCGAAAGCTGGGCGATCCTTGTCACGACGCTGGCGAGCGCCTTCTCGGCCTCGGCGAACAGCTCGCCTTCGGTCGTTCGCAGCACGTCCTCGAGCGTTTCGCTGAACGCCTCCAGGGCCCCCTGCGCGGCAACGAGCAAGGCGACGGCGTCGCCGCCGGGCGCTTCCCGCGCGGTGTGCGGCGCGTGCGCATCGGCCGGCCAGGAGGGTGATCGAAGCAGGCGCTCGAGCAGCGCGGCGTCCTCGTCGTCGCCGAGCGCGCGCAGCCGCGCGGCGATCGCGCGATGGCGCGCCTGGATGTCGGCCTCGTGCCGGCCGAGCAAGGCATGCAGTGCGTCGGCCGAGGCGACGGTCGCTGGCAACTCCTCGGCTTCGCGCCGCTCGCGATGCCAAGCCTGGCGGCGAAAGCGGCGCATCAGCGCGGCGTGGCCGAGCTCCTCGATCGCGAGCTGTTCGGCCTGCGCGCGAATCCGGGGGTCGCTCGTCTCGGCGGCGAGGTAGCTGTAGAACGCGAAGGCCTTTTGCTCGCTGTCGGCGGCGATCGCGAAAGCACGGTAGGGCGTCATCCGCGCGCTGCCGGCGGCCTCGTCCCACGCCTTCCACAGGTCGGCAGGGACGCTGCGCCTGAACTTGTCGGCGCCCGGCAGCTTCTGGCCGATCGACGCCGCCCAGACGGCGACGGCATCGACGTGCTTGCGTTCCTCGGCGAGCATGACGCGCAGCGCCGCCGCCGTCGCCGCCTCGCCGCGCAGCGCCATGCCCTCGGCGAGTGCCGCGTAGCGCCGCACCGACTCCTGCTCGATCGCGTTGGCGATGCCCACCAGTTCGGCCAACGTCTTCGGGTGGGCGTCGGGGCTGTGTTCGAACGGCGGCTCGCGCATGACCTTTCCTTGCCTTGACAAGTCTCAGACAACCGCGCAATAGGCGGCTGGCGTTCGTGATGTTTCCATATCATCCGCGAAATGTCGATGACGAATCTCACTCTGCGGGCGCGACTCGGGTTGCTGCTGGTGTTCGCGGTCGTGCTGCTCGCGTGGGCGGCGCCCGCCGCCGCGCAGGGCAAGGCGGCCGAACTGGCGGGCTACCTCGCGAAGGTGACGCCGGCCGAGATCGTCCCCGGCGCCGACCGCTTCGGGCCGATCCGCGAGTCGCCGGTCGTCGCGCCCGCGTATCGGGGCGACGAACTGCTCGGCAACGTCTTCCTGAACTCGCAGTACGTCGACGCGACGGGCTACTCGGGCAAGCCGATCCACATCCTCGTCGGGCTCGACCCGCAGGGCAAGATCGTCGGCGCCAGGCTCGTCGCGCACAGCGAGCCGATCGTCCTGATCGGCATCCCCGAGGTCAAGGTCGTCAACTACCTGAAGGCCTTCATCGGCTACAACCCGCTGCTGGCGAGCACCAGCAACGAGAAGCCGCCGCAGCCCGATATCGTGAGCGGCGCGACGGTCACCGTGCTCGTCATCGGCGACAGCGTCGTGCGCGCGGCGGTGCGCGTCGGCCGCGCGCTCGCGGCGGGCAGCGGCGGCGCGGCGTCGGCGGCGCCGGCGCGCGTCGTCGACGACAAGGCCGGCACGGTCGCCGACTGGGCCGCGCTGCTCGCCTCCGGCGCGGTGCGCCGCCTGCATCTGACGGTCGGCGAGGTGAACAAAGCCTTTGCCGCTTCGGGCAACGCCGAGGCGGCGAAGCGCCCCGAGCCGGGCGCGGAGGATGCGACCTTCATCGACCTCTACGTCGCGCTCGTCTCGCAGCCGGCGATCGGCCGCAGCCTGCTCGGCGACGCCGAGTTCGACAGCGTCGCGAAGATGCTCGCGCCGGGACAGCACGCCGTGCTCGTCGCCGGCGACGGGTTGTATTCCTTCAAGGGCTCGGGCTACGTGCGCGGCGGCATCTTCGACCGCATCGAACTGATCCAGGGCGCCGAGACGATCCGTTTTCGCGACAAGCAGCACCGGCGCGCCGGCACGCTGCGCGCGGCGGGCGCACCGAGCCTGAAGGAGGTCGACGTCTTCGCGATCCCGCCCGGCGTCGAGTTCGACCCGGCCGCGCCGTGGCGGCTGCAGCTCCTCGTGCAGCGCGCGACCGGCGCCCTCGACAAGGCCTTCGTGACCTTCGAACTGCCGTACCAGCTGCCCGAGCGGTACACCAAGGTCGAGGCCCCGAAGGCGCAGCCGGCGCAGGCCGCGCCGGCACCGGCCGCCGCGCCGGCGGCAGCACCCGCCGCACCGGCGGCGGCGAACGCTGCGGCGGCAGCAGGCGAAGCCGCGCCGACGATGATCCCGGGCGACGAGGTCAAGCACGAGTCGGGGCCGCCGCTGTGGGAGCGCCTGTGGCGCAGCAAGGTGGCGTCGATCGCGATGCTCGCCGCGATGCTCGGCGCGCTGACGCTGATCTTCTTCTTCCAGGACCTGCTCGTCACGCGCGAGAAGCTGTTCGACCGCATCCGGCTCACCTATCTCGTCGTCACGCTGCTGTGGCTGGGCTGGTTCGCGCACGCGCAGCTTTCGGTCGTCAACATCCTGACGTTCGCGAACTCGCTGCGCACCGGGTTCAACTGGTCGCTGTTCCTCGTCGACCCGCTGATCTTCATCCTCTGGTGCTCGGTCGCCGCGGCGCTGCTGTTCTGGGGCCGCGGGCCGTTTTGCGGCTGGCTGTGCCCGTTCGGCGCGCTGCAGGAGCTGACGAACCGCATCGCGAAGAAGCTGCACGTGCCGCAGATCAAGATTCCGTGGCGGGTACACGAACGCCTCGTGCCGTTCAAATACATCATCTTCCTCGGGCTCTTCGGCGTCTCGCTCGGTTCGCTCGCGCTGGCCGAACGGCTGTCGGAGGTCGAACCGTTCAAGACGGCGATCATCCTGCACTTCGTTCGCGAATGGTGGTTCGTCGCGTTCGCGCTCGCGCTGCTCGCCGCCGGGCTCTTCATCGAGCGCTTCTTCTGCCGCTACCTGTGCCCGCTCGGTGCCGGCCTGGCGATCCCGGGGCGGATGCGGATGTTCGACTGGCTCAAGCGCTACCGCGAATGCGGCAACCCGTGCCAGCGCTGCGCGCGCGAGTGCCCGGTCGATGCGATCCACCCCGAGGGCCACATCAACCCGAACGAATGCATCTCGTGCCTGCATTGCCAGGTGCTCTACCACCACGACTACAAGTGCCCGGTGCGCGTGCAGCGCCGCTTGAAGCGCGAAAAGCGCGCCGCGATGGCGCCGGCCGCCGCCAGCGCGCAGCGCCCCGTGATCAACATCGTTCCGGCCGATCCCGCCTGACGGTGCGGCCACTTTCCCACCCCACCCCACGAGGAGACTCGAGATGAGCGACAAGACCGATTCAACCCGGCCCGAAGATCCTGCCCGCCGCGCAATGCTCGGGACGAGCGCGAAAGCCGTCGCGCTCGCCGCAGGCGGCGGCTTCCTCGCCGGCTGCGGGCCGAACACGAAGGAGCAGACGGCCTCCGCGGCGTCGGGTGCATCGGGCGCAGCGTCGGCCGCCCCGGTGCCGGCGGCGTCGAACTCCGCGGTGTCGGCGGCGGTCGCGAAGACGCACGTCGGCCCGGGCGAACTCGACGAGTACTACGTCTTCTTCTCGAGCGGCCAGAGCGGCGAACTGCGCATCGTAGGTCTCCCCTCGATGCGCGAACTGATGCGCGTGCCCGTCTTCAACCGCTGCAGCGCGACCGGCT
>OEIU01000355.1_pt1 | contig 45033 bp, 35 predicted proteins | sample 1539221 | NCBI WGS metagenome assembly OEIU01 (sample SAMN03792071, study PRJEB22550) | activated sludge metagenome | feature: wastewater treatment plant; material: activated sludge; isolation source: Wastewater treatment plant of a petroleum refinery complex | place: Argentina: Zarate | collected... | reverse complement strand
ATCTACGCGATCGACGGGGTGCGGCGGAGCCGGGGGAACCGGTAGCTGCTCCTCCGCCTGTGGGGCCGGCTTCAGCCGGCCTTTCCGGGAATGTCAGGCTGAAGCCTGACCTACAGGAAGCACAGAGCCGTTGACATGCTCTGCATATTTATGCAGAGTACGCGCGTTTTTATGCAAAGAGCTATTCCGCACCGCTGACCGCCATGGCCGCCGACATCCGCCAATCCGTTTCCCGCCGCGCCGCGATCGTCCGGATCATCCGGGATTCGACCGTGCGCAATCAGGAGGAACTGGTGAAGGCGCTGCACAGGCAGGGCATCGAGGCGACGCAGTCGAGCGTCAGCCGGGACCTGCGTGAACTCGGCGTCGCCAAGGCGGGCGATCACTACATTCTGGCCACGGAAGAACCGCTGCCGTCGAATCATTTCGCCGCGGTCGCCGGCTTCGTCATGGGTGTCCGCACGGCGGGCGACTCGCTCACCGTCGTCAAGACGACCACCGGCACGGCGCAGAGCGTCGCGGTGGCGATCGACAGGTCCGACTGGCCGGAAGTCGTCGGGACGATTTCCGGCGACGACACCATTTTCATCGCAACCGAAGATGCCCGCGCCCAGCGCAAGCTGCGCGAGCGCCTGCGCGAAAACTTCAGGATCTGAACAGCCCCCTCCCTGCCCTCCCCCGCGGAGCGGGGGAGGGGAAGAATCATTCACCGAACAACCGACATCCAAGACACGCACCTTCTGCCCCCCTCCTCCGCTTGCGGGGGAGGGTTGGGGAGGGGGCCAACGACCACCGAAGCATCATCGACATGACCGACACACTCGCACCCGGCTCCGAACCCATCCTGCTCGCCTTCTCGGGCGGCCTCGATACGTCCTTCCTCGTGCCGTGGCTGAAGGAGAACTACGGCCGGCCGATCATCACGGTGACCGTCGACACCGGCGGCATCGATGCCGACTCAGCGAAGGTGCTGGATCAGCGCGCGCGTGCGCTCGGCGCGCAGGATCACGTGCTCGTCGAAGCCAAGCAGGGTTACTTCGACCAGGTGCTCAAGTACCTGATCATCGGCAACATCAAGCGCGGCCAGATGTATCCGCTGTGCGTCGGCGCCGAGCGCGTCATGCAGGCGCAAACCATCGCGGAGTACGCGCGCAAGATCGGTACGAAAGTCGTGGCGCACGGCTGCACGGCCGCAGGCAATGACCAGGTGCGCTTCGAAGTCGCGCTGCGCACGCTCGCGCCGGAACTGACCATCCTCGCGCCGGTGCGCGACAAGGCATTCAAGCGGCCGGAACAGCTCAAGTATCTCGAAGACCGCAAGCTCACGGTGCCGCCGTACGGCGCTGCGTATTCCGTGAATCGCGGCCTGTGGGGCGTGACGATCGGCGGCAAGGAAACGCTGACCTCCGACGGCAGCATTCCCGATCACGCCTGGGTGCTGTCGAAAGATGCATTTGCGAAGCCGAGCGCGCCGGAGTCGCACAGCATCGGCTTCGAACAGGGCGTGCCCGTCAGTCTCGACGGCGCGAAGCTCGGCGCCGTTGCCGTGATCGAGAAGCTCGAAACCATTGGCGCGAAGTTCGGCATCGGCCGCGGCATTCACCTAGGCGACACCATCATCGGCACCAAGGGCCGCGTGGCGTTCGAAGCGCCGGCCGCCGACGTGCTGATCAGCGCGCATCGCGAATTGGAAAAGCTGGTGATGACCGGCCGCCAGCAGCGCATCAAGGAAATAGTGGCAGGTCCGTATGGCGATCTGGTGCACGAGGGCCAGCATCTCGATCCGGTGTGCCGCGACATCGAGGCGCTGTTCGTGAATTCGCAGGCGCGCGTCACGGGCGAAGTGAAAGTGCTGTATCGCCCGGGCAATGCCTTCGTCGAAGGCGTGACTTCGCCCTACTCCATCATGGCCGCCTCGAAGGGCGTCTATGGCGAAGCGGCCGGCGAATGGACCGCGGCCGATGCGCTGGGCTTCTCGAAGATGGTCGGTCTGCCGGGCATGTTCTGGACCCGCGCCGGCAAGGGCAAGTAGTTCGTTTCTCCCAACCTGACAGGTGCCATCCTGCAATGAAGACAGTCGTCGTCGACAAGATCGCTTCCATCACTCAGGCGCTGAACCTGGGTCATGAACTGCGCGTCGCCACCACGGACATTCCGTGCGAGGAAGGCGTGGTGCTGGTGTGCGAGATCCTCACCAACAAGTCGACGTACAACACGCTCGAGCTGACCAGCGGTCGCATGGCCAAGGTCGCGAAGGGCGATGTCATCGTCGGCGCGCTCGGCCACCGGCAGGCGCTCTTCGGCTATTCCGGCCACCTGCCGGAATCGGTGAAGGAAGGCGACATCATCCAGGTGCTGAACATCGGCGGCGTGCTGGGCCTGTGCGATTCGGCGAATCCGGAGAAGGGCCGGCCGTTCGATGCGAAGGTCATCGGCGTGGTGCTGCAGTTTCCGTATCTGGGCGAGCGCATCGGCGTGCCGGCGCGCGTCGGCTATCGGCGTCTCGATTACAACGTTGCCGTGAATACGCGCAACGTTCCCGTGGTCGCTCTCGCGGGCACCTGCATGGAGGCGGGCAAGACGGCCGCGGCCTGCGCCATCGTCTCGCGCATGCGTCATCGCGGCCTGAACGTCCACGCGTTCAAGGCGACGGGTGTGTCGTTGCGTCGTGACATCCTGGCGATGGAAGACGCCGGCGCTCGGCGCAGCATGATCTTCACGGACCTCGGCGTCGTGACGACGACGGCGAAGACCGGTCCGGCCATCACGCGCGCGCTGCTGACGGAAATGTCGGAAGGCGAGCCGGACGTGATCGTGTTCGAACTCGGCGACGGCATCCTCGGCGCCTATGGCGTCGAAGCGATCCTGTCGTCCGAGGACATCCGCAAATGCCTGACGAGCGTCGTGCTGTCGGCCAACGATCCGGTCGCGGCCTGGGGCGGCGTGAAGCTGCTGCGCGAACAGTTCGGCATCGAGCCGTCGGTCGTCACCGGTCCGGCGACGGACAATGCCGTCGGCGTGAACATCATCCGCGACAAGTTCGGCGTGCCGGCGTTCAACGCCATCACCGATGGCGCGGCGCTGGGCGATCGCGTGATCGAGTCGTTGCAGCTGGCGCCGAAGGCGGCGGTGGCTGCAGCGGAGTAAGTATCGGAGCGCCCCCACCCCAACCCTCCCCCGCTTCGCGGAGGAGGGGATCGGAAACCCCCTCCTCCGCGAAGCGGGGGAGGGTTGGGGTGGGGGCGCTTCCGTGAGCAGAGCGAGCATACGAAATGAGTCAGTCGAAAATTCCAGCCATTGTCCTCGGCGGCACCGGTTACGTGGCCGGCGAACTGCTGCGCCTGATCGCGGCGCATCCGTTCGTCGAAGTGAAGGCGATTCTTTCCGACAGCCAGCCGGGCGAGTCGGTGGCGAAGTCGTTTCCGCATCTCGCGCCGGTGTACGGCGATCTCAAGTTCTCCAGCCTCGATCAGATCAAGGAACTGGTCGGCTCGCTGCCGCAGTCCGCGATCGTCTCCGCAGCGCCGCACGGCGTGGCCGCGGCGCTGATCGATGAGCTGCTGAAAGTCGCCGAAGCGAAAGGCACGAAGCCGCGCGTCATCGATATTTCCGCCGACTATCGCTACACGACGGCCGGCGCCTATGAAGCGGTGTACAAGCATGCGCACGGCGCGCCGTCGCGACTGGCGCAATTCACCTGTGCGGTGCCGGAGCATCTGGACAGGGTGTCGACGCCGCATGTCGCGCATCCCGGCTGCTTCTCCACCGCCGTGCTGCTCGCGAGCGTGCCGCTGCTCAAGCTGGGCCTGGCCGAGCCGCGCCTGTTCGTCAGCGGCATCACCGGCAGCACCGGTTCTGGCCGCACGCCGGTCGCCGGCACGCATCATCCGCAGCGCCAGAGCGATCTGTACGCCTACAACCCGCTGTCGCACCGGCACACGCCGGAAATCACGGCGCTTGCGCAGGCGGCGAGCGATGTCGCTGCCGAGTTCAGCTTCGTGCCGCACTCGGGGCCGTTTGCGCGCGGCATCCACGTCACCGTGCAGGCCACCGCGAAGCGTGCGCTCAAGACGGCGGATGTCGTCGAGAGCCTGAAGCAGTTCTATGCCGGCAAGCCATTCATTCGCGTGAATGCCGAGATGCCGCACATCAAGGATGTCGCGACGAGCAACTACGCCTTCCTGAGCGGCGCGACGAATGGCAGCACCGTCGTCGCCACCTGTGCGATCGACAATCTCACCAAGGGCGCGGCCGGCGGTGCGATGCAGTGGCTGAATCGCGTGTTCGGTTTCGAAGAAACCACTGGCCTTACGACGCCGGCCCCGGGCTGGACCTGAGTACCTACCATGAGCAACGTCGTTCAACTGAGAGATCCGAGACAACCCACAGCGCCGCTGCAGGATCACCTCGCCCCCGTCTTCGCGCAGTTCCCGCTCGAAGTCGTCGACGCGCAGGGCGTGTACCTGCACACGCCCGACGGCCGCAAGGTGCTGGACCTGTATGGCGGTCACGCCGTGGCCGCGCTCGGCTACAACCATCCGCGCTGGGTCGAGGCGCTGACGAATCAGGCGCGCCAGCTCTGCTTCCAGAGCAATGCCGTGCCGCTCGACGTGCGGCGTCGCGCTGCGGCGAAGCTCGCGAAGTTCTGCGGGCTCGGCCTCGACACGATCTTCTTCGTGAACTCGGGCGCGGAAGCGAACGAGAACGCATTGAAGCTCGCCTTCAAGATGACGGGCGGCACGGAAGTGATCGCCGTCGAAGGCTCGTTCCACGGTCGCACGGCCGCGGCCGGCGCCGTGACCTGGGGCGCGGAGAAGAAGTGGTATGGCTTTCCCGGCAAGCCGTTCGACGTGAAGTTCATCAAGCCGACCGAAGCGCACAAGCTCGCGACGCTGGTGAATGACAAGACCGCCGCCGTCATCGTCGAGCCCGTGCAGGGCGTGGCCGGCGCGGTCGACCTGCCGAAGGAATTCCTGCAGGCGCTGCGCACGCGCTGCAGCGAGAACGGCTCGATCCTGATCTTCGACGAAGTGCAGTGCGGCGTCGGTCGCACGGGCTATCCGTTCGCCGCCAATATGGTCGGCATCACGCCGGACATCATCACGACGGCGAAGGCGCTCGGCGCAGGCTTCCCCGTGTCGGCGGTGCTCGTCGCCGATCACGTCGCCGAGTACATGAAGATCGATTCGCTCGGCACGACCTTCGGTGCGGGACCGATGGCATGCGCCGTCGTCGAAGCCGTCATCGACATCATCGAATCGGAGAACCTGCTGGAGAACGTACGCCTGCGTTCGGCGGAGATCCGCGAGAAGTGTGTCGTCGGTCCCGTCGTCGGCACGCAGGGCGCCGGGTTCCTGCTCGGCCTGCGCACCACGCGGCCCGCGAAGGATGTTCAGGCCGAACTGCTGAAGCTCGATATTCTCACTGGCACCAGCGGCGATCCGAACATCGTGCGTATCCTGGCGCCGTTCGTGCTGGGCAGCGAACACGTCGATCAGTTGGCCGACGCCCTCAAGCGCATCGGCAAGTAATCCACCAGAAAAAAGAACTCCAATGAACCGCTTTCTCGACCTGGCCGATTTTCCCCGCGAGCACGTCAAGGACCTGCTCGGTCTCGCCTCACGGCTGCAGCAGCATCCGCAGCCGCAGGCGCTTGCGGGCAAGGTGCTGGGGCTGTTGTTCCTGAATCCGTCGCTGCGCACGCTCGCCTCGTTCCAGAGCGCGATGATGCGACTCGGCGGCACGTCGGTCGTCATCACGCCGGGACAGGGAACCTGGCAGATGGAGACACGCTCCGGCGCGATCATGAACGGCGCGGCCGCCGAACACGTGCGCGAAGCGGTGCCCGTGCTCGCCTCCTACTGCGATGCCATCGGCATCCGCATGTTCGCGGAAGGCCGCAATCTCGGCGCCGACCTCGCCGAGTCCGGCTTCAGGATGATGGCCGACCTGTGCGACAAGCCGCTGGTCAACATGGAATCCGCCGTCAACCATCCCTGCCAGGCGCTCGCCGACTGGCACACGATGGATGAACTGCGCGTCCCCGAGCGCGGCAAGTTCGTGCTGAGCTGGGTTAATCATCCGCGCGCGTTGCCTCTCGCGGTGCCCGCCGCCACCGTGCACATGGCGGCGCAGCGCGGCATGGAAGTGGTGGTGCTGCGCCCCGATGGCTTCGCGCTGCCCGAGCAGATCATGGACAAGGCGCGCGCAGCGGCGAAGGCTTCCGGCGGCGCCGTGCACGAAACCAGCGATCGCAATGAAGCCCTGCAGGGCGCGCACGTCATCTACGCCAAGGAATGGGGCTCGCCGCAGCACTACGGCGATGCCGAAGCCGAGACGCGCCTGCGCGAATACCTGGGCGACTGGTGCATCAAGGAAAGCTGGTTCAAGACCGCGGACCCGAACTGCCACTTCATGCATTGCCTGCCGGTGCGGCGCAACGTCGCCGTCGCCGACGAAGTGCTCGACGGCCCGCGCAGCGTCGTGATCCGCGAAGCGTTCAATCGAATGGTGGTGCAGATGGCGGTGTTGTATCGCCTGCTGCGAGGATGAGGAGCAGGCCACAGGCGACAGCCCGAATCTGACTGGAGCCTGTCGCCTGTAGCCTGTTCTCTGCAGCCCCGTCCGGTATTTCCCAACTACGAGGTTCCCTCCCGTGCTCCGTACCGATCCTTCCGTCGCCGTCCGCGCACTGCGCAGCGCAGCGCCGTACATCCGCATGTACAAGGGCAAGGTGTTCGTCATCAAGGCGAGCGGCGGCGTGTTCGCCGACACGGCCTCGACGCGGACGCTGATCGAACAGGTCGCGATCCTGCACCAGGTGGGCATCCGCGTCGTGCTCGTGCACGGCGGCGGGCCGCAGCTCACGCAGATCCAGGAAACGCTGGGCATCAAGCCGCAGATGATTGCCGGCCGGCGCGTGACCGACGAGAAATCGATCGAAGTCACGAGCATGGTGCTCAACGGGCTGGTGAACACGCAGATCCTCGGCATCTGTCGCGAACTCGACATTGCCGCGGTCGGCGTCAGCGGCGTCGATGCCGGGCTGGTGCGCGCGCACAAGCGTCCGCCGGTGACGGTCGAAGGCAATGTGGTCGACTACGGCTTCGTCGGCGACATCGACCTGATCGATGCGAAAGTGCTGCAGCAGTTGCTCGACGACGGCCTGATGCCGGTCGTGAGCCCGGTGTCGGCGGACGACTCCGGCCAGCTGCTCAACATCAACGCCGACACCGTGGCCGCAGCCATCGGCGCCGCGCTGAAGGCGGAGAAGCTGATGCTCTGCACGGGTGCGCCCGGCATTCTCGAATCGCTGGAAGATTCGCGCTCGATCATTTCCTACACCGACCTCGCCGGTCTCAAGCGCCTGAAGGACCAGGGCAGCCTGAAGGACGGCATGCTGCCGAAGGCGAAGGCGATCGAAGATGCGATCCGCGGCGGCGTGCGCCGCGTCCACGTGATTTCGTACAAGTCGCCCGACAGTATCCTGGCCGAAGTCTTCACCAACGAAGGCACCGGCACGCTGGTGGTCGAGAACATCAGCGCGCTGTCGAAAGCCGAGCAGCAGGCAGGAGGATGAGATGGGCGACGGGCGACGGGCGACGGGCGACAGCCGGAAAAAAACAGCGATCTCTTCTTGCCGTGGCCCGTGGCCTGTAGCCCGTAGCCCTCGCGACGGAGTCGCGTCATGAGCCGTCTGTGGGACAAGGGTGCGCCGCTGGACGAACGCGTCCTGCGTTACACCGCCGGCGACGATCATGCGCTGGACAATCGGCTCGTCGCTTACGACGTGCGCGCGTCCATCGCGCACGCCGAGATGCTGAACGCGCAGGGACTGCTGTCGGGCGATGACCTGAAAGCCATCCGCGACGGCCTGAACGCCATCGCCGCGGAGCATGCCCGCGGCGAGTGGCGCGTCGTGCTCGAACACGAGGACGGACAGACGGCGCTCGAAAACCTGCTGACGGCGCGCATCGGCGAAGCCGGCAAGCGCGTGCATCTCGGTCGCTCGCGCAATGACCAGGTACTGACGGCTTTGCGCCTCTACCTGCGCGATGCGATCGACGAATTGCACGGCGGCGTGACTTCAGCCGCAGATGCGCTCGATGAACTGTCGACGCGCGAAGGCGACGTAGCGCTGCCCGGCTACACGCACATGCAGCAGGCGATGCCGAGTTCCGTCGCACTGTGGGCTGGCGGCTTCGCCACGGAATTGCGCGACGATGCGCAAGCGCTGGCCGCCGTGAAACGCCGCGTCCAGAAAAGCCCGCTGGGTTCCGCCGCGGGTTACGGCTCGCCGAATCTGCCCATCGATCGCGAGGACACGCGCAAGCGCCTGGAATTTGAATCCGTGCACGATCCCGTCACCGCGGTGCAGCTCTCGCGCGGCAAGGCCGAAGCGCAGCTGCTGTTCGAGATCGCGCTGGTGATGCAGGACGTCGGTCGGCTGTCGTCCGACCTGATGCTGTTCTACACGCAGGAATTCTCGTTCGTCGAACTGCCGGATGCGTTCACCACCGGCTCGTCGATCATGCCGCAGAAGCGCAACCCGGATGTCTTCGAGCTGATTCGCGGCCGCACGGCCACGGCGCAGGCCTGCCTGTTCGAAGTCATGGGCATCGTCGCGAAACTGCCGTCGGGCTACCAGCGCGACCTGCAACTCATCAAGGTGCCGCTGTTCCGCGGTATCGATCTGTGTCTCGATACGCTGGCGATTCTTCCCGCCGCGCTGGCCGGCGTGCGCTTCCGCCAGGATCGCATCCGGCTCGATCCATCCATTCACGCCGCGGCCGAGGCGAACGAAATGGTGGTGAAGGAAGGCATTCCGTTTCGCGAGGCGTATCGGAGAGTTGGAGACAGGCTGAAGAAGAGGTGATCGCGTGATCACGCAAGGGAAGAGCCGAACCAGTCTTGCCCGATCACTCCATCACCCAGGATCCCCACCATGTCCATCTGGTTCCAACCCGTCACGCTCGATCAGGTCCGCGGCCTCAGCATCGGCATGGCGAAGCACATCGGCATCGAGTTCACCGAAATCGGCGACGACTTCATTCGTGCGCGCATGCCGGTGGACGAGCGCACGCGTCAGCCGTTCGGCATCCTGCACGGCGGCGCCTCCGTAGTACTCGCCGAGACACTCGGCAGCACGGGCGCGGCGCTTGCGATCGATCACGCCCGCTACCGTTGCGTCGGCCAGGAGATCAACGCGAATCACATACGCGCCATCCAGGCAGGCTTCGTCATCGGCACGGCGCGGCCGGTGCATCTCGGCCGTCGCAGTCACGTCTGGGAAATCCGCATCGTCGATGAGCAGGATCGGCTGGTCTGCATTTCGCGCATCACGATGGCGATTCTCGACATCGCATAGCCCACCTTCCGATCTACAGGTGCGGTGCCGTTGGTGGCTATACTGCGGCGATGCGCACCGCTCTTTGTCGATTCGCCCTTCTGTCGCTGCTGACCACCGTGTTGCTGCAGGGCTGCGGCCAGAAAGGCCCGCTGTATCGCCCTGACGAACAGGCGCAGACGGTCGGCGAAGAATCCAGTACGAACGGCAAGAAGAAGTCCGGCCCGACGGTGCCGCCGGCGCCGCAATCCCAGAAAGTCCCGACGCCGACCGAGCCTTCGACGCCGCCCGCGGTGGATCCCGCCCGTCCTGCCGATCCGCCGGGCACCTGACGCATGAACGATCGTCGCAAGCTCGTCCTGGTCGACGGCTCGTCGTACCTGTATCGCGCCTTTCACGCCCTGCCGCCGCTGAGCAATTCGCGCGGCGAACCGACCGGCGCGGTGTTCGGCGTCATCAACATGCTGCAGAAGCTGTTGAAAGAGGAGTCGCCGCAGCTCATCGCCGTCGTCGTCGATGCGCCGGGCCGCACCTTTCGCGACGATCTGTTCGAGGAATACAAGGCGACCCGTCAGCCGATGCCCGACGACCTGCGCGTGCAATTGCAGCCGCTGCTCGATTGTGTGCGGGCGATGGGCCTGCCGCTGCTGCGCATCGAGGGCGTCGAGGCCGATGACGTCATCGGCACGCTGGCGAAACAGGCGTCGGCGCAGGACATCGACGTGCTCATCTCGACGGGCGACAAGGACATGGCGCAGCTCGTCAACGAACGCATCGGGCTCGTGAACACGATGACCGGTTCGCGCCTCGACCGCGCGGGCGTGAAAGCGAAGTTCGATGTGTTCCCGGAACAGATCGCCGACTACCTCGCGCTGGTCGGCGACACCATCGACAACATTCCCGGCGTCCCGAAAGTCGGCCCGAAGACGGCGGCGAAGTGGCTGAACGAATACGGCACGCTCGATGCGCTCGTGAAGGGTGCCAATTCGGTGGCGGGCAAGGTCGGCGAAAGTCTGCGTGCGAGCCTCGGGACACTCGAACTGTCGCGCAAGCTCGCGACGCTGAATTGCGATCTGTCGCTGGAGATGACGCCGGAATCGCTCGTCGCCGGCGAACCCGATCGTGAGAAGTTGCGCGAACTGTTCACGCGCCTGGAATTGCGCTCGCTGCTGCGCAGCCTGGCGGGTGTCGAGCCGGCCGCCGCCGAAGGCGATGCAACGGCGGCGACGCCTGTCGCAGATATTCCGGTGCTGCCGCGACCGCCGCACGATTACGAACTGATCACTTCGTCCGAAGCATTGCGCGACTGGATCGGCAGGCTGCAGGCAGCGGAAGTCGTTTCCATACGCACCGAAACGACCGCGATCGATTACATGACGGCGGAGATCGTCGGTGTCGCCTTCGCCGTCGAACCGGGTCGGGCCGCGTATGTGCCCGTCGGTCACGACTACGCTGGCGTGCCAGCGCAGTTATCGCCGACCGAAGTGCTGCAGGCATTGCGGCCGCTGCTGGAAAATCCGTCGCTCGCCAAGCTCGGCCACAATCTCAAGTACGAAGCGCACGTCCTGAAACGCCACGGCATCGAGTTGCGCGGCATGCGTTTCGATTCGATGCTCGAATCGTACGTCTGGAACAGCACGGCGACGCGTCACGATCTCGATGCGGTCGCGCGCAAGTATCTCGGCATCGACCTGATCGAATACGAATCGCTCACCGGCAAGGGCGCGAAGCAGATCAGCTTCAGCCAGGTCGCGCTGGAACAGGCGCGGGACTACGCCGGCGAGGCAGCCGACATCGCGCTGCAGTTGCACCGTCATCTGTGGGAAAAGATCGCCGGTGTTCCGGAACTGCAGCGACTCTACGAGACCATCGAGCAGCCGCTGGTCGACGTGCTCGTACGCGCGGAGCATGCGGGCGTGATGATCGACGGCGCGCAGCTGCGGCAGCAGAGCCAGGAACTCGCGCAGCGCATGCATGAAATCGAAGCGCAGGCGCATGCCGCCGGCGGCGGACCCTTCTCGCTCGAATCGCCGAAGCAGTTGCAGGAAGTGCTGTTCGGCAAGCTCGGTCTGCCGGTGCTGGCGAAGACGCCGACGGGACAGCCCTCGACAGCGGAAGCCGTGCTCGAAGAACTGGCGGCGAGCTACGAGCTGCCGAAGCTCATCATGGATTACCGCGCGTTCGCGAAACTGAAGTCGACCTACACCGACAAGCTGCCGCTGCAGATCAATCGCACGACGGGTCGCGTGCACACCTCGTATCAGCAGGCCGTTGCGGCCACGGGACGGTTGTCGTCGCAGGAACCGAATCTGCAGAACATTCCGATCCGTTCGCAGGAAGGCCGGCGCATCCGCCAGGCGTTCATTGCGCCGCCCGGCTACTGCATCGTCGCCGCCGACTATTCGCAGATCGAGCTGCGCATCATGGCGCACCTGTCGACGGACGCAGGTCTGCTGGCGGCGTTCGCCGACGATCGCGACATTCATCAGGCGACGGCGGCGGAAGTGTTCGGCAAGCCGCTCGCCGAAGTCACCGCGAACGAACGGCGCTCGGCCAAGGCGATCAACTTCGGCCTGATCTACGGCATGTCGGCCTTCGGCCTCGCGAAACAGCTCGGCATCGCGCGCGGCGAGGCGCAGAAATATGTCGATCTGTACTTCGAACGCTATCCCGGCGTGCGGCGCTACATGGAGGAGACGCGACAACTCGCCCGCACTCGCGGCTACGTGGAAACGGTGTTCGGGCGCCGGCTGTATCTCAACGATATCACCTCGCGCAATGCCGCCCTGCGTCAGGGCGCCGAGCGCGCCGCCATCAACGCGCCGATGCAGGGCACGGCGGCGGACATCATCAAGCGCGCGATGATCGCGGTGGACCGCTGGCTGATCGAATCGCGCATCGACGCGCGACTGATCATGCAGGTTCACGACGAACTGGTGTTCGAAGTGCGCGAGGCGCAGACGGACGAACTCATGACGCAGGTCCGGGCCCTGATGAGCGCTGCCGCCGAGTTGCGCGTCCCGCTCAAGGTGGACGCCGGCACCGGCCGCAACTGGGACGAAGCCCACTGACTGTCGCCAATCGCGGGCAGTTGGTCCGGCCCGCGCACCCCATGCAACCCTTTCATCCCGCCGCGCATTGAAGGCGCGAGCGTCTTTTGACTACATCACCACACGGAGAGATCACATGCGCAAGTCGGTTCTATTGGCGGCGGCTCTGTTTGGCCCGGCACTCCTGACGGGGATGGGCGCCCGGGCGGCCGACAATGGCTTCTATCTGGGCGCCGGCGTCGGTCAGGCCAACGTGGATGTCGATGCCATCGGCGTCGACGGCGATGACACCGGCTTCAAGGCCATCGCCGGATTCCGGCCGCTCGATTTCTTTGCCGTCGAACTGAATTACATCGATTTCGGCAGCGTCGAGGACAGAGGCGCGAAGGTCGATGCCGACGCGATCGCTGCATTTGCCGTCGGTTTCCTGCCGGTCGGACCGGTCGATCTGTACGCCAAGGCGGGGCTGGCCGACTCGGACGCTTCAGCGCGCATTGGCGCCCTGCGCGCCGACAGCGACGGCACCGACTTCGCCTACGGCGTGGGCGTCCAGTTCCGGTTCCTCAGCCTGAGCGCCCGCCTCGAGTACGAGAAGTTCGATCTCGATGACGTCGACGATCTCAACCTGCTGACCCTGGGGCTGACTTACACCTTCCTTTGATCGCTTCGGACCGGGCGGACCATGCGCCCGTCCGGCCCATTCATTGCGCCAAATCGTTGCGCAACGGCAACAAACGCCCTTTCGCCGCGGCGAAAACCGAGGCTTTTCTGTGGCCCTGCCCGCACGACTAAGCATCTGAAATGCTGACGGTTTCTTAATTTCTTCGAGCCGAATTGCGCGTGGAACTTTCACGTGCCCGAGGCGTCTGAACAATCGAGCGTCGGCCAGGACGCTCCTGTTCGCTGACCTCCCTGAGCGAACAGTTGGCCCGGTCCATCCCCATGCCGGGTAACAACTACCCCGATGGCTCTGCCATCGGGGTTCTTTTTTTCCGCGGTCAGTTTTCCAGCGCCCCCAGCACCCAGCCGCGCGCCTGATCGAGGCCGAGCTTCGTCACGGCCGAAAACAACTGCGCGCTGGCCACCCCCGCCGCCTCGGCCTCGACGGCTTTCAGCGTTCGCGCCGCCTCGCTGCGGCTGAGCTTGTCCGACTTCGTGAGGAGCAAATGGGTCGGCAGGGCGCGCTCGCTGCTCCACGCCAGCATCTGGCGATCGAAATCCGTCATGCCGCGACGCGAGTCCATGACGACCACCAGGCCGGCGAGCGACTGGCGTTTTTCCACGTACCGGCTCAGCAGTTCGCGCCAGTGGCGCTGCATTTCCGCGGGCACCTTCGCGTAGCCATAGCCGGGCAGGTCTGCGAGACGATGACCGTTGCCCAGTCCGAAAAAATTGATGAGCTGGGTGCGACCGGGTGTCTTGCTGGTCCGTGCCAGATCCTTGCGACCAGTGATGGCGTTCAGGGCGCTCGACTTGCCCGCGTTCGATCGCCCGACAAAGGCCAGCTCGCGACCGGTTTCCTCCGGGGGAAACTGACGCGGCTGCCAGGCACTCAGCAGGAATCGTGATTCAGGGAATTGCGGCATGGCTTATTTCGCGGCGGACGGCTTCGCGGACAATGGCGGCGCCGCGTTGGCCGCAGCGGACGGTAGTGTACAATTCCGCGCCTTTTAAGCCTCGGCGCGCGTGCCTGGCCGCCGCGCCCTCCAAATAAATGGTCCTGGAGTCTGACTGATGAAGTTTCAGCCGATCGTTCTGCTGTCTGCGCTGTGCCTGAGCACCTCTGCGTTTGGCGAAGGTTCCGCCGAAGCGGGCCAGGCAAAGTCCGCGACCTGCGTGGCCTGCCACGGCGTCGACGGCAACAGCGTCAATCCCGAATGGCCGTCGATCGCCGGTCAGCACAGCGAGTACATCGTCAAGCAGCTCAAGGCATTCAAGTCCGGCGCGCGCCAGAACGTGCTGATGAGCCCGATGGCCGCCGGCCTGTCGGAAGCGGACATCGACGATCTCGCGGCGTACTACTCTTCGCAGACCGCGAACGGTGGTGAGGCCGACGCCAGCAAGGTGTCGCTCGGCCAGCGTCTGTATCGCGGCGGCGATGCGGAGAAAGGCATTGCCGCCTGCGGCGCGTGCCATGGCCCGTCGGGTCACGGCAACCCGACTGCGCAGTACCCCTCGATCCGCGGCCAGCACGCCACGTACGTCGAAGCGCAGCTGAAGGCGTATCGCAGCGGAACCCGGCAGACGGATCAGAATCAGATGATGCGCGGCGTCACCCAGTCGATGACCGATGACCAGATCGCCGCGGTCGCTGCCTACGTGCAGGGCCTGCGCTGATTCATCCGCTCTGAGAGGGTTTACCGTGAAACGACCTGGCGCCTCATCTGCTGCCCTGTTGATGCTCGTGCTGCTCGCCGCCTGCAGCAGCAAACAGGAACCGGCGCCGAGCGGGCAGCCTGCAGCGTCCGCTCCTGCTGCGGCCCAGGCACCCGCAGAGAGTGCTGCGCCCTCGGAACCGTCTGCCGCCGAACCCGCGACCGAAACCACTGCCACCGAGACACCGACCGAAACGATCAGCGAGACGGATGATGGCGGTCAGGAAACCATCGCCGCCAACACGCCCTCGACCACGCAGCCTTCGCTGCGACTGGGCGGTCCGGCAGCAACGCCGCCGACATCGTCGCAATTCAGGGAAGGGTCGAACTACAGCAGGCTCGTGCCCGCACAGCCGACCAGCGTGCCGCCGGGCAAGGTCGAGGTCGTCGAAGTGTTCTGGTACGGCTGCGGCCATTGCTTCGCGCTGGATCCGGCGATCGAATCCTGGCGCGGCAAGGGCAAGCCGGGGTACGTCGAATTCGTGCGCGTCCCGGCCATGTGGAACGACACCACCCGCATGCACGCACGGCTTTACTACACCGCCGAACTGCTGGGCAAACTCGAAGCGCTGCACACGCCGATCTTCCGCGAGATCAACGTCGGCGGAAACCAGCTCAACACGGTCGACAAGATCACTGCCTTCTTTCGCGAACACGGTGTCGGCAGCGACGAATTCCAGAAGGCGTTCTCGTCGTTCTCCGTGGAAAGCAAGTTGCAGCGTGCGGACTTCCTCAATCGCCGCTATCGCATCGAATCCGTGCCGACCGTCATCGTCAACGGCAAGTACAAGACCGACGTGGGCATGGCCGGCGGCGAGCCGCAACTGTTCTCGCTGATCGGCGAACTCGCCGCCTCCGAACACGGCGGCTGACGGGCGATTCCCACGGACGGGAAGCGCGCGCCGCGCGTAGACTGACGGACATGTCTGCGGCTTCCAGGTCCGTGCCCTCATGCTGAAAGTCTTCGCCTCCGGCCCGCAGGGATTGACCAGCCTCGACGCGTCGGCCCAGGCGATCGTTCCGGCGGACGTCGTCTGGATCGATCTGCTCGAGCCGACGATCGAAGAAGAAAAATCGGTCGAATCGCTGCTCGCGGTGGACGTGCCCACCCGCGAAGAAATGAAGGAGATCGAGACCTCCAATCGTCTCTACGAAGACAACGGCGCGCTGTACATGACGGCCACGGTGGCCGCGAAGCTCGACACCGCACGCCCCGAGATCGCCGCGGTGACGTTCATCCTCGCCAAGGGCCGGCTGATCACGAACCGCTACATCGATACCAAGCCGTTCCAGCAGTTCATCGCCTACGCGGAGAAGCATCCGAATTCCTGCCAGTCCGCGGTGGCCATCCTCGCCGGACTCATCGAAGCCTTCATCGAACGCATCGCCGACATCCTGGAACGCGTCGGCAACAATCTCGACCAGGTCTCCAGCACGATATTCGTCATCAACGGCCAGGGCAGCACGCCGAAAAGCAGCGATCTGCGCGGACTGATCGAACGCATCGGCTTCAACGGCGAGCTGAACTCGAAGGCGCGCGAAAGTCTCGTCAGTCTCGGGCGTCTCGTGATGTTCGTGCAGCAGACCGGCATGCTGGAAATGACGCAGGAACAGCGCGGCCGCTTCCGCTCGATCAGCCGCGACGTCACGTCGCTGTCGGATCATGCGAGCTTCCTCGGCTCGAAGGTGTCGTTCCTGCTCGAAGCGACGCTCGGCCTGATCAACGTCGAACAGAACAACATCATCAAGATCTTCTCGGTCGCCGCGGTGATGTTCATGCCGCCGACGCTGATCGCCAGCATCTACGGCATGAACTTCCATCTGCTGCCGAACCTGCCCGGCGACTACAGCAATTTCTTTTTCTCCCTCGGCCTGATGCTTGCGTCGATGGGAGTCACGTACGCGCTGTTCAAACGAAAAGGATGGTTGTAAGCACCATGTCCCATCCCATCACCAGCATGGCCCTCTTCTGCGATTTCGAGAACATCGCGCTCGGCGTGCGCGATGCGAAGTACGCCAAGTTCGATATCGATCGCGTGCTCGAACGGCTGCTGCTGAAGGGCAGCATCGTGGTGAAGAAGGCGTACTGCGACTGGGAACGCTATAAGGAATTCAAGGCGCCGATGCACGAGGCCTCGTTCGAACTGATCGAGATTCCGCACGTACGCATGTCGGGCAAGAACTCCGCCGACATCCGCATGGTCGTCGACGCACTCGACCTGTGCTACACCAAGGAACACGTCGACACCTTCGTCATCATCAGCGGCGACTCGGACTTCTCGCCGCTGGTGAGCAAGCTGCGCGAGAACAACAAGACCGTGATCGGCGTCGGCGTGAAGAGTTCGACGTCGGACCTGCTGATCGCGAACTGCGACGAGTTCATCTACTACGACGATCTCGTGCGCCAGAACGAAAAGAAGAAGCAGCAGCGCGCCCGGCGCAAGACCTCGCCCAAGCAGCAGGCCACCGCCGAAGCGGCGCCGAAGGAACAGCCCAAGGCCGAAAAGACCGAAGAGGATCGCCGCCAGGAAGCCTTCGACCTGGTGCTCGATACCATCGAGGCGCTGGCCAGCGAACGCGATCAGGACGAGAAGATCTGGGGCTCGATGGTCAAGCAGACCCTGAAGCGCCGCAATCCCGGCTTCAACGAAACCTACTTCGGCTTCCGCACCTTCAGCGATCTGCTGGAGGACGCGCAGAAACATCGCCTGCTGGATCTGGAGCTGGATCAGAAGTCCGGCGGCTACATCATCAAGCGTCTGAGCGAGTGATCGCGCTCAGCGCTTCAGTTCCAGGTCATTGATCATCGCGAGATGATCCGATCCCAGCGACGGACCGGCGGATAAGTCCAGCACGCGCCAGTGCCCGCTGGCGAGACAGTGATCGATGCGGATGCCGGCCGGCGCGAACCACGACGGCCAGCTCGGCACGAATCCGTGACCGCGGGCGCAATCGGTCAGACCGGACCCCGCCATCGCCTCGCGAAATACCGGCGACCACGGCGTGATGTTGAAATCGCCGCCGATCAGCAGCGGCCCCTCGGTCGCGCGCGCAAGCGTGATCAGTTCGCGCAGCTCCGCATTGCGCAGACGCGTGTTGCGCGCGCCCATCGGCCAGTGCAGATGCGCGCCGATGAGCGTGATCGGTTGACCGTTCCAGTCGATCACCGTCTTCGCGACCTGCGCACCCTGCGGCACCAGTTCGATCCGCTCGCTGCTGCGGATCGGCCAGCGACTGAAGATCGCCACGTCGGATTCGGCATTCAGATCGGCGTAGACGTGCGGGTATTGCGGCAGCACGGCCGCGAGCTGCTGCACGTCCTGCGGCGAATCGATTTCCTGGAAGGCGATCACATCGGCGCTGGCTTTCTGCAGCCACTGGCCCGCGCTCGCGAAGTCGTCGTTGTGGAAGTAGCGATTGAACGTGACGAAGCGGAATCCGCCCGTTGCGGCCTGCGCTTCCTGCGAGGGCCAGCCGGTGTAACCGAGAATGCTGATCGCCATCGCCGCGGCAGCGGCCAGCACGAACGCGGCGCTGCGCAGATGCCGCAGCATGAACAGGCCCAGGCCACAGACCACAAGTACTACCGTGTACTGGACGCGGAAATGCGCAAACAGATCCAGCACCCAGAAGTGCCTGCCGAACAGACCCAGCCCGAACGCGAGCAGCACGCCGGCCACGATCAGCGCGATGAGCTGCGTCGCAGCCGTGGACGGTCGCGGGTGGCGTGGCCGAGGGATATTCACGAAGAACGGGCCGTTCGATGAGAAGGGAACGGCTTATAGCTCGGCGACCCGCCAGTCGCCAGCGACAGAAGGGCAGTTTCTAGCTCGCCAGCTCCGAGGCGAAGACCGCACCTTCGTCGCGCCAGCGCGGTGCCCTGCTGCGGCCGTAGTACAGCTCGAGCCGGCGGACACCCTTCACGCGGCGCGTCGACTGGCGCACTTCACGCAGCAGGCGCAACAGCAGATGTTCATCGGCAAATATTCCGCCGCTGGCATATTCCGCCGCGATGCTCAGATGCAGGACCGTGATGTGTTCGAGGTCGGGACGGATATGGACCGTCACGCCGACCGGCTTGCCCGTGTCCTTCTCCACGGCGAGCAGGCATTGCGCATCCGGCATGCGCGCGATCGACAGACGCAGCCGGTCCGGCGCGTCCGCCACGATTTCGGGCGCACCGAACATTTCGACCGCGTCGGCAATCCCGGCGGCGACGCGTTCCTGGCACGAATTGAAGAAAACGAGCCTCTCCAGCGCTCCGCGCTGTTTGGCGACGACGTGGGAGCGGAATTCTATTTCGTGATTCATGCCTGCCCCGACGGTGAGGAATCCCCAACCCCGGCCGATCATGAACGCGCCGCGGGTCGCTTGTCGAGCAGCTTCGCGACCTCCCGCCGGGCGTAACTCCTTGCAGCCACAACAAAAATCAGCACATGTTGCCAAAAGAGGACATCGCTGGTGGCGCACTAAGTCCCGGTCCGAAAAACGCAATTTCGACATCGGCCGCAGGCTGGCGACAGCGATGTCGCGGCGATGTCACGTCCAGAGTGGCCCGCCGGCCCACGGTTTTCGCGTCGTCTGGCACCGACAGCGGGCCGAAAACTTTGAACTGGCGCAACTTCCCGATCTTCAAAAACGGGAACTGGTTCGAGCGTCGGGATTCGCCTTATTGTCATATACACGCACAGCTTGCCCGCCGCTGGCCTCGCGTTCGGCATTTCACGGCCGTTTGCATGGGTGCGGCAGGCTCTTGGCGTATGTCAGCGTAACGCTGCGCTCGACGCCGGAAACTCAAGGTCACAGGGGAATCGTCAATGGGCATCCTAGATCTCGGCCGATACAAGGGAATCGTCTTCGCGATCACCGGCTTCCTGATCGCGTTCATCGCCATCCTGGCGTTGAACCACGGCATGGCCGGCCGCTTCGCCGACAACGTCGCGGGTGTGAAATTCCTGTCCAGCCTGCAGTCGCAGCCGGCGGAAATCCAGGCGAATGCCGCTGCGATCAGCGCGCGCCTCGCGAACGGCGAGAAGGTGGACGAGGCCATCGAAGCCCTGCGTACCACCGCCACCTCGTTCGACCACGCCATCATCGGACTCGGCGGCGGCATGGTCTCCGACAGTTCAGGCTCCACCCTCAGCGTGCCGGCGCTCGACTCCGAGCAGGCGCGCACGCTGGTCGCCGACGGCAAGAAGGTGTGGGAAGGCTACAAGGCCAAGCTCGATCCGGTGCTGCGCTTCTCCGGTTCTCCCTATGCCGCTGAGGCAGCGGCGCCCGCGCCGGCCCCGACACCTGCCGGCAAGAACGCCGCGCCTGCGCCGGTCGTCGAGAAGGAACCCGGCGTGCAGCTCAGCCCGCGCGGCCGTCGCCTGAGCAGCGCGCTGGAAGAACTCAACACGTATGCCGCCGCATCGCAGGCTCCGCTCACGCGCGTGGCCAATGAACTCGCGCAGCAGGTCGAAACCGAAAGCAACGGCAAAGCGAGCGTACTGCGCATCATCCAGATCGTCGGTCTGGTCGGTGCCCTCGCACTGCTCGGCATGCTGTTCTTCTACTTCGCGCGCAACCTGCGCAAGGAAGAAATGGTGTCCCTGCGCGCCCGCAAGGAAACCGCGGACATTCTGCGCACGGTGAACGAAGGTCTGTTCCTGCTCGACAAGGACCTGAAGCTGGGCAGCGAACGTTCGATGGCGCTGAACACAATCTTCCGCCGCGAAGACTTCACCAACCTGTCCTTCGACAATCTGCTCAAGGACATCGTGCCGGAAAAGACGCTCAAGACCGCGATGGACTACGTCGCGCTGCTGTGGGGCGAGCGCGTCAACGAAAAGCTGGTCAAGACCATCAATCCGCTGAACGAAGTCGAAGTGCACTTCGACAATCCGGCCGGCGGCTTCGACACGCACTACCTCGAATTCGATTTCAACCGCGTGAAATCCGAAGGCTCGCTGTCCCACCTGCTGGTGACGGTGAACGACGTGACCAAGCGCGTGATGCTGTCGCGCGAACTGCAGGAGTCGCAGGAAAAGGCACAGGCCCAGCTCGATCTGCTGCTGCGCATCCTGCACGTCGAACCGGACAGCCTCACCGGCTTCCTCACCGACGCCGATGTGTCGCTGAAGATGGTGAACTCGATCCTCAAGGAACCGGCGCGCGAAGAGTCGGCGTTCCGCGCCAAGATCGACGGCATCTACCGCCAGGTCCACGCGGTCAAGGGCGAAGCCGCGGCGCTCGGCCTCAAGACCGTCGAACAGCGCGCGCATGCCTTCGAAGAATCGCTCAGCGATCTGAAGGGTCGGCCGACGCTGTCGGGCAGCGACTTCCTGCCGCTGGTCGTGAAGCTCGACGATCTGTTCAACCACCTCGCGCAGGTTCGCGAAATGCTCGGCCGACTCGTTGACCTGCACCACGCCATCGCGTCGCGTCGCGCCGCGGGCGGCACGGTCGAAGCCGCGAAGGTCGATCAATGGCTGGCCGGCAAGCACGACCAGACCATGCAGATGCAGGCGCTGTCGCAGCAGCCGCAGGCCGAAGCCGAAGGCGCCGGCGGTCTCGAACGCACGCTGGAAGATCTCGCCGCGAAAGTCGCCTCGTCGCATTCCAAGCAGGTCACGGTGAAGTGCACCGGCCTCGCCGAAGTCCCCGAGGCTTATCGTCGTGCGGTCAAGGACATCACGATCCAGCTCGTGCGCAATGCCGTGGTGCACGGCATCGAGTCGCCGGAAGATCGCGCCAAGGCGCAGAAATCGGCAACGGGTTTCCTCGGCGTCGAATTCACGCAGCGCGGCAACGAAGGTTTCGAACTCGTCGTGCAGGATGACGGTCGCGGCCTGCAGCTCGATCGCATCAAGGAGGTCGCGGTGGAACGCGGCCTCATCACGCCGGCGCAGGCGGCGATGCTCGATCCGCGTCAGACCATGGCGCTGATCTTCCGCCCGGGCTTCTCCACGGCCGATCGCGTCACGACCGATGCGGGCCGCGGCGCCGGCATGGATCTGGTGCGCATCCTCGTCGCCGAACTCGGCGGTCGCGTCGGTCTCGCCTCGGCGGGCGGACGCTTCTCGAAGTTCAAGATCTGGCTGCCGGCCTCGGCGCGCGCAGCCGCATAAGCGTCTCTTACAAACCGAACAAGGACATCAAGAGGTCATTCAATGGCGGCGAATGCAAAGGCTGAACCGTTGACGAACGGTAAGCTCAAGCTCATGATCTGCGACGATTCGAACATAATCCGTCGCAAAATCGAGCGTGAACTGAAGATCGACCGTCTGCAGGTCATCGCTACCGCGGCGAACGGCAAGCTGGCCGTCGAGGCCTTCCGCAAGGAACCCGCGGATGTCGTGACGATGGACATCACGATGCCCGAAATGGACGGCATCGAGTGCGTCGAAAACCTGGTCAAGATCAAGCCCGACGTGCTGATCCTGGTCATTTCCGCACTGTCCGACAAGGCCACCGCGATCGAAGCGTTGAAGAAGGGCGCGAACGGCTTCCTGTGCAAACCCTTCACCGACCGACAGTTGACTGAGGCGCTCGAAGAGCTGCTGAGGGGCGCCGGCAATGATGACTAAAGTCGAACTCGAGACCTTCGTCGAAGGAACGACGAACTACTTCGCCACGGCTGCGAACCAGCCGGCGTCGGTAGGCTCGCCGTACATCGTCCAGGAAGGACGTCCGACCGTGCAGGAATTCACCGGCCTCATCAGCATCGCCGGCAAACGTCGCGGCATCGTCTATTTCACCGCCTCGCGTCCCATGCTCACCGTCATGCTGATGCGCATGGGCGAAACCGAACTGACCCAGGAAAACATGTGCGATCTCGTGGGTGAAGTCGCCAACACGATCTCCGGCAACGCGCGCCGCGATTTCGGCAAGGACTTCATGATTTCCGTGCCGACGGTCGTCGCCGGCGAACCGGAAAAAGTCGTCACCCCGGACAACACGCGTTCCTTCGTGATTCCGATCAACTGGCGCAGTCACTCTGCCCAGCTGGTCGTCTGCCTGGAGTAATCGGGCCAGCCAGCGGCGATTCGTACGCGCCGCCCGCTGCAACCCCGATGCAACGATGCAATGCAACGCCGGCAACCGGACGCAAATCCTGGCGCCCTTCACGTTGCCGGCACCCTGACCGGCGATTCCGTAGACGTCATCGTGATCAGCACCGACGAGGCGCTGATCGCGACGCTGCAGCAGGCTGCCGGCGCTGATCACACCCTCTGGCACGCCCCCTCCATCGACGCCGCCGTCGAACTGCTGGTCGGCGGCCATTGCGGCATCCTGATCGCAGACATGCAGGTGCTGCGCGGTGAAGCCGCCGCCGCACTCGAAAAGCTGCAAAGCCAGTTTCCCGAACTCGTCCTTCTTGCGACCGGTCGTCGCGACGAGGAAGGTCGTGTCGCAGGGCTCATCAGCAGGGGCAGTGTCTATCGCTTCCTGCACAAGCCCGTGTCGCCGGCGCGCGCGAATCTGTTCCTCGCCACGGCCACGCGCCGCTATCACGAACTGGCCCAGAACGTATCGCCGGCGCTCGCGAGCGTCCGGGAACTCACGAAGCCGGCCCATCGCGTGCCGCTGATCGGCGCCGGCGCAGGCGCTCTGCTGCTCATCGTCGGCGCAGTCATTTTTCTGTCGCGACGCGAGCCCGCGGTCGAGACCCTGCCCACCCCTGCGTCCGTGGCAACTCAGCCAGTGGCGACACCCGCGCTCGACACGACGCCGACGCTCGCGGCGGCACAGGCCGCGTTCTCCGCGGGCAAGCTGTCGGCGCCGTCGGGCGACAATGCGCTCGAACGCTATCGCGCGGTGCTGACGGTCGAGCCGGCGAATGCCGCAGCACTCGCCGGGGTCCAGGACGTGCTCGATGCGCTCGAAACACAGGTCACGCAGGCGTTGCAGGCAGGCGATGCCGCGGCCGCCGCGCGCGCTTTCACGACGCTGCAGAAGGCCCAGCCCGATCATCCGGAACTCCCGACGCTGAATGCGCAACTGCTGGCACTGTCGCGCTCGGTCCGGCAGGCGCCGGCGAAAGCACCTGCCGTCAGTGCGCCGACGGCGCCTGCCGCGCCCAACACGCAGCTGGCGCGCAGCCGTATCGCGGCGGGTCAATTGCTGGAGCCGGAAGACGACAGCGCCGTGTTCCATCTGCGCGCCGCGCGCGATCTGGGCGAAGACGACACGGTGAATCGCATTCTGGCGACCGACGTCGGCTCGCGCCTGCTCGCGCAAACGCGGCAAGCCATGGCGAATGAGGACATGGCGCAGGCGCGCACGCAGTTCGCAGCCGCCGCCGCACTCGATCGCGAATTCGAACTCGCGCTGCCGGACCTGCCGCAGGTCGAACAGGAACTGAATGCACTGACGACGGCCGCGACGCGTGCCGTCATCGACGAGCAACTGGCGCCGATCATCAAGCTGCGCGAGAACGGGCGCCTCATCGAACCGGCCGGCGACAATGCCTTCGAGCGCTTGCAGACACTGGCGGAACAGTCGCCCGACGCAGCAGCGGTTCGGACGGAACAACAGCGACTCGCATTCACCCTGCTGGATCACGCCCGCACGGCGCTGGCGCAGGGCGATCTCGAACGCGCCGGCCTGCTCACGAACAGGGCAGAGACGCTGGTACCGCGCATGACGAATGCGCGCACGCTGCGCGACCAGATCGCAGCGGCCCAGGAAGAACGCGATGCTGCGAACCGCGTCGTCCAGGCTCGCGAGCTGCCGCGTACGCGCGAAGTGGCGGCTGCTTATCCCAACGATGCCGAGCGCCGCGGCATCGAAGGCTGGGTCGACATCGAATTCGTCATTGCCACCGACGGCACGACCCGCAGCCCGATCGTGCGCGAATCGCAGCCAGCCGGCGTCTTCGACAAGTCAGCGCTCGATGCGCTGGCGAAGTGGCGCTTCGAGCCGGTGACGCGCAACGGCAAGACCGTGGAACAGCGCGCGATCCTGCGGGTGCGGTTCGCGCTGAAGTAGGAGCCGCCTCGCGGCTTCTTCCTGTTCCTGTGGGGCCGGCTTCAGCCGGCCTGTGCTGCTGGATGCAGTCGCGGCCGGCTGAAGCCGGCCCCACAGGCAGAGAAGATCTATCCCGTCTTCGCGACGCCCCTGTCGAAGCGTCGCCCCAGCCAGTAGCCCAGCAGCGCCCACAGCGCCGCGACGCCTGCGCCCAGCAGGGCCAGTGCCGCCGGTCCCCAGCCCATGCCTTCCAGTCCCTTGTTGAGCTGGGCCGACAGCGCATCGGCGCCGCGATACACAGGCACGTCGACGGTGCTCTTGGCCTTGTACTTGGTTTCCTTGTCGAGCGGGCTCCAGAGCATTTCGCGGCCCGGGCGCACGAAGGCGTATTCCATCGCCCGGCGCAGGATGAAGACCACGGCGAGCACGCCGAGCGTTCCAGTCGCGGCCAGCGCCACGAAGCCGCCGACCATGATGAGCGGCACGACCGTCACCAACGCGATCACGCCGAAGCGCTGCGCGATGCGGCCGGTGAGGAAGATCTGCGACAGCACCGTCAGCGTCTGCACGATCCAGTCGAAGCGCGCGAAGATGCGCGTGCGATCGGTGATCTCCGGATAGTTCACTTCCACCAGGCGCAGCTGCTCGAAGTACAGCAGCGTATTCACGGCCGAGATGAACACCACGAAACAGGCGATGCCGAGGATGTAGGGCGACTTCAGGATCAGCGTCACGCCCGCGAACATGTTGCCGCCGAGCGGACGATCCTCCTCCACCGACTCGGTGCGGTCGCGCCAGATGTTGAGCAGCAGGCGCTGGCAGACGATGGCGGCGACGAACAGCGCCGCGCCGAGAAACAGCAGGCCGTTGTTGCCAATCGAGGCGACGCTGAAGTCGGACACCAGCGGCCCGACGAGCGCACCGGCGCTGCCGCCGGCAGCGATCACGCCGAACAGCCGCTTGCTCTGACCGCTGTCGAACAGCTCGAGCAGGAAGCTCCAGAAGATCGACAGCAGGAACAGGTTGACCACGCTGATGAAGACGTAGAAGAACTTGCCGACCGCCGGATTGATCTGATCGCCCTGCAGGGCCACGCCGATCAGGCCGAGCACGACGGCGACGACGCCGTACATGGCGGGAAGAAACACGCTGCGCCGGACGCGGGCCACAATGATCCCGTACAGCGGGATGATCAGCAGCGAGGCGGCCCAGGTCACCATCCACAGGTCGGCCACCTGGTCGCGGCCGATGAGGGTGCCGATCGTCTCGCGCAACGGACGCACGGCGAAGTAGCCGGCCCACATGAAGAAGAACAGACCGAATGCCGCCACGACGGCGCGCACTTCGCGAGGCTCCACGGGTGCCAGCCGTCCCAGCAGATTGCCGAGCAGGGAACCTGAAGAAGTCGTGGTCATCGAATGCCCTCGCCGTCTCATGGATCGATCGCGCACCATGGCAGGCGCGGCGCGGGGATTCTAAACGGAGGATGCCGACCGTCGCAGTTACGATGCGGTCAGCGGTGGCGGGCTGCGACGAGCGGCCGATGCGGGAGCCCGGCTGCACCGGGCTCCCGTCGAACTTCTAAGGAATCGTCTTGCTGGCGACGTTCGATTGCGAGCTCTCGCCACCCGACCCCGTGTAGGCCTTCACGGCGAAGTACCAGGTGCCCGAGGCCAGACCGTCGACCACGTAGCTCGTCACGCTCGGGTTCGAAATCGTGATCGTCTGGTTGAGCGCCGAGGAACTCGTGCCATAGACGATGCGATAGCCGGCGAGATTGGTCAGCGCGGTGCCATCGGTGTTCTGGGTCGGTGCGACCCACGACAGCGTCGCACTGCCCGTGGCCGGTGCCGCATTCACGGCGATGCTGAAGGCAGGCAGCGACACGGAATGGGTGCCGTCGCTGACCCCGATGACGATGTTCGAGGTCGTGCCGGTCGCGCTCGGCGTGCCCGAGAGTCGGCCGGTGGTCGTGCTGAACGTCGCCCAGCCCGGCTTGTTGCTGATGCTGAACGCGAGCGTCGCGCCTTCCGGATCATTCGCCGTCGGCTGGAAGCTGTAGCTGGCGCCCACGGTCACGGAAGTCGCCGGCGTGCCGGAAAGGGTCGGCGCGGCATTGCCGGGCGGCGGGGTGGTGCTGCCGCCGCTCACCGTGATGGTGAACGCCGCGAGCGAGGCCGACGCCTTGCCATCGCTGACGCTGATGATGATGTTGCCGAACGTACCGGCCGCCGTCGGCGTGCCGCTCAGCCGGCCGGTCGACGCGGTGAAGTTCGCCCAGGTCGGCTTGTTCTGGATGCTGAAGCCGAGCGTGTCGCTGGCGTCGGCATCGGCTGCCGTCGGCGTGAACGAATAGGCCGTGCCGACCGTCGCACTCGTGCCCGGCGTACCGCTGATCGTCGGCGCGCGATTGGCGGCCGCCTGCACGGTGATCGTGAACGCCGTCAGCGCGGTCGAGACCTTGCCGTCGCTGACGCTGATGATGATGTTGGCGAACGAACCGACGTTGGACGCCGCCGGCGTGCCGGTCAGGCGGCCGGTGGACGCGCTGAAGCTCGCCCACGACGGCTTGTTCTGGATGCTCCAGGTCAGCGCATCGCCGTTGGCATCGGTGGCCGTCGGCTGGAACGAGTAGGCCTGGCCCGCCTGCACCGAGGTCATCGGCGTGCCGCCGATCGCAGGCGCGCTGTTGTCCGGTCCTTTCACGCTGATCGCGAACGCGGGCAGCGCCGTGGTCGCGACGCCGTCGCTCACGCTGATCACGATGTTGGAGAAGTTGCCGACGTTGGCCGCCGCGGGCGTGCCGCTCAGCGTGCCCGAGGAGGTGCTGAAGCTCGCCCACGAGGGACGGTTCGAGATCGAGAACCGCAGCGCGTCGCCGTCGGCGTCCGCGGCGCTCGGCTGGAAGCTGTAGGCGGCTCCGACATCGACTGAAGCCGTGGGCGTACCGCTGATCGTCGGCGCATTGTTGGCGGCCGGCGGCGGGGCGCTGCGCGAACGGATGACGATACGGAACGGACCGATGGAGCGCTGATCGCGTCCGTCAGTCACCGTGATGGTGATGTCCTGGGTTTCGCCGACGTCTGCATCCTGCGGCGAACCGGTCAATGCGCCGGTGTCGACGCTGAAGGTCGCCCACGTCGGCTTGTTGGTCACCGAGAACTCGAGGAAGTCGTTGTCGGCGTCGCTCGCCGTCGGCGTGAACGAGTAGTCCTGCCCGGCTTCGATCGCAGCCGCCGGCGTGCCGGTGATCTCGGGCGCATGGTTCGCCGTGGGAGGAGGCGTCGGCGTGGTCGGCGACGTGGGCGACGTCGGCGGAGCAGCGGCCACGGCGTCGTCGCCTTCGCCGCCGCAGGCTGCGAGCGTCGCAACCGCGCACAGAACGATGCTCGCCCTGACCAGCCGTCGAATCATCATGCTCCCGAAACTCGTTTTCATTGCTTGCACCTGCTTCAGCACGTCGCGACAGCGAATCGCGAACGTTGCGGACGATCGGCCAAGGCAATGACGCTGACGTCGATGTGTGCGCTGACGCTGGTGCGTCACGGATCGACGGCCCGAATCTGCAAATCCATCGGCATCCGATGCAGTCGCAGATTCTTTGCTGGCAACCCCGCTATCCCGCGCAGTGCGCGTCGGACCGGAGGCTTTGCGTCCCCGCCTTTCGACGGGTTTGCCCTTTTCAACTCCTGAACTTTTTCGCCGTTATTTCACGAGCGTTGCGATTCGCGCCTGACATGGCACGCATCGCGACGATCGGTTCACCGGAGCAAACCTGCAGCGAGTGGCATCAAGGAAGGGAAGCGTTCGGGTATGACGACGGAGGAACGAACAGTCCTCTGGCCGGCAACCCCGCTATCCTGCGCCCTTGCGCTCACCGGACCGGAGGCTTTGCGTCCCCGCCTTGCAGCGGGTTTGCCCTTGTGAAGCGTGGTCGAGTAGACCCCAGTAAAAACACCTTTGCAATTGTCGTTGGCTACAGACAGCTCAAGTGATTTCGAGCTTCACATAAGAACGTCAGAAAACATAAGGCGCTCGCTTATGCAATGCGTGCGCACTCGCGCATCGCACTGCATCCGTCGGGTTCGCGCTTCGTAACACGACGGCAATTTTCCGCGCATCACTGCAGCGTCTTGCTCGCGACGTTCGAATTCGCGCTCTCCGTTCCTGCACTCGTGTACGCACGCACCGCGAAGTAGTACGTCGTCGGCGTCAGTCCATCGAGCACGTAGGTCGACACGCTCGGATTGGCCACCTGGATCGTCTGGTTCAGCGCGCTCGCGGACGTGCCGTAATAGATGCGGAAGCCGGCGAGATTCGTGAGCGTCGTGCCATCGGTGTTCTGGGTCGGCGCCGCCCACGACAGCGTCGCGCTTTTGGTCGCTGCCTGATTCACGGCGATCGAGAACGCAGGCAATGCAGTCGATGCCTTGCCGTCGCCGACACTGATGACGATGTTCGCGTAGCTGCCCGCATCGCTCGCCGATGGCGTGCCGGAAAGCTGGCCGTTCGAGGTGCTGAAGGCGGCCCAGGCCGGCTTGTTGCTGATGCTGAAGGTGAGCGTATCGCCGTCGGCATCGGCGGCCGTCGGACGGAAGCTGTAGGCGCTGCCCACGTTCACGCTCGTCGTCGGCGTGCCGCTGATCGTCGGCGCGCGGTTGACGGCGGCGGCGTTCACCGTGATTGCAAAGGCCGGCAGCGACGTCGTCACCTTGCCGTCGCTGACCCGGATGACGATGTCCGAATGCGTTGCCGCCGCCGTCGGCGTGCCCGTGAGCGCACCGGTCGAGGTGCTGAAACTCGCCCAGGCCGGCTTGTTGCTGATGCTGAAACCGAGCGCGTCGCCGTCGGCATCGGCGGCCGTCGGACGGAAGCTGTAGGCGCTGCCCACGTTCACGCTCGTCGTCGGCGTGCCGCTGATCGTCGGCGCGCGGTTGACGGCGGCGGCGTTCACCGTGATCGCAAAGGCCGGCAACGACGTCGTCACCTTGCCGTCGCTGACCCGGATGACGATGTTCGAATGCTTTCCTGCGGCGGTCGGCCTGCCGGTGAGCGCACCGTTCGAGGCGCTGAAGCTCGCCCAGGCAGGCTTGTTGCTGATGCTGAAACCGAGCGCGTCGCCGTCGGGATCGCTGGCGGTCGGCCGGAAGCTGTAGTTCGTCCCGACGGTGGCGGTGGTCGGCGGCGTGCCCGAGAGCGTGGGGCTGCGGTTGGCGGCCGTCACCGTGATGGTGAAGCGCGGCAGGTCGGTGCCGTACTTGCCGTCCCAGGCGTAGATGTTGATGTTCGCGAAGGTGCCGGTCCTGTTCGGCGTGCCGCTGAGCCTGCCGGTCTTGCGATTGAAGCTCGCCCACGAGGGCTGGTTGCGGATGCCGAAGGTGACGGTGTTGCCGTCCGGATCGGAAGCCGTCGGCGTGAACGCATAGGACTGGCCGACCTTGACCGAGGTCGGCGGCGTTCCGGAAATCACGGGACGCTGGGTATTGGCCGCCCAGGCAGCGGAGACGCCACCGGCCGCGAGTACGGCGACGACGAGAGCGCGACGAAAGAACGCGTGCAGACCAGTCATTGCAATCGAATCTCCATGCAGGACCATGTCGTTCCGGCGCGCGAACGCACGGAAGCCGTGTCTGACAAGGAGTCATTGCGATTGCGCGAAGGCGCAGCGGCAGCGTCACGCCGGGACGATGATTCCCGACGGCAACCCCGCTATCCGCGACTCGTCTGGAGCCGTTGGGACCGGAGGCTTTGCGTCGCCGTCTTTCGACGGTTATGCCCTTGTTCGACCGTCACAGTGTGCGGCCGCAGGCGCACATGACATATCGGACGGCCCCGCATCGACGCGCGGGCGATGCAGGCGATCGGTGGTCGGGCGGAAACTAGCGACGCGGGGGAGGCGAAGGATGAGGGAAGGTGCGTCCGCTGACGCAGGTCACACGCGGGACCCGGCGGCGATCCGCACTATCCGCCGACGCGCGTGAGCAATTCGTCCAGTGCACCAATGATCCGGTCGGCCTCGTCGGCCAGCGAGCCGATTCGTTCGCCCAGCTTGCCGACCGGCACCGAAGCGATTTCCAGCGGATGCAGGGTGACGGAGAGGTTCTTGATCCTGAACTCCGGATTGAAACGACGGCTCGCGACTTTGCCGAGCAGCGCGGTTTTCACCAGCGGAACGACGATCCGGCGCCCATAGTCGTCGTAGAGCGAAGACTGGACCACGACGACGAACGGGATGCTGTCGCGCTGGTTTCCGAGGTTTCGATGAACATCGAATTGCGCCATCAGAGCGTCGAGTATTCGTCGGCGAACGAGCCCTGTCGCTCGGCGAAGCGATTCCAGGTCGCGACCGTGGCCCTTGCCAGTGCCGCGTCGGCCGCCCGGCGCTGGGCTTCCTGCGCCAGATAGTCTGCAAGCAGGGATTCAACGACACCGGAGAGGTTGCTGGTGATCTTCTTCGCCTGGTCGACCAGGTCTTCGTTCAGCGTCAGATTGACCGGGCGCTTGCGTGCCGTGACATCGTAGGTCGATTTCATGAATGCGCATGCTATGCGCATTCATGGGTGCCGACAACCAGTCAGTCAGTCGAAGCGGAAGCCGTGCTGGCGCACCAGGCGCGTGCAGGCCGTGGCGAGATGCAGGTCGTAGGCGACGCCGGCGCCGCGGTTGATTTCGTCGATGGCCGCATCGATGCCGAGCGCTGCGCGATACGGTCGCGGCGATGACATCGCTTCGACCGTGTCGGCGATGGCGAGGATGCGCGCTTCGAGCAGGATTTCCTCGCCCTTCAGGCCGCGCGGATAGCCGCTGCCGTCGAGACGTTCGTGGTGTTCGAAAATGATTTCGGCCACCGGCGCGCCGAAGTCGATGTTCGCCAGCAGCTTGCAGCCTTCCTCGACGTGCGTGCGCATCAATGCCGTCTCGGCCTCGGTGAGTTTGCCGGGGCGCGACAGGATGGAAGCCGGCACGGCGACGTTGCCGACGTCGTGCAGCAGTGCGGCGATGCGCAGCGCGTGCTGGCGTTCGCCATCGAGTCCGGCTTCGCGGCCGAGCGCCACGGCGAGCGCGGCGACGCGGCGAGCCGAGCCGGCGGTCGCGGGATCGTGCCGCTCGCTCATGGCGAGCAGCGCATCGATCATTCCCTGCAGCGCGACATCCGTCCGCTGCAGCGACCCGAGCGTCTGCGCGTGCGCGCGCTTGGCGTGCAGCATGCGCGAGACGCCATCGCTCAGTGCCGCAAGCGCCTTCTGGTCCTGCTCGCCGTAACCGGCATCGCGATTCGCCACGCCCAGCACCGCCACGGCCTGGCCGTTGTCGACCATCGGCACGGCAACGTAGCGCTGCAGATCCGGCAGGCCGTCGGCCTGCGGCTTCCAGGTGAGATCGTTGCTGGAGGTCGCATGGCAGGCGCGCACGCATTCGGTGAACACGCTCATGCGCGCGAGCGGCCTCGGTTCGGCATTGGCCATCGTGGTCTGCGATTTCTCGTGATCGCGCCACGCCGCGAGTGCGAGCGTCTTCTCGGCGGGCTGCACGAAGAAGAAGTACGCGAGCGGACTGCCCGTCATGGCCGCGGCCTGTTCGACCACGCGGCGGATGATCGCCGACTCATCGAAGCTCTCGGCCTGGCGGAACAGGTCGATGAGGAATTCCTGCTGCTGCTGTTCCTGACGCTGCACCTGCGCCGCCTGATGGCGCTGCGAGATGTCGCGGATGACCAGCAGCGTCTCGCCGCGGCTGCCCTCGAAGCGTCCGGCGCTGACTTCGACCTGCATGAACGACCCGTCGCGGCGCTTGTGCCGCGCCTCGTAGCGGCCCGCCGTCGGGGCGGAATCCTGTGCCTGTGCTTCGATCTCCGCAGCGGGTGTGCCCACGATTTCCTCGCGCGCGTGACCCGACATGGCGCAGTACGCGTCGTTGACTTCGACGATGCGGTTGTCGGCATCGAGAATCCAGTAGCCGTCGGTCAGCGCATCGACGACCGAACGGCTCGCAGCCACGGCTTCGCGTTGCGTGCGCTCGGCGGCGACGCGCTCGGTGAGATCGCAGACGCTGACGACGTCCGCAGCACGGCCGTCGAACTCGATCGGGCGCGTGGCGAGCGTGACGTGCAGCTTCGAGCCGTCCTTGCGCAGATGCGTGACGATGCCCTCGCCCGCCGGCGGCGAAGACCCATCGCTCAGCGCGGCACTCTTGAGCGCGAGGAATTCGGCGCGCGTGTAACCGTAGACGCTCAGCGCCGTGTCGTTGACGGCGATGAAGCCACCGGTGGCCTGATCGGCGATCCACATCGGCAGCGGATTCGCCTCGAAGATGCGACGGAAACGCGCCTCGCCCGCCGCCAGCCGCTGGTTGGTCGTTTCCAGTTCGCCGATCTGGTTGCGCAGCCGCGCCTGCGCCTGCTGCGCGCGTTCGGTCGCAAGCGCCAGCGCCTGTTGCGCCCGTTCCAGCGCTTCGGAACGCTGCACAGTGCCCGCATCCAGCGCGGGCAGCTTGACGGTCGGCGAAGGCTTCGCCGCGGGCGCCGGCGCAGCCGCGACGAGTTCGTCGATGGCCTTCACCAGCGCGTCGGGCTGTTCGGTGCGGGCGAGAAAACGTTCGGCGCCCAGTTCGAGCGCGAAGCTTTCGTACTTCGGATTGTCGTGACGGCGCGTGTAGAACAGGAACGGAATCGACTGCAGCCGCTCGTCCTGTTTCCATTTGCGGCACAGCGCGAAGCCGTCCATGCGCGGCAGCACGATGTCGGACACCACCGCCTGCGGCGGCTCGCGGCGCGCGGCGTCCAGCGCTTCCAGCCCGTTGGCGGCACGCACGACGCGGTGACCGCGCGGCGTCAGCAGCTTCTCCAGCGCCAGCTGTTCGGACTCGCGCTCGTACGCAACCAGAATCACACCCATGATCGAAAACTCCTGCCCCATCCGCCGGTGGACGCGGTGCACGAACCGTGGTGGTCGATGGCCGGCCCGAAGGCCCGCCTGCCAGCCGATAGTAGTTATGTCAGGAGCGAAGTATGCCGACTAAGTCGTTGATTGGAAGACCGACGGGCAGGCGGGATGCCGGAAGGGAGAAGTGGAGCACAGAGGAGGACGGCGACAGGCGACAGGCGACGGGCGACGGGCGACAGGCGACAGGCGACAGGCCAGACCAGAAGGGTGCGTGCTGCTTCTGGCCTGTGGCCTGTAGCCTGTAGCCCGCCGGCTCCGCCGGCCCCTACCCCATCGCCCGGTTCACCCTCATCCAGTACTGCCCGAGGATCGACACCTGCTCGGTGAATTGCCTGAAATCCACGGGTTTGACGATGTAGCTGTTGGCCAGGCATTCGTAGCTGCGCAGCATGTCGGACTCCTGATCCGACGAGGACATGATGACCACCGGGATGGGGCGCAGCTGCGGGTCGTTCTTGATGCGGGTCAGCACGTCCAGGCCGTCGATCTTGGGCATGTGCAGGTCAAGCAGCATCAGGCGCGGCAGGCCCGGGGGACGCTGGGCATAGGCGCCCTTGCACATCAGGTAGTCGAGCGCGGCCTGGCCGTCCTGGACCCAGACGACGTTGCGGCTGACGCCGCTGACTGCGAGCGCGTGCGTCGTCAGTTCGGCGTCGGTGGGGTTGTCGTCGGCGAGGAGAACGTAGCCGGTATTCGTCATGGACATCCCCAGAATCAGGCGCGCAGCGCGAGCCCGCCGCCCGCCAGCGCGATCACGAAACCATACTCCCGCGCCACTTCGCGCAGTCGCTCGAAGCGACCCGACTGGCCGCCGTGCCCGGCTTCCAGGTTGGTATGCAGCAGGGTGGGATTCGCGTCGGTCTTGCGATCACGCAGCCGCGCCACCCATTTCGCCGGTTCGTAGTACTGCACCTGGCTGTCCCACAGGCCGGTCGTGACCAGCAGCGGCGGATACGCCTGCGCGCGCACGTTGTCGTAGGGCGAATAGGAAAGCATGTAGCGATAGAACTCCGGCTCGTTGGGATCGCCCAATTCGTCGAACCAGCGCGTGTGCAGGGAAGCCGCTTCGCCGAGCTTGCGGGCGCCGATTTCACCCACCGCCCGCCCGCCCCCCCCCCCGCCGTATTTTTCCGGCGCCGTGTTGATGACGGCGCCCATGAGCAGCCCGCCGGCGCTGCCGCCGGAAGCGTAGATGTTTCCGGCCGTCGCATAACGCTGCGCGATCAGGAAGTCGGTGACATCGATGAAGTCGTTGAACGTGTTCCATTTCGCCAGCAGGCGGCCGGCCTCGTACCAGCGCCGTCCGAGTTCCTGGCCGCCGCGGATGTGGGCGATCGCATAGATGAAACCGCGATCCAGCAGCGACAGGCGCGCCGAACTGAAAGCCGGATCCATGCTGAGCCCGTACGACCCGTAGGCGTACAGGAACAGCGGCGCCGACCCGTCGCGCGGCGTGTCCCTGCGATACACGATGGACACCGGCACGCGCTCGCCGTCGCGCGCCGTCGCCCAGAGGAATTCGCTGGCGTAACGCGCCGGATCGAAATCGCCCAGCACCGGTTCGCGTTTCAGCAGCGTGCGCTCGCCGCTGTGAATGTCGATGTCGTACGTCGTCGCCGGCGTCGTGAGCGAGGTGTAGACGTAGCGCAGCCGCGTCGAATCCATTTCCGGATTCGAGCCGAGGTGCATGGTGTAAGCGGGATCGTCCGCCGCCAGCAGTTCCGCCGCCTGGCCCCAGCGCTGCACGCGGATCTTGCTCAGGCCGCCCGAGCGCTCGCTGACGGCGAGGAAGTCGCGGAACACTTCGAAGTCCTGCACGAAGATCTGCAGATCGTGCGCGATCACATCGCGCCAGTGCTGCGGCTGCTGCTGCGCCGGCCGGTCGGCGACCGGCACGGACACGACGCGGAAGTTCTGCGCCTGATGGTTGGTGCGGACCAGGAAGCGGTCGTCGAGATGATCGAGCTGGTATTCGTGGTCCTCGGCGCGCGGCGCGAACACCGTGAACGCGAACGCGGGATCATCGGTCCGTGCGTAACGCCATTCGGACGACGTCGTGCTCTCCGAGCCGATGAACAGGTAGCGCTCCGACTTGCTGCGTTCCAGCGCGATGCCGAAGCTCTCGTCCGGCTCTTCGTAGACCAGCGCATCGGGCGCCGTCGAACCGAGTTCATGACGGCGCACGCGCCGGCCGAGCAAGGTCACCGGGTCTTTCTCGACATACAGCAGCGTGCGGTTGTCGTCGGCCCAGGCGAGATCGGCCTCGGCGTTCTCGATGACGTCGGGCAGCAGGTCGCCCGTCGCCAGATCCTTGATGCGCAGCTGGAACTGGCGCCGGCCGACCGTATCGACCGCGAATGCCAGCAAGCGGTTGTCGGGGCTGACCTCGTAGTTGGCGAGCTGGAAGAACGCATGACCCTGCGCCATCGCGTTGCAGTCGAGCAGCACGACGGCCTCGGCTTCCGGCGCACCGTCGCGACGGCGCAGGTAGATCGGGTATTGCCGGCCGGTCTCGAAATGACTCCAGTACCAGTAGCCGCGATAACGCGACGGCACCGAGCTGTCGTCCTGCTTGAGCCGGGCGACGATCTCGGCATACAGCGAATCGATCAGCGGCTGCACCGGCGCGAGCATCGCCGCGGTGTACTCGTTCTCCGCCCGCAGATGCGCGAGAACGTCCGGGTCCGTGCGGGTGTCGTCGCGTAACCAGTAGTACGGATCGTCGCGCGAGCCGTGCGGCGATTCGACCCGATGACTGCGCTGCGCGGGTCGCGGAGGTCGGCTGGGCGGTAGCGGCACGTCGGTCCCCTCAGGATTGCCGGCGGACGGCTTCCGTGAATGTCCCGTCGCGGCAGTCCGCGGCGGGTGTTTGCGCCGATTTATAGCCGTCGCTGCGGGGCGGGTAAATCGTCATCTCCCTCAATTGCTGCATGTGAAGCGAGATCCAGCCGCTGCAAAAAAGTGATGCGTTCGGAGGAACGCCGCCACGTCGATAACGCATCATTTCCAGCTTGGAACAGCGATGGCGCCGCCAGTGGGCTAGCATCCCGTCGGCGCTGCGACGCCGCAGGAACTCGAACACGAAGACAGGCGGACCATGCGATTTCTGGGGGGCAGTTCACGCGACCTTCCCGGAAAAGCCAGATGCAGGTCTCAGTCGGTCGACTTTGCATAAGTAAGTATTAGCGAACCAGCATGAAAACCCCGAGGAGTGGGTCCATGGCGAATGCTCAGCACAATCGTCCCGGCGAGGAAGTGAACCTGGAAATCGACGACACCCAGAGCGCGCGGATTCTTGGCGAATCCGACGCCCATCACACGCCCATCCTGGTCCTGAGCCGCGATGCGGCCCTGGTGGAAACGGTCCGCAAGGCCGCGCCGCGCGGCAGCTCTGCCACGCACGCGCCCGATCTCGATCAGGTCGCCGACCGGCTGCCGAGCCTGAAGCCGGGCGTCCTGGTCGTCGACACCGCCAGCACCTCGGACGTGGCGGCGCTGGTGGCCCAGCTCACCCAGCACTTCCCCGAACTCGTCGTCGTCGTCGCCGGCAAGCGCGAAGACAGCGCCTCGCTCATGCAGCTCACGGCCGCCGGCCGTATTTTCCGATTCCTGCTCACGCCGCTGTCGCACGGCCAGACCCGTCTCGCCCTCGAAGCGGCGATCACGCAGCACGCCGACCTGAGCGCGGCCTCCAGCCGTCAGTCGTCCGGCGCCTCGGGCGAAGGCGGCAGCAAGAACTATGTGATGACCTACGGCGCGCTCGCCGCGGGCCTGCTGATCCTGATCGGCGCCATCTGGTTCGGCGTCAAGCAGTTCACCGGCAAGGAAGCACCGCCGGTCGAAACCCAGGTCGCGGCGCCGTCCGCCACGCCGAGCATTCCCACGAAACAGGATCCGGTGCAGGCCGAACTCGCCCTCGCCAAGGAAGCCTTCGACCAGGGCAGGTTCCTCGAACCCGCGGGCGAAAGCGCACTCGACTACTACCGCAGCGCGCTGGCGCTCGATCCGCAGAGCCAGGCCGCGAAGGACGGCGTGCGTTCCGTCGTCGACCGGATCCTCGGCCGCGCCGAACAGGCGCTGACGGCTGAAAAGCTCGAAGACGCGGTGCGCACGATCGAGCAGGCCCGCTCCATCGATCCGACCCATCCGCGCCTGGCGTTCCTCGACACCCAGATCGCCCGCGAGCGCGAGCGTCTGAAACTGACGCAGGCCCGCGACGTGGGCAATCGCGTCAGCACCCTGGTGGCACAGGCCAACGACCGCATGGCCAACGGCCGGCTCATTTCGCCCGCCAGCAGCAATGCGCGCGATGCGCTGCTCGAAGCGCGCAGGCTCGACCCGACCGATCCGACCGTCGTGCAGGGCATGCGCGAGCTGAGCTCGCTGCTCACCGAAGAAGCGCGCAAGTCGCTGGCCGCGGGCCGGCTCGACGAAGCCCAGGCGTACGTCAACGGCGCGCGTCAGCTCGGTTCCGCCGATGCGGCGCTGGCGCAGGTGCAGCGCTCCATCACCGAAGCGAACCGTCCGGCTGCCACGGCGGCCGCTGCGACGACGGCAGGTGCCGCCGCCGCGCGGCGTCCGGGCACGACGCCGGCCGGTCCGAACACCGACGGTCTCGTTGCCGAAGTCCGTCAGCGCATGAACGAAGGCAAGCTGATCGATCCGGCCGGCGCCAGCGCCCGCGATTCGCTCAACCAGCTCATCGCCCAGACGCCGGACCGTCCGGAAGTGGAAGAACTGTCGCGCGCGCTCTCGACCCGCCTGCTCAATTCGAGCAAGCAGGCGATGGCCGCCAAGGCCTACGATCGTTCGGCGCAGTTGCTCGCCGGCGCCCGCGACGTCGGCGCCCGCTACAACGGACCCGCGATCTCCCAGGCCGAAGCCGAGCTGTCCGCGGCCCGCGAACAGTCGGCGGCGCAGACCGCCGTCGTCTCGGCGGCCTCACTCAAGCGCACCCGCACGGTCAACCCCGTGTACCCGGAATCGGCCCGCAAGCGCGGCGTCGAAGGCTGGGTGGAAATGGCGTTCACTGTGACCACCGAAGGCCGCGTGGAAGACGTCGAGGTCCGCAATTCGAGCCCGGCTGAAATCTTCGACGACGCCGCGACCCGCGCGATCCGCCAGTGGCGCTTCGAACCCGTCGAACGCAACGGCCAGAAAGTGCCCCAGCGCGCGATGGTGCGGCTGAGGTTCGAACAGCAGCAGTAAGCGGCGGAATCGCTGTATCGAAGAGGCTCACCTGCGGAAGCGGGTGGGCCTTTTTCTTTGGGCGGGCTACAGGCAACAGGCGACAGCCAGAAAAAGCCACGGCCCTCCTGGCTGTCGCCTGTCGCCTGTAGCCTGTAGCCTGCCTCCCCATGCAATCCCTCACCGACATCGCCATCTTCGTCAAGGTCGTCGAGCTGTCGAGTTTCACGGCGGCGGCCGAGGCGCTCGACATGTCGCAGCCCGTGGTCAGCAAGGCGGTCACGCGGCTCGAAGAAAAGCTCGGCGTGCGGCTGCTCAATCGCACCACGCGGCGGCTGAGTCTCACGGAGGCGGGATCGGAGCTGTATCGCCGCAGCGTGCGCGCGCTCGAAGAAATCGCCGATGCCGAATCGGAACTCGCGCGCTTCCAGATCGAGCCGCGCGGCACGCTGCGCGTGTCGGCGCCCATGTCGTTCAGCATCCTGCAACTCGGTGCGAAGCTGCAGGCGTTCCTCGATCGCCATCCGGGCGTCAACCTCGAACTCAACCTCGACGATCGCCAGGTCGATCTGGTCGAAGAAGGCTTCGACGTCGCGATCCGCATTGCCCACCTGCGCGACTCGAGCCTGGTCGCGCGCAAGATCGTGCCCTGCCGGCAGGTGCTGTGCGCCTCGCCCGCGTATCTCGCGAAGCACGGCACGCCGGAGCGGCCCGAGGATCTGCTCGAACACAAGATCATCCTGTACTCGTTCCTGAGTCACGCGCGCGAATGGCGGCTGGTCGACGAACAGGGCGAAACCCACGTCGTGCCGCTCAAGGGACCGCTGCAGACCAACAATGGCCTGGTGAATCGCGCCGCGTGTCTGGCGGGCGCCGGCATCGTGATGCTGCCGTCGTTCTATCTCGGCGATCAGCTGCGCTCCGGCGAACTCGTGCCCTTGCTGTGCAAGTTCCGTCCGGTCGATCTCGCGATCTATGCCGTGTATCCGGAGCGTCGCAATCTGTCGCCGAAGGTGCGCGCGTTCGTGGATTTCCTCGCCGAGACGTTCGGACCGGAGCCGGCGTGGGAGAAAGGCTGCCCACTGGATTGACCCCTCTTACTTTCTTCCTGTAGGTCAGGCTTTAGCCTGACTCCTTAGAGAGGCCGGCTGAAGCCGGCCCCACAGGCAGAGACGCCGCCTGCACTACGACGGCATCCGCCATCGCACCGACGCACCATCGCTGAGCATCCGCATCCACCGAACTCGCGAAGATCCTGATCTTCGCGCTGGCATCCGCCTTGCAATGCTCCTTCGTGTTTCGATGGAGCGATCGATGGACGGACGAGCGACCCGACTTCAGCTGCTGAATTTCTCGACGATTCCGATGCGGACCTTCCACTTGGCGTGGATGGCGTTCTTCATCTGCTTCTTCGCCTGGTTTGCGGTTGCGCCGCTGATGCCGGTGATTCGCGACGATCTCGGTCTCACGCGCGACCAGATCGCCAACATCAACATCGCCGCGGTGTGCGTCACCATTTTCGTGCGCCTGCTGATCGGCCCGCTGTGCGACCGCTTCGGCGCGCGACTCACTTATACGTGGCTGCTCGCGGTCGGCTCGATCCCGGTGATGGGCATCGCCTTCGCGCAAAGCTACGAGGCGTTCCTGTTCGGGCGGCTGTGCATCGGTGCGATCGGCGCGTCGTTCGTCATCACGCAGGTGCACACCTCCAGCATGTTCGCGCCGAACGTCGTCGGCACCGCGAATGCCACCTCCGCCGGCTGGGGCAATGCCGGCGGCGGCGCGACGCAGGCGCTGATGCCGCTGATCCTCGCGGCGATCGTGTCGGTCGGCGTCGAGCAGGCCATGGGCTGGCGCATCGCCATGTTCGTGCCGGGCATCCTGATGCTGGTGATGTCGGTGGTGTACTACCGCTTCGCCAAGGACACGCCATTCGGCAATCTCGATGAGCCCGGCGTGCGGCTGGCGAGCGGCCAGGCGCAGCGCGTGAAGGGCATGACCACCTTCCTCGCGGCGGCGCGCGACTATCGCGTGTGGCTGCTGTTCATCACCTACGGCGCCTGCTTCGGCGTCGAACTCACCATCCACAATCTCGCGGCCGTCTACTACGTCGACCGCTTCGGCCTGTCGGTGGCCACGGCCGGCTTCTATGTCGGCTGCTTCGGTTTGCTGGCGCTGTTCGCGCGTGCGCTCGGCGGCATCGTGTCGGACCGACTCGCACGCCATCGCGGTCTCGACTCGCGCGTCGATCTGCTGTTCCTGCTGATCCTCGCCGAAGGCATTGGCCTCCTGATCTTTTCGCAGATGGGCAGCGCACAAGCTGCCGTGCTCGCCATGCTGGCCTTCGGCGTCTTCACGCACATGGCCTGCGGCGCGACCTATGCGCTCGTGCCCTTCGTCAATCGCAAGGCGCTCGGCGGCGTGGCCGGCATCGTGGGCGCGGGCGGCAATGTCGGCGCAGTCGCCGCGGGTTTTCTGGTCAAGGGCACGTCGAGCACGCAGCAGGCGCTGCTGATCCTGGGCGGCATCGTCGTCGCCAGTGCGATCTGCGCCGTCGCCGTGCGCTTCACCGCCGAACAGAAAGCGGAAGAACGCCGGCTGTTCGACGAAGCGATGGCCAGCCGCGCCGCGACCGCGCAGGGCGATGCCTTGCCGGAAGGCGCCACCTGATACGTCTGTGAATTTCTCCGCTGCTCCAGCGTTGGGTGCAGCAACGGTTACCTGAGGCGCGTCACGCGCCCGTGTCCACCGCAACGTCGCGGCCGGCCACCGTAACCGTCACCAACTCGAATCCGGGTTGCCGCAGCGATGCGGCAATCGCCTCTGACTCAATGGAGTCCGCCATGAGCATTCGTCAGAAACTCGTCGTCGTCGGCAACGGCATGGTCGGTCAGCGCCTGCTGGACCGGCTGGTCGCCGAATCGCCCGACTTCGACATCACCGTGCTGTGCGAAGAGCCGCGCGCCGCCTACGACCGCGTGCAGCTCACGAGTTTCTTTTCCGGCAAGTCAGCCGACGACCTGTCGCTGGTGAGCCGCGACTTCTTCGACGACCACGGCATCGCCATCCATTTCAGCGAAGCGGCGACGGCGATCGATCGCGCCGCGAAGACCGTCACCACCTCGACGGGCCAGACCATCGCCTACGACAAACTGGTGCTCGCGACCGGCTCGTATGCCTTCGTGCCGCCGGTGCCGGGACGCGATCGTCCGAACTGCTTCGTCTACCGCACCATCGAGGATCTCGAAGCGATCCGCGCGGCGGCGAAGACCAGCAAGATCGGCGCGGTGATCGGCGGCGGCCTGCTGGGCCTCGAAGCCGCCAAGGCGCTCAAGGACCTTGGTCTCGAAACGCACGTGGTCGAATTCGCGCCGCGGCTCATGGCCGTGCAGATCGACGACGGCGGCGGCCGCGTGCTGCGCCGGAAGATCTCCGATCTCGGCGTCGGCATCCACACGGCGAAGAACACCAGCGAGATCGTCGACGGCGAGACCACGCGGCATCGCATGAAGTTCGCCGACGGCAGCGCGCTCGACACCGACATCGTCGTGTTCTCGGCCGGCATCCGCCCGCGCGACGAACTGGCGCGCAACGCCGGACTCGCACTCGGCGAGCGCGGCGGCATCGTCATCGACAACCACTGCCAGACCTCCGATCCCGACATCTTCGCCATCGGCGAATGCGCGCTGTGGAACGGCAAGCTGTTCGGCCTGGTCGCGCCCGGCTACCAGATGGCGCAGACCTGCCTCGCGCGCCTGCTCGGTCGCGACGAACCTTCGTTCACCGGCGCCGACATGAGCACCAAGCTGAAGCTGATGGGCGTCGACGTCGCCTCGCTCGGCGATGCGCACTGCACCTTCAGCAATGCGCGCTCGTACACCTTCGTCGACGAACGCAAGCAGGTCTACAAGAAACTGGTCGTGAGCGAAGACGGCGAGCGCCTGCTCGGCGGCATCCTCATCGGCGAAGCCGACGATTACGGCATCTGGCTGCAGATGATGATGGACGGCACGAAACTGCCGGAACACCCGGAAGAAATGATCGTGCCGGCCTTCGAAGGCAGCAAGAAATCCGCCGCCACCGGCGTGGCCGCGCTGCCGGCGACGGCGCAGATCTGTTCCTGCAACAACGTCAGCAAGGGCGCGATCTGCGCCGCCATCGATGCCGGCTGCACGACCGTGGGCGCGCTCAAGTCCTCGACCAAGGCCGCGACTTCCTGCGGTGGCTGCACCTCGCTGCTGACGATGGTGCTGAAGGCCGAACTCGCGAGCCGCGGCGTCGCGGTCAACAATCACCTCTGCGAACACTTCCCCTACTCGCGCCAGCAGATGTTCCACCTGGTGAAGGTCGGACAGCTCAAGACCTTCGGCGCGGTGCTGGAGAAACACGGCCGCGGTCTCGGCTGCGACATCTGCAAACCCACCATCGGCTCGATCCTCGCCTCCTGCTGGAACGAGTTCGTGCTGAAGCGCGACCAGGCCGTGCTGCAGGATACGAACGACTACTTCCTCGCCAACATGCAGAAGGACGGCACGTATTCGGTGGTGCCGCGCGTGCCCGGCGGCGAGATCACGCCCGACAAACTGATCGTGCTCGGCGAAGTGGCGAAGAAGTTCGGCCTCTACACCAAGATCACCGGCGGCCAGCGCATCGACCTGTTCGGCGCGCAGGTGCACGAGCTGCCGCTGATCTGGAAGGAGCTGATCGCCGCCGGCTTCGAAACCGGCCAGGCCTACGGCAAGTCGGTGCGCACGGTGAAATCTTGCGTCGGTTCGACCTGGTGCCGCTACGGCGTGCAGGACAGCGTCGGCTTCGCCATCGACATCGAGAATCGCTACAAGGGCCTGCGCTCGCCGCACAAGCTCAAGTTCGCCGTCTCCGGCTGCACGCGCGAATGCGCCGAGGCGCAAAGCAAGGACGTCGGCGTGATCGCGACCGAGAAAGGCTGGAACCTGTACGTGTGCGGCAATGGCGGCATGAAGCCGCGGCACGCCGACCTGCTCGCCTCCGACCTCGACTCGGCCACGCTGGTCCGCTACATCGATCGCTTCCTGATGTTCTACATCCGCACCGCCGACCGCCTGCAGCGCACGTCGGTGTGGCTCGACAATCTGGAAGGTGGGCTCGACTACCTGAAGCAGGTCGTCATCGACGACAAGCTCGGCATCGCCGCCGATCTCGAAGCCGACATGGCGCACGTCGTCGCCACGTATGAATGCGAATGGAAGAAGGCCGTCGAGGATCCGCAGACGCTCAAGCGCTTCCGCCACTTCGTCAACAGCGACAGCACCGACAGCAACGTCGTGTTCATCCAGGAACGCGGACAGATCCGCCCCGCCACTGCCGAAGAGCGGCAGCAGCGCCAGAAGGAGGCCGTATGAAGCCCGCATCGAACTGGAAATTCGTCTGCGAACTCGATGACATCCTGCCGGGCGCCGGCGTCGCCGCACTGATCGACGAACGCCAGATCGCCGTCTTCCGCAGCGGCGATGCGGTCTACGCGCTCGACAACTACGACCCGAACAGCGAGGCCAACGTGCTTGCGCGCGGCCTGGTCGGCGACATCCAGGGCGATCTGGTCGTCGCCTCGCCGATCTACAAGCATCACTTCAGCCTGATCACCGGCCGCTGCATCGAAGATGCCGACATGTCGGTGGCGGCGTATCCGGCGCGCGTCACCGATGGCCGCGTGTGGGTGCGCAGCACGCCGCTGCGTCCCGTCGCGCGCACGCGTCATCTGGTCGTGATCGGCAATGGCATGGCGGGCATGCGCGTGGGCGAAGATCTGCTGCAGATCGCACCGAATGCGTATCGCGTGACCGTGTTCGGCGCCGAGCCGCATCCGAACTACAACCGCATCCTGCTCTCGCCCGTACTCGCCGGCGAGAAGCGCGTCGAAGACATCATCCTGCATTCGCTCGACTGGTATCGCGACAAGGGCGTGACCTTGCACACCAGCGATCCGATCGTGGAGATCGATCGCATCCGCCGCACAGTGCGCTCGAAGAGCGGCATCGTCATGCGCTACGACCGGCTGCTGATCGCCGCGGGTTCGAACCCGGTGATCCTGCCGGTTCCCGGCAACGACCTGCCGGGCGTCGTGACGTTCCGCGATCTGCAGGATGTCGACCGGATGCTCGAAGCGACCAGGACGCGCAAGAAGGCCGTGGTCATCGGCG